>ENA-ORBV01002319-ORBV01002319.1-microbial-mat-metagenome-genome-assembly--contig:-NODE-2319-length-40343-cov-4.855238_pt1 | contig 40343 bp, 31 predicted proteins | sample MGYA00237777_ERZ505514 | MGnify/ENA primary metagenome ERZ505514 (study PRJEB26160, sample SAMN06269048) | microbial mat metagenome | isolation source: Oligotrophic lake microbial mat | place... | reverse complement strand
GTGCTGGAGGCACGCAAGGAATCCGCCGCGGATTCCCTGGACGAAGTGCGGGCCGAGGCCGTCAAGGACATGAAGCGCCTCGCGGCCTTCGGGAAACTCCAGAACGAGGCGAGCACATACCACCTGCTGGCGGTTTCCGACGGGCTTGAGGCGGTGGGTGAGATGTTCAACAAAGTGCCCGCGGGCCAGACCGAACCGGCGGCGCCGCTGCCCGTCTTCCGACAGACCAACGTCTCGCGCATGCAGTCGGATCAATCGCAGCCGCAGTTGGCCGACCAATCGTTCCGCGACCAGGTGCTGGCCCTCGCCGAGGCGGTAGGACCGCTCACGGTCCCCGGTGCGGACAACCTCGCGCAGCGGACGACGGTGGCGCCACTGCCGGGAGCTTTGGGTGGCGTCAGCCTGATTGGCGTTCCCACCGACATCGGAGCCGGTACGCTGGGTGCGCGCATGGGGCCGGAGGCTATGCGCGTGGCTGGCCTTGCCAGCGCCCTGCAGCGTTTCGGCCTGGACGTGAAAGACTGTGGCAACCTGGCCGGCCCGGCCAACCCCTGGCTGGACGCAGTGAACGGGTTTCGCCATCTGGGCGAAGTTGTGCAGTGGAACCAACTGCTGCATGAGGCAATGTTCGCCGAGTTGCAAGGCGGTCGGCTGCCGATCATGCTGGGCGGTGACCACTGCCTGGCGATTGGTTCCATCAGCGCGGTGGCGCGCCATTGCCGCGCGCGGGGCAAGAAGTTGCGTGTCCTGTGGTTCGATGCCCATGCCGACTTCAACACCGCAACCCTGACCCCGAGTGGCAATATCCACGGCATGCCGGTGGCCTGCCTGTGTGGCCACGGGCCGCAGGAACTGGTGTCGATTGGCGGGCAGGTGCCTGCACTCAACCCGCGCGATCTGCGCCAGATCGGGATCCGCAGCGTCGATGCCGGCGAGAAACGCCTGGTGCACGACATCGGCATCGAGGTGTTCGACATGCGCTACATCGACGAGATGGGCATGCGCCACGCGATGGAACTGGCGCTGGCCCTGGTCGACCCGAACACCCATCTGCACGTCAGCCTCGACGTGGATTTTCTGGACCCCGACATTGCACCCGGCGTGGGCACCACCGTGCGTGGCGGCCCGACTTACCGGGAGGCGCAACTGTGCATGGAAATGATCGCCGACACGGGCCGCCTGGCCTCGCTCGACGTAGTCGAACTCAACCCGGCGCTGGATGTGCGCAACCAGACCGCCGAGCTGGCGGTGGACCTGATCGAGAGCCTGTTTGGCAAAAGCACGCTGATGCGCACACCGGGCGGGCGTCCGTAAGGCGGCGTTTCAAGTCAACCGGTTCAGCCGCCAGCGCAGTCGGTCCAGGCGCCGTTGCTGGCGCCCGAGCGGACCATGCTGTCCACGAAGCGCACACCCTGCAGTCCGTCGAAAGCGTCCGGAAACAGCAACGCCAGCGGGTCCGCTGTGGTTCCTGCGCGGCGTGCCGCAATGGCCTCGGCGGCGTCCGAATACAGATTCGCGAACCCCTCGTGGAAGCCTTCCGGGTGCCCGGGGGCGATGCGCGAGGCACGCGCGGCCAGCGGCAAGGTCCCCGGCCCGTTCGGTGTACGGTTCTGTGACGGCCCATCCAGCGGTTTGAAACACAATGCCTGCGGCTGCTCCTGTTGCCATTCCAGGCTGCCCAGGTCACCACTGACGCGGATGCGCAAGCCGTTCTCGACGCCGGCCGCCGCCTGAGTCACCCAGAAGCTGCCTCGGGCGCCATTGGACATGCGCAGCAAGGCACCGGCATAGTCGTGGCCGGAGCGCCCAGGCACCACGCTGCCAAGTTCGGCCGCGACCTGTTCCACTTCCAGAGCGGTGATGAAACGCAGCAGGTTGTGTGCATGGCTGCCGATATCGCCCAACACCAAAGATGGGCCGACGCGCGCCGGGTCTTCCTTCCAGGCACGCCGTCCCGGCCCCGGCCTGGCCCGGCCGCCCTGCACGTATTCGACCTGCACCAACCGGAGTGTTCCCAACTCGCCTTGTTCCACCATCGCCCGCGCCTGGCGCACCATCGGGTAACCGGTGTAGTTGTGGGTCAGGCAGAACACCAGGCCACTGCGTAAGACGCGCTGGTGCAGTTGCTCGGCGTCGGCCAGGGTATTGGTCATCGGCTTGTCGCAGATGACGTCGAAACCGGCAGACAGGGCCAACATGGCCAGGCAGAAGTGGCTGTCGTTGGGCGTCATGATGGCAACCACGTCAGCGCCGTCTGCGCGAGCGGCCTCGGCCGCAATCAGCGCCGCCGCGTCCCCATAACAGCGCTCCGCCGCCAGACCAATCTCCTGTCCGGCCGCGAGCGACTTTTCCGGGTTTGACGACAAGGCCGCGGCAACCAGTTCATACCGGTCATCCAGGCGCGCCGCCTGTCGGTGCATGGCCCCAATGAAGGAGCCGGGGCCACCACCCACCACGGCCAGCCGCAAGCGGCGCCCGAGCAGGGCAATGACCGGATTCAGGGACATTGCAGGATCAGCCGCCCTTGTGCGGGCGTTTGCCCGGGTTCTTCTTGCTGCGGGTGGCGGCTCCGCGTTCCAGGCTTCGTTTCTGCCCTTTGCTCACTGCCGCGGCGAAGCCGGGCATGGGAACGGGCTTTGGGGTGGCCTTGCGGTCTGCTTCGGTCCTGAATTCTTTGGCCATGGTGGGCTCCGTACGGTGGGTTTGAAAAATGGGTTGAACCTTCAATTAGGCCACAGCGGGCCGAAGACCCATCGCCGGACGGCTCACAAGACCTCGAAGTCGGCCTCGCCGACACGCTCACGCAAGGTGGCCGCGAGCGCGGCGCGCGCCTGGCGCACCGACGCATCGGGTGTCAGGGTTGCGGCGGCCTCGGCCAGCGCCTGGACCATGTTGGCGCGTTGTTCGGCGCTCGCGAAATAGAACAGCCGCAGATGCGTCCAGGCAGCGTTGGGCGCCGGGTCGACCAGCGTGCTGAAGCTGTGCACCGCGCCACTGCGCTGCGCGGCGTGGTCGATAGGCTCAACCTGTTCGCGCAGATAGTCGGAATAGGCCTGTAGTTGCCCGGGTCTGGCGCGCCAGTAGATGGCTCGCGCGCAAAGCGCAGAGGTCATGCTGTTGGCTGCCGTCAGTGGTGGTGGCGCCAGCCGCCATCCAGAGACAGCTTGAACGAGTTCACCGCGTCGGCCGCGCCGGTGGCGTGCCGATAGGGTTCACCACACACACAGGCACCCAGGTAGGGCTGGATATGCGAGCAGGCCGACACCTTTTGCAGGAACACGGTGACCGGCTTGGTGCAGGCCGTGCATTTGAAGGTCAGGGTGCGGGCTGGTTTGGGATTCATGGTGGGCAAGGATGGTGGTCGGCTCGGCTTTGAACTGTACAGGGAGTCGGCGACCGGGCTGTTGCACTGTCAACCCAATACACTCGGCCAGTATGTATTTGCCACCGACGCCAGATGACAAACTCAGTGAAGACGACATCAGCGTCAAGGACATCACGCCGGCCATTGTCAACGCGGGCTGGGACGAGGCTACCCAGATCCGGCGGCAGGTGTCCTTCACCAAAGGCCGCATCATCGTGCGCGGCAAGTTGGTCAGCCGTGGCAAAGCCAAGAAGGCCGACTTCGTCCTGTACTGGCAACACATCCCCATCGCGCTGATCGAAGCCAAAAAGGCCAAGTTCGTCGCGGGCCACGGCAAGCAGCAGGCGCTGGACTACGCCGCGTCATTGCAGGTGCCGTTTGCGTTCTCCAGCATTGGCAAGGGCTTCGTCCTGCACGACCGCACCGGCTTGATAGCCAGGGGTGAGGTGGACCTGCCCATCGATGCATTCCCCAGCCCCGATCTGCTGTGGGCCAAATACCGCGAGTGGAAGGGCCTGACCGCTGTGCAGAGAAGGTGGTGCTGGAGCCCTACTTCGACGACGGCAGTGGCAAGGAGCCGCGTTACTACCAGCGCAACGCCATCAATGCGGCCGTCGAGGCCATTGCCAAGGGGCAGGACCGTGTGCTGCTGGTCATGGCCACCGGCACGGGCAAGACGTACACCGCCTTTCAGATCATCTGGCGCCTGTGGAAATCCGACTGGCACGCAGGCCGGCAGAAGCGCGTGTTGTTTCTGGCCGACCGCAACATCCTGATCGACCAAACCATGGTGAATGACTTCCGCCCGTTCGGCGCGAAGATGGCCAAGCTCAGCACCCATGCCAAGACCATCGAGCGCGATGACGGCTCGCGCACCGAACTCGCCCTGGCGGTAGACAAACACCGTCGCATCGACACCGCGTATGAAATCTACCTGGGCCTGTACCAAGCGCTGACCGGGCCGGAAGACCGGCAGAAGCTGTTTCGCGAGTTGTCGCCCGATTTCTTCGACCTCATCATCATCGACGAGTGCCACCGCGGCAGTGCGGCCGACGATGCCGCATGGCGCGAAATCCTGGACCACTTCCGTAGCGCCACGCAGATCGGCCTGACCGCAACACCCAAGGAGACCGAGTACGTCTCCAACATCCACTACTTCGGGCCGCCGGTTTTCACCTACTCGCTGCGCCAGGGCATCAGCGACGGCTTTCTGGCGCCCTACAAAGTGATTCGTGTGCACCTGGACGTGGACGTGTATGGCTGGCGCCCCCACGTGGGCGATGTGGACAAGCTGGGTCAGCCCATCAACGACCGCATCTACAACCTGAAGGACTTTGACCGCACCCTGGTCATCGACACCCGAACCGAGCGTGTGGCCCGCTGGATCACCGACTACCTCAAGCAAAGCGGCAACCGCATGCAGAAGACCATCATCTTTTGCGTTGACACCGAACATGCCGCAGCCCTGCGTCAGGCACTGATCGTGGCCAACCAGGATTTGGTGCTGAAGAACGCCCGTTATGTGATGCGCATCACTGGCGACGATGCTGCCGGCACCGAGCAACTCGACAACTTCATCGACCCCGAGTCCCCCTACCCGGTGCTGGTTACCACCTCGCGCCTGCTCTCTACCGGGGTAGACGCGCAAACCTGCCGCCTGATCGTGCTCGACCGCGCCGTGGGCTCGATGACCAAATTCAAGCAAATCGTCGGGCGCGGCACACGTGTGCACCAGGAGAGCCAGAAGTACTACTTCACCCTGGTGGATTTTCGTGGTGCCACGCGGCACTTTGCCGACCCCGAGTTTGATGGCGACCCGGTGCAAATCTACGAGGCTGGCGAGTACGACCCAACGGTGCCCCCCGAGCCGCCGCCGGTGCCACCAACATCACCAGACGGCCAACCCGACGACGACGGAGGCGACGATGGCGGAGGCGAAATCCTGGTAGAACCGCCTATCGACCCGCCCGACCCCGCACCGAAGATATACATCTACGGCAACCCTGTCACCGTGCTGACCGAGCGTGTGGAATACCTGGACAACGATGGCAAGCTCATCACCGAATCGCTGCGCGACTTCTCGCGCAAGGCCATCCTCAGCCAGTACGCCAGCCTGGATGCTTTCCTCAAGCGCTGGAAATCGACCGAGCGCAAGGAGGCCATCATTGCCGAACTGGCAGAAGAAGGCTTGTTGCTGCAGCCGCTGCTGGAAGAGGTGGGCAAAGACCTCGACCCTTTCGACCTGATCTGCCACATAGCCTTTGACCAGCCGCCGCTCACCCGGCGCGAGCGCGCCAACAACGTGAAGAAGCGCGACATATTTACCCGTTATGGCCCGCAGGCCCGTGCCGTGCTGGAGGCGCTGCTGGTCAAGTACCAGGACGAAGGCATCGTCGGTGGGCTGGACAATGTGCGCATGCTGGAGATACCGCCGTTCAACGCCATGGGCACGCCCTACCAGCTCATCAAGCAGTTTGGCACGCGCGAGGGTTTTGAGACCGCCGTGCACGAACGGCAAACTGCGCTCTACCAGGACGCCGCATAACGAATGTCAGCCCGAACCACCGTCAAGTCCATCCAGGACATCATGCGCCAGGACACCGGCGTGGATGGCGACGCCCAGCGCCTCTCGCAGCTCTGCTGGATGTTCTTCCTGAAAATCATCGACGACCAGGACCAGCAGCTAGCGGTGATGCAGGACCACTACCGCTCCCCCATCCCGGCCAAATTGCAGTGGCGCACGTGGGCCGCCGACCCCGAGGGTGCCACGGGTGAGATCCTCATGGCCTTCATCAACAGCGAGTTGTTCCCCGCGCTCAAAGAGTTGAAGGCGGTGGCTGCATCGGCCAACCGCGCCCGCGTGGTGCGCAGCGTTTTTGAAGACGCTTACAACTACATGAAGTCTGGCCAGCTCATGCGCCAGGTGATCAACAAGATCAGCGACGTGGACTTCAACGACCTGGCCGACCGCAAACACTTTGGCGACATCTACGAACAACTGCTGAACGACCTGCAAAGCGCCGGCAATGCAGGCGAGTACTACACGCCGCGCGCCGTAACGGCCTTCATGGTGAACCGCATCGACCCCAAGCCCGGCGAAACCATGTTCGACCCAAGTTGCGGCACCGGCGGCTTTTTGACCTGCGCCATCCGCCACATGCGCGAGCGTTATGTGAAGAAGCCCGAGGACGAACAGGCCATGCAGCGCGGCCTGCGCGCCGTGCAGAAAAAGCCGCTGCCCCACATGCTGTGCGTGACCAACATGCTGTTGCACGGCATCGAAGACCCCGGCTTTGTGCGGCACGACAACACGCTGGCGCGCCCCTACATCAGCTACGGCCAGAGCGACCGCGTGGACATCATCCTCACCAACCCACCCTTTGGCGGGCGCGAGGAAGACGGCATAGAAAGCAACTTCCCCGCGCACTTTCGCACCAAGGAAACGGCCGACCTCTTCCTGGCGCTGTTTATCCGCTTGCTCAAGCCCGGTGGCCGCGCAGCCATCGTGCTGCCCGACGGCTCGCTATTTGGCGAAGGCGTGAAGACCCGGCTGAAAGAGCACCTGCTGGCCGAGTGCAATCTGCACACCATCGTGCGCCTGCCCAACAGCGTGTTCCGGCCCTACGCCAGCATCGGCACGAATCTGCTGTTCTTCGAGAAGGGCGAGCCAACGCGGGATATCTGGTTTTACGAGCACCAGGTGCCGGCTGGCCAAAAGGCCTACTCGATGACTCGGCCCATTCGTGTGGAGCACCTGCAGGGCTGTGTGGAATGGTGGGGCGGCACCGCGCGGGAAGGACGCGTCGAGACACCTCGGGCCTGGCGCGTGACGGCAGAGGACGTGAAGGCGCGCGGCTTTAACCTGGACATCAAGAATCCGTATGCCGTGGCCGATGATCATGGGGACCCAGCGGAACTACTAGCGGCGTTGAATACGGCTGAGGCGGAGACTGAGAAGTTGCGGGATCAGTTGAAGGCGATCCTGGCGGAGGCGCTGGCGCGATGAATGCGGAGGCGTTACTACAGCACTTCGAGCGTAATACGGATACACCAGATGCGATTGGGCGGCTGCGGCGGTTTGTGCTTGATTTGGCCGTGCGGGGAAAGTTGGTGTCTCAGGATTCTAAAGAAGAGCCGGCGGCAGGACTGCTCGCGCGCATATCGGTCGAGAAGGCGCGCTTGTTGGCTACGGGTGAGGTTCGTACGCCCAAGACGCTCCCGCGTATCGCCGATGTGCCGTTCGAAATACCGCAGTCTTGGCGGTGGACGCAGATTGCTGAGATCGGCCTGCTCAGCCCGAGGAACGCCGCCGCTGATGACTTGCCCGCTTCGTTCGTCCCTATGACTCTCATCACGGCGGAGTATGGTGCAGCGCACGGCAACGAAGTTCGCCCCTGGGGCGAGATCAAGAACGGTTACACGCACTTTGCGAACGGTGATGTTGGTCTCGCCAAGATCACCCCGTGCTTTGAGAACGGCAAATCGACGGTCTTTAGAAGCCTCAGTAGCGGCATTGGCAGTGGCACCACTGAGTTGCACGTAGTCCGGCCACTGTTCGTAACCGCCGAATACGTCGCGCTGTTTTTGAAGTGCCCGCATTTCATCGAGGCGGGAATACCCAAGATGACTGGCACCGCTGGTCAGAAGCGCGTGCCGACCGAGTATTTCGCGTATTCCGCGTTCCCGCTCCCACCCCTCGCCGAGCAAGACCGCATCGTCGCCAAGGTCAACGAACTCATGGCGCTATGCGACCAACTGGAAGCAGCGCGGGCGAAACGTGAGGCCGCGCGCGACCGGCTGGCAGCGGCAACCCTGGCCCGCCTCAACGTGCCCGACCCCGTGACCTTCGCCGACGACGCCCGCTTCGCGCTCGATGTCCTGCCAGCACTCACGGCGCGTCCGGATCAGGTCAAGCAACTGCGTCAGACCATTCTCGACCTTGCGATACGGGGAAAACTGGTAGCGCAGGACCCAGGTGATGAAGCGTTCCACGATCTATTCAAGCGTGTCTCCTTCAGCAAATCCGATCTCAGCGGTGCGTCGCGGTGCCAAGACATAGATATCGACGGACTCCCGGCAAATTGGATTGCCGCAAAAATAAGTGAGATAGCCAACGTCGGCACAGGATTGACCCCGTCACGCTCAAAGCCAGAATATTTTGAGCCTGCAGACATTCCATGGGTTACCAGCGGCGAAACTAGCGATGCTTTCGTAAATTCGGCGGTGCAACACGTCTCGACTCTCGCGCTCAAGGAGACCAGTTTGAAGGTGTACCCGCCAGGGACACTTCTAATCGCAATGTACGGACAAGGAAAGACCCGCGGCCAGGTGACTGAGTTAAATATCGCGGCCACAACAAACCAGGCCTGCGCAGCCATCGTCCTATTAGTCGCTGATGAAGCACACAGACGCTACGTAAAGATTTTCTTTCAGAAGATGTACGACGAGATTCGGGAACGCTCTGCGGGGGGCGCGCAGCCCAATCTGAACGTTGGGAAGATAAAGTCCACCGCCATCCCGCTTCCCCCGATTGCGGAGCAACACAGAATCGTCGCCAAGGTCACTGAATTGATGGCGCTTTGTGACCGATTGGAGGCAAGCGTTTCCGCTGGCGAGGTCTGTCGTTGCAGGCTACTTGACGCTTTGATCAGCCAATCCCTAGAGCCCGCCGACTCTTTCGAGAGAACTTGAATTGCTTCACCAGGTAGTCCCTGTTCTGGGCTCGAAACGAACTAACGTCCTGCACGTCGACACCTATCGCGTTCGCGGCGCCCAATTGCCAGACAAGTCGAACTCCAAGCATCGCTCGAGGTCGAAGGCCTGCCACAAAACGTCCATCATGGGCCGTAAAAGGGCATCGATTTCGTTGTCAGCTTCTATGCCTTCGATCGCGCTAATCCATATGTCCGGCAAGATCAGGGCGTCACGGTCTGAATCCGCAATGTTGCGCTCGCTCGGGTTGTTGTCGTGACCAATTCCGAGTTGGTATCCGGTTACGTTCACCATCGCGCACCGCAGGACTGCTGGGCCCGTAAATCCTTGCGCACGAACTCCATGCACTGCTTTCGTGACCGCTTCGCGATAGAACCGCGTAATCACGGTCGACGGGATGATCGGTTTGTCAACCGCCTGGGCCGCACCGGTTCTCAGCGCAGCAACCGCACCATTTCGATAGATCTGGGTGTACGCAATCGCGCCTTTGCCATCGTTGATAACGGGATAGACGACGAGGCCGTCAAGATTCATAGTGCGGCTGACCGAGGGCCAGTCTTTAAACATGAATCTGTTGTATGAGTTGTTCAACGCTGCAATGTCAACCGTCATTCGGCCGGCAAGACCAGCGATGGGCACCATTACGACCACGCATATTGGCCCTGTTCTGAATGGCTTCCAAGTTTGACGCCTACCGATTGCGGCGATGCGTTCGTCTATGAAGCCGCGAGCGCGCTCGGCCAGAGTTGCGGTCCGATCAAAAGCACTACGAATTTGGTCAAAGCTCATGTCCGTGGTATCTGTGCCATTGCGCATCACGAATTTCCTCGCCGCCGACTCGACACGGTAGCTGTGTGGCCCATCAAAAGACGCCGGCACCCGCACCACAACTACATATCCACCAACGACTTGCACCGGATGAATTCGCAAGCCTTGCAAGCGTGGCTCAATGGCATCAAGCGCCTGCGCGATTCGGCGCCTCGCCGTATCGAGAGACCCGGCGGCAAGCGGCATCACCTTTGACGCTGCCCCAGCCGCCTCGGCAATACCGTAAACAAGATCACCCCCGTCCGCATTGGCGAGCGCACAAACGTCCTTTTGCAACTCGCGCCTTTCGTCAGCGGTCGGCAGTTCTCGCTTGAACTCCAGGGTCTGCGACTCCGTCGCCTTGTCATCGCAAAGGCAATGAAGGTAAGCCTCGGATATCTCGTCCAGATTTGAGAGAAGCATGGGAATCTTCGGACACCGCCTACACGAGAAGCGGCGGGACGTTGTCAATGGCGATGAGCACTTCCCACCCCAGGCTCAAGCCATCACGACCTGCATGTGAACCCCGCCATTGAGCGCACGCTTGACGGCGGCAAACACCGCCGAGATGTTGCTCATGGTGGGATTGCCGGAGCGGGACAACATCCGATGCAGGCTCTTGGCGGGCTTGTGGATTTCGTCTGCCAGCGCCTCGAAGCCGACCGTGGCGTTGATGAGGTCGCGCAGGATCAGCTTGGCCGACTCCGGGTCGCCATTGACGAACAGGGTGATGGCCTCGTCGAGCAAAGCCTGTGCGAAGGCCGGATCGCTCTGCAGGCGCGCGGCCACGGTGTCTTTGAAATCACGGGTAAGTGCCATCTTCATTTTCCTTGTCTGGTTGCTGACTTGCGGCGCTTGTATGTATCCCAAAGAGCCACTGCTTGATCGATGTCCTGCTGCTGGCGTTTCTTGGTGCCTCCACCAATCAAGATGATGATTGCCAGGCCGTCCTTAGCCAGGTAGATGCGCAAGCCCGGTCCCCAATCGATCTTGCATTCACCAATGCCCCGGAACCACGATACGTTGGACAGGTTGCCTTGTTCCATCCTGCTCACGGCCACTCGCACCTTTGCCGCTGCCACCGCCTCCAATGACAAGAACCAATCGGCGAATGGGCTCTCTCCATCGTCGCGCAACAGTTCCTTTACCTGGAAGCTCATGATTCAATGGTAACGGAAAGGTTTCTATTGTGGCATCGGATCCGACGTCACTCTGGAAGTCGTGGCACCTCGTCGCCGTAACCCAGCGGCGCGATGTCGTCTGCGATGCGATTGCATCGGTCGTATTAAGCCCTGGCGGTTTCTCCGAGCCGGGTGAGGACCTTCGTACGCCCGTCGGTTCTTTCCGTGTCGGCGCGAAACCGCCTTGTCAATTTCACCAAATACTGCATTTTCAGCGTATGTTGAAGTCGCCTGATCCGCTGAAAGATTCTGAGCACTCATGAAGCAAGGCGCGCGCGAAGGCCGGATCGTTCTGCAGGCGCGCCGTGGTGTCTTTGTAGTCACGGGTTAACGTCATGCGCTCACCACACTATGCATTAAATAAAGGCAATTATTGCTTCGATGGGTCATAATAACAATTTATTTACTGTCAATAGACTGAATGCAATGCTGATCGAGTTCCGCGTCAAGAACTACCGCAGCCTGCGCGACGAGCAGGTGCTCAGTCTTGTTGCGTCCACCGACAAGACCCTGCGGGACACCCACACGCTGGCCACCGGCCTCAAGGCGGCGCCCGCTTTGCTGCGCAGTGCCGTCGTCTATGGCGCAAACGCCAGCGGCAAGTCCAACCTCATCAAGGCGCTGCAATTCATGCGTGGCGTGGTGATGGAGTCGGCCACGGTCATCCAGCCAGGTCAGACCTTCGACAGGCTGCAGCCGTTCCGGCTCGATGCCGACTCCGTCGGTCAGCCCACCGAGTTTGAAGTGACCTTCATCCTGGATGGCGTGCGTTACCAGTACGGCTTTGCCATGACGGCGCAACGCATCGTCGGCGAGCACCTGTTGGTCTACAAGGCGTTCAAACCGCAGCGCTGGTTCGATCGCCGTTTCGATGCCGAAACCGGCAAAGATGTTTATGAATTTGGCGCTGGCCTCAAGGGCTCCAAGAACGTATGGGAAGGCGCCACGCGTCCGAACGCATTGTTCCTGTCGATGGCGGTACAGCTCAACAGTGAGGCACTGCGCCCGGTGTTCGACTGGTTTTCCCACCGGCTGGTGATCATCAACGAAATCTCGCCGCTAGCGCCGCAAGTTTCCGTGCAGATGTTGCAACAGGTCGAGCAACGCAGCGCCATTCGTGATTTTCTCAAGGCGGCGGATATCAGCATTGCCGATATCGACGTGGTTGCGCGCAAGGGCCCGGGGCGGGTCGTTCAAATCGACATGATTAGCGGCAAGACCGAAGTGCGCAATGAAGAAATTGAACAGAGCGAACTGAAGTTTCACCACGTTACCGAACAAGGAAAGGCCGTGTTCGACCTGGCCGACGAATCCAGCGGCACGCGCAACTTGCTGTTCCTCGCCGGGCCGGTGCTCGACATGCTTGGCAAAGGGTTGACACTGGTGGTCGATGAGCTCGATACCAGCCTGCATACGCACTTGGTGCAGGCTTTGGTGCGCCTGTTCCACCGCCTGGAGGTCAACACCGGCGGCGCGCAACTGATATTCACCACGCATGACACGTCGTTACTCGATGCCTACGGCCTGTTCCGGCGCGATCAGGTGTGGTTTGTCGAGAAGAAGAAAGACCAGAGTTCCGAGCTGTATGGCCTGACAGATTTCAGCCCGCGCAAGAATGAAGCCTTGGAGCGTGGTTACCTGCAAGGGCGTTACGGTGCCGTTCCCATCATCAGCGGGCAGCTTGGGGTGACCGACTGATGGGGCGCGACAACGCCCCAAAAGAGCGCCAGCACAAGCAACTGGAGCGCAAGCGGCAGCGACACCGCGCGCGTTGTGACCGCATTCTGATCGTCTCTGAAGGCAGCAAGACCGAGCCTTTGTATTTCGACGAGATTCGCATCGACTCGCGGCTGCCCGTCACCAATGTCACGGTGTCGCCTGGCGAGCTGGGCACAGAACCAATCCGGGTGGTGCAGTACGCGCAGTATCTGTTTGAGGCTGGCGACCTGCACAAGGGTATCGAGCCGCGCGCCTTTGAGCATGTCTACACCGTATTTGATCGCGACGACCATCAGACCTACTTCGACGCATTGCGATCGGCCGAGTCGCTGGATGGCAAACTGAGGAATGACGAAAAAGGCCCGCGGTATTCAAAGCCGTCGCGTCAGTGCCCAGTTTCGAGCTTTGGCTGTTATTGCATTACGAGCACATTCAGGCGCCGCTGCGCCGCGACGAGGTGATGCGGAGGCTGAAGCAATACATTCCCCAATATGAAAAGGGCGCAGGCCGCACCTTTGCCATTACCCGCGAGCACTTGGCCATCGCCATCCACCGCGCGGAGGGCTTGGCCGTCAGGTTCAGCGCCGACAGCGCGCCTGAACCTTTCACCGACGTTGTGAATTTGGTGAAATTGTTGACTGCCCTGCGCGGTTGAACATCGCATCTTCCTGCACTGCACCGTCGGTGCGAGGCAAAGTCCGCAGACTATTCGAGCTTTTTTCACAACAAATTCAGTGAAAAATTCGCCTCAATTGCCGCGAACATAACGCATTCGTCCTTTTCGCCGGAGTCCCCATGCGTTTGCCCAATCCCTACCGTCCCGAAGCAGAAGTTGTGGCAACGCGTCTGGGTGCGCTCGCCAATGCGTTGGATTGGGCGGCTGCCGCGCGTACCGCCACCCCCTGGGTGCAGGCGGTGCGCGACAACCCGCCACCCTTTTGGGCGATGGAGAGCCTGCTCAAGGAGTACCCGATCTCCAGTGCCGAAGGGTTGGCGCTGATGCGGCTGGCCGAGGCGCTGTTGCGGGTGCCGGATGCGGAAACCGCGATTGCGCTGACGGCGGACCAGCTCGGCCGTGCCGACTTCGAGGCGGCCGGCGACAAGACGTTGGCCCGGTTGTCGAGTACTGCCATTGCGATGAGCAAGAAGTTCCTGCCCGAGAGTGCTACCAGTGGCGGCTTGCTAGGCAAGCTCGGCGCGCGCTCGGTGGTGGCAGCCACGCTGCGCGCCGTGCAATTGCTGGGCCGGCAGTTTGTACTCGGTCAGACCATTGGCGAGGCGATGGGCGAGGCGCTTTCGGCGCAACGCAAGATGCGCAACCTGCGCTACAGCTACGACATGTTGGGCGAGGGTGCGCGTACCGAAGCCGATGCCCTGAAGTACCTGGCCAGTTACCGCAATGCCATAAACGCCATCGCCAAGGGTGCCGATACGGCCGCGCCGTGTGAGCACAACGACGGCATCTCGATCAAACTCAGCGCCCTGCACGCGCGCTATGAAGATGCCCAGTCGACGCGGGTGATGGCCGAGCTGGTACCACGCGTCTGGGGCCTGTGTGAGCAGGCAGCGCTTGCCAACATCAACCTGACCATCGACGCCGAAGAGGTGGACCGGTTGGAGTTGTCGCTGCAGGTGTTTGAGGCGCTCGCCGCGTTGGTGGCGCAACACCAGCCGCACTGGACCGGTTTCGGCCTGGCGCTGCAGGCCTACCAGACCCGGGCCCAGGAGTTGATCGGCTTTGTCGCCGCTCTGGCGCGAGGACACGGCATCCGCTTGATGTGCCGTCTGGTCAAGGGCGCCTATTGGGATGCCGAGATCAAGCGCGCCCAGGAGGGCGGCTTGCCAGCCTATCCGGTTTTCACCCACAAACACCACACCGACATCTCCTACCTGGCGTGCGCCACTGCCTTGCTGGATGCAGCCGATGTGATCTATCCGCAGTTCGCCACCCACAACGCCGCCACCATTGCCGCCATCCTGCAAATGGCCGCGCGCTCGGGCGCCAGGTTCGAGTTGCAGCGCCTGCACGGCATGGGCGAGGGTGTGTACCGGGAGGTGCTGAAGAACCCGTTGATTGCCTGCCGCGTCTATGCGCCGGTGGGCGCACACAAGGACCTGCTGGCCTATCTGGTGCGCCGCCTGCTGGAAAACGGCGCCAACTCATCCTTTGTGCACCAGCTCGCGGACGAGTCGGTGGGTATGCAGGATCTGCTGATTTCGCCGCTGCGGCTGGAGCCCCGGACTTCGTTGCCGCTGCCGCTGGAGCTGTTCGGCGCGGCGCGGCGCAACAGCGCCGGCCTGGATCTGACGGTGGAGGGCATGCGCACGCCGTTGTTGCAGGCCCTGGCCAGCCTGCAGGTGCCCGCAGTCGCGGTGGTCCCGGTGGAGGACATTGCGGCCGCGTTGCGTGCCAGTGCCGACTGTTACCAGAGCTGGAGCCGTACCGACGTGGCCCGGCGTGCCGTTATTCTGCGTAGCGCCGCCGATGCGCTGGAGGCGCAGACGCCGCGCTTTTGCGCCCTGCTGGTGCAGGAAGCCTTCAAGACCTGGGGCGACGCTGTGAGTGAGGTGCGCGAGGCGGTCGATTTCCTGCGTTATTACGCCAACGAGGCCGAACGCATTCTTGCGCCCATCGCCATGCCCGGTCCCACCGGCGAGTCCAACGAATTGCGCCTGGTGGCGCGCGGACCCTGGGTCTGCATCAGCCCGTGGAACTTCCCGCTGGCGATATTTGCCGGCCAGGTTGCTGCGGCGCTGGCCACGGGCAATACCGTGCTTGCCAAGCCGGCCGAACAGACGCCGGCGGTGGCGCTGGAAATGGTGCGCTTGCTGCATGCCGCGGGTGTGCCGCAGGCCGCAGTACAACTGCTGCACGGGCCGGGTGACACGGTGGGTGCGGCGCTGGTTGCGGCGCCGGGTGTTGCGGGTGTGGTGTTCACCGGCTCCACCCAGGTGGCGCGTACCATCAATCGCGCACTGGCGGCCAAGGACGGCGCAATCGTGCCGCTGATCGCCGAGACCGGCGGCATCAACGCCATGCTGGTGGACAGCACGGCGCTGCCGGAGCAGGTTAGCGACGCGGTGATCCAGAGCGCCTTTCGCAGTGCCGGCCAGCGCTGCTCGGCGCTGCGCCTGTTGTGTGTGCATGCCGAGATTGCCGACCATGTGATCGAGATGGTGCATGGTGCCGCGCAGGAACTGGTGTGTGGCGAGCCGGCCGATCTGGCAACCGATGTCGGGCCGGTGATTGACGCCGAGGCGTTTGCCAATATCCAGGCGCATCTGCTGCGGCTGCAGGGATCGGCCAAGCCCCTGTGGCCGGTCGAGCGGCCTGCGACCAGCGAAAACCCGCGGCTGACCAACCTGGTGGCGCCGCAGGCCTTCGAGGTCGGCCGTATTGCCGACTTGCAGAACGAGATCTTTGGCCCGGTCTTGCATGTGGTGCGCTGGAGTGGGGACCCAGCCGCGGTCATCGGCCAGATCAATGCGCTGGGTTATGGGCTGACGATCGGCATCCAGACCCGCATCGACAGCCGCGCGCAGGCGCTGGCCCAGGCCGCCCATGTGGGCAATGTGTACATCAACCGCAACCAGATCGGCGCCGTGGTGGGTGTACAACCGTTTGGCGGCGAGGGCCTGTCGGGCACTGGCCCGAAGGCTGGCGGGCCGCACTACCTGTACCGTTTTTGTGCCGAGCAGACGGTCACCGTCAACACCACCGCAGCGGGCGGCAACGCGGCCTTGCTGGCCGGCGTGTAGGCGGCGGCTGGTTGCTGTGTGCGCCAGCCAACTTGGGGCGCGGGTCGGTCGCGGGCAGGTGTCAGGCCTGGCGGGGTGTGGCGCGCGCCGCAGCACGGAGTCGGCTGCTGGCGGGACGCGAGCGCAGCACTACAAATCCCGGGTGTGTTGCGCTGGCGGGTGTCGTTCGCGGGCCCAGGCCGGATAACATGGCAACGCGCCCGAACCGGGATCGGCTTGCTGGGCCAGCATCCGGTCGCGCGGTCAATGCTCTGTACTTGAGAAAGGACTTGTTCATGCATACCCTGACTGCACACCAGGACGCCCTGGTGGCCGAATTTTCTTCCTTGATCGAGGGCAAACCCCAGCCGCACCGGCAGGATGTATTCGCACGCCTGCGCAAGGACCTGCCGATTTTTCGCAGCGACCGGCTCGATGCCTGGGTGGTGACGCGTTACCACGACGTCAAGACCGTGTTGTCCAGGGACGACGAGTTCCAGCCGCCGCAAGCTGGTGCGGGTGCGTCGGCGTTTGGCCGGTCCTTCATGCAGATGGGCGGGCGCGAGCACAGCAAGAAAATCGGCATCGTCGGGCGTGAAATCCGCTCGCAGCGCTCCTTGCGCGAGCGCCTGAGTGATGTGGTGCTGGAGATCGCGCGCCAGCAGGCGGGCGGCCTGCGCCTGGGTGAGCCCATGGATTTGCGCGAACACTATGCGGTGTGGGTGCCGCTGCTGTCGATTACCGCATTGACCGATCTGCCCGAGGCGGCGCGGTTTCGCGACTGGTACCGCACCATTGTTGCGGGCAGTTCGTCAAGCATCACCAATCCGGGGGCGCGGGTGGCGGCGTTCCAGGCGCGCGAAGAGGTGCGCCTGTTTCTGGAGCCGATCATTGCCGAGCGGCGCCGCAATCCGGGCAAGGACCTGCTGTCCGACCTGGTCACCGCCGAATACGAAGGAGAGCCGATTCCCCACGAAGAAATTGTCTCCAACATCATCTTTCTGCTGGCCGCCGGTGTCGAGACCACCGAACGCGTGTTGACCAGTGTGTTGCGGCATGTGGCAATGGACCCGGCTGAGTGGCAGTGGTTGAAGGCGCATTACACCGACCCGGAGTCGCTGGCCGCGTTTTGCGCCGAGGCGCTGCGCTTTTATCCGCCGGTCAACGCCAACATCCGCTCCGTCATCGCCGAGTTCGAGATTGCCGGGGTCACGGTGCGTCCGGGCGAAAAAGTCTGCGCCATGGGTGTGTCGGGCAACCACGACGAAAACCATTTTCCCGACGCGGCGCGCTTTGACCACAACCGCTTCATGGGTGCCAGTGACCGCCAGTTCACGTCGCGCGGTGACATCCTGACCTTCGGTGGCGGCATCCACCATTGCGTCGGTGTGCGGCTCGCCAAGACCGAGATGGAACATGCGCTGGCCGAGTTCCTGGCGCGGGTGGAACGCATCGAGACGATCGGCACGCCGCCGCCAGCCGAGGGTTTTATCTTTCACTCCCCGCTCAAGCTGCCGGTGATTCTGCATTGACGTGAAATAACTTTCATGATGCAGGGTGAAGAGTGGGCATCATGAAAGTTAGTGAGAGTCGCGCATTGGCCACGCCGGGGTGGCTGGCGCAGCAACTGCTGTCGGCTTCTGCCCGCGCAGCACACGCCGGTGCGGGCCGGCAATGTTGGCTCAGGCGGTCTGTGGCTGGTGCGCCCGCATGCGCTCGACCAGCTTGCCGACAAATTGCTCACACAGGGCGAGTTGCTCCAGCGGCACAAACTCGTCGGCCTTGTGCGCGTGGTTGATGCTGCCTGGCCCGCAGACCACGCTGGGTATGCCGCTCTTCTGGAAGAAGCCGCCTTCGGTACCATACGCCACCTTGGCGGACTGGCGATTGCGCAGCAGCGAGCGGGTGAGTGAGATGATGGCTTCCTCCTCTTGCGTGTCGAGCCCGGGAATATCGCCGGTAAGCGCAAACTCCACGCCGGTATGCGGGAAACGCGCCTGCATGCGCGGCAGCACCTGCTCGGCCACATAGCGGCGGATTGCCTCGATGAAATAGTCTGGATCGAGCCCGGGCACGTAACGGTAGTCGAAAAAGAACTCGCATTGCGCCGGGATGATGTTTTTGCCGCTGCCGCCGCTGATCATATTGGTGGAGATGGTGGAGAACGGCACGTCCAGACCGGCCACCCGCAGACCATCGGTTTCTTCTTTCGAGGCCAGGTCCTGGATGAAGGAAATCACCTTGGCCGCGTGTTCGATGGCGTTCACGCCCGATGGTGTCAGCGCGGAGTGGGCGGCGTGGCCGCGCACGGTGCAGCGGTAGACACGTCCGCCTTTGTGCGCGGTAATCAGCTGCATGCTGGTGGGTTCCCCGATGATGCAGCCGTCGGGGCGGATGCCGGCGTCGGCCAGGTCCGCCAGCAGTCCGGGAATCCCGAGGCACCCGGCTTCCTCGTCGTAACTTAGCGCCACATGGATCGGTTTGGCCAATGGTGCCGCCGCAAAATGCGCCGCCTGCGCCAGCACCACACCGATGAAACCCTTCATGTCGCAGGCGCCGCGCCCGTACAGGTTGCCGTCGCGTACCTCGGCTTTGAACGGGTCCGAGCTCCAGGCCTGGCCGTCCACCGGCACCACGTCACTGTGGCCGGACAGGACAATTCCTCCTGGTCCCTCGCCAAACGTGGCAAACAGATTGGCCTTGGTGCGCTCCGTGTTGTAGCTGCGCCGCAAACGCGCGCCGTGGCGCGACAAAACGGATTCGGCCCAATCGATCAGTTCCAGGTTGGAGTTGCGGCTGGTGGTGTCGAAGCCGATCAGCCGGGTCAGGCAATCGACGGTGGCGCTGCCGGGAAGGAGGACGGTCATGACAGCATGGTAGCGGTTTTCCGCCAGCCCGCTGTCATGCGATTGACAGGCCGCGGGCCGCCCACGCGGTAAGCTTCCGCCTTGCAGCAAGGCGACACCGACATGACCAGCACGACTCCCCCAGGCCCGGCGGCGATACAGCGCGCGCGTGTGCGTGGCGCCCAGATGCTGCTGGGGTGTGACGAACTCGAGCCGACGCTGTCATTCTTCCTGCAGCGGTTGCATTTTCGGATCGAGGCAATTTATCCGGCTGACAACCCGACCACCGCGATGATTTCCGGTTATGGCCTGCAATTGCGCCTGGTGCGCGGCGCGGCGGTCGGTGCCAGCCTGATCTACCTGTTGTGTGACGATCCGATTGCTACCGGCGGCGGGCAAACCGAATTCGTCGCACCCAATGGCGTGCGGGTGCAACTGGCGGCCGCCGACCCGCCCATGGTCCTGCCGGTCACGCAGCAGGCGCTGGTGATCACCCGTGGTTCGCACGCCGATAGCTGGGTCGCGGGCCGCGCCGGCCTGCAGTACCGCGATCTGCTGCCGCAACGCCATGGCGGGGCGTTCATTGCATCGCACATCCGCATCCTGGAAGGCGGACCGGTGCCCGACTATGTGCATTTCCACAAGATCCGCTTCCAGGTAATTTATTGCCGCAAAGGCTGGGTGCGCGTCGCCTACGAAGGTCAGGGCCCGGCGTTGCTGATGCAGCCCGGTGACTGCGTGTTGCAGCCCCCGCTGATCCGGCACCGGGTGCTGGAGAGTTCGGCCGGCGCCGAAGTGGTGGAGATCTGCGCGCCGGCGGCCCATGTCACGGTTGCCGACAACAGCATGGACTTGCCCAATGCGGACTTGCAGCCCGGGCGTGACTTCGGCGGGCAGCAGTTTGTTTTCCATGTCGCCTCCGGTGCGCCGTGGGCGCCGTGGCGCGGACCCGGGTTCGAGATGCGCGATACCGGCATCGGACAAGCCACGCGCGGGCTGGCCGGGGTCCGCGTAATGCGGCCGCATGCCGCCACTGCCAGCGTGACGCAGGCGCACGCCACCGAGTTCTGTTTTTATTTCGTGTTGTCGGGAACGGTGTCGTTCGTGCTCGACGGTCAGACTGAGCACCTTGGCAACGACAACAGCATCACCATCCCGGGCGACATGCCCTATTCATTGACCAATGCCAGCGCTGACCTGAGCCTGCTGGAGGTCACGCTGCCGGCCGATGTGCCAGGCTTGCTGTCATGACCAGCGTCGAAACGTCGATACCCGACGGGTTCAAGCTGCGCCATCTGGGCGACGGCTTCATGGACCAGAACGGTCCGCTGTATTACCGGCGCCAGCCGGGGAGCGAGCGCAACCGGGGCATCAGCCTGGGTTTTCGGGTGGAACTGCGCCACTGCAACCCGATGCAAGTGTGCCACGGTGGCATGCTGGCCACCTTCACCGACATGTTGTTCGCTGTCACCGGCCACGCCACCAGCGAGGCGGGCCGCGGGCGCTTCCTGCCCACCATCAGCCTGCAGATCGATTATCTGGCTGGCGCCCCGCTTGGCAGCTGGGTGCAGGGTGAGGCCCAGGTTCTGCGGGCCACACGCAACATGTTGTTCATGCAGGGCCTGTTGCACGCCGACGCGGAACTGGTGGCGCGGGTCAGCGGCGTGTTCAAGCGGGGGCCGGAGTTCCGCTCCGGTGCACAACCCGTGCCCGATGCGGCTGCTGCGCAAGGCTGACTTCCCGGGTACCGTCGCGCTGCGTGGCGCCAATGCCGGTTGCATCGATGCAACTGTCGGCTGCGTCCGCGCTGGCTGGCGAGTTTGCCGATCGGCCAGGGCGTGCGCGCGCTGACAGCCCGGGTGCCCTGCGGGGCCCACATCGCGGTCGGGAAACTGGTGTGGCGCGCGGCCAGGGGCAATACGGCGAAAATTTGCTGCGTGCGGGCACAGTCGCAGTGGTCAAGATCCGGCGGAAGCTGCCGATATACTGGTGAGCCTGCGGAACGCCAAGCCGATGTGCGCCGACTTTTTACTGGAGCTTCTATGGCCGCCGTTCACGCCGTCGCCTTCAACGACCACAATCTGCTCCAATGGCTGGCTGAGGCCAGCGATGCCGATCTCGACGCGCTCGACTTCGGCACCATCGGCTTCGACGCGGCCGGCGTAGTGTGCCGCTACAACCGCTTCGAGTCTGTGGCGGCCGGGCTGTCGACCGGGCGTGTGCTCGGGCACCCGCTGTTCACCGTGGTGGCGCCGTGCATGAACAATTTTCTCGTTGCCCAACGTTTCGAAGACGCGCTCGCCAGCGGCGATTCGCTCGACGCCACGATCGACTACGTGCTGACGCTGCGCATGCGGCCAGTGAAGGTGAAGCTGCGCCTGCTGGCAATCGCCGGCGCAAGCATTCGCTGGGTGCTGGTGCAGCGCGCTGTCTGAGCGGCACCCGACCGTGCTGGCGACCGCAGACGACGAATACGAGGCGCTCCTCCAGTTCCTCTATATGGCTCCGGTAGGTCTCGTGCAAACGCGACTGGACGGCGAGATCCTGATGGTGAACCCCTTGTGCGCGCAGCTGCTGATGCCGCTCTCAAGCGACGGCAACCTCGACAACCTTTTCACGGCGCTGGCACCGGTTGCGCCCGATCTGCGTCACCGCGCACAAACTTTCGCCGCCAGCCATGGCATGGTGTGCGAAGGGCTGGAGATGCAGGTCGACGCGGGCCGGCCAGGCGGCAAGGGCGCGCAAGTGCTGTCCCTGAGTCTGCTCAAGCTCGACAAAACCCGTCTGATGGCCGTGCTCAGCGATGTGTCGGTGTCGGTGCAGCGTGAACGCGAACTGCGCCTGAACCAGGCCTGGATCAGCACCATCGTGGCCGGTAGCACGGGATACGCCTTGATGACGCTGGACTCCGTCGGCTGCGCCACCGACTGGAATCAGGGGGTCGCCCGCCTGACCGGGTTCGAGGCGGAAGCGGTGGTCGGCCAGCCCTATGCCCTCTTCTACCCCGTTGATGCCATGCCCGGGCAGCGCGTGCTCGACCGTCTGGATGAAGCCGACCGCTTCGGCTGGAGCCTCGACGAGGGCTGGCGACTCCGCGCGGACGGCTCGCGGTTCTGGGGCAGCTGCCTGATCGCCCCGCTGCTGGCCGCCGACGAAGCGTCGCCCCGGGAGCGCGCCTACAGCCTGATCGTGCGCGACATCAGCGACCGTCGCGAAGCCAACGAAACACTGCGCAGCGTCATCAGCTGCGACCACCTCACGGGCCTGGTGAACCGGCGCGCATTCTTCGAAGCGGCCGAGCTCGAAGTGCAACGCTGGCAACGGCAGCCCCGGCCGCTGTCCGTGGTGATGATCGATGCCGACCACTTCAAGAGCGTCAACGATACGCATGGCCATGCCGCAGGCGACGCCGTACTGCGCCACCTCTCAGCCGGCCTGAGCGCCACGTTTCGGTTCGTGGACGTGGTGGCACGGATCGGCGGCGAGGAGTTCGTGGTGCTGTTGCCCGGCACCACGCTGGACGGCGCCTGTGCCGTTGCGTCGCGCTTGTGCCAGCGCATCGCCGAGCATGCGGTGGAGGTCTACGGCAAGTCGATCCGCTACACCGTGAGCGCCGGTGTGGCAACGATGGACGACACCGTGGCCGGTGTCGCAGACCTGCTCAAGCGCGCCGACAGCGCGATGTACGCTGCCAAGGCGCGCGGCCGCAACCGCGTGGAAAACTGGCGCGTCGATCTCGATGCGCCCGAGCAAGCCTCTTCCGTCGGAGACGCCGAGAAGTCCGAAACGCTGTGAAATCGGAATCCACGGCCTCCTACGAGGCGCTGATGCAGTTTCTGTACCAGGCGCCGATAGGCCTGATGCAGGTGGCGCCGGACGGCGAGATCACGATGATCAACCCCATGTCGGCGCAATTGCTGATGCCGCTGGCGCCTGACGGCAACCTGCAGAACCTGTTCGACGTGCTGGAGTCCGCAGCGCCACAGTTGCGCGCCATGGCAGCCGGCTTCTCAGCGGCCAGTGGCATCATCTGCGAAGCGCTGCGGATCGCGCTGCCAGCCGATGCTGGACGCGGCAGCCGGCTCCAGACCCTCGAACTGAGCCTGCTGAAACAGGACGACGGTACGCTGATGGTCAGCCTCAGCGACGCCACGCTGGTGGTGCATCAGGAACAGCAGCGGCTGGCGGTGCAGTTGCGCGACACCAACCGCACCGACACTTTGACGGCGTTGCCAAACCGCGCCGTCGTGCTGGAACGCATCGAGCGCGCGCTGGTCGCGGCGCGACACCAGCCGGACTATAAGTTTGCAGTCATATTCATCAACTGCGATCGCTTCAACCGCGTCAACGTCACGCTGGGTCAGGATGCCGGTGACGAATTGCTGCGAATGCTGGCCGGACGCTTGAACAGCACGGTGCGGGCCGGTGACGCGGTGGGCCAGCCAACGCAACCCCAGCGCACCGCAGCGCGCCTGGGTGGGGACGAGTTCGTCGTCGTATTGGAAGGGCTGCGCCACGCCGACAACGTGCAGAACGTCGCGCAGCGCCTGCTCGACGCGTTGTGCAAGCCCTACAGCATCGACGGACAACTGGTGCATGCCAGCGCCAGCATGGGCGTGGTGCTGTTCGCTCAGGCCGGTGCCGACGCCGATTCGCTGCTGCAGGACGCGAGCATCGCGATGCGCGAGGCCAAACGAGACGGCGGTGCGCGCTACAGCGTCTTCGAGCCGTCGATGAGGGAGCGCGCGGCGCGGCGCGGCAGCATCGAAAGCGGGCTGCGCCGGGCGCTGCTCGAAGGCGAGCTGTTTGTCGTCTACCAACCGATCATCGACCTCGCCAGCGGCGAATGCGTCGCGGCCGAGGCGCTGGTGCGCTGGCGCCACCCAAGCCGGGGCATCGTGCCGCCGGTGGAGTTCATCGAAGTGGCCGAAGAGACGGGCCTGATCGGCGCCCTCGGCGAGTTCGTGCTCAACGAGGCCTGCCGTGAGTTCGTGCGCTGGCAGCGCGTATTGGGAGACCGCGCACCGCGCACCATGTCGGTCAACCTGTCGCGAGCGCAACTCGCCAACCCGGCGCTGGTCGAGCAGGTGGCACAGGCGCTGCGCGCAAGCGGCATGTCGGCCGTGAACCTTCAGCTCGAGGTGACCGAAACGCTGGCGGCACAAGACCCCAATGTGCGGGGCCACCTGCACGAACTGAAGTTGCTCGGACTGACGCTGGCGCTCGACGATTTCGGCACTGGCTATTCGTCTCTGGCCAGCCTGCACCTGTTGCCGGTGGACGTGGTGAAGATCGACCGCTCATTCGTCAGCCAGGCTGAGACGAGCGCGCACCATCGGGTGCTGATCTCCGCCACGGTGCGCGTGGCACGCAGCCTGGGCATGGGGACGGTGGCCGAAGGCATCGAAACCCAAGGCCAGGCCGCCGTGCTGGCGCGGCTGCAATGCGACAAGGGCCAGGGCTACCTCTTTGCCAGGCCGCTGGTGGCGGATGAGGCACTGCGCTGGATGGCGGCGCGATCACACGCTGGCGTTGATGCAGCGAGCACCGTGCAACCCGCCAACGACGTCACCGTGGAGCAACTGCTCGAAGGCTTGCAGCGCTCGAATCTGGCGATCGCGCTGTTCGACCCGCAAGAGCGGCTGGTTTTTGCCAACCGCAGCTTCGTCGACGTGCATTGCGGCGGCGCCGACGGTGCGCAGACCTGGGAAGGCATCATGCGCGCCGCCCACTCGCACCGGCGCGGCCTGCGCATTGACACCGACGACATCGAAGGCTGGCTCGCCGAAGCGCGCAGAAACTATCGCCAGACGCCGCGGCGCGTGTCGGATTCGCAGATGTGCGATGGCCGCAGCATGCGCGTGACCGAGGAGACGCAACCGGACGGGTGGCAGCTCGTGGTTTCGACCGACGTGGCATCGCGTTAACGTGAAATAACTCACAATCGAAACGGCAGGAAGCGTCGCAGGCAAAACCAGCGGTTCCCGGATTATTTAATGATTCGGGACGCGTCACTCCGACTCATGAACGTAAGGGTCAGCAGTCTGTTGCACTTCGCTGCGGGAGCCGCGTTTGCGTCGAAATCGAACTGTAACGAACGCCCGGCCAGGTTGCGGGCGGCTCTGCGCGCTGCCGACCGGCATGGACCGGGGAGCCGGTGTACGCGCCCTGCATTGCGCCGTTCACGCCCTGGTTCATGCACCGCGTCGAGATCTGGCTGCAAATAGCGCGGGTCCGCTGGTTGAAGTGCCACGGAACTCAGGCTGCGCGCGCCCCAGGCATGTTGATCGACCGCCCCCAACGCGATCGACCATGCGCGGCCCGATGGAAGTGTTCTGCCTGCGTCCGGTGCCTCACCGGTAGGGGACTGGACCGGTGATTCGAGCGTGGCGTGTCGCGATGTCCATGCACCGTCACTGGGAGCTTGGCACTCGATGCAGCAGGCAGAGGCCCGTGACTGCACCCGCGACAATACGGCGCGCGCGTTTTCCTGGTCCTCGGCATTTCCTGGCAATACCGGCTGGCACCGTGGCCTGGTGAGCGTGCAGCCTGACATTACAGTGCTGAATCGGGACAGACTGGACCACCCATGCCAAAACAGCAGATCAACCTTGGTTTCATGAGCATGCGCCACGCAGGCATGCGCCAGCGTGTCGAGGCCGCCGCCGGCGCCGGGTTCGACGGCATTTCCTTGCGCGCCGACCAGTGGCAGCAGACGCGGGACAGCGGCTGGGACGCGACCCGGATTCAGTCGCTGCTGCTGCAGCATGGACTGCGTGTGAGCGAGGTGGAGCCGATGCGTTTTCTGCGCGACGACCTGCTCGATACCGTTGAGGAGATGGTGCAGGCATTCAAGGTGCCGCGGGTCCAGGTTACACCGCCGCTGGACGGCAAGCCGCTCGACCTGGATCGGGTAGCGCGCTGGTTGCGGCGTGCCGCCGCGCGGTTGCCGGATACCCAACTGGCGATCGAATTCCTCCCGCCCACCAGCGTGCCCGATGCGCCGTCCGCACAGCGTTTGATTGACCTGGCCGGTGCCGCGCCCAACCTCGGTTTCTGCGTCGACAGCTGGCACGTGTTTCGGGGTGGCGGGCTGGCCTCACTCGAGGCCATCGACGCGCAGCGGGTGTTCGTGATCCAGATCAACGACGGGCCGATGCAGGCTACCGTGGACGACTACATCGACGACTGCATCCGGTTCCGGCAACCCTGTGGTGACGGTGCGTTCGACCTGCGCGGCTTTTTGCGTTTGTTGCCGCCCCAGGCACCGGTGAACGTCGAAGTCATCAACACCGAACTCGACAAACGCCCGGCGGCCGAGGTGGCGCGCCTGCTGTTCGAGTCCACCCAGCGCTGCCTGCGCCAACGCTGACCCGTTGCGCGCGGCCCGACGCTTTCAGCGCGGATTGAGGATGGCCCAGGCTTCGGCGGGAGTGGCGACCTCGCGCCCGCAGTCCCGGGCGATGGCCACCACCTTGCGGATCAGGCCCGCATTGGTTGGATGCCCCAGTTCCGCGTACGGGTGGTCGCCCAGGCCGATCGAGATGTGGCCGCCCTGCGCAATGATTGCGGCCGCCAGCCCGAACAGGTTGCCGCCATAACTCATGGCAGTCCACTCCACGCGTTTGCCAGGGGGCAGGAAGTCCAGATGCGCCTGCAAGCCCTTCAAGGTTCCAGGATGACCCCCCAGGTAGACGTTGTCGGTCATTACCAGGCACATGTAGAGTGGCTCGTCGAGCAACCCCATATCGGCAAATGCGTTGGCATAACGCAGGAACCCGATGTTGAAGCAGGTCAGATAGGGTTTGAGCCCGGCAGCGCGCACCTGCTCGGCGAAAACCATCAGATCGCCGGTCGGGTTGGCATACACCTGAGTAGTGGTCTCGAAACGTCGGGCCACCGGGTCGTAGCGGTCCACGTTGATCGACCCCATGTCCAGCGGTACGAAGTGCGGCGCCACCGACTTGTCGCGGGCGAGTTCCAGAATGTGGCATAGGCGTCCTTGGGCGCTGCTGTCTTCCATGGTGTTGTAGCCCAGCGTCGGGTGCACCAGGATGTCGCTGCCGACACGGATGCGCCGGATGGTGTCCGCATACACCTCGGACCGGTGCTCGGGTGTGCCGTCGGCCTGGCGCGCGTGAAAGTGCACGATGGCCGCACCGGCCTCGCGGCACGCCACCGCGTCGGCCGCGATTTCCGAAGCCGTGTACGGCACATGCGCGTTGCCCTGGTCACGCATCATGTATTCGTTGATGCGGGCTTCGATAATCAGTTTGTTCATGGGTACCTCCGGATGGCTTACAGATTGCGCAGGATGACCGGCATGCTGGAAAAGGCGTCGTGGCCGCTATCGGTATTGCACTGCGGCGGCGCCAGTGGGTCGAGCTCGGCTCCAGCCCGGTACAGCGGCCCCAGCAGGCCAACGATGGTGCCACGGGTCGGATCAGCGTCGTCGTAGTTCTGCGACAGCCCGGTGACCATGGCGCGTGCGATGCAGGTGTGCACGCCGGAGCCAAACGTCAGCCCCCAGGGTGGCGGCTTGCGTGCGAACGTCCGCTGCGGGTTGAAGCGGTCGACGTCGGCACCAAACAATGCCGGGTCGCGGTTGGCTGCCGTAAAGAACAGCGCGACCCGTTCGCCCTTGCGAAAGGCCCGGCCATTGCACGCCAGCGTGGTGTCCCGGGTGGCCATGCGCAGCAGAGCCGGCACCGGCTGGTGCAATCGCAGCGATTCGTTGGCGGCTGCGCGCAGGAACTCCATGTCGGTCGCGCGCGCCAGGTCGTGCGGGTGCTCGGCCCACCAGTGGTGCAGGTGCCACACCACATGCGGCAGGGCATGTGCGGTGGTCTGGGTACCGGCGACCAGGAACAACGCACATTCGCGCCAGACGGTGGCTTCCTCGTCCTGGTCCCCGACCGCGTCCTGCTGGGCCAGCACCGTCAGCAAGTCCATTGGCAAATCTGCTGCGACCAGACTGCCGGCACGTTGTGCCTTGACCAATTCGATACGCCGGGTCAGGGCTGGCTGCAGAAAGTCGCGGATCAACTCGCGCCGCGCCACGATGCCCTCGTGCAGCACTTCTTCGCGGTTGCGCGTCGTCCACTCGACGGCGGAGGCAGCTTCGAGCCGGGACACCAGCTCTTGCAGGCGTGCGCGGCGCTCTGGCTGCTGCGCGTCGTCGACACCGGTCAGGCCGGCCGAGACGCCGATCAGAAAACCGCGCAACAGCGCCACCAGATCGGTGTGCACCAGGCCGTCGCTGCTGCGCGTAGCCCGTAACGCGCCAAAGACCTTGTCGATCGCCGGTCCCAGCCACTCGCGCTCGTTGCGGCGCAAGCTGTCGTGCGAAAACAGTGGCATCAGGGCGCGTCGGCGCGCGCGGTGTTCAGGGCCGTCGATAACGACCAGTGCGCCGCCATAGACTGGTCGGCTCTCGAAATGCGAACCTTGGTGAAAATCCGGCGAACGCAGGATTTCGTCGATTTCGGCAAAGGTCTCCACCCGCGGAAACTGGCTCAGGAAGGCAGCCACGGGTGTAGTCTGCGGAACGGTGGAACTCGGTTGCGGCACAGCGCCAATATGCCACAAGCGGGGGTCAGAGCAATGGTGCTGGCCGATTCTGTCGCGGCTCCCGGTGAGAAGACCAACAGGCTGTCAATGCGCTTGCATGGGTCGGCCCTGGTACACCGGCGTGTCCAGGCCTTCCATCCGCGCCTTGATCTGCAACGCCAGATACAGCGAATAACTGCGCGACTGCTGCAGATTGCCGCCGTGAAACCACAGCCCGGGCTGGGCGGTAGGTTTCCACATGTTGCGCAGTTCACCGGTCCAGGGACCCGGATCCTGGCAGGTGTCAGAGCCCAGCCCCCACACCTTGCCCACGCGCTCGGCGATTGCCGGTGACAGGCAGCGCGCGGCCCAGCCCTCCATCGAGCCGTAGCCGGTGGCATACACGACCAGATCGGCTGCCAGCTCGCTGCCGTCGCTGAGCAGCACCGTGTTGCGCGTGAGGGCTTGCACGCCGACGCCGCTGCGCAACTTGACGGACCCGTTGACGATCAGCTCGGACCCGCCAACGTCAATGTAGTAGCCGGACCCGCGGCGCAGGTAGAGCAAGGTCAGACCGGATCCATCGGCGCCGAAATTGAGTTGAAAGCCGGCATCGCGCAGCTGCTGGTAAAAAACCGCATCACGCCTGGCGGCCGTCTGCCAGACTGCTTTCTGCAACTCGGTGACCAGCCGGTACGGTGTGGACGCCAGCATCAGGTCGGCGCGCTCCGTGGTGGTGCCGTCGCACAATGCCTGTTCCGAGAACAGCCGCCCCCAGCCGAGCTCCTGCAGCGTCTCGCTGCGCGCCACCATGGTCGCCGAGCGCTGCACCATGGTCACCTCGGCGGCTTCGTTCTCCCACAGGCCGACGCAGATGTCGTGTGCCGAGTTGTTGGAACCGACCACGACGCAGCGTTTGCCACGCCATGGCACGGCGCTGTCGAAGGCGCTCGAATGCAGCTGCACGCCCTGGAAAAGGTCGGCGCCCGGGAACTGCGGCACCTGTGGCAGACCGGACATGCCGGTGGCCAGCACCAGCTGGGTGGGGTGCAGCGTCAGCAGCTCACTGTCGCGGCGCACCTGCACCGTCCATTGCCCCTGGCCGCCATTGGCCTTCGCATCGTGGCTGGCATGCAGGCACTCGGTCCGGCCCCAGCAGGCGAGCTCCATGACCTTGGCATACATCTCCAGCCAGTCGCCCATCTTGTCCTTGGGCGTGAAGACCGGCCAGTGGTCGGGAAACGGCAGGTAGGGAAGGTGGTCGTACCACACCGGGTCGTGCAGGCACAGAGTCTTGTAACGACTGCGCCAGGCGTCGCCCGGGCGATCCAGCCGGTCGATGACGAGCGTGGGCACCGCCAGGCGCTTGAGCCGCGCGGCCAGGCCCATGCCGCCTTGGCCACCGCCAACGATCAGGCAATACGGCTGGCGCGTGATGCCCAGGGTTGTGGCCTCTTTGGCGCGTTCCTCGGCCCAGGTCGTGCGGCCACGCAGGGCTGCATGCACTACTCCTTTGGCGCGCCGCGTGCCGGAAGGCTCCTCGAACCCCTTGAGCTCCTGCAATGCGGTGAACAGGGTCCAGCAGCGGCCTTCGCGCAGGCGCACGATCGCGCGGCCGCGACCAGCGGCGGTGTCGAAGCGCAGCCAGGCTTCGATGGTGCCGTTGGCCTCGCTGGGTTCACCATCCAGTGTCCAGTTCGACGGCTGCACCGCCGCCAACGTGGCGCGCAGCATGCCGGTGATGGCGTCGCGGCCCTCCATCGTCCGGATGTCCCAGGTGAACGCCACCAGGTCACGCCAGAATCCGTCGGCGAGAAACAGATCGCCGACGGCGGCCGGGTCGTTGGCGGACAGAGCGCGCGACAGTGCATCCAGCCAGTGCTGGGCGCGCTGGCCGGGGGTGGCAACTGAAAGTGGGGTGTCCAATTCTGGGTGCTCCCTGGTTGACCGCTGCGCTTGTAAACTGGCATGGTGTCTGCTCGCGCGTGTCGGAAAGCCATCCTGCCAGTACCCGCGCTCACAAGGAACCGAATCCCGATGAAAGTCGCTTCAATCAATACATTCATTGTGAGCGTACCGTACAAACGGCGCGAAGTGAGCGCTGTGGTTGCCCGCGATGGCGTGACTGATGTGCTGGTCAAGATCACGACCGATGATGGGCTGGTCGGTTGGGGCGAGGCATGCAGCGGCGCAGACGCCGTGTCGGTGGATGCCGCGCTGCAGGCGATGAAGCCGTTTGTCCTGGGACGCGACCCCTGGAACCGCGAAGCGATGCAAGCGGAGTGCTTCGAGCATGGCTTGTGGGCGTTCCGTCCAATGACCGGCAACTTCGCCTGGGCGGGTATCGACATGGCGCTGCTGGATCTTTGCGGCAAGGCGGCGGGGCAGCCGCTTTACCGTTTTTTCGGTGGGCTGCGCCGATCACAGGTCAGCTATTTCTATTACCTGGCGCGCGGCAGCGACGACGACCTGGTTCAGCAGTGTCAGGAAGGCCTGGCGGCAGGCTACAAGGACTTTTACCTGAAAGTCGCCGTCGATTGGGCGCAAGACCATCACATGGTGGCGACGGTGCGGCGCGCATTGGGGGCGCAACCGCGTCTTCGGTTGGACGCCAACGGCTCATGGAGCGTACCGGACGCGCTGCACCACCTGGGTGTGCTGGCCCAGTACGATATCGATTTCATCGAAGCGCCAGTGCGCGATCACCCGCTGCGGCAGATGCAGGAAGTGCGTGCGCGTTTGCCCATGCCAGTGTGCTGCAACGAGGGCCTGTGGACAGAAGCCGACGCGTACGCCCGCATTCTTGGTCGCGTTGCAGATGTCTACTGCTTCAGCCCGTACTGGGTGGGGTCGCTGGGGGCGTTCCACCGCCTGGCACATGTCGCGCACATGGAAGGCTTGCAGGTGGTCAAACACACACACGGCGAACTCGGTCTTGCCGCCGCCGCCTGCCATCATGTGCTGCTGACCCTGCCCAATATCGTGACCGGACACCAGCAGACCGCGCAGCATATGGAATTCGATATTGTGCGTGCGCCGCTGCCCATCAATACGGGTCCGGTGTGGGGTGTGCCAGAAGGCACGGGGCTGTGCGTCGAAGTCGACGAGGGCGCGCTTGAACGCGCTGCCGACAATTTCCGCCGACAAGGTCAATATCTGCCGTATCAGCAAGAAATGCTGCGAAAAGAGGAGAGTCCATAAGTGGGCGGTCGGCGGTTAACGATGCGCGCACCGGCGGCGCCGTCATGGGACCTGCCGCGCCCGATTCAAGAGGCAATGAACCACGCCTTTAAATCCAGCCCGCCAGTCCCCACTACCAGTGGCCGTGACCCCGGAAACGCCCTGCAGAAAGCATCCAGACCCGGGAGTGAGGGACGCTGGCGACCGCTCTTCACTTCAATCGCAAACAGGTCGCCCTTGGCGCGCAGCACGAAGTCCACTTCCCGGCCGGCATCGTGCCAGTAGTGCACGAGCGGCGCCGTGCTGCTGTGGCCGGCATGTCGCGCGAGCAGTTCTGCGCCCACGGCGCTCTCCACCATGCGGCCCCACAGCTCCGGCGTATTGCGCAGTCGCTGAAAACCAAAACCCTCCGACGCGGCGATGGCGCCCATCAGCGCGGTGTTGAAGACCTGCAACTTGGGGCTCGATCCCCGTTGCCGGATTACTTGACCTGCGTATTTCTGCAATCCACAGACCATTCCGGCGCCCTCCAGAAGCTGCAGGTAGTGTGCAAGCGTCGTTGTATTGCCCGCATCGGTGAGTTGGCCCATCATCTTCTGGTAGCTCAACATCTGACCGCTGTAGCGGCAGGCGAGATCAAACACGCGGCGCAGCAGCGCAGGCTTTTGCACTGGCGCCATCAGCAGCACATCCTTGCTGATCGTGGTCTCGATCAGCGCATCGCGCACGTAAGCCGCCCATCGCGACTCGTCGCCAACCAGGGGCGCTGATCCTGGATATCCGCCGTAATAGATGTACTGGTCCAGTGTGAAGCCGAACGCGGCTCGCATTTCTGCATAGCGCCAGTGGGCCAGGCGTGTGATCTCGAAGCGCCCGGCCAGGCTCTCGGTCATTCCCTGCGCGATCAACAGCGGCGCCGATCCCAGCACCACGGCGCGCACGTCGCGCCCGGCCGCAGTGTCTTCGTCCCACAATCGCTTGACCTCTTCGCTCCAGCGCGGAAGCTTCTGGATTTCGTCCAGCACCAGAACACAGGCGCCTCTCTGGCGGGCCAAAACGCGCGCAGTTTCCCACTGCGTCGCCAACCAGCTTGAAACCTGCAGTCCGGGGTTGTCGGCACTCGCGCTATGTTGGGCCAGTGCGAGCCCTTCGGATCGCTCCCGCAGGGCCGCCAGCGCCTGCCGCACCAAGGTGGTTTTCCCCACCTGGCGCGGGCCGGCAAGCACCTGCAGGAACTGGCGCTGTTCGCCCAGACGACGGATAAACGGGAGCAGCTCGCGACGCTGAAAATCGATGGCCATGGTATTTACTCAATCGAATGAGAAATTTTACTCAACCTATTAAGCTAATGGGGTCCTCCGGTGGCAAGTGCGACTTTTGATAGCACCGTAGCCGCCACAGGTTATGGTTACGCTTGTCAACTGCGATAGCGAATTCTCACCTTTCGCGCCGCAGTGATGCTGTGCCGAACACGCGCTGCGCATGTTGCCCCAGTCCGCGCGCGACGCTTGCAAAGCGGTCGCCGTGTATTACCTGCGCCTGTGCAAAACGCGCGGCGATGCGCGCACGCAGCGGCGCCAGCCCGGTTGAGCCACCGGTGAAATACAAGGCGTCGACGCGCGCGTGCGGTACGCCGGCCTGGACCATGGTTTCGTCGGCGGCAGCGGCGATCAGGTCCAGGTCTGCCGCAATCAGCTGCATCGCCTCGGGTTCGTTGATAGCGCTGTGCAAGCCGTCTTCCAGTGCGCCCAGGTCGAGCACGGTTTTTCCCACCTCGGCGACGGCGATCTTTGCTGCCTCGGCCTGGCCTATCAATGTGTGGCCCAGCCGCTGCCGGACGACCGACATCAGGCGGGCATGCTGGCGCAGGTCGGAATAAAAGCCTTGCATGTGCTGCAGTTCGGCCATACGGCCCTGGCTGTACACGGTGTTGATCAGGTGCCAGGTTGCGAGGTCGAAATACACCTTGCTTGGAACTTCACGCCCGCCCGGTCCGCGCCCACGGTAACCGCAATGCGGCAACAGGTAGGCCAGCTCAAGCTGGCGGTCGAAGTCGGTGCCAGCGATGTGTACGCCGTAGTTGGCCAGTATGTCGCCGCGCCGGTCTACACGCTGGCGCAGGCCGGGACCAACGCGCACCAGCGAGAAGTCCGAGGTGCCGCCGCCGATGTCGGCCACCAGAACCAGTTGCTCGCTCTGTACGGTGGTCTCGAAGTCCAGCGCCGCGGCAATCGGCTCGTACTGGAAAGCGACATCAGCAAAACCGGCAGCGCGCGCAGCCTGCTCCAGTGCCACCTGTGCCGCCGCATCGCGCTGCGGTTCTCCGTCGACAAAAAACACCGGTCGCCCCAGCACCACCTGGGTCAGTGTTTGGCCGGCCCTGGCCTGTGCCATGGACCGCAGATGCTGCAAGTAGCCACCAATCACATCAAGGTAACGCACCGTGCGTCCGCCTCCCACATCGGTCGCCTGGCTGGCCAGGGCCGATCCGAGGATGCTTTTCATGGAGCGCATCAACCGGCCTTCCACACCCTCTACATACGCCGCCACCGCCGCGCGCCCGTAGTGCAGCTGTGGGTCTTCAAAACTGGCCAGGCCCTCGACCGCATAAAACATGGCGGTTGGCATGCTGTTGTGCCCGGGCTCGAGTTCGACCAGTTCCACGGATGTGGAAGTGGGCAGGGCAACGGCGGAGTTGGAAGTGCCGAAGTCGACGGCACAGAAAGCAGGCATGGGGGTGGGCGGTGTCCAGTGCGCCGGACGTGGACGGTTCTGTTGGAGAAGGCGAGATTCTATTGGTTTGCCTGCGGCTGGCGGCGCACGCGCGCCCAACGTGCTGTGCATGCTGGCCGACTACGTGGAGCGGTACGTGCGCCGGGCCAGGCGTGATCTGTTGTTTGCCGATACCGCGCAAGAACTCGAACAAACCCGCGCCCTGGTCGCGCCAGCCCAGCGGTCTTCCCAGACCAAGGCGGCCAAACTTTCATGAGTCGGAGTGAGGCGCCCTGAATCATTAAATAATCCGGGAATCGCCGGTTTAGACGGCGAGGCTCTTTGCCGGCTGTTTGTGGGTTATTTCACGTTAACGCGAACTCGAAGACGGTGCGCCGTTGCGCAGCTTTGGCGCCCTGAAGGCGGAGCTCATCACCATCGTTGGCAACACCTGCCGCTCGCCCCTGGCAGACGCGCAGGCGACAAGCTTCTGGATCAAGACGGCACCGACTGCGAGTCAGCGGCGCGCGTGCGGGTTGATCGAAATCATCGCCCTGCAGACGAAACGCGGAACCCCGACTCCACCGTAAGCCCACGTCGCACCGGGCCAAACTCGCCTGCGGCGGGGCGAAACTCAAGCCTGGACCGCGTGCCGGCGACGGCTCGAAGAACGACGAGTCGCGACGCCGGCAGCGGCGAGTGCGCCGATCAGCAGCGCAAGGCTGCCGGGTTCGGGCACCTCCATGCGAAGCGAGAAGCGGTCGCCCTCTCGCAGGTTGCCGATGTTGATCCGCCAGTCCTGTCCGACGGGCACGATGTCGAAAAGGACATCGCCGATCTCGAAACCGTAGTTGTTGGGAGTCGGAAAGCTGATCGTCGCGCTGCTGCCCGAACCGCTGGCGGACGCACCGGGCTCGAACGGTGCGTTCACACTGCCGATAAAGTCGAAAGTCGCATTGGTCAGTGTGAGCACGAAGCGGGAAATGCCCGAACCGAACAGGTTGTTAACCAGGGCGTTGAACAGCAGCGGCCCGCCCAGATCCCTACTTTCAATCGTGAAATCGAAGGAAGAGGCAGTAGAAAGAGAATTGGAGAGGTTCAGATCGAACGAGACCAAACCGGCGGCGCTGTAGTCGGTGTAGGTGTTTCCGGCGGCCGAGGAGAAGCCCGTGACGACGACTGCCGAGGCTTGGCTGGAGGCCAGGGCGGCAAATGCCACGCTGGCGATGCAGAATAGTTTCCTGAGTTTCATTTTTGGTTCCGTGAGATATGGGTTGGAAGGTGCGCGAAGCGGGCGCCGCAGTCCGGCGCCCGCCATCGCTGTACTTAAAGGTTGCCGTTAGCCCATGGGCCGTTAATGGCGAAGCTCACGCCAGGCGACTGGATGTTGACAAACAGGACGCGCCCCGACGGCTCGAAACAGGCACCAGCGAACTCGATGCCGAGATAGTTGCCGGCGGCCACGGTCTTTCCGGCGCCACTGATCTGCGCCCCGGTCAAGTTCATGTTGTTGCGGCAGAACACATAGGACTCGCCCGCAGGATTGAGGCCCAGCAGCCGGGCTGCGCCAGCCGAACCGGCGCCGCCGTCCTCGCACAGGATGACGCCGCCGCGCGGGCTGACCGTCACATTGTCCGGGTTGTTGCCGGCGATGGAGGCGCCGCTTGCGAAGATGGCCTTCAGGTGCATCGTCGCCAGGGTCAGTACCCAGACCGCGCCCTCGCCGCGCCCCGGTCGGCCGCTGCCGTCCAGACCTGCGGCGGTGTCGACGATGAACATCTTGCCGGCGGCGTGCCAGATGCCTTCACCACGCGCCATGCGGGCACAACCTTTGGTCAGGGCCTCGTAGGTCGGCCCCGACATCACGCCGGTGCTCACTCCGCCGGGTTGGTTCAGCACTACCACCGGGCTGGCGTCGGGATCGTTGATGTCGACCCACTCCAGTTCGTACTCGTCGCCGATGTCCGGATTGAGCAGGCCGAGATCGTTGGCCTGCGTCAGTGTCGCCGCGCTCGCCTTGTTGATGATGGTCTTGATGCGCGCGCCCTGCAGCGTGCCGCCGCTTTGCAGGCTGCCGTTGCTCAACGGAAGTGGCGCGTCCGGAACGAAACGGTACAGCGCACTCAGGTTGCGGCTGTCCTCGGTTTCATAGACATAACCGGTGAGCGGGTCGACTGCCACCGCCTCATGCGAGAAACGCCCCATCTCGACAATCGGGGTGGCGATCGAGTCGGCCCGGTTCGAATCGGTCTCGAATACATAGCCGTGTTTCTTGCCGCCGATGGCGGAAAAGTCGGCGATGGTCTCCTCGCAGGTCAGCCATGACCCCCAGGGGGTGGGACCACCGGCGCAGTTGCCCAACGTGCCCCCGATGGAGGAGGTCGACGAAAGCCAGTTACCGTCGCGGAACACCATGTTGCTGGTGCCGCCGCCGGCGTAGCCGACCAGTGGTGCTGGGTCGGCCGCAGACTGGCTGGTTACCGTGGTTGTGCCGAAGCGAACCCGCGGGCCGACGCCGCCGGGAGAGAAAACGGTGATGATGCCATTGACCAGGCCCTGGTCGTAGTTGTTGTCGGCCTGTACGGCCGCGCCCAGAGTCGAGGTCAGCCCGCGTTCGTGGTTGCGTACCAGGACATGTTCGATGCTGCGGCCGACACGCCGGGTTTCCACTACCGCCATGCCGTCGTGGTTGCTCGGCGTGGGGCGGCCGTCGGCCATCATGTCGCCGGTCCAGCCATACGACTTGTAGCTGAAGCCGGCAGGCAACTGCAGCAGTGGCAGGCCGGTGGTGAGGTCGTTCACCGGCGCCACCGCACCGTACGGCGACGCCGCCGGGGTCAGTTGCTTGCCAGTGGCGGCAAGCGCATTGCGCGAATGCAAGGCGCCCATCGTGCCGATGAAAGAGATGGCGGCGATGGCGCCGGATTGCTTGATCAGGGTGCGCCGCGCTGGCGAGAAGCGATGAAGGGGCATGGGGACTCCGGGTTAAACGTTTCGATGCGACAGTTGAAGAAAGCTGCGAGTAGCAATTTACGATCCAGTTATTGCAAATAGAAAACAACGGCGGGGCGCTTTGTGAGCCGAACGGATCATCCGATCAGGCCGGACACCCAGGAAAACCCGGGGAATCGACATCGGGGTTGTCCTTTGCTCCGCTCTTGTCCGGCGGTGGGCCGTCCTCGGGCACAAAGCGCTTGTTCGAAGCCCGCGCCAAACAGGGTGCCGTCCACGTTGAAATGTTCGTCACGCAGCAGCTTGGCTACCTCGCCCAGCTTCAGCACTCGCTCAAGCAGGGCGCGCGTACCGCATCGTGCCCGTTCAGCCGGTCACGGTTCTGCGTGTCCGAGACGCGATCCCAAGCTGCGTCTTCCATTTTCAGGGCGACACACCAGCGGTACAGCAGATTTTGGCGCGGTTGTTCGCCCAGCAGACGCCCGCCGGGAAAGCCGTACAGGCGTGCATACTCCCCGGATGCAATCCAGCCTGGCCCGAGCGCCTGCCGCAGCCCCTGTTTCCACTGTCCGCATGGCGCTGCTGTTGTCGTTGGGCGCTGCAGTGTCCCTTGGCATCACGCGTTTTGCCTACGGATTGTTGTTGCCACCCATGCGCGACGACCTTGGTTGGACCTACGCGCTGGCAGGAGCCATGAACACCAGCAATGCGGCGGGCTACCTGTTGGGGGCACTGCTCACGCCCTGGTTGCTGCAACGCCTGGGCGCAGGGTCGGTGCTGCTTACGGGTAGCGCTTTGGCCAGCGTATTGATGGCCATCAGCGGGCTGTTCACCGACACCACGGTCTGGTTGCTGCAACGCTTTGCGGCTGGTGCTGCCAGCGCCCTGGTGTTTATGACTGGCGGTTTGCTGGCAGCGCGCCTGGGCGCGCAGGACCCGGCGCGCAGCGGCTTGTTGATCGGTTTGTATTACGGTGGAACCGGTGTGGGAATCAGTCTGTCGGCCTTGCTGGTGCCTGCGGTGCTGCACACCGCCGCCGGCACGGCACATGCCTGGGCCTGGGGCTGGGCGGTAATGGCATTGCTGTGTTTTGCCGGTACCGCGATGCTGCGCTGGCCGGTGCAGCGGCTCGGCGCGCTGGCGGGCGCGGTCAACCCTGGTGGCGGTCCTGTTGAGGCACTGGTGCCGATGCGGCGCCTGGCCTATGCCTTGGGCGCCTACTTCATGTTCGGCGTGGGCTACATTGGTTACATGACCTTCATCATTGCCTTGCTGAAGGAACACGGCTATTCGGCCGTTGGCATTACCGCGTTTTATGCCCTGCTGGGCCTTGCCGTGATCGCCTCTCCGCGCTTGTGGGCGCGTTTGCTGGATCGCCACCGGGATGGAAGACCGCTGGTGCTGCTGAATGCCCTGCTGGGATTGGCAACGCTGCTGCCGGCCTTAAGCAGCGCCTGGCCAGTGGTGTTTGCCTCCGGTCTTGTTTTCGGTGCGGTGTTCCTGTCGGTGGTGGCGTCCACCACCGCGCTGGTGCGCCACAACCTGCCGGGTGCGCAGTGGGCCGCAGGCATCGGCGCGTTCACCATTGTTTTCGCCGCCGGGCAGATCGTCGGGCCGACCGTGGTTGGCTGGATTTCGGACGGTGCCGGTGGCCTGGAGCGTGGCCTTGTGGTGTCGGCGCTGGCCTTGTGGCTGGGTTCCCTGCTGGCCACGCGCCAGCGCGCTGTGGCGTTGACTGCATGAGCGTCGCCGGGCCGCTCCCAAGGCGCTCGCTACCGCAGCCGGCTGGCGAAGGTAGTCCGGTAAACGCCGCCGGGCCGCTCCGAAGGCGTTCGCTACCGCAGCCGCCAGGCGAAGGTAGTCCGGTAAACGCCGCCGGGCCGCTCCCTAGGCGTTCGCTACCGCAGCCGCCAGGCGAAGGTACTCCGGTAAGCGCCGCCGGGCCGCTCCCAAGGCGCTCGCTACCGAAGCCGCCTGGCGAAGGTAGTCCGGTAGACGCCGCCGGGCCGCTCCCTAGGCGTTCGCTACCGCAGCCGCCAGGCGAAGGTAGTCCGGTAGACGCCGCCGGGCCGCTCCCAAGGCACTCGCTACCGCAGCCGCCAGGCGAAGGTAGTCCAATGAGCGCCGCCGGGCCGCCCGAAGGTGCCCAGCGCCGCAGTGCGCAGCACGAAGGTACTCCAGTGACAGCCGCTGCGGGCGGATTTGCCAACCTGGGCCTGTTGCCCGAACTAGCCGACGCGGCGGCGCAATGCGGTTTTGCCGAACCCACGCCGATCCAGGTGCAGGTGATTGGCGCGGTTTTACAGGGCCAGGACGTTCTGGGTTGGGCGCCGACCGGGTCCGGCAAGACGGCGGCCTTTGCGCTGCCACTGCTGCAGACCCTGTGCGGCGGGGAGCAGCACACCCCCAGGCGCGTTCGCGCCCTGGTGCTGGTGCCGACGCGCGAACTGGCGGCGCAGGTGGGCGAGGTGCTGCGCCGCCTGGCGATGCCGTTGCGCTGGCGCCTGAAGCTGGCGGTGTTGTTTGGCGGCGTCTCGCTCAACCCGCAAATGATGGGCCTGCGCGGTGGTGCTGATCTGGTCG
>ENA-ORBV01002316-ORBV01002316.1-microbial-mat-metagenome-genome-assembly--contig:-NODE-2316-length-40402-cov-5.827502_pt1 | contig 40402 bp, 29 predicted proteins | sample MGYA00237777_ERZ505514 | MGnify/ENA primary metagenome ERZ505514 (study PRJEB26160, sample SAMN06269048) | microbial mat metagenome | isolation source: Oligotrophic lake microbial mat | place... | reverse complement strand
ATAAACTTTAGTGTACTAAATTCTTAGTACCACAGTCTACGCTAGCCTACGTAAATCGATCAAATCGATGGGAAGTGACGACGATGCTACTACTATAATTATGAAACACATTATTTTCAAAGGTGGCAGGTTCGAATCCGGTTCAGCAGACTTTCTGCTTTTGAAAACCAAGCCGCACAAACATCATCATGCAACAGACAGCAGCGAATGGATCAATGTACTACTGTAGTACCGTACTAGCTATTACTGTATGGACAGTAACAATCGGCATCCTCAACAGCAATAATAGATAATACAATAGAGCAATTCATTGGTTGCTAGCAAGTACTAGTAGTACGGTAGTTACAAGCTTCTGGGAGACTGGGACCTTGTACAACAAGTGTAGCGAAATAGCAATCTAGTAGAAATACTACAATACCACAACATTGAGATCATCAATTCTCTTCCTTATCCGGGATCAAAACCTCGTCTGTAATAACAACAATGCGATTTTGGGGCACATTCTTCAAGTGGTCAGTGTTGTTATTTGCAACCGACAACAACAGCAACAATGTGGAAATAGAACAACTACAGATGAGACTACAGATGGGTTATGAAGCTGCCGATGAAGCTCGAAGCTTAATGCAGGACAAGCAGTACAAACAAGCATCCTCGGCGTTCATGGACGCGCTCAATTTAGGACGAAAACCAACATTGGCCCTGCAAGAAATTGATATCGAAAACAAAGATGATAATCTGCAGCAAGAGGCTCTCCAATGGTTAATTAATGTTTGTTGTGAATCGGCTCAATTGAATCTAAATCATCTCGACAACTTGGACAATGCCAGAAGGGATGCTTGGGCGGCTTGTAATTTTTCCAAGTATCAAAAGCTTGAACCGTTGCAGTGTATGCAAAAGCTTTGTCAACAAGGTAATGATTTGATCGGAGAATTTCAGGCGTGTCAACAGCTTCTTAATTTACCATTCCAAGAGTTTGAAAGCAACGATCCAGAACGAGAAAGACTTTCCAAGCGAATAGAGGAATTAGAAAAAATGTTGCGTTCGTAACAAATAAATGAAACTGGACAAAACAATGCGGGCTTTATCACATCTTATTGATTTACCAGAGCACAACAGTAGCAGTTATTTACACAAAATGTTTACGTGTTTACGTTAGTCTATAATTATAGCCAGAATCCTGATATCGCAATGGCACGGTCGTTACCGCTACGTCAAACTCTGCGTTGCCACCATCTACACTACACGTTCGTGGACGCTTACTTGCTTGCTTGCTTATCAAGCTTCTTGTAACATCAACTCAAAGGTACCAGATTTACCTTGATATCCATGAACCAAAATGCTGTAGGTTTCACCTTCCGCAGCATCAAAGGTGACCTCACCAGCAAAGACATCACCTACATTGCCCTCTGTTCCACCCACGCAAGTTAGGCTGTCGCAGGCACCGGAAAACACGGTCAACTGCATATCATACTGCGCATCCACCGTGGCTGTCATGGACGAACCATCGCCAGTGACACTGTACCAAATCCCGGGACCACCGCCCGCGGTGGTTCCATTCGATGTTCCACACTCCTCGAACACAAAATCATTGGATGCCTGTCCAAATAGTGTCGAACCTGTCACAGTATCGCCAATCTCAAGAGCTATGGCCCCATCACAGGCATCATTTGCGGGTCGCACTAATGGTCGAAGGACAATGGTGAAGGCACCTTCAGCGACTTCGAATCCATGCACAAGGGCATTGTATGTTTCTCCTTCCACCGAGTCTACCACAACATAATTTTCGTAGTTACTGTACGTGCTAGCTTGATCGTGTCCACCAACGCAGGTAGCGTTTTCACAGCTGCCCTGGTACACCGAGAGCTGCGTGTCAAAAATACTCGTTCCATTCACACCACCAGCATTCACGGCTACAAGCCACGCCGAGCCGTCACCGGTGAATGTGTACCAGACTCCGCTGGTTCCAAGAGTTTCAACATCTCCGCAAGTCGGAAGGCCCTTGCCTGCGTCACTTTCAGAAGAATATGTCGTTCCTTCGATCTCGGTCTCTGGCTCTAGAGCAATGGCATTGTCACAGGCGTCATTGGGAGGGCGCACCGTGGATTCGGCAAGAATGGAAAAGATATCCCTAAGGGCGTGACGTCCGCTGTACACAAAAATGGAATATGTTTCCCCCTCAACGGTATCCCATACAAGTGGTAGGAAACCAAGGAAACGATAGGTGGCACATTGCAGTGCATCGCACCCTCCCGTATACACAGCCATGTGCAATATGTAGGTGTTGTTGAGCGATAATCGTACAGTTTCTCCTGTCCCTTCAAGAGAATACCAAATGCCAGGACTGGTTTCGTTGATCCATCTGCACAGTAGTAAGATGGCAAAAGGTGAGTCGAAACGAGAGGTACAATGTAAACGAGTTGTGTAAGATGAAACGCAACGGAAAAGGAAAAAATGTCCCTCCAACGGCCAGCAAAACAGATACAGTGTTACTCACGGTCCGCAAATCGGTAGATCGACATCATCGGTTGCCGCCAGGCTGTCGCTGGCCACGGAGACACCCAACTCTAAGGGAACTGCACCAGAGCAGTCGTCGTTCGCTGGAGGAGAAAGCACTTCGCTTTCCAATATAAATTGTCCCGAGCTCCTACCAAAGCCGTAAACAACAACGTAATACATTTGTCCCTCGTCCATCGGCTGTGCAATTACACTATCGGCTAGACCATCAAGGGGCGACTCATTGTTCCCGTTGACACAAGTCAAATCATCACAGCTGCCTCCATAGTAAATCGAGACGGCAGAGTCATAGTCTGCAGCAGTAACGCTGAACTGGACAATTTCGCCCGTGCCCATTACGCTGAACCAAACTGCTTCAGAGGTGATGCCGAAAGCAAGATCAGCACTGTCAGACCACCAGAGATAATGTCAGAACAGGATTGGCAGAATGGGATACATGTGTCCACCATCGAAACAAAATTGTAAGAAAAATAAAAACACCTTTGTTGGCTTTGTTTTTGTTTTGCAGAAAGGCATATACTTACAGACTACAGGGAGGGATATCCACAGGCGTCGCACCGAAATCGGTAGTTCCCATCACGACTTCTCCAATTTCAATCGATTGGGCATCCGAGCATGCAGCGTTGGCGGGGGTCTCTCCTTCTATAATCTCCATCGAAAAGGTCCCTTCAGTGTTTCCAACGCCAGCAACATTAATGTAATACATCTCTCCAACGTCGGATGCAAACTTGAGATCACCGTCCGTAAAGGGAAAGGCATCGCCAGCGGTACCATCCTCACACACAAGTTCGTCACAGGTACCCTTAAATAAGCCAACCTGGATATCAAACGTAGCATTGACATAGACTTGAATGCCGCTACCCGTTCCCTCGATCATGTACCAAACACCATTCAAACCGTCACCATAAAAGGATTCACAGGGGACCGCAATGTCGAGAGATGAACCAATGTTGGAAGCTTGAATCATATCACCCACGGATACTGCTTCTGCCTCGGCACAAGTGTCGGGTCCCATGGTGATTTCAATGGGGTTTTCAGGTACGGGTTCGATGGGGTTTTCAGGCACTGGTCCATCAGGCACTGGTTCATCAGGCACATCAGCCAGGTCATTCTCATCAGGTGGCAGGGGTGTTTCGCCTGTCAATTTTCGGAGGCCGATCTTGTCCTTTTGTTGCTGGCCATGGTGCTGAGCGTCACAACTCACAATCATGGCCGCCACCGCGAAGGGGACAGATATAAAACTTGTAATCTTCATTGTTAAAAGTAAACTCTAGTGTACCAGCTTAATATGGTGAAAGTTGTCGAGGCCACAATCAATGTCTTCGCTGCCACAATGATCTCAATGAGAATGGTGCCAGATAATGGGTACGATATTGTTTTGGGCGGAAACCTTTGGCTTCGTAATCGGCTCCCGACAGTACTAGCTATAGTAGACACTTTATGAGGCCTTTTGATGATACTACTTGTACGTCTCCTACGTTTGGCTGGCTCACGTTGTAGACAGGATAGAAGACACCCCAAGATCTTTCGCATGAATTGAGTTTGTGGCGGGTTTGTCGTCGGCCTGTTTTTAAATCCCGGTCACTTGCACTCATACAGTAAAATTGACAGCCCGGGCATGCAAAACAGTAGTTTGCCAGAACCAACACAAAAGGCATTACCCAGTGTCTAGCTAGCTAGCTAGTAGCTACTTCCACTACTAGTGTTGATAGATGTTGCCTTAGCTGAGGGTTTAGCTTTGGATGGAGTAGGTGTTTGTCTAAAGAAATTACTGTATTTCATAAAAAGAAAGTAGTCAACGAGGCAGATGTGATGTGAGTCAACATTGAAAGAAATGACACCATAAATTGAAATGTGTGCACTGTTCAGTTGCAAGGGATTTTTGGCTAGAAAGGCATACATACATTTTTACGGTTACAACATTGACTTAGAAAGCCATGGCACAAATCAAAGAAGTTGTTGTGGTGTTGACTTGTTGTCACACAAATTCCACATGCACTGCACTCATCCAAACAACCAGAAGAACGCATGCTTCTTTTCCACACATTTGAACATTGCACACATCTGTGTGTATGATAAGTGGCTTAAAGTGTTGAGACAGGATGATGGGTGCATTGTCAGGCTTTATGTCAATGGGATTTTGATTGAAAAACAAATGCATGCACATGGCTGTTGCAATCCTGTTGCACAGAAGGAGTTTGTAGCTTCAGAGAATTTGTTCCTATGGCATGACATGCCCTTTCTAACTCTCTTCTAGAAACTGTCTCAGAGAAGCAAATACATCCATTGAAATGAATAACTCTTTAATGAATTCATCCTCTTCATGCGACATTAAAAAAACATCTTTGTTGTTTCATTTAAATCATGACACAAAACAAATGAAAGTCCAGAAACAAACCTATGGCTTAAGATATGTTTTACTCATGACAATTGACTGTGAGTTGGAAAACTGGCATGAGATACAAGTTCGGTGCTGTGTGTCAATGACAAAGAGGCAACATGAATGCTACAAAGCTTGGACATTCATTGGTGGATGGCTTGTAGACACTGTGTAGTCTCTGTAGATTCTAGAAAGACATCATTGATGAAAATAGAGGATTTGGTCATTTTCATATGTTTAAAGGATTAAGTTGTCAACAAGAGCTGGCAATTTTGATCAACAAAATTCATTTTTGTTCAGACCATTAAGATCATCGCTTGAGAGAAGGAAGATCTTGAAACATACTAGTACAAATAGAGTAAGCAGCAGCAGATAGGCTCTGCTCAAATTCAATTAGCACATACACATAAGCTGTCCGGAACACCAAAAGCTCTACTGAAAAAACAAGAGAAAGTTGAAGCAATGTCAAGGACTGTGTAGGCCGAATGCCATCTCTACCATGATGCAAAATGTAGAACACAGGTAGACCAGGTATTTGGCGCATGAGGAAACAAATCTTTTCTTTCATTTAAATTTGGTGATGACCTCTGACAACAAATAGAAAAAAGGAGATTATTGAATATAGACAGTAGAGGACACCACAACGTTTCTGACATCCTTTGTGTCAATGGGAGCAAACGTTGCTTGAAGGTCTGATTCGCTCTGAAAAATAATGGGCACACCAGATCAATTGGTTCTAATACATATGTTCATGCGGCTACAAGAAATGCATGCACTTGTGGCTACTAATTTAGCTGTGGCCTTGGCGTGCGCTCTAGTAGGATTTGACTAGATTCCGATCCCTGGTCAAATGCACGCAGATAATATTCAACAGTCTCATCAGATACGATCCTTGCGTCTTCTCGGTTTATTCATCTGCTTGCACCTACCCCTCCCTTTTATATCGCTGCAGTACGAGGATCGCCTATTAAAGTTGCCAGAACACCGGGCAGATTTTTGAGTGCAAAATAGAGATAAAAAACGGCGAGAGAGGACGGGCCCCGTCGCAGTTTTGGTCAAGCCATGTAATACACTTGCAACCATCTTTATCCATTTAGCCTTTTCCACAAAGAGCAATAGCCAGCCTTGATGGGGGAAAGTGTGGACTGCAAGCTAACTAGACGAGAATAGCGATATTGATGGTCGGTCTTGGCCGAGAAGTCTCATTTGCTCCTATTCAACGTTTTCGACGGCATACAATGCCAGCTCAAATTCACCTCGCTCTTCTTCGCCGTAGCCTTGGACCGCTATGTAGTACATCCTACCAGAAGAGGGCACCCACTTTACGTATGCTGACTCGGTGTTGGAGACGTCCGATTCAATGCAAGAAAGAGAATCGCAGTCGTCTCCTTCTAAAATAGTGATTTGGTTCGCGAACGTAAAGTTTGTCAAGAAAGCCTCCAGAGTAAAGAAGCCCTGTGATAGCGGGATTGTTTCTGCGAAGAAAGAATACCATATGGTAGGGCCTTGAGCGGCATCGGTGCCTGTCATGGTAATGGGAAAAAACAATGAGGGGCGAAAAGGGACAAGGAGACAGCAGCGCAATGGGAGGAGACTCACCGCAGGCTGCAACCGTCTGTAAAGTTGCGTAATCGTTGGAACCTGGTACCTGGTCACCAACTTCAAGACCGATTGCATCCGAGCAAACATCGTTCGATGGCCTCTGCACTTCATTAATGGCAAACTCAATCTCTCCAACCTGTCCTGAGAATCCGTGTACAAGTATGAAATATGTGGTGCCAACTTCCGCCTCCCATGGCACAGACCCAGCGAAAAAATTCGTCGCAGAACCTTCGGTACCATCGACGCATGTCAAATCCGTGCAGCTACTTCCTGAGAAGACGGTGAGTTGTACATCGTACGTCGCTGTGACTGCTGCAGATAATAGACCCCCAGTTCCTTGAATAGCGTACCAAATACCGGGGGACGAAGAGTTGCCACCTGTGCTACTGCCGCATGTTTCGAAAGAAAATGCCTCCGTTTCTGCAAACAAGGTTGCTCCAGCCATTGTGTCGCCTGGCTCCACGTTAATGGCTGTATCACATGCATCGTTTGCAGGCCGTTCAACTGTCACAACCTCGATACTAAAGTCTCCTCTACTTGTATCCCAGCCATGAACAAAGATGAAGTATTCTTGCCCCACCTCGGACTGAAATGACAAGGAGCTCGTCTGATCAAGAACCCTTCCTTCGTCATTCCCTCCCACACAAGTAAGTTCACCGCAATTTGCGCCCGAGTACACAGTCAGCTGGGAGTCAAAACCGGGCTCGGCTGTGACTCCCACAAAAAGAACGCCCCCAGACCCATCTACTTTGTACCAAACGCCGCCATATCCAACCTCAATCACCTCTCCACAAAAATCAAGATCAGTTTCTGTTGACGAAGATTGCGTCGTTCCATTCACGGCTGGGCTATCAATCACGACTGGAATGGCACCTTCGCAGTTGTCATTGATTGGTCTGGATATCTCCTGAAGTTGAAGGTCAAACAAACCCTTATCGCTAGGAAACATTGAATACACGTAGACAAAATACTGTTCTCCTTCGAGTGAGTCCCAAACAATAGGGTACCGTTCTTCGGAGCCAACGCATGAAAGAGATGCGCAGTCATCACCAGCATATACACTAAACGAAAGGCCCGAGGTGATTCGGTTGGAAATTCTGTCGTCCCGCTTGATCAGTGATACCTCGAGGACACCTCCCGTGCCCGCGACCTGATACCACACTCCAGCACTAGATTCATCCGTACCACTAGCGCAAACAGGTAATCCAAGACAATTGCGTGAGATTGACACACGAGGGATATACGTGGAAAACAATGTAGATAGAACTTACACGCCACAAAGTGTAAGATTGCCGTCAGCAGTAGCGGCGAACGTGCCGCCTGAAACGCGGTCATCTAGTTCGATAGCGTCTGGACAGGCATCATTGGGTTCAGGATCAAGTGTGTCAACTACCAGTGCAAACTCTCCAGCTGAAGTGTCGATACCGTGGACAAGTACGTAGTACACTTCACCTTCCTCTAATATTTCAGCAAGGACGGTTCGTGGTCCAGCAATCGGAGATTCGTCATTTGTAGCTACACATGTTAGCATGTCGCAGCTCGGGCCTGAATATAGCGAAACTTGAAAATCATTGTCAGCCCACACCGAAAACCGAACAAACTCTCCCGTGCCTTCAATGAAGTACCAAGAGGTAGGGGCTGTGACGTTTGTAAAGGTTTCGCGGCTATTGCAAGGAAAACATGGATTGGATTGAGAAAAGCATCAGCGGGTCCAACATTGGGAGCTATGTTTCATTCCACCAAAAATAATCACATACCTTGGGCATGAATCAACATCTGGGATAAGACTGAAGTCAGTAGTTCCTTCCGTTTCACTCCCCGCCACTAGCAGAGCAGCTGATGCACACTCGATATTAGAGGGAACATGCCCTTCCAATATCGTCAGTTCAAAATCACCAACTTCCTTTCGCCAACCGTTTACGACAATGAAATACGGTAGACCAGACCTAGATGGCCAACCGACTTCGCCCGAAGTGAATGGATATTCGGTTCCTCCTGTCCCTCTAATGCATTCAAGAGCCTCGCAGTCAGGACCTGCAAAAACAGAAAGCTGGACATCAAAGGTAGCGTCGACCGCTGCTATGAGTCCCATTCCAGTCCCAACAAGCTTGTACCATAACCCGGGAGCAGCATCTGTACCTCCGATGGCGCCCTGGCAAGTTTCCACAAGTGACATGGCAGCATCAACGGTTGATGCTGTGGTGGTTTGCCCCGGAAGAATTTCAAGCGCAGAGCTGCATGCATCATTAATAGTTCCTTCAGCTACAGGAGACTGTGTCATAGGGGCACCCGATGTAGACGGAGTGTCTGTTACATCTTCGGGACCTTCAGTCGGAGAGGGAGTGTCAGCGACATCTTCGGGGCCTTCAGTCGGAGCGGGAGCTGATGAAGCTATTTCGTCTTTGGACGCTTCTGGTAGTTCGTCAACAGATTCTAGCTCCTCTTCCTCGTCGAGATGGTCTTCCTCCTTGTCATCGCCGTTTTTATCTTTTTTGTCTTTCTTACCCTTGGCCTGTTCACCCTCCTCCTCCTCGTCGTCCTCGTCCTCTTCATCCTCCTCGTCCTCCTCAGGGTAGTCATTGGCCTTGCCATCGCCCTTTTTGCCTTTTTCATCCTTGCCCTCTTCATTATCGTCCATTTCCTCATCCGTCTCTTCCAGCACAGGAATATCTAGAGAATCCACTACCTCTGCTTCGCTAGGTGTTGCGGTGGGAGCGCTTGTGCTTTCATCCTGATCCACCACATCTAGAGAATCTGCTGCTTCTTCTTCGCTCGGCGTCGCGGCGGGAGCATTTGTGCTATCGTCTTCCGACTCAGCGCCTTCTTCTTCCTCCTCCTTGTCTTCTTCCTCCTGGTCGTCATCTTCCTCGTTGGTGCTCTCTTCATCCTCGCCTTTTCCTTTATCCTCTCCCTTACTGTCCGTATTGTCGCTTTCGTATTCCGCATCTACTTCAAGCCCCGTTTCAGAGTCTTCTGCTGTTTCTTCAATGCTTGCTTCATCGTCATCTTCTGCTTCTTCTTCTTCCTCCTCCTCTACCACTTCCTCATTGGTGCTCTCTTTGTTCTTTCCTTCTCCTTTGTCTTTCCCCTGGCTGTCGTTGTTGTCACCATCGGCCTCGTCCTCGTCTATTTCTACATTTGATTCAGATTCCCCTGTAGCTTCTTCAATGCTTGCTTCCTCTTCACCTTCGCCGTCATCCGCCTCCTCCTCTTCATTTTCGTTGTTGACGTCACCTTTGTTCTCTTTGGTATCCTTGTCCTTCATCTCGGTGTCCGCTTCTTCCAGTACCTCTTCGTCCAGGCTATTTGTTGGTGATATGGTTGCAATATCCATTTCCTCCGAGGATGCCTCGTCATTTTCTTCATTTGTATCATCGGAAGTCGCAGGATTGAGAGTTACAGCATCCAATGAGTCAAAGCCTTCGTCTTCTTCATCTTTATCTGATGCCTTTGTTCCTTTGCCCTTTTTATCGTCTTCTTCCCCGCTTTCTTCTTGCACAGAGTTTTCGGAGACTGGCTTGTCCTTTTTCTGATTTTTATCATCCCTGTCGGGTTCGTCGAGGGAAGTGCCTTCTTCTTCTAGACTCTGTTTTCAAAAAGAAAAGGAGTGAGATTCAAAGGAACAAAAACAGTCACGGAAGAATCGATTTTAGCCAAGATGCAACAATGCTGCGATATGTGGAACTCACATTGGGGACTACTTGTGGGTCCTTTTGAGTATCTTCTGATTTTGATAGCTATATACATCCGATAAACCGTTACACGCATGGCACAATCATGGTGAGAAATAATGAACGACAGAAAGCAATGCCCTTCTTAAATAGACAGCAGTGCTGCATGTCAGCCAACAAGTTAGCTAAATAAAGTACAAACCTCTTTGTATTTGCTCTTGTCGTCATGGGATTTGTCATGTGGTTTCCGGCGCATGGCGGCTTGAAGGTCCCTTGCTTGTCGCTTGCCTCTAATGCCATTGTGTTTCTGAGGGAGGGCTGTGCTTTGGTCCGCCAAGATCGAGAGGGCCACTACTAGCAGGAGACCTAGACTCGCCAATAACCTCATTGTTGTCTTTATATTCCTCTAATAAACGGTATCAATCGAGTTCCTCTACGCTGTCGTACCGTGTCGCTTTTGGGTCTGATGTGGACCTCCAAGTACTGTGGGTCTTAATGATTGATTCTGATATTGGCTGTTGGAAGGAGTCAATGGAGGTCTCCTCCAGTTGGCGTCAAGGCTTTTATCAGAGACTGTCGACTGCGCCAACTGCCTGCTTTCGATATATGTTGATGGCATGGGCGGTGTGAAGAGATACTAAGTCGTCACAACCGAGCCCCACCTTCGTAATTTTGTCAACAGAGAAAAGAGGTAAGAGCTCGAATACACAGTTTTTATCCGCAAACGAAGTCATCCATGTTGGCGCCATGCCGAAGCCTAAGTTCGTGCCAACTTGTTGGCGGGAGCCGTTGATTATAACGGCTTAATTCGAAGTTTAATTTCAATTCCCGTGTCCGCTCCACCCGGGCACTAACTTTGGGGTGTCCACAGGTAACACCTCCAGAATGTCACACTGCTACTAGCTACTAGCTAGCACAACATAAGTACTGACTGCCTCTCACGCCATGTTTGGGGTAAGGCATCCACCATTTTGTGTCACCCGATTCACACATCCCTTTGGTGCAAGTGCAACATGCCAGTGGGCTCAGACAAACCACAGTTTGGATCAATCCTGTTGAAAGAGACCCCCCTGGTGGATGGAGCTGTCAAATAATTGGCACATGCATTTGTGACTGCACCACTGTTCATGAGATGACATTTCCGAATTTTTGTCATGACAAAATCATAAAATTAAATGAAGATTGCAACAATGATTGTCACAACAACTGAAGATTCCTGTGTGTCATTCTGTGTCTGCTATTTGCGTGTTTGAGCAAGTGGACAACACTGGCTCAAATTGACATGTCGTCAACTGCTAACAGCCAATAAATTTGTTGAACAAACAAAGAATCATAAATGTTCTGATAAATGCGTTTCTAAAACACAGAGCATCAGTTTGTAGTTGGCTATTGGCAGTTGGTCTACCAGATGGAGAGAGATGTTCTTCTGAATGGAAATCAATGACAGATGTGCCAAAAATCACTCCCTTGAAGCCACCTGAGAAAACAAAATCAAAACTTAATCAACCACACTGTCACTTTTGTCAAACATCTCAAAAACAGCAAGCAAACATTGTGCGGGATTATGAAGAGTTGCATGCTTTGTTGAGCCATCATAGCACAGAGCATAGCTTTTCGTTGAAGATTTGTTTCAAAAGCATCAGCAACAGCTCATGTGAAAAGTTGCAAACCTTTATAAACATATTTTAGTGGCAAGAAGACAATTTCTTTGAGGAAGACCTGCTTTGTCTTGCGCCATCAAGCATTTGGAGTGAATGCTTACCTAGAAAAATGAAATTCATCTGGCATAAAACGTGGCCTTCGAGGATGTGGCAGGCTGACACCAGCTGTTTGCAAGTGGCTTTCTACTTGATTAAGCAGTTGGTCTATCTCATCTGGAAGAGATTGGCTGTTTGCAGCTGATACAATGGTGGCTAGATCGGGTAAATGATCTCAACAGACTAATGACGACTACATCAGTAGAGGGTTTTGCATCAAGAAGGCAATGATTATATGTGTATACCATTTTGCGCAAATGCTTGAATATGTGATCGTAGAATTATTAATAAGCAATATCAATTGGTCAAGGCAGTGTCGTTGCAGTGACGACAATCTTCTGCTGGCTTTGAAACTTGGAGCGCCTCTCCCTCTGAGCAGGAGGGGGGATAAAGAGAAAGCATTGCCTACCAAAGATCTGTCGTCTGTTCTGCCGCCATTCATCTCAGGGCGCCATCGCCACGAAACTTTCCGTATTGGAGATAAGGGCGCTTGGTTATGTGGAACGCATTTATCTTCATCTAGTCGTTCTTCGTCTTCTTCTTCGGCCCTTATGTCGGCCCCTTGTATCGCCCAAGACACTGCTGGAAGCCCCGAGGGACAAATTGAAATCACCTACCGCGCGATTGAATCCATGCACAAGCAAATAGTAGGCTTCACCACTTTGGGATTCCCATGTTACCGACCCAGATGTGTAGGATGGGCCGTCACCATCAGTGCCATCAGTGCACACCAGGGATCCGCATTCATCGCCGGAGTAAACTGTTAGCTGAGCGTCATAGGTTGTGTTGAATGAAGCTGTGATAAGCCGGCCTGTGCCCACTGTTGTGTACCAGACTCCGGGGGCGGTGAGGTTATTTGTGTCCCCGCAAAAAGAACTGATCCCATCTTCACTAGCAAAAACTGTAGAGCCTGATGCTGTCTCCCCAACTTGTAAAATTGTTGCTTTGGCGCAATCATCGTTTTCTGGCCGGGAAGTTTCGCTCACGATTAGATCAAACTCTCCTTTATCGTTGTTAGATCCATGGACGTGGATATAATACAAAGCATCCGCAAGCGTGTCCCAAACGACAGTGGCAGAATTGAGTTCCGGATCTTCACCTTCACGCCCGTCAACGCAAATGAGGCTATCGCAGCTTTCTCCGCTATAGATAGAAACCTGAATGTTGTACTCCGATTCAACAGTAATACTTAATGATGATCCGGTACCCATTATCTCATACCAAAGGCCCGGGGCCGATTCCTCTCCTCCGAGGGCTGTACCGCATGTCTCTACAGCATCGAGTGTTGCAAGCGCGGTTGATGAATCCACAGGGACACCAACTTGGATTTCTGTTGCTGCAGAACAAACATCATTCGGGGGTCTCAACACCTCTGATATTGTGATCTCAAATGTCCCTATTTGGCCCATAAATCCGTGTACAAGAATGTAGTATGGTTCTCCAGCAATACTATCCCACGGGACCTGTCCTCTTGTGTAATTTGGCTCTTCACCTTCGGTACCGTCAACACACACAAGATTATCGCAGTCATCGCCACTGTAGACATTCACCTGTACATCATATATTGCAGCAATGGCAGCCTGCATTGTTGACCCGCTGCCAGTCACAGAATACCAAACCCCCGGCGCGGACTGGTCACCGCCTATTGCGTCACCGCAACTAGTCTCGACAACATCAGAGTCCATGGTTGCTAATGCTGTAGAAGCTTCAACAGTGTCCCCAATTTGCAGTTCAAAAGCTCCCGCACAGACATCATTGGCAGGGGGCTCAACTGTCTGCAAAGTAAGTTCAAAGTCTCCAATCTCGGAATTATAACCATAGACTAAAAGGAAATGCAAACCCTCAGCAGCTTCCCAAAGAGCTTCACTGCTTCCTTCTGAAAATGGTGCTACGTCATTCCCTGTGAGACAAGCCAGCTCTTCACAACTAGCTCCACTGTACACTAAGATCTGTGTATCGTAATCACCAAAAACGGTCGCTTGTAGAGTTGCCCCCGGACTTTGAAAGGAATACCAGACCCCTGGAGCACCCGGTTCGATCACACTGGAAGAGTATGCGACAAAAAAGGTCAGCTATGGAAAATTTAGGTTTCATCAACGATAGCAAGGACGAAAAAGAACGGACCTTCCACAGCGGGTATTATTTTCCAGAGTTGCCCCAACGGTCGTTCCCGTGATTCTGGTTGTTGGAATCGCAAGTTCAGTCGCAGCATCACATACATCGTTCTCTGGGATATCTGGCTCTGTGATCAGCAATTCAAAGTCTCCGACCATGGAGGCCACTCCATGAATATAAACATAATAGGTCTCGTCGGTCTCTGTTTCCCACAGCAATGGTGGCACTTGATAGGATATGCTTGCCACTTCTCCACCGACGCAGGTTAGTTCTATACACGATCCAGAAAAGACACTGATTTGGGGTCCAAAGTTGCTTTCCAGTATAGTTGCCTGTAATCTACCACCTGTCCCAGCTATCGTGTACCATATTCCGGGGCTGGTCCGGTTGAAAGAAGTACAGTAGTCCTTTGCTGCACCATCATCCATAGTGGCAAAGATCGTGGAGCCGGATATTGGATCACCGAGAATAATTTCTAATGCTCCCGAGCATTGATCGTTATCCAAGATCTCAGGTACTGTTACAGTGAGATCATAAAGGCCTACTGCTCCAGCAAATCCTGATACCAGCACGTAGTATGTTTCATCTGCAACCGAAGGAAATGTCAAATATCCGACGTTGAAGTCGGGAGGAAAGGCTTCCGTTCCGCCTATGCAAGTCAATGAATCACAATCGGATCCCCCATATACTGCAATTTGGACATCGTAGGTGGCATTTACAAAGACCATCATTTCTTCTCCCGTTCCCTGAGCAATGTACCAACGGCTTGGCGCAGAGCTATTTCCTCCCTGAGCAGATCCACAATCATCAAATGCAAAATCCATTGATTCGATAGTCGATCCTTGAAGAGTTTCCCCAAATGATATAGATTCGGCTCCTGCACACTGATCGTTCTCTGCGGGGACTGTGGGTTGTAGCGTTGGGACTTCTGTACCTGCCTCCATCGCCAGTGTTGGGGAATCAGTTATAATTTCTGTTGGGTCCATAGTTTTGGGGTCCTCGGTATCGGTTGGCGACTCTGTCAAGAACATTGAGCTATCTGTCGGCGTCATTGTCAACGAGGAGCTATCTGTCGGGGAGATTGTCAATGAAGAACTCTCTGTTGGCGTTATTGTCGATGAGGAGCTCTCTGTTGGAGTAATTGTCATTGAGGAGCTATCTGTCGGCAAGGTTGTCATCTCTTCTGACGGTAGTACAGTAAGCTCTGGATTTGTCGGTTCTAGCGTGTCTATCGGCATGTCCGTGGGAGACGAAGAGGAGGTCTCTGTCGGCAAGACTGTCAACGAAGACTCTTCTGACGGTAGTACGGTAGGTTCTGGGCTAGTCGGTTCTAAAGTGTCTGCCTCAGGAGTTACTGTCATGTCTGTCGGGGATAACTCAGTGTCAAGAGTAGTAGGTTCCATTGTACCCTATGGAAAGAAAATATCGACCATGGCACAATATGTCAGCCGCGTGACACATGCTGATTAAGGAAGCTTGCTCCTCAAACTCTAGCTGTACTTACATTACCGGTTGGTATTTCGTCTTCAGACGCAATTTGAGTAGGGGGCATCACATTGTCTTCGGAAGGTGCCTCGACTGGCATGAGCATAAGCTCATCCGCGGAGTTAAAGGTAGGAGGAGGTGTTGGGCTCGTACTCATTCCTCCACCCTTGTTGTTGTTATGATCATCAACCTTTTATAAAACGAATGCAGCAAAAAACTGAGTTGAGATGCACTCATCCATCACAACAGCTTGCATTTTGCTTGAAACATGATTGTTAAAACTTACCGAATTTTCTGGAATCTCAGACTTTTGTAGCTATGCGAATTGTAGTAAAGCAAACAAAATTTGTCATAAGCTCCAATTGAGAGTGCAGGGTACTAAAGCAAATAGCGCGTGACCAGTTTTGTCTTTCTCATATCTTTCTCTGTTGTAACTTACCTTCAATCTGGCCTTCTCATCCTCTTTGCGACTTTTTCTAGCTCTGTATAAACCTCTCGTCAAGCTGGTTGTCTTTCGCGTCGCTACGATACGGCCCTCTACAATGGGCAGCTCGACCGAAAGCATCGTGGCGAGTGACAATAGACAAACGACAGTCGTCGGCCAGAGCCCACAACACGAACGTTTTCTCCTGGCGGCCATGGTTCTATTGCATGTGTGTTATGGTTTCAACAATGCTCAGAGTGCAGGACAATGTTATTAAGATGTTGCTTATCGAACCGATAGTATTACATGCAAGCTACTGGATGGCCTTTCCTCTCTTGTTATCCTCTCGCTTGGCCCTGCTATTATTGGTTGAGACAATTCAAGAGCACTTCCTTGCTTTCGTTCAGTAATTCTACCAATATCACCAGCGACGAAGGAGCGAACCCTCCTTCATAGCCGATTGCTCTAGCTAGCTACTTGCAAGTAGCTAGCAGAATGGAGACACGGCCGTTTCATTCATTGTCGTACTGTTGAGCTAGCTCGTGGCTTGCGAGGACTTTTTTGGTGGCTTTATGAGGGCTGGTTCGACGAAAATAGGGGCCCTCTACCAAATTTTGTTCTCCCCAACAGAAAAAAATGAGACCAAGTAGAGCGCACATTTGAGCGTTGGATAACAAGCAAAGCACAGAACAGTGTGTGAAAGCACAACTGCCCAAGCTTAAGCTGGGCCCAACAAAGATTGATGCTGGCTAAACAGTATTCCCACTGTACGCACCTATTTCAAATGCATGAGTGATCAACCAACTCCCTTAGCCAACAAGATTTTGCAAGCTAAACTAGGCAGAATGATCTGTAGATGCAATGATTGTTTGGCACAAGCATTGATTGTGGGATGGATAAATTATGCTAATTTTTTAGACAAGAAACAGTAAGCAAAAGTTTCAACTCCTTTTTTTCTGGTCAACTGAAATGTTTAGAACTTGAACAAAGACTCCATGACATCAATTAGTTAGACTTCACGACACCAATTGGTCACATTCAGTCTGGATTCAACACACATTTTTCATGCAACAAGAGGCAAAATGATCACTTCACGGATCACTTTTAAGTAGAAAGTTCCATTAAGTTCTACAACAACCTTGACAACTCTGAATAATCAGCACTTCAGGCAATTGTCATTCAGGACGTTGACAAAAATGAAGATGACAATGACAGAAGCAGTTGAGAACCAAAAAACATTCCAAGCAACACTTTGCAGAGGTAGAAAACAACACTTCTAATCCCTTGTCAAAGATCATGCTAGTGTCATTTCAATGGGTCATCCGACAGATGATGTTTCCAACAGCAATGGCTGCACCACGGAAAGGACACATTGACAGCAAATGCAAAGATGAAGCCAAAAACACATTATCTTACAATGATGCCATCAGCTTCATTGTTGAGCCATTTCTGCGTGCATCACAGAAACAAGACAACAAAACAGGCAGCGACAGAGATACTACTAGCTAGTAGCAGCAGAGAAAAAGATAGCAATGAATGACAATTCCTGTGGTTATGATCCAGATTTTCCAAGTTATAATTGAACGCACAGTTGTACATTCACATTTTTATTGGGTAACTAGCTAGCTAGCTAGTAGCTACTAGCTAGTAGGACGAACTGAAAAGATCCGCGAACCCAATCGATTCTTGGTGCAACATCGCGTCACGTGTAGATTCGCGAAGCAGCGACAGCCGACTGCACGAACCGTGAACGCATGCACAGTACGGTTATTACTGTAGCACCTGCATGCACCAACAGACAACTAATTCTTAATAATCAGAGTATTGCTGCATTGGATCGTCCAAGCCTTTAGACACCCATCAAGCACACTAATAAGGGACTAGTAGTAGCTAGTACAGGTAAACCTCTATCTACAGCATCAAGACAACTAGCACCATACCAAATCATGGATCCTCCAGCGGAAAGTGGTACGGCTCCTGCAAAGGACAAGACGTCCAAGTCCTTTTCGGATCAAACCACACAGTCCTTTTCGGATCGTACCAGTGTGACACCCATCTTACAGCCTCGAGCCAAAATTGTCCTTTGGGGCGATTCTCTCACGCAGACATGCTTTGAAGGATGGGGTGCCAAATTGGCCAATCGGTATCAACGTCGTGCCGACATTATCAATCGCGGCATGTCGGGCTACAATACCAAATGGTATTTGCAATTGCCCAATACGGATCGCAATTTAGAGGATTGTTCGACGAGCAATGTGGCGCTGTGTACGATTTGGTTTGGTGCCAATGATGCCTCCTTGGAAGAATGGAATCCGCATCATTATGTGTCGCTCGAAGAGTACAGTGAAAATCTACAATTGTTGGTGGAAAAAGCCAAAAAAGTCTTGAAAAATCCTCCCATTTTACTCATTACAGCACCACCGGTGCATCATGGGCAACGATTCGAATATCAAAAAGAACGTTATGGCGACAAGGCAACCGGCGTGTTGGAACGAACCTTGGAAAATAGTGGAAAATATGCAGAGGCTTGTGAAAAGGTCGCCACGAAATTGGGATTGCCCTGTTTGAATTTGTGGCAAGCCATGCAAGAGGAACCAGCAACAACAACCAGCAACAATAAGGGTGACGACGACAAGGATGCGCATTGGGCCCGTTATTTGAGCGATGGTTTGCACTTTTCGCCCGCCGGACACGACTTTGTCTTTGATCGTTTGGTGTCCAAAATTCAACAAGAATTTCCTCATTTGCACGTGGAACCTTGCGCCTTGACGGGACAAGCCTGCAATTCCGGAAGCACATGTACTGGACTCGATACCTTTGGTCCTTATCATGATCAAATTGATTCCAAAGATCCGGAGGTGGCCATGAAACAAGTCTTTAAAGATTTCGCCGCCAAGGCCAAAGCAGCTTCTGCCGTCGGTAGTACTTCCATTGATAGTGGCATGGAACAAGTCGTGGTTGGCAACAGCCCTTCGTTGAAGAAACCCAAAATGGATGCACCTTAATCTACAAAAAAGGAAAAACTACAAAAGCATATAGTTTGTTTGTATACTCGTAATAATTATTTCATGCTTCGGCGATATGATCCATTCAAAAATTATTTTAAAATAGAACACACATTCACAGAGACTTCTCTCTTTCCGTGGTAGTCTAGCTAGCTAAGTAGTCACGTGTGCATGCAGATGAGTGTCCAGCGCTTGGAACATATGCAATTATGTTTTTTACTTATTATAAACTATTGATGGAGCTTCTCAATTTTATAATATATATTTATGAATGCGAAGAGAGGATTCTTTCCTTGCAATCGACCAGCAAAGGCCCAAAGCAAAGAAGCAAATCCAACTACTACTGTTTATAGGTCCCGAATGGGAATCATGCAGGCTTTTTGTTTTTACACTAGAGTTTGGAAAATGACCTGTTGCGTATCAAAAAACATGCCACCGTTCTTGGGTTCTGCGTTCCACACGTAGAACTCAATGTAATTCTGAAAGTCGGCGGACTCTAGGACTTGATATAGATCGCCCGTGGACGGCACACTGTCCACATCGTTAAAGATGACGAGCATCTCATAGGATATGACAATGGGCAAGGCATCCCCTTCCACCAATGTTACCTCTCGGATCGTCGTAGTGGCCTTTTTAAATGACTTGGAAAATTCTTGTCGGAAGAGTTTGTTGAAGAACAAACTTGTCTGGTATATGATCCCTTCTTCTTCCACAGAAGTAGGTTTGCTGTCGATCACTTGATCGGGTAAAAAGCCATACAGAATATTGGCCCGTAGTACAAGCTCATTGGTAGGGGCGGGAGCTGGAGTGGCAGCTGGAGTGGACATTTCTCCATTGCCGTCCACTTCAAATTGGAGTGAGCTCGTATCGAAAAAGCGATTTGCGCCCATGGGTGCGGATGACCAAACATAATGATGCATGTAGTCTTCCACGTCCGATGACGTCAATATGTGGTGTAGGTTTTCTGGCGTGCGGGTTGCCTCGGATCCATCCAATACATAAAACACGGCAGTGACTTTCCAAGACACGATCGAAGGCTCGTTGGATTTTTCTGCGAATTCTACTGTGGTGAGTTCCAGATTTAGTTGAATCAAATCGTCGTAGACCTTTGATAACACTTTTGTAAAGAATAAGTGTGTTTGGGAACTTAGTGCGGCCACTTCCGCGTCGGTAGCAGCTCGATTGTTATTGTTGTCGTCTTCACGAAAGAAATTAAATATGACTGCAACATCCGTCTCCACACTCAGCAGATCAACCATCTCAGTCGAAGAGGAGTTGGTAGTGGAAGAATCTGCTTGCGTCGATGATTCCGGACTCTGGGTTTCGGCGTCTGGAGCCAGTGTGGTATGAGTAGCCACCACGGTTGTTTCTTCTCGAGTGTGTGACTCAAGCACGGCCTGGTCAGCTACAAAGAAGGCACTTCCAACAGGTTCTGCGAACCAAACGTAGTATTCGACATAGTTAGTCATGTCGGCTGCTTCCATCAAAGCAAGAAGTTCCTCTTCTGATGGCGGGTTTGTTTGGCTTGCGACATGGAAATCCATTTCGACTACGACGTAGACTGCGACAGGAAAGGCCGCGGTTTCGTTATAGTCCACCCTGGTTGCAACCATGCTTAAACTTGAGAACCCAGCAGTACCGGGTAGCTCATCTTTCAGATATTCAGTGAAGTAGTCCATTGTCTTCGACATAAGGCCATCAACTTCTTCTGCTTCTGGCTTTCGAAGTGGCACGGAGGAAGTGTTGTGGAAGTTGAAGTATAATACCACGTCAAGCCACTCCTGGCTAACCTCCCCTTCAACGGAAGGAGTTACCGTCGCGGGGAAAACAGAGAGAGATTCGTCGTCACTTTCTATTATGACATGCATTGCTTCGTAAAAGATATTCTCGCTGAATGGTTTTGATTCCCATACATAGTTTTGAATATAATCGCCAAGTTTAACATCCATGATGGCCGATTGTAGTTGTTTTTGTGTGCGGAGCTCTTTCGTGGCGCCATCTTCCGGCAAGGCGAAGAATGCGTGAAATTCAAAGAAGACTACAATCGGCGTCAGGTCTCTCTCCGCATACATCGCAGTTTCAGCCCTGGCGCCGAGTCGAACAAAATCGTCGAACTTCGTTTGAAGAACTTTGTTGAAAAATGATTGTGTCTGTTCTAGCAGGCCATTGATTTCCTCTTCACTGGGCGAATGCATCCGAGAATCCGGAAAGAAACTAAAGTACATTTTGGCTTTGGCGTCAATGCGCTGCACAGATTCTCCCACTGCATCGTTTATTTCCACGGCAGCACTGTCTGTAGGGTCCACTTTTGCTTTCCCAAAGGTTGCTCGAAGAGTCTGAAAAAACATGTTGATACCGAAGGGTTCCGACTTCCACGCATAGCTTCGAATATAGTTTTGAAAGTCCGCCTCCTTCATAAGATCAAAGGCATCGTCAGGAGATGGAAGGCTTGCGCCTGGAGCAAAAAAGAGGCTCGCTTGGAAAGAGATTACGACAGGGAAAGCAGTTTCATTGCTCATACTGGCGATATACGTGCTTGCTTCAAATCGAACAAATGCATTATCGTAGGCGTCACTAAATACGCTGGCGAAGAACTTCTCGGTCTGAGACATGAGGGCACTGACTTCCTGACTGGATGGCATCTTCAGAAAAACACCAGGGAAAAACCCAAAGGAGAGTGATGCCGTAGTCTGCACTTGTCCAGAAGTATCGTCTCCCTCCAGCAGTGTCTCGTTCGTTGTGCTAGCTTCTGGTACCGAAGGAGAGTCCACCCGCGACAGAGAAAGCTCAAATGGCCCAGCCATTGTATCTGCTGCGTGGACCAAAATAAAGTAGGTCTTGCCTTTGTCGGCATTCCATTTTATGGACGCGGAAAGAACCTCATCAAGGTCCGTCATATCGGTATGAGGAATGTTGGTTCCCTCGATGCATACAAAATCTGTTGCATTACAGCTGTCGCCAGTAAAGATTGTTAGCTGTGAGACGTAAGGGGATGCGATAGAGACTGCGAGGGCTCCTTCTTCGCCCGTGACACGATACCACACTCCTGGAGCCGTTGGCGCGTTCCCGGACGATACCTGGCTTCCGCACACGGTGACGCCAGTGTCAATAGTGGCAAAACTAGTTGTACCAGTCTCCATCGCTCCGACTTTTAGCGTTGATGCTGACGGACACTGGTCATTGGCCGGTCGTTGATGTGCTTGGAGGGTCAATTCGAAGTTCCCACTTTCGTACCAGCCTGGTGCTTCATTCTCGGCTCCGTGCACCATGATGTAATAGGTTGCATTCTCCTTTGTGTCCCACATTGCAGCACTTGACACTACATACCACTCAGCAGAGTTTGGGTCGAAGAATTGCATCCGCTCGACATTATCAACACATGTGAGGGATTCATTATATATAGATAATTGTGTTTGATATCCTGCCACAGATGTCTTCAAGTGTGCTTGAATGGGCGATCCTGTTCCTTTCATTGAAAACCACACCCCAGTCAGTGCTGCGGAACTGCGCCAACGAAGAGAACACCAGTTCTTATCTTTAGTGAAACAAAGCCAATTACAAAAAAGCAATACTTCGTGCTACTGGCCCCCAAACTTACCTATCACACATTGTGATAGTACTTTCCGCCGAAGCGAATGCAGTCGATCCTTCAATTGTATCGCCGATTTCCAGCTTGAGGGCACCGCCGGAATGATCATTTTCAGGTCGCGGTTGTTCAGTTAGTATCATTTGAAACGAGCCCATGCCGTACACATAGAGAAAATACGTCGTGTTGACCTCGGTCTCAAAGTAGGTGGTCCAACCATTCCCTGTTTTAGCACTGCTTGCCGTCAGAATGGGAATCTTGACGTTTGCACAAGCAAGCGAATCACAGTCTGATCCTTGAAAGACGGCAATGGCTGTTTGGTTGTCTTGTACCAAGGAAGCTCGTAGCAGGTCACCCGTGCCACTTGTTTTGTACCACACTCCTGGGTGTTGCGTATTGACGCATTGCTTCACAAGGTCGTCATCGTCGACAGTAGCAAGGTCGGCATTGCCTCGAATGAGGTCTTCAGGTACAATTACTTGAGCCTTAACACAATGATTGTTGATTGCCATTTCCGTTTGATCATTGAGCTCAATTTTTGGCTCTAGTAGTACCTCTTCTGTGTTGAGTTTTCGCCGCCGTGGTTCGCTCAGGGATATCAATCGTTGACGATCTCTGCCTTTCTTTTGTTGTATTTGATACGGATGGTGGAGGCGTCCCTGTAATCTGCCCATCTGAAGGGCCGCCATGAGCACCACCAGGGTGCAGTTTCTTCTCCAAGTCATGGTTTTTTATCTAGTAATAATTATATAGTCGTATACAGTCGGTAGTGTGCGTATCGAATGCGGCTGGTCTCACCGCGACTTTTGATTACCAAGGAAGAGATGGGTGCTTATCTTCTGTCTTTGGTTGCATCAGATTCTACTATTGTACAAGACAGTACAGATATGTAGTATGGTACCTACTAGCTAGCTTCTCCAGTACCAGGTAGTTACTTGCTAGCTAGTAGTAGACTGAGACAGCTGGTCTACCAAGAAAAATCCGATGTGTGAATGTTCCCAACATGCAGAAGCGCTAACATGCAAAAGATGTGACATACCAGATTAAATTTTGAATCTCTCTAAATGTAATGATTTTAATTTTTACCTTCCTATGTACCCATAAATTCGAGCACGGCGTCGTCCAGATTCACCCGCCGACTCATTATTTTGGCCAATGAACAAGACTCACTGACCCTCGCCTCAGCGCGACTCTACTGTAGATCCAAATTGCATTCCATCAAAACTATCCACCATATCTGGAATCGACAACTGGCGTCATAGTACATTGAAAATCTAACTCGTGTGCCATGAAATTGATTTTCGCAGCGACGACGCTGTTAGTGGTGGCAATCAGCCTCGAAGCAGCCTCGGGCTCTCCCGTTGGAGCCAATTCCCGCGACGACAGCAGCAGTAACAGTAATCTTCAGCAAGCCTTGCTGCGAGGATCCAATGGGATTTTGGACAAACAATCCGAAGAACCATCCCTCAAGATAACTAGGCGTGCGCGAAAACTCCAAATAATTAACTTACGGGAGAAGCCCTTTGTTCTGGCTGGTATTCCCTTGATACCCGACGTGGCTCAGCAGAATTGTCCAAGCGAATGGGCTGCCTTTGCTACCTGTACCATCACAAGGTGCTCGAATGTGGAATTGGTCTGCCCAAATAGCGTCTTTCATCGCGAGACCTCGACCAGTGCAATTTCTGACGGTACGTACACTCAAAGCGTTTCAACGGTTAGACCAAATCCATGTGATATCATCTTTCTTAACCATTCCAACTTTTTGTTCAATATTCTTTAGCTGCTGTCAAAGATTTGACCTGTCGAGACGTAGCAGAAAGCTTCTGCTACAGTTTTGGAGACGAAGGGTGCTGCATGGATGTATGTCGTACACGAATGCTAGATCTCTTCACGTGTTATGCTGCGTCTCTTGGCGGAAAGAAGACGGAATGCGAGGAGTGGACAGACTGTCAGGAGATCTTAGTTCCTAGCGCAAGTCCAACCGCTGTCCCCAGTCTAGCCCCGACCGGTGCCCCACATGATCTCCCTAGTGCTAGACCTAGTGCAACGCCAACCGTGTCACCTTCCCCAACCATAGCCCCAAGTGCTTCACCAACCATCAAATTGCCTCCGTGTTCTACGGAAGATGGTGTCCTTTCATGCGAATATAGATCAAGCTATACCTCTTCAAAAGGCAGCACAACGAGGGTGGATGCCGTTGTACAGTGTTTGGTTGAAACCGATGATAAGGGACTTGAGGTTCCCCAATCAGATTGTCACTGTGAGGCCACCCTGACAAGTGATTCTGGACCGGACAAAATCTGTCGCTGCAGTGTCTGCGATCTCATGTCGGATCAACCAGTATCCGTCGATTGTCGGAACAATCGAGAAGACCCTTTCATTGCCGAAAGCTGCACAGCTCTCAGCTGCAACGCCGAGTGCAGCGACTCTGGGAGCTTTAAGGTTCAAATGCTGGCGGATCGCCAGACGTTGACAAGCCTCAACCGTACCGACGTGTCCACAGGCTTTTACCCCAAGAACTTTGTGCCTGCACTGGGAAAAGTGTTCTTTCACGCTTCTTCCAAAGACACTGGTTATGAGGTTTGGGTTACCGACGGAACTCTGAGGGGAACTCGTGTTGTCAAAGATATTAATCCTGGCAAAGGAAAAAGTGTGAACCAAAACGGGCGAGACTTTGAACTGCAAACAGAAGAATTGCATGGAAAGCTCCTATTCTTTGCAAATGACGGAGTACACGGAAAAGAATTGTGGAGTACCTCTGGAACAGAAAAAGGAACCAAAATGGTCAAGGATATAGTAGAAGATGGAAACGGCGCGCTGCGTGGTTCATTTTCGAAATATGGGGACAAACTTTACTTTACGATGATGCAAGAAGACCAACCAGATCAGCTATGGATGACCAATGGAACTTCGGAAGGGACTGCTCCAGTTGGAGATTATTTTATTTTCCCTCCCGACACACATATAATGTCTCTGATCGAGAATACCACATTCGATGGCAAGTCTTATTTCATCATAAAGCCAACAAATGGTTCAGATGTTTTTCTGTACACGTCCGATGGGACAAAGGAGGGCACAGAGAGTATCAGCAAGATACGAACCACTGGCAACAGCCAACAACTTGTTGAATTCAAGGACAAGCTTTACATCAAGGCCAGGACTCTATGGATGACGGATGGGACAGAAGAGGGGACTCTAGAAGTGAGAGGTCCAAGCGGGTCGCCTTTTTCCGTGCCTCAATCCATGGTTGTTGCCAACGGTCTTCTTTTCTTTTTCAGTGACTGTGACCTGTTCCGAACAGATGGTACCAGTGAAGGCTTTGTCAAGCTGCTTGAGCAACCCGGTAGTTCCACATGCTCGAACGAGCTGGTCAAGCTCGGCAACAAAGTGTTGCTACGAAGTGGCGGCCAACCCTATGTCTCAGATGGTACCGCTGCGGGAACGTTTCGTGTGGTTGATGCCAACCTTACATCGTCCACCTTGTACGCTGTGCACAATGACCAGGTAGCCTTTTTTGCAGCCACGAGCAAGTCGAACACTTATGGCCATGGGCATGATCTATGGGTCACGGACGGTACTCCCGAAAATACAATTGGCATTCCTGGTATTGGGGTCAACAAACAAGGCCTGTTCCCTCATTTCGATAATCTCTTCGTTGCTCAAAATTCAGTGTACATGACGGTCTGGTACTTGTTTGCCCCGGGCGATGAGCTCTGGAAGGTTGATATTCCGGAGGACATTGAAGGCCTGTTTGAGAGTCTATCATGGGATTCCGGTTTGGAATTGACGGCCGCTCCTTCCGATGCCGCAAGTGAAGTTGCTGCGCTCCTGGAAGTCAACGACACGGAACTGACTTCCGCTCCTTCGGATGTCGAAAGTGAAGTTTCTGCGGTACTCGTAGTCAACGAAACGACTTCCGCTCCTACGGATGTCGCAAGTGAAGTTACTGCGTTACTCGGAGTAGCGTCCAACGAAACGAACCTGGACAACAACGACACATGGACCGTGCCTACGATTACATCAATCTTGAGAAAGTATCAGCAGACATGAGAGTGATTCTTTAGAACGATCACCAATTTTGATTCGCTGAATTTCGGGTATACATGAATTTTGTGGTTTTCCAACTGTACTCTAATAAAGGTAGTTAGCACTAACAATGTCATAGTTAAGTCTTTCAAGTTTTTGTCCCGGCGTAATCTTCTCTAGTTAGTAGAGCTACTAGTCTACTAGCTAGTCTACTACTAGTACGTCGTAGTAGCTAAAAGCGTAGCAGCGACATCCACCTGCTCGACGGTACTACAATACCATCTACTAGACTAGTAGCTAGCTAGCTAGCTAGTAGCTCCTATCGAACCCAACTGAAATAGAGGCACGCACATGCACCCCCACGAAACCCTAATGTAACCTTATTGCAAGTCGAATACGCTCGCCAACATGTTTATGCTTCAGTTTCTTATTCGCGGAAGCTAACTAATGCGTAGATTAACTAAGATTATTGGCACTTCTGGCAACACCAGGTTGCAACCTGTCTTCCACCCAGCAATCATTTCTCCCGGAAACTCTTTTTACTTTCTACTTTCTCCCCAATAAAGGCAAGCGCAACCAAATATTTTGCACTTTTTACGGATGTAAAAGTCATTTCTCGATAGAACAAGGAAAGAAAGGAAGTGCACAGGATAACTTATATGCATTTCTGGCAGACACAACTCCGTCAAAGACGCGGAATTGATGCTCAAGAATGTCGTTATCATGCCACCATGTTTCCGTTTCTCGACTTGCCCTTATTTGGACCCAGCTGGCTTTGCTGATTGTGATCGGTAGTTGTCTCCCTTTGGTGGTCCATGGGTCCCAAGATGCATCTTTGTCGTCGTCGTCTCTTATCCGGCGACCAAACAACAACAAAAAGAGCGATACTGATATCCATGTTGTAAAGAAAAAGAAACAGGAGGATGAGGCACACACCGACATGTTGTTGAGTGGGATTGATGAAAGAAGCATTGTGGACGGTATTAACCAGCATCATTCTGATAACTCTCTGGCGCACGACAATGACCACAATGACCAATCCAAAGATGACCTGTTTTTCTTTCAAAAGGAGACGGAAACGATGGCACGCCAACTTCAAGGCGACTTTAATGGCAGTTCGTCAGAAGGGTTAGGCATGGACATGGTCCCAGACGCAGACGCCAACATTACCTTTAACGTTGGGGGAATCATGATTGAGCAAGCCACAGCCGAAGCGCTGTGTCCCTTAGAGTGGACGTTGACAATTATCTGTGTCGCCTCGACTTGCATTGACTTCATGGACACCTGTCCGCCCTCAACAATTTCAAAGCAATCCATGCCAGGTAATTCCAACAGTGGTTTACTCTGCTTGCGACGGGTGTTTAACCTCCTGTATGCATGCTATACACATTTATCTCATCATTATGTCTTTGTGTTCGCTGTTGATATTTTCTTTGGCCAGAGACGTTCCCAGATTGTGGAACGTATACAAGCAGTCTCTGCGAGTCCCTTTCTAGTGAAGGATGTTGCTTGGTTTATTGCTCGGAAGTATTTGATCCTCTAGTTCGCTGTTATCTGGAAGCTACAAAGGGAGAAACCATTTTGGAATGCAATGGTCCAGAAATAATGTGTGAAGGGTATGGCGACAATACTGCTGGTCAGGATGATGGTTCGGCTCCTTTTTCGGGTTTTCTTTCAGACACAGGCAATGCAACAACTCCAGGTGGTGAAGATTTAGATTTTGGAGCTCTTTTGGACGTTTTGAATGCAACAGGTGATGGGCTGGGTGATCTTGGAGCTCTATTGGACATATTCAATACAAATTCCACAGGTGCTGAAGGGTTGGATCTTGGCTCCATATTCAACGGCTTTGGTGACAATACAACTGCAGATGGTGGTGGGCCAGATCTTGGGAATATTGTCAATACCTTCCTTGGCGACAATGCCACAACTGGTGGTGGGCCGCTTGGCGCTGTAGTTGGCATTTTTGGTGCTGGGAATACTAACGCCTCGTTTTCTCCAATGGATTTATTGGACCATTTCGACTTGGAATCCCTGCTCGGCGTACCTTCCACATTGGCATGGGAAGCTTGCCCCGATCAGTGGACAGGCGTCGTTGGATGTGCCGTTGGTGACTGTCCCAACGTGATCGAAACTTGTCTCCCCGGTGCTACAGGTTTTTTTGGAGACACAGTTGGTATGTAAAACTTTTTGCACGGTGTTGTGGGATTGGTTTTTTTTGTCCTCTGTGGTTCCTGACAAGCAGTTTTTACAATTTGTGTTTTACGCTGCTCTCCATCATCATTCTCAGCCCCAGGTGAGCCGTCGTGTGACTTTCTCCAAAGCAGCCTTTGTGGCGCATTGGGAGGAGGCGGCTGCTGCATGTTGAACTGCTTTGATCAATTTTTTGATGCGGTAACATGCGTCCTGAAAAACAATACTCTGCCAGATACAAGCAACATTACTGATGGCACCCCCGTGGACGGAATCCTCGCTGTGGCTGATGATTGCAAGCCTATCCCGTGTGAAAGTAGCAACATGACTGGAGCTCTGGAATCGGCAGTGACTAGCACTGATGCGACTACACCTCCGACAGAAGCCGCAACAAATACACCAGCAAATGCTACTAATGACGAGGCGAACTCAGCGGCGTCATCACCTTTCGGGGCAATCCCATCCACACTTGTTTCAGGGTTGTTACTGCTTCACCTTGTGGAGTGGCTCATCCATAACCTTTAGCTCATCGGTCGCCATGGGTTAGGACTGTTGCATAAAATCGAAATGTGTATGCTAAAAACGGTAGAGATGTTAATTTACATGTAAAACGTACATTTGTCTTCCTAACGATCGTTATACCTATAGTGCTGTGCGGTTGGCTTTTCCATAACGTATCTTGAAAACGAAAGGGTATCATTTCTTTGCAATGCTCGTTGGTCACTGTCAAATGTGGCGATTCAAGCGGCGAGGATAATAGTACGATGAGTCGGATTATGAATAGAGCAAGATATTGGCTTGTTGTGTGTCTCTAAGGTGGACAATTAGGCAAAATATAGTTATGCTGCATTATCCGAATCCATCATCCCAATCAAAGAGGTGAAAGACTTGTAGTTTGCTCTCCTGCAAACCTGGCGCAGCGCTACTATAATTACAAGAATTGCCCCCGCCCCCTCCGAAGGAAGATGCTGCTCTCTGAGATTCTACCAACAATTTCCCACCTTGAAATTCGACATGACGAAATTGAAATCGATCGAGAAAGACACTGGCATTCTTGATCAAGACACTATGATACAGCAGCAAAGCATGGCTATTCTTCTTCCTATTGTTGCCGGCTGCTACTGCCGCAAACTCGGGACGAAGAAAAATTTCAATCTTGTGTCGTTTGTGGTCTTGAATGCCGCAAACAATTTTGGTCGATTCCGCCTGCAAGGATGTAATGATTCCTTCCGCTGCGGAGAGTACCTGGTAGGATGTGAATGCTGGTGTGGCGTTGTTGGTATTGGCATCCTCCCATGTATGAACTAGATTTCCATGGGCAAAACATATGGTTTCGTTGTGTTGCGTTAGTAGAATGGGTGGTGGTGGAATCCCATTGTTGACTTCGGCGTCGCTTGACGAAAAAAACTCCTTGAGGACGTGAAATTGTTTGATTTGTAGTACTCTTGATGTGACAGGGAGGTCGGTTATTGTTGTGGTTGTCGCTTCTGCTGCTAGACGCTGGAGCCTTTTAAAAATAAATCCCGTGCCCTACAAGATGGAGTCGCAAGTAAAGTACACACGGTCATTGTGGACAATCATTGGTGGGGACGATGAAAAAGAGTCTTGTTGTGGTGGTTGTCGTTGGATACGTCCGCTCTTTTTAGTTTTATGGCGTGGAGGAATGCGACCAAGCGCTACAAGACACTTCCTGTGGAGACAGTAAATCATCAAAAGGTGCTGTTGCCTGTGGAGAATATTGGCCGTGGTAGAGGCTGTGCCATTGGAAGAAATGGCAAGAATACAATGGTCGTAAAAGGTCCATGTATGCCAGTCTTGATATTCTTTCAAGGCTAATCCATGCTCCCAAACAAGTTTGCCGTCGGAAAGAGAAAAGACCATGAAATGACAACGAAACACCACTGCGATCCATTGATGATGAGGATCCATTTGGACGGTGAAAGATCGACTTGAAACATGACTGCACAGCGCAACAGTGCTATTGGCAGGATCTGTTGAATCATGAGGACGACACGACAGGATATCGTGTTGCCAGGGGAGTGGTGTTGCCATTCTTAATGCAGGGGTGCTGGAAGAATCCAGACTTGCCACAGAAAGCGCATACCGGCGCAATCCCGTCGATGGCATGTACAAGACAGCACAGTAACGACTCGACATGACCGACGATATCACTCCCAAGCAATCGTGTGGGAACATGCGCCTGGAATAGATGGGTTTGTTGTTGCTGGCGGTTGAAGATGTCTTGGAAGGGGAGAGTTTGTAGTAGATGATCTCACCATGGTTGGTGAGATAAGTAAGGATCGATCCGTACTTGAATAATTTGGATTCCAAAATGGAAACTTGCTAATTGTTGTTGGCATGCTTTGGAATATCAGAAAACACTTCGTGCAGCGTTTTGTCCCGTGATATTGGCTTGCTATTGTGCTGTGTTCGAAACAAGGTCGATTCCAAGGCCAATGAGCGAATCCGAACACTGCTACTGGTACCCCCCGCAGAAGAATTACAAAAGGCGGATGGAAGAGGACATGCCTTCATGCATGGTAGCATCATCACGGAGCAAGAGCAGTAAAGATTGGGATTGGCCAAGGTTTGGTGCCAGCATTTGTTGGTACAACTCAACGCAGAGATGCTTCGCAAATCCAGAAAACTGGCAATGTGAAGCAACACAGATTCATGGCCTCCTTCCAAGAGAACTGTAGAAAAGGGCTTTCCCAATAGACGTTTGTGGCACAATCGAACGACGTTTCTTGTTGGTATCATTGGTGGCGGGGCATCCTTCTTTTGGGGGTTCGTGTTGGCAAAATCATTCTGATTTTGCGTTTTGTTGTGGAATAATTTCACAACGGGCTTTTCAATGGATTTATGCCTCTGACCGCGTGGTGACGGCTGCTGGATCGGTGGACCTGGAGAATTGGAATACTGAATCCGATCCTCATCTGCATTCCGTTCATAGTCATCGTCGCTGCAGTAGTCGTAGTAGTAGTCGTCTCCTCCTCCATGCACATCATCCAGGTCGTAGTTCAAGTGGAGTTTCCGAGACGCCTTTTTGCCGCCAATGTTCTTGTGGATTGGTAGTCCATGGAGGAACTGTAACTTCACGAGAGCATAGGTTTGTATCTCTCGATTGAGTGCATGGTTGTCGCTGATGCGATGTGGGGAAGAAAATCAAAATTAATTGTCTGTCGTTGTTTTGGACTAATCGGAATGGCGCAAGTGTGCGTGTGTTAAGTTTTATTCGATAGGGGTAAGGATATACAAGTTTTGATCAATGATGATTAGGCAAATTCAGAAAGCTATTCAGAACATGTTGGCTCTGGTGGTGGGTCCCTATAGAAGCCTTTTGAAGTATGAAGCCTATACAGAAGATAATGTTGTATCTTTTGATAAACTTTGCCTTGTCTTAATTGTTCTTTGGCATGCACAAGTTGCACCCTAAAAGAATGGTGTGCCTGATCCAACACATGTCGCACAGGCAAGAGAGTGGAGAACCAAACTATAGTGCTACTCAACCATAATGCTTATCTTCCCATCCATTTTCTTTTGAGTTCTACAATCTACATCGAGCATGACCAATTACATCCTTCATGCAGGGCTTAGATCAATCACACAACTACACAGACAATGCTTGACCGTGCTAATCAATTTTACACCCAAATGAGCTTTTCTTCCTACTATTACTAGTACGGAGAAGTGATATCTGTGCCATTTTTCATAGTGGCGAATGACAATTGACTTCCCCATTTCGAATTGGTCGAGAACATGAGAATGAGAAAGAGTACATAGGCAGAAAAAGCTAAAGTGCTGCAATAAACGTCCAATTTGCGAAACGAAAAGGTCTCAAGCCACGAGTCGTCGGCCTGTTTGGGACCTTCTTCGCCTCCTCCGTCTTCCGTGTCCTGCGCCATTGCCGCAGCAGAAGCTTGGGTTTGTCGGTGTTCTCGATGCGCCAAGACAATAAATTTAAAAAATGTCTCGACCAAGACAAAGACAATAAAATAAAAACTACCACTGACAAAGTCCACCAACCACAATCGTTCATTGCAGACGGGAAGCATATGGGAGACGGCAATTCGTTGTGCGACTGTCACCAGCAACAACGTAAAGTTCAGAGCACACGTCTGAAAGGCACCCACTCCAATGGTCATGGTTCCGATACTGCACAAGGTAAAAATGGCCACCGGCAACAATATATTTTGGATATAAAAACTTGTTCCTCGTTCGTATTGGAGGTCGAAAAAGACAGCACCCCCATTGCTGCTGTATCCAGGTTGGGCATGAACCAGTCTGAAATCATTGTAGGGACCTGCATAATTGCTCACCAATAGACCTCCTGTGGGATTGAGCTCATAGGCGACTCCTGATTTTTGCGACCCCATGATCATCTGGCAACCCAACGTGTCAAAAGGAATTCGCCCTAATTGTACCATCTGACAAATGGCCTTGAGCCGTCCTTGTCGAAACCAAGTCACATTGCCATCGTTAGTGACTCGGGCCAATTGTCCCGTCATGCCCGAAACACCGGAAATTTGATTCATGAGATCAAATTCCGGGACCCAAATTTCACTATCCTTCAAGCCTTGTTGTTTTTCGGCACGAGCATTGACGGGAAGTACGGTGCAAGTTCCGTTAGGACTGGGATCATAGTCCCATGCCAGGCGAGGATCGTGCCATGCCAAGACAAGCCAACCAAAGAATTCAATGCTGCCCTTGGATTCACTAATGTCCGTGACAGTTTGATAGGTCATTTGGACCGTCACCTTGGTAGGATCGTTTTGATTTTTGGTAGGAATCACCAGCTTGTCGTATCCATTCAAGACTTGTTTGCGAACATTTTGGGCACAAGACGTGTAGGCGGGAGCACCTGTGCAACAATAACTCATCCAGGAAAGATCGGGACACTCGGTTCCACTGAGAAACAAATCTTGAATATCCCCACACGTATATTTTCCATCCATCGTTTCATCGGGAAGGGAGTCTTGATATTCCGACAAAAAGTCAAGACCTCCTGGTGGATAATACGCCACCAAACTATCGGGAATCAAGTCACCAAGACCCTCGCAGATGCAACCATTTCCAGTACTACTGACACTATCGGTGGTAGTACCGGAAGCACTGACGTCCACGTCCACGGTTAAAGTATCATTAGTCTCTTCTTGCCCGTTCGCCTGTGCAAACAAGAAGAGCAACAACAGCAACTTGGTCAAAGCTTCTTTCATCATCCTCATTATAATGGTCAGCAACAACTAAACCGTTATTACTGTCTATTGTCGATAGCTATTTCGCGGGTCTGTGTTAGGCGCTCTCCCGAATAGACGTAACCAGCAAATACCCTCGATTGATACGTGCTTACTAATTCGGAAGACATAAAGATGCTCCGAGCATGACATCAAAAATTATTATTATTGTATGTAGTGGTGTACGTTCATTTCAGTTCCTGTTGTGACGTACGTATGTACATTCAAGTATCTGGTATCACATCGAGGGTAGTGGTAGGCTTGTCTTTTGGCGACGAAGAAAAAAAAAAGAAAGAAAAAAGATCATTCTCAACTCCGGATTCCATTACTTTGACATAGATCCCTGCTCGTTCTTCGGACATAATCAACTTAGTAGCTATTATTTCTCTTCTTTCTTATTCGTATAGCATTAACAGTAAGCTTAGATTTATTTAGAACCAGTGACAATGTTGACAAAGTGTGAATTGCCATAGCATTTTATCGTGCAACATCGCGGTGCCAATGCGCAGGAAAACAAAGCTCCGTGTTGTTGCTGTGGTTAATCTTTTGCGAGACGACACAATTCGTACCTATGTCGGTTGAAAATCCATACAAAAAGAGAAAGCCCAAGCTAGCTCCAAAGCCAGTGGCTAAGCCTAGATATGGTCTTGCCCAAGAAGTGTTCATTTCATCAACAAGGACTAGGGTGGACGGGGACTCTAAGTTTTTTGAGAAATGCAACTGGTGCAGGATCACGCACAATGACGAGCGGCACAAGTCCCCTCTCATTTCCAACGGGAAGACGTCAGTTGAAGCTTTTTATGTTAAAGACATGGCAGTCTGGTTGCCTAACCGCATTGCAAAGGGATACCGTCCGACATGTCCCAAATGCAAAAGCAAGAATTCGGTTGAGGAAGGCGTCAAATGGGTAGAGCACCCAAAAACACTCTATGGCATCAACAACCACAGATATTTTGACACCAAATACTATCACTGCTCTGCCTGCGTGAAAAAGTTTACTGGCTGGCATCCCGAAACCATGGCTATTGATGCGGCAGAAGTCACGGGCGTGCTGAATTTTCGCATGAGCAAAGGATTTGCGGTGGACCAGGAGCTGTGCAGTTTCATAACTGTTCATGCGTCTGATACGACAGCACAAATATTCCAACGACTGAAAAGGCAGCATGCCGACAAATGGATGTACACGGCCACCTTCTATTATCGAGCAGTGCTTGCCCAACAAGTCAGAACAACCAAGTTCGACGTGTTTAAGGGATCAAACCAACGAACATTGGATCGGAATTGCTTCCGAGTGCAACAACAAACAGAAGCCCAGAAGCGTTATCGGCGGGACCGGGACGAGTTAAACCGAGTGACGGCAAATTACAAGGCATTAAAGACAAAGGCAGAGGCTGACGTTCACTTTGTGGACATCTTCAACTTGAAAAAGAACCGAAATTCTAGTGGTCTTCCCTTTAAGGGAATAGGAAGAGAGAAATGCATGGTTTTAATTGACCGAGGCATCTTAACAGCCCGTGATTTATTGGACTATGATGGCAACGACCCCGCAATACTTCCTTCGTGGCAGTGCATTGTGGAAAACTACTATGATATGCTCAAAATTGACCTTGCCAACTTGCGACGCAAAAAAGAGAAGCTTGAGGATGAGCTCGCCTTGGAAGAAGTAATTAATGGTGCCGAGAATGATGGTGTAATCACCAACAACAACTCTACCGGCAACAACTCTTCTGTGACAGAAGAAGCAGCCGTCGAAAAAGCTCCATCTTTTTCTTCATTGACAGATCCTTGGCAGTATAATTGCCGTGTGGTGTCCAAATCTACTATCGATCGGATAAAGCTTTCTGATTATCAACGTCGTCGTTCCTTACAGCTTTCAAAAATGAGGGCAATACCGGCAAAGATATGGAAAATTGATTTCGGATACAAGCTTGCAGGGAAGATAAAAGTTTACAATGGAAAAGGCAAACCATTTTCACCGCACAAGTCGATCGTTAATGTCCAGAATGAAGACGCTCTTACTATATTTTGGAAAGCGCATCCAGGAGCTGAGGGCGTCGAGGTGATGAAGAAAGATCTCGTACAGCTGAACAAGAGAAACCAACGTCTAGGTTCCACCACCTTGCTGACGCACGTTGACAATTGCTGCCAAGTTCGTGGGAAGCTACAGCAGATTGTGCCTGGAATGCTTGTCAAACTCGACAACTTTCACTGGGGGCAAAGATGGGACCCTATTATGTTTGACTTGCAGTCAGAAAAAACGACAATCTTCCGAACAATGATGCGAAGAGCAGTGTTCGTGATAGAGAATTCCGAACTCGAACGAGCCAAAGCTGCTCTGTTGAAAAAGAAGAAGACATGCACGCCCCACGAGGTCTTCAAGGCAGCAAAAGCGACAATGCCACCGCCAGAAGAACTAGAAGCCCGTGTCATGGCTGTGATTCACTGTGTGATGGAGAAAGATCTCGAAATTGATCTTGCCAACACCGAGAATCCGGAGAAGCCCGAGAAAAGATTTTTCAAAGCGTCGCCATTGACTTTGAATACAATAAACAATCAAATGCAACACGTTCGCAATGGATGCCTGTCAGATCCACCCGCTTCGTTTATTAAGATTCACCGAATTAACGAGAAGACGGGGAAAGTCTACAGCGCACGATCTACTGGATCGGTTGAAGTTTGTTGGAGGTGCCTACACCACATGCTGGACACCCCATCAATTAGCTTCACAAGAGCAGAGCAGACGATAAATAATTATTTCGAGATGTCAAATGACAGAAAGAAGGTCACACGGTTGGGTCAAGAAGCGGAAGTTACGACACGAACGGAGCAGCTGCAGGCCTTGCATGCGATGGCCTCCCGTTGTGGATTTAAAGATTCGGACATACCGGTCACAGATCCGAATTTGACATTTCCAGTGGCATTAGATGACCTTGAAGAACACATTGGATTCGAATATTGTCTTCCCAAGAATTTCAACGTTGATGTCGTACAGGAAGAAGCTTGTGACGACGATTCGGATGGATCTACCGACAGCCTGGCCGACTATCTCCGCGATATCGATTTTGGTGATGAAGAAGAGGACGATGGGGCACAGGATGATGTGACTTTAACGAACGAACAGGGGCGCAACAACACTGATTACGAACCAAATGATGTCTTTGCCACAAAATCGGATGTTGACATATCAATTTATGTTCCAGAGATCGTGAAAAATCAAAGCACGTATGCCAACTTCAGCCGTGCCACCAAGGAGCAGCCGTGGGTGCCATTTCGATCCCAAAGAGACGCTAGCTCATTCAATGAAGTGGATAATGAAGAAATGTCAATGTTTGACGAGATGAGAGAGTCATACGATCGCCATGCGAAAAGGCTAGATAGTGGTAAAGGGTACAAGACGTTCGCGAAAGCTTGGAATCTTCGAGTGGCAAATTTGTACAAGGCAAAGCTGGACGGGATGAAGGTAACTGTTGTTAATCGTAAATCATATGTGCAATTGCAGCAACATTGCGATGACGTGGAGCGACATAAGGAACTTCAAGCTTTATCGAGGAAAAGATCGGACCCTGCAATGCAGCGAATGGAGGACGCATTTCGAACGACAAGGAGAGCCATGGCTCCCCATCAGGAAGCCGTTATTTGTGATCCAATCGATTACAACAACATACGAGGTCTAGGGCGACCTCAATTTGGAGTTCCCTTAGCATTGAACACGGAAATCACCGCCAACGCCTTTGAATACACGCAAAACGGAGCAGCGATTATTTACAGGAGGCCCAACAACCAGCTGGAAACAGCGCAACCAATCACTCGTGATGCGCTGACGTCCTCTTTCAATGCACGGACGCACTGTTGGCGTTGTGGGTATCAACGCAAAACACATTTACGGCTAAGCATACCGTTTGGTGATGGCTGCTACGGGAACTGTCTACATGACGAATGTTCCAAGTGTTGCGAGAGGGTTGAAGACTATCACATGGATAGATTCATTGGTCCACACTGCCCAAAAGCTACTAGCAGTAAAAGCCAAGTAGCACACAAATGGTATAAAGAGAAAGACAGTGCAGAGAAAGACAATGCATCCGGAACTATTTAATGTAAGGCCGTCGGCTGGTTCACGCCCAGGCTGATTTGATTCTCATTCGCCTACTCACTCGGCCGTGCCTTCTCCAGCGTGCGTCGCAAACGCGGTGGATGACGAAGGGGATTCAGGCACAACATGAGCGGTGACAAAGGCTGGTGTGGTAGCAGCCGCGGCATCTCTGTCAATGGCTTCTACCTGATTGGCTACAAATCTCATGCTATCATAGGCTAGTTCCCAGAAGGCAGATACCTCCCAGCAACGCACCCAATAGTAAGTGTTCCAATTCCTGAGAACAAGGTTGTAATTGGCACTGTTTCTAACGAAATCACACTCAGCCTTCCTCTCAACACATAGGAAAATGCAGTCATGAAACACTCTCATCTTACAGGGAGCAACACCACCGTACATGTTGTCTTCCTTTAGATATTCATGCATCATTTTGAGTGACTTCTGCAGCCAACAAGTCCAGTAATTAGCACCCCATGTCTCCAATGAATCAACAACTTCACTAAACACAGCCGGCAGGGGCAAGGTGTCCCCAGCCATGATTAGATTTTGGACGTTGTCATGACTCAAACAACTGGACTTAATTACATAATAACCATCCTGCCTCCAGATTTGACCTTGTTTGTACCTGCTACTAGCTAGTAGCCACTTAGGACAATAGCCACTTCTAGCACAGGGGATATCACTGTAGGGATAGATGCCTTGATTAGTCTGCATAAACGTCTTGATTGCAGCAGTAGATAGCTTCATTGTAGTAGACTTGATTACTGCAGTGTTGCTGCAGTGTAAGACGAGCAAATTCAAGTGCCGCGTAAAAGAAGAAAAATGAGGCAGTCATGAGTGGGACTCGCAGAATAGGTGCTGCATGCGATGCAGCGTCACGGTGGGACGCACATACAAAATAAAATTACAGGTTTATGCGCACTGGTCTTTTTTCGTTTTTGCCACGACATTAACACAGAAAGAAAACTGTGGAACGCCGGGCTTTCAGATTCTTTAGAAGGCCCAGCAGATAGGTGCGTCGCATGTTCAAATAATTGAATTTGTGAGCGTGAGCGTTTCGAAAGCTGAGTGCTGAGGATACGACGCACGTAACCTGCGACGCGACATCATGTCGCATGGATGTCACGGTGGTTGACACCACTGTAACAAATCGTACAAAGTTACCCTCCACGGCACTTAGACGGCACTCGTGTTGCTGTGATACCTGCACAGATCCGGTCCAAAGAAGAGATTCAACCTATCCAGCACTGTGCTGCATTGTGACCTACAACATAGCAGTTTTAGCTGCAAGGTTGGTTGTCATGTTGGCAAAAGAACCAGCCAGAACAAATTTTGCATTTGTCATTGCTGATGGATTCATTGCAAATTGATTTGCAATGGTTGCATGTCAGGGTTTGCTGTCTGCTTGACAGTGATGGCAACAAAGTGGGTTCATCATTTGATGTGTGACCAAGTGCCTCCAAAGATGAATGGAAAGCTTTTCCTTGAGATCAAGCAAGAATCATGCATGATCACAAGGAATTTGAAAACAAGGCGTTGTTTTGGTGCATTTTGAATCAGCAAAAGTTGTGCACTCACAATCATGCCAAATGCATCATCACGAGTGTCACAGATTGGCTGGTGTGAGTTCAACATTCCAACGTGTCAACATGAGCAATGCATGTGATCCCCCAACTGGTTGTGCTTGCCTTTTTGACAGATTTGCATTTGCAAACAATGGAAGTCAATGTGCAGAGCTGCCTTTTTCCGGCCGACAGCTTCATTCTGTTTTCTCAACAACTAAAATTCTCTCAGAAGTTGCATCCTCTTTTGGAGGGAAACAAGTTTGCCCTGTTTTTGCGATGCATGTGAAATCAGAGGTGAGGCATGTCTCATGCATTCAAAAGTTTGGAAACAACTTTTCATGCAGGGCTGAGCTGTCTGATCAGATCTGACCTTCTGTTGATTAGCTGAATTGCGCGATTTGTCACCAAAATCAGACAACAACAACAAATGTTTTTTTTATCTTGTCAACCTCTAGAAAACAATTCTTATCATGTTTTGCTGCGAGTTGTTGTCACAAGCAAAAGAGAGAACTTGGTAGTGTCAAGTCAGGCAGACATTCACCAAACTTGATGAGCAGAAAGCTGTCTGGATTGCACCATGCTAAAAGTCACATGCCTTTGGAGCATTTTTTCAAAAATCAACAGCTTTAGAATGATCCAAAAAGGAATGCAATTTGGAACAAAATGACAAACGATACATCTTCACCGTCAAATCGCCAAACAACAAGGGGCGAAATGCAGCAAACAATGCCTTAAAAAGAAACTTTCCTACTCTA
>ENA-ORBV01002314-ORBV01002314.1-microbial-mat-metagenome-genome-assembly--contig:-NODE-2314-length-40433-cov-13.610814_pt1 | contig 40433 bp, 41 predicted proteins | sample MGYA00237777_ERZ505514 | MGnify/ENA primary metagenome ERZ505514 (study PRJEB26160, sample SAMN06269048) | microbial mat metagenome | isolation source: Oligotrophic lake microbial mat | place... | reverse complement strand
ATCAACTTCGGCCTCTTCGAGGGCCCGCGCGTCACGGCCGCCGGGCGCTACCTCACGACGCGGCAGGGCCTCACCGATTGGTACCCGACCTGGATCGGCGTGCCGGACACCTCGATCGGAAGGCTGGTCACCAGCCGGGACGAATCGATCGAGGAGATCCGCGTGCAGGCCAAGAACGGCGTGGACTGCATCAAGGTCGCGCTCGACGGCGTCCAGCGCAGGCCGGACGGCGAATTCATCGCAGCCTTCACGCAGCAGGAGATCGCCGACATCGTCACCGAGTCGCATCGCCAGGGAAAGAAAGTCGTCGTGCATGCGCGAGGCAGGGAAGCCACGCTCTACGCCGCACGCGCCGGGGTCGACCTCATCTTCCATGCGTACTATCTCGACCAGGAATGCATCGATGCGATCCTCGAATCCGGCAGCGCGATCGGGCCGACGTTGACTTTCCCGCGCAACATCGTGGACTTCACGCGGCCCACCGAGCCCGCGTCGCTCAAGGGGCGCATTGGCGACGTGCAGCGCGAGTACGAAACCGCGTGCGCCAATCTGCGCAAAGCACACGTGGCGGGCATCCCCATGATGACCGGGACCGACTCGGGCTTTGCAGTGACCCCGTATGGCGAGTGGCATGCGCGCGAGATCGAGATTTTCGTGAACGATCTTGGCTTCACGCCTTCGCAGGCTTTGCGCGCAGCCACGTCGGTGACGGCAGGTTTCATGGCCAAAGGCGAAACGCTCGGCGTGCTCGAGGCCGGACGCGCCGCGGACTTCATCGCGGTGGCCGGCTCGCCGCTCGATGACGTCGCGATCCTGCAGGACAAATCCCGCATCAGGCATGTTCATGCCGGCGGCAAGCGCATGGCGATCCCGGAGCGTGACTACGACCCGTACAAAGTGACCGACATCGCGTGGACCAACTGGAACGACCTCTACACGCAGGAGCGCGTGACCGAGCTCGGCATCCGGCCGGCGCGCAAGGCCGCGGTGCTCGCGTCATGAGCGCGATCGCGCGCCACCCCATGCCGCCCGAAGTGGCGAAGCTCTCGCTTGACGAGATCGCGCAGAAGTACACCGCGCGCTTTCGCGACCGCAAGGCCGACTGGGCCGCCTTCGAGGACGCGAAACTCGAAGGCTTCAAGCGCGCCCAGCACCGCTTCATCGGCGCCGGCGGTTCGGGCAAGCACGGCGACTCGGCGGCCATCCCGCCGCGCGCGTTCACGCTCAGCATCATGTTCGTCGAGCCGGGGCAGGGCAACGCGGCGCATACGCACGAAGTCGAGGAGATCTTCTTCGTGCTGCAGGGCTACCTGACGGCTTTTGTGCAGGACGAGGCCGGGCGCAGGATCGACATCAAGCTCGGACCGTGGGAATGCATCGCGTGCCCGCCAGGCGTGATCCACGGCTACATCAACGAGAGCCTGGAGCCGGTGTACTTCCAGGTGATGCTCGGCAAGGGGCGGCCCGAGGCGATGGGCTACGCCGACGACGAGCTGTACAAGCGCCGCGACGCGCACCTCGAATAAACGAGTCTCAGCCCGGCACGCCGTCGAAGAAACCCACCAGGCCGGTCTCGAGCGAATACTCCGCGCCGACGACGACCAGCCCGTTTTAGCGGATCGCCTCCTCCAGCATCGGCGAGCCGTGCCGCAGTGGTTGGCCGATACGCGGATGTTGGCGCGCACCGACTGGTGCACCAGGGCCTCGTGCCCGCCTTGCGGTGCTCCGGCGCAACTGCGAGGTAATTGACCCATCTCCGGTGGCCGTCGGGCGGATCTTCATGGTGACTGCGGAACGACGATCAACGAGTCGTCCCGATTGCCCCATTCGCCCCATGACGAGACGTAGTTCTTCACGTGAGGATAGCCCAGCGACTTGAGCGCGACGAAGGTGCTCGCCGAGCGGTAACCGCCCTGGCAGACGGGAATGATCGTCTTGTCGGGCGTGACGCCCTTCGAGGCATACAGGTCGCGGATCTCATCGGCCGGACGGAATGCCCCATCCGTCCCGATATGCTCGCGCCAGAAAACGTGGACGGCGCCCGGGATCGTGCCGACGCGACTGGCGCGCTTCTCGGTGCCGAAGTACTCCGAATCGCGCCGCACGTCGACGATGACCGAATCCTTTTTGCCGATGGCGGCGTGGACCTCGAAGCGCGAGGCGAGCAGATCGAGGTTCATCGAGCCCTTGAAAGGCGGGGCAGTCGGCGGGGCCTTGGCAGGATCCACGGGCGGCGGGGCGGATTCGAGGCGCACGAGCTTGCGGCCCGCCGAAGTCCAGGCGCGAGTACCCCCGTCGAGCATCCTCACCTCCGGGTGGCCGAGCACCGCCAGAAGCCAAACCGCGCGCGCTGCGCGCTCGCCGGATTCGTGGTCGTAGATCACCACTGACTTGTCCGTGGTAACGCCGCGTGCGCCGAAGAGCGTCCTGAAGATGGCGAGGAACGCATTGAGCGGCGCTTCCGATGAATCGTTGAGGCTCACGCCGTAGAGGTCCAGCGGCCGTGCGCCTTCGATATGGCCGACCGCGAAGTCTTCGGCGGGGCGAAGGTCGAGGAGGGTGACCGCACCAAGGCGTTCGGAGAGGCCGGCGGCATCGACGAGGAATCTGGGATCGGGGAACATGGCGCTATTCGGCGACACAGCTCAGGACATCCTTGACGGGGATCCGGCCTTTTTTCATTTGCACTCGGCGAGTCAATCCGCCTTCGCCCCCGATGCCTTTACCACGCGTCCCCACTTGACGATGTCCGCTTTCAGGTACTGCACGAATTCCGCCGACGTCGAGCCCTGAGGCTCCAGCGAGATGCGCACGAGCCGCTCGCGCACTTCCGGATCGCGCAGCGCTTCGTTGATATCGCGGTTGATCTGCTCGACGATCCCCGGCGGCGTGTCGGCGGGTGCGAGGAATCCGTACCACGACTGCGCCTCGAACCCCGGAAGCCCCGCTTCGGACATGGTCGGCAGTTCCGGCGCGACGCTCGCCCGCTTTGCGCTGGTGACCGCGAAGGCCTTGAGCTTGCCGGCCTTGACCTGCGGGATGGAGATGCCGGTATCGAAGGTGTAGCTGATCTCGCCCGCGAGCAGCGCGTTCAGCACGGGCTGCGTACCTTTGTACGGCACATGCACGACGCTGATGCCTGCCGCGGACTTGAACATCTCGCCGGACAAGTGCATTGCGGTGCCGCTGCCGGGTGAGCCGAAGTTGAGCTTGCCGGGATTGGCCCTGGCGTAGGCGATGAGCTCGGGCACCGAGTGCGCCGGCACCGAAGGATGTGCGACGAGGATCGTGAGGCCGGTGGCCGCCAGCACGATCGGAGCGAAATCCTTAATCGGGTCGAACGGCAGCTTGTCCACGAGCGTGGCGTTGATCGTGTGCGAGGTGACCGCGAGCAGCAGTGTGTAGCCGTCGGCCGGTGCTTTGGCGACGATATCGGTGCCGAGCACGGTTCCGCCGCCGGGGCGGTTCTCGATAAGGACGCCCTGCTTCCATTTCTCGCTGAGCTTCTGTCCGACGACGCGGCCGAGGATGTCGACCGCCCCGGCCGGCGGAAATGGAACGATGACGCGCACCGGGCGGGTGGGGAAGGCCTGGCTCGCGGCCTGTCCGGTCCAGAAGAGCGCACAAAGTAAGAAGCAAAGAATTCGGGTCATGGCCTAGTCCAGGAAGAAGGGCGTTTCGTTCTCGCCTTGCAGCACGATGTCGAGGCGGTACGCAACTGCATCTGTGGGTGCGCGATCCATCTTCGCCGGTTTGAGGACGATCCGTTCGCGCACCGATGCGTCGGGAATCGCATTGAACACCGGGTCCCCGGCATTCAATGGCTCGCCTGGGAAGAAGAACGTGGTCACCACCCGGCGCATGAGGCCGGAGCTCATGATCGACACGTTGATGTGCGGCGCGCGCATCGCGCCAGTGAGCGGATCCTTGTAGGCGCCCGGCTTCACGGTGATGAAGTCGTAGTAGCCGTCGTCCTCGGTGGCGCGGCGTCCCCAGCCCATGAAATCCGGATCGGCTTTCTTGTGCCCCGGATCGTTTGGATGGGAAAAGTGTCCCGAGGCATCCGGCTGCCAGATCTCGACGATGCCGTTCCAGCGCGGCACGCGGTTGGCCTCGAACACGGTGCCGCCGATGTAGATCTTCTGGCCCATAGCCGGCTTGCCGCCAGTAGCGTGTGCCACCGTGAGGTCGTTGTCGACCGCGCCGAAGTAATGCGTGGGGAAGAACGGCCCAACGGTGCAGCTCGGGGTGGGGTGCAGCTTCACAGTCCCATCGGCGTGGCGCGGTGTCCTCGCACGACGAGGTCGTGGCTGAAGCCCACGACATCCGCGCGCGGCAGCTCGAGCATCGGCACCGCCTTGGCGATCATGCGCTCGCGTCCCTTGCGGTCGGGCACGCTGTTGAGAATCCGGTCTTGTGCATTCAGGTGATCCCCGGGGAAGAACATCTGCGTCACCAGCCGGCTCATGAAGCCTTCGCCGAATACCGAGAGATGGATGTGCGGCGGCCGCCACCAGCGCTCCGGATGGTTCGGCACCGGGTAAGCGCCGGGCTTGATCGTCAGGTACTGGTACCGCCCATCGTTGTCGGTGACGCATCTTCCCGAGCCGAAGAAATTCGGGTCCTCGGGAAACGGGCTGTTCGCATCCATCTTGTGGATGTAGCGGCCGGCCGCATTCGCATGCCAGACCTCGATGATCGAGCCGCGCACCGGCGAGCTGTCTTCATCCAGCAGGCGGCCGGTGACCCAGATGAGCTGGCCGAGCGCGCGGCCGCCTTCCTTCGTGCGCGAGAGGTCCGAGAGATCGGCATCGAGCTTCTGCGCAAGGTTCAGCGGGCCCGTGATTTCCGAGAGCGTGACCGGCCGCTTGTAGGGCGGCTGCTTCGGCACGCGCAGGAGCGTTTCCTTGTAGCCCTCGACTTGCATCGTGGGCTGCGTGCGGTCGTCGTACGGTGCGAAACGATTCGCGAATTCGCGTGGCAACTTGCGGGCCGTCGGGTCCATGCAATCGAGTTTACCGCTTATCCTCGGCGCATGGGCGTCACGCTCTCCCTCGTTTCGATGCTGTTCTTCGGCTCCAACATCCTCCTCGCGCGCCTGGCGATGGCGAGGATGTCGGTCGAGCTCGGCTTCATCGTCGTGCTGGTGGTCAACATCATCACCGCGGGCGCGGTGTTCGCGGTCGAGTTCATGTTCCGCGAGACGCCCTTTGCCTGGCAGTGGAGGGAAGCCGGGCTGTTCGCGATCGGCGGCCTCGCCGGGACTTACCTTGGGCGGCGCTTCATGTTCGACATGGTCCGCGTGCTCGGTCCGGCGCGCTCGAGCGTCGTGCACTCGGCGGCACCGGCCTTCACGCTGATCTTCGCGTGGCTGCTGGTGGGCGAGCGCCTCGGGCGCTACGAGCTCATGCTCATGGCGCTCGTCATCCTCGGCCTCTGGTTTACGCAGCCGGCCGAGCGGGGCAAGACGGCGGAGCATCGTCCGGAGCGCGCCGCCCTTCGCAGGGGCATCTTCCTGGGCCTTGCGACGGTGATCGGCTTTTCGCTCGGCAACGTGTTCCGCGGCTACGCGATGCGGACCTGGAACGAGGCGGTGTTCGGCACGATCATCGCGTCGATCACGGCGCTGGTCTGCGTGCTGGCCACCACGCGCGACTGGCGCGGCGCATGGCGTGGCCTCGTCACCGCGGACCGGCGCGGGTTCTGGCTCTATGTAGGCTGCGGGATCGCCACCGCAGGCGGGGCGATGTTCCTCGTCTCGGCGATGCATTTCATGGAAATTTCGCTTGCGGTGCTGGTCACGCACACCACGCCTCTGTTGATTTTCCCGGTCAGCCTGTTCGTGTTCCATAACCGCGAAGGCCTGAGCAAGCGCACCGCCTTTGGCGCGGCCATGGTGCTGGCCGGGATCGGGCTGCTCGCGGTGCGATAAACTTTGCCAATGAGCGCAAATCGCCGGCTGCGGCCGATCTTCGTCGAATGGCTGGGCACCGCGTTCATCGTGACAACGCTGACGGCGCTCGCTGCGGGATTCGGCTGGTTCTGGCGCCTTGACCAGACGCTGTATGACGCGGCTCTGGTGATGCGCCATCGGCCTGCGCCGCAGGACATCGTGATCGTCGCCATCGACCAGCAGAGCCTCGACCAGGTGGGGCGCTGGCCCTGGCGGCGCGCGATCCACGCGACCTTGCTGGAGCAGCTCACCGCGGCCGGCGCCAAGGCGGTGGCGTTCGACGTCCTGCTTGCGGAGCCCGATCGCGCGGATGCGGGCGGCGACGAGGCGCTCGCGCGCGCGATCCGCCGCAACGGCAAGACCGTGCTGCCGGTGATCATGGAGGCTTCCCAATCCGGGCAGCTGCGCGAAGTGCCCCCGTCACCGGCTTTCGCCGCCGCGGCGGCCGCGGTCGGCCATGTGCATATCGAGCTCGACCAGGACGGCATCGCGCGCAGCCTGTACCTGCGCGAAGGCCTTGCCGGTGGCAAGCGGCAGTACCTGCACCTGGCCGCGGCGCTCGACAGCCTGGACAAGGGCGGGGACAAGTACGCGGATTCCATGCCGGGCCAGCGCCGCGACACGCGTGACTATCAAAAAGGCGCCGACGCGGGCGTGTGGCTGCGCGACCACTGGGTCCACGTCGCTTTTCTCGGGCCGCCGGGTCATTTTCAGTCGGTTCCCTATGTCGAGGTGTTGAAAGGCGCCGTTCCCAACGAGGCGCTGAGCGGAAAGCTGGTTCTGATCGGCGCCACGGCCGCGGGAATGATGGACGCGTACCCGACGCCGGTTTCCGGGTATGCACGCTCGATGCCCGGGGTCGAGCTTTCGGCCAACGTGCTCGCCGGCCTGCGCGGCGCCGGATTCATTTCGTTCGTTCCCCAGGCGCTGCAAGTGGCGGTCGCGGCGCTTCTCGTGCTGCTGCTCATGGGCGCCTACCTGCGCCTGTCCGCGCGGCACGGCCTGATGCTCACGGCGCTCGCCATTGCCGGCGTGGTCGGGGTGGCGCTGCTGCTCGTCTATTTCGGCGGCTGGTGGTTCGCACCTTCGGCCGCGATGTTCGGGTTGCTCGCGTGCTATCCGCTCTGGAGCTGGCGCAGGCTGGAAGCGGCGCAGCGCTACATGGACGAGGAGCTGGCCGCGGCTTCGCGCGAGCCCGAACTGCTTCCCTATGCCGCGCCCATGGCGCGCAGGCGCAAGGGCGCATTGTCCGACGAGCTCGAAGCGCGCATCGAAGAAGTGCGCCGCGCCTCCTCGCGGGTGCGTGACATGCGCCGTTTTGTCGGTGACGCGCTGGACGGTTTGCCCGAGGCGGCCGTGGTCGTCGACACCGAGCTTCGCATCACGCTGGCCAATGCACAGGCGGCAGCGTTGATCGGCAAGCCCGTGCTTGCGCTGAGCGGCAAGCGGGCTTCCGAGGTGCTCGGCGAGGTGCTCGCGCAGGGCGCGCCCGAATGGAACCGGCTGATCGACCGGGCGCCGGTATCCTTCGAGGCAAAGCACACGGACAAGCGCGACCTCTTCGTGAACATCGTGCCGTTTTCGGGTTCGGGCGGCGAAAGGCGCGGGTTGCTCATCAGCCTGGTCGACGTGACGGTCATGAAGGACGCCGAGAGGAAACGCGACGAATACATGCGCTTCCTCTCGCACGACCTGCGCTCGCCGCTGGTCTCGATCACCGCCATGCTCGACCTGCGCGAGCTGGCGCCCGAAACGCAGAAGGAGGATTTCTTCGCGCGCATTCGCAAGAGCGTCGAGCGCTCGCTGACGCTGGCGGAGGACTTCGTCCAGCTCGGGCGCGCCGAGGCGATCGACGAGTCGCGGTTCATCGCGATCGACCTCGTCGACCTCCTGCGCAATGCGATCGACGAAGCCGAGTCGCAGGCCTACTCGAAGAACATCGCGCTCAAGCTCGCGTTCGCGCCGGAAGCCGCGTTGACGCGCGGCATACGGGACGTGATGTTCCGCGTGTTCATCAACCTGCTCTCGAACGCGATCAAGTACAGCCCGCAGGACACGCGCATCGAATGCACCCTCGAGCCCGAAGGCGATCGCTGGCGCTGCACGTTTGCCGACCAGGGTTACGGGATTGCCGCCGAGGACCTGCCCAAGCTGTTCGACCGGTTCGAGCGGCTCGAGGCGGCCGAGCGCAAGGGAGAGCGCGGCGTGGGGCTCGGCCTGGCATTCGTGAAGACCGCCATCGACAAGCACGGCGGCCGCATCGAGGTTCAGAGCGAGACCGGCAAGGGCTCGCGGTTCGTCGTCTTCCTGCCGGTCCTGCGCTAATTCGGCGCGGGCGTTGCTGCAGGCGGGGGCGCGGGCTCGGCGGCCGGCGCTGCGGGTGCAGCGGGCGCCGCCGGCACGGCGGGTGCCGCGGGCGCCGCATCCAGGCTGACCACGAGGTCGGCCAGCGTGTCGCGGCCCTCGAGCCCCAGGTCGTCGATGCCGCGCACCTTGAGGAAGTACGGGCCGTTGATCAGCTCGGGAAGTTCGATGACGTTGGTGTTGAGGATCGTCTCGCTGATGACTTCCGCGAAATCGGCCCTGCGCGCAACCAGCACGCGATAACTGACTGCGCCGGCCAGGCGCGTGAAATTCAGCCGGATCGGGCGGCGCACCCATAAGCGGATGCCGGTCCACAGGCGCGGCGCCGTCAAGAGCGCGCGCGGCGGCAGCGGCGGCTGGCCTTCAGAGACGCGCGTGCCGAATCCTTCCTGCAATGAGACCGATCCGAGATTGCCGGTGTCGTTGACCTGCACGGTGCCTTCGATGACTTCGCTGGTCGCGGTTTTCTTCTCGTCGTTCGCGACGACGCGAAATCGCGTGCCGCGCACCGCGGCGACCGCGATCGGCGTGCGCACTTCGAAACGCGTGCTGCTGGTGCTGCGCTTGGGCACCGTCGCCTCGACGCGGCCGTTCTTGAGGGAGAACTGCGCGTCCGCGGCCGGTGCGAGCGGCGATTTCTTCACGCCCTCGATCGACATGTCGCTGCCCGGCTGCAGGTTCAGCGTCGAGCCGTCGGCAAGCCTGATGGTTACGTAGCCGTTGCGCCCGGTTTTGAAGTCGTCTCCGGGCGCGAGTTTGGCGCCCGGCCGCAGCGGCTCGCCCTTGGAGGTGACGTCGCCTTCCACGTGCGCGAGCTGGATGGCGTTTGCATCCTCCCTGAGCCAGTTCTCCGGGATGCGGATGACCTGGCCGCGTGTGATCTGGTCCTTGTCCCTGAGCTTGTTGTATTCCCAGAGCGCGCGCTGCACCTCGTGGCGCTGTCCCTCGATGAGGTAGCGGCGCGCGATCCCGATCATCGTGTCGCGGTCCCTGGCCGTGTACTCGATCTCGGTGCCGGGAGCGGGGAGCGTGAAGGCCGGCTGAGCGATGCCGGAGGCCGGGGCGCCGAGCAGCAGCGCAACGGCGAGGGAAAAGCGGAAAAGAAATTGCAGCATGAGAGAAGGCGGGTGGCAGTCCGGAATACGCGGATTATGCCTTCCGGCACCTCTCGCGAGCGGCAGGGAAGCGTAAACATCTGTTCGTGCCGTCGCCCCGGCATGCAAACATGGCATTGCGGCCGCCGCCGATCCGTTGATACCTTGCAGGACACGTACGAGGAGGAAGCATGGGTGGAATCGCGGGTTGTATCGATCTTCGCGAGTGGATCGCGTTGCTGGAAAAGGAAGGCGAGCTGCATCGAATCACCGCCAAGGTGGACTGGGACTGCGAGATCGGCACCATCTCGCGCCGCGTGCTCGAGAAGCAGGGCCCGGCGCTCCTCTTCGAGAACGTGAAGGACCACGAGAAGACGCGCGGCCGCAAGGTGTTCTGCGGCGGCATCGGCACGCGCGAACGCCTGAACCTCGCGCTCGGCTTCCCCAAGAGCGCGACGAACAACGAGATCGTCCAGCACGTGATGAGGAAGAACCGCGAAGAGATCCCTCCCGTGGTGGTGGCCGACGGCCCGGTGAGGCAGAACATCGTGAAGGGCAAGGACGTCGACCTGCTCCAGTTTCCCGTGCCGAAGTGGCACTACCTCGAAGGCGGGCGCTACATCAACACGTACGCCTGCATCGTCACCAGGGATCCCGACACCGGTATCCAGAACGCCGGCATCTATCGCGGCATGGTGGGCAAGAAGAACACGATCCCCTCGCTGCTCATCAAGGGAGGGCAGCACTGGGGCCAGCATTTCGCCAAGTACGCCGACCGCGGCGAGAAGATGCCGGTGGCGTGCGTGATCGGCTGGGACCCGATCATGGGTTTCCTCGGCGGCAGCCCGCTGCCCGCGGGTGTATCGGAGTTCGCAGTGCTCGGCGCGTACCGCGGCGAGCCGGTGAAGATGGTCAAGTGCGAGACCGTTGACCTCGAAGTGCCCGCAAGCTGCGAGATGGTGATCGAAGGGTTCATCGACCCGAATCCCGAGAGCTACGAGACCGAAGGCCCGTTCGCCGAGTTCACCGGCTACGTGTCCGACCTCCCCACGCCGAGGCCGACGATCGAAGTGAGCTGCATCATGCATCGCGACGATCCGATCCTGCGCGGCACGCAGGAAGGCAACATGCCGGGCTCGTTCTCGGAGAACGCGGTGATCTCGTCCGCGCAGCGCGCGGGGATCGCGTGGAACATCCTCACCGCGGCGGGCGTGCCCGGCGTGATGGATGTGTACTGCGACCCGATCACCTGCGGCATCAACGTGTACATCAAGATCCGCAAGACCTACCAGGCGCAGCCCAAGCAGGTGGCCGCGGCACTGTGGGGCGCGGGCGCCGGGCAGGGCCGCTACAAGCACGTGTTCGTGTTCGAGGACGACATCGACGTCTCGAACTACCAGCAGATCGACTGGGCGCTGGCGTACCGCATGAACGCGGCGACCGAAGGCATTACGCAGTTCCCCGGATTGCTGGGACACGCCCTCGATCCCAGCACGCCGCTCGAAGAGCGCGACGTGCAGCAGCTCGGAGCGGGCACGTGGACGCGCGTGCTGTTCGACGCCACGCGCAACTGGCACTTCAAGCGCAGGAAGGAATGGAACAACGAGCGCTTCCCGCCGACGGTGGAGCCGCATCCGGACCATCGGGCGCTGGTGGAGAGGCGGTGGAAGGAGTACGGGCTGGAATAGGGTTTAAAACAAGTCTCGTCTTGCATTACCGTGGTAATATAGACGCCATGGCGATTGCGAATTCAAGGGTTACCTCACAGGGGCAGATCTCGGTGCCTGTCGAGGTGCGGCGCAAGCTCGGGATCGGGCCGGGATCGATCCTCGAGTGGGACGAAGTGGCCGGGCAGGTCGTGCTGCGCCGCGCGGGACGGTATTCCTCGGAGGACCTCCACAGAGCCCTGTTCCCGAAGGGGCCGCCCAAGGCGCGGACGGTCGAGGAAATGAAAGCCGGTCTCGAGCGCCACTTGAAAAAACGCCATGCGCGCGGTTGACACGAACGTACTCGTACGGCTCGTGACCCGCGATGACGTTCGGCAGACTGCCGCGGCAGAAGCGTTCGTCGCAGCGGGTGCGTGGGTTCCGATGCTTGCGCTTGCGGAAGCGTCATGGGTTCTTACCGCGGTCTATGGCCTCAAGGCATCCGGGATAGCAACTGCGGTCGACATGATGCTCAATCATAAGGATCTCACGCTCCAGGATCCGGAGGTCATCGCGAGCGCGCTTCTGCGTTTCAAGAAAAGGCCGGCCCTCGGGTTTTCGGATTGCCTCATGCTCGAAATCGCACGCAAGGCCGGGCATCTGCCGCTGGGAACGTTCGACCGGGGCCTCGCGGCTCTCGAAGGAGCGGTGCGCATTTAGCGGGGTGGATCAAGCGGCAGAGGGCCAGATTCGCGGAGCAACCGCGCAAGTCCCGGCGGGAAATGATCAGATTGGTTGACAATGGAAACTATCTGCCCTGAGAGTCAATAGGGGAACGGACTTTAGCCTATGCTTCCTCTGCAAGACCTCGTGATCCTCGACCTCGCCCGCGTGCTCGCATGCCCCTACGCGAGCATGGTGCTGGCCGAGCTCGGGGCGACGGTCATTAAGGTCGAGCAGCCGGGCAGCGGCGACGAAACGCGCAGCTTCGAGCCGCAGCTCGCGGTTGACAGCGCGTATTACTTCGCCTGCAATCGCTCCAAAGCTTCGATCACGGTCAACCTGCGCTCGAAGGATGGACAGCAGGTCATCCGCGATCTCGCGACCAAATCGGACGTGTTCGTCGAGAATTTTCCGGCGGGCACGTTCAAGCGCTACGGGCTCGACTACGCGGCGATGTCCGCGCTGAATCCGCGCCTCGTATACCTCTCCTGCACCGGCTTCGGGCAGACCGGGCCGTACAAGCAGAAGAAAGGTTACGACACGGTGTTCCAGGCCATGGGTGGGTTGATGAGTCTGACGGGTGAGAAGGGCGGCGGACCGGTGAAGCCGGGCCTGCCGGTGGCAGACCTCACCTCCGGCCTGTGGGTGGCGATCGCGATCCTTGCCTCGATCGCCGGGCGCGAGAAGACCGGCAAGGGTTGCTACGTGGATTTCTCGATGCTCGATGCGCAGGTGAGCTTGTTGACTTTGGCGGCCGCGCGCTACTTCGCCTTGGGTGAAGTGCCGCCGCGCCTGGGTACAGAGCATCCGGGGCGTGTGCCCACCGCGACATTCTGCTGCAGCGACGGCAAGTATCTCCACGTCACCGCGAGCGACCAGCACTGGGCGCCGCTGTGCAAGGCCCTCGGACTGGAAGCCTGGGGCGGGCAATCGCAATTCGCTGACAACGCGCTGCGCGTAAAGAATCGCGAACAGATCATGCCCAGGCTCACGCAGGCGATCGTGGGATGGAAACGCGATGAACTCATTGCGGCGCTCGATGCGGCCGAGGTGCCGGTGGGGCCGGTCAACGACGTGGCCGAGATCCTCAACGATCCGCATGTCGCAGCGCGCGGGCTCGTGCGTGGTTTCGACTACCCCGGTGTCGGTGCATTCAAGGGCCTCGGGCTGCCTTACAAGTTCGAGGGCTTCGACGATCCGCGCTTCGGCCGCCCGCCGACGCTGGGCGAGCACACCGATGAAATCCTTAAAACCCGGCTGGGCTACTCGGCAGAGAAGATCGCGCAGCTACGCGAGGCGAAGGCGGTATGAGCGAAGCCGTCCTCTATTCGGTCGAGAACGGCGTCGCAACGATCCGCCTCAACCGGCCGGACTCGCGCAATGCGCTCAACCTTGCGATGTGCGACGGCCTTGCGGCCGCAGCGAAATCGGCAAGCAATGACCCTGCGGTCAAGCTCGTGCTCGTGCGCGCAAACGGGCCTGCGTTCTGCGCCGGCGCGGACGTGAAGGAGCGCCAGGGCATGACCGAATCGCAGGTGCGCGCGCGCCGGCAGAAGGGGTTCGACGCCTATGCGGCGCTCGAAGCGCTGCCGATGCCGGTCGTCGCAGTGGTCGAAGGCCCCGCCGTCGGGTCCGGATGCGAGATCGCATCGGCCTGCGATTTCATCGTCGCCACGCCCGCGGCCTCGTTCCGTACCCCAGAGGCAATCCGCGGCACCGTCGGTGCGACGCAGCGCCTCGCGCGCGTGCTCGGAAAACGACTCGCAAAAGACATGATGTACACAGGACGCACACTGACCGCCGAAGAAGCGCTGGCCCACGGGCTCGTGTCGCGCCTGGTTGCTCCGGAGAAGCTCGAAGAGGCAATCGCGTCCATCGCCAAGGCGATTGCCGAAGCGCCGCAGTATTCGTTGCGCCTCGCCAAGCGCACCATCGACCGCGGCGTCGAGCTGGACCCCAAAGGCGCGCTGGCCGCGGAAATCGAGGCGATCGAGGAACAGCTCGCCTCCGGCCAATGGATGGGTAAATCGTGAGCTGGGTCGCGCAGACACTCGCGCAGATCCTCGCGGGTCACGCCGCGTGCCGCCCGGAGGCCGAAGCGCTGGTCACGCCGGATGCGAGGCTCACCTACGCGCAGCTCGACACGGAAGTCCGCCATGCCGCGGCCGGGTTGCGCGACCTGGGGATCGCGAAGGGCGACCACGTCGGGCTTCTCATGGGCAACGACGAAAAGTGGCTGATCCTCTTCTACGCCGCGGCCTCAATCGGGGCGGTGACCGTGCCGGTGAATACGCGCTTCAAGGCTTCCGAGCTTGCGTATTGCCTCAAGCAAGCCGACTGCAAAGCACTGTTCTACGCGAAGCGATTCCTGAACATCGACTACGAGGCCATGGTGGCGGAAGCGAAGACCGGGCTGCCGAAGCTCGTGCATGCGATCGCAGTGGACCACGGACTGCCCCGGGGCGAGCCGGACGGGCGCAGCGACCCTTCGCTCAACCCCGACGACCCGCTCCTGATCCAGTTCACCTCGGGCACCACGGCCTATCCGAAAGGCGTGGTCCTGACCCATGACAACATGCTGAGGAATGCCTGGGCCGCGGGCTCGCGCATCGGCGTACGGCCAGATGACCGCTACTTCAACTGCCGGCCGTTCTTCCACGTGGGCGGTTCTACCCTCTCCGCATTGGCTTCATTGGTGTTCGGCGCGTGCCTCGTCACGCTGCCGACTTTCGAGGCCGGCGCTGCGCTGAGGATGCTCGAAACCGAGCGCTGCACGCTGACCTCGGGCAACGACACGATCTTCCAGATGCTCATGGGCCACGCCGATTTCGATCCCGCGAAGCTGCACCTGCGCGGCGGCTGGGCGGCCGCGGGGCCGCAGACCATGCAGCGCATCATCGACGTGATGGGCGCCAGGGAGATCTGCGCGGCTTACGGGCTCTCGGAAGCGTCGCCGAATGTGGTCATGAGTGACTGGCGGGATCCCGAGCACCTGCGCGTCGAGGGCCTCGCCAAGACGCACGACGGCATGGAGGTGCGCATCCGCGACGGCGAGATCCAGGTGCGCGGCTGGAGCGTCATGAAGGGCTACTACAACAACCCCGAGCAGACGGCGAAAGCTTTTACCGAAGACGGGTGGCTGCGCACGGGCGACCTCGGCTCGCTGACCGACGACGGGCGGCTGAAGATGGTGGGGCGGTTGAAGGATGTTTTCCGCGTCGGAGGCGAAAACGTCGCGCCGGCCGAAGTGGAAGAGGTGCTGCTGGCTCACCCCGCCGTGCAGACCGCCCAGGTGGTTGGCGTACCCGATGCGAGGCTCGGCGAAGTCGCCTGCGCCTATGTGTCGATCAAGGACGGCTTTTCGGCAACCGAAGAAGAACTGATTGCCTGGGCGAAGCAGCGTTGCGCGAATTTCCGCGTTCCTCGCTACCTGCGGATCGTCGGCGACTTCGATGCCATCGGCATGACCGCCAGCGGCAAGGTGCAGAAGGGGAAGCTGCGCGAGCACGCCATAGCGCAGTTCAAGCTCGACTAAGCGCCCTTGGCGCGGGTTTGTATCAATCGCCCTTGGCGCGGGTTTGTATCAATCGCCCTTGGCGCGGGTTTGTATCAATCGCCCTTGGCGCGGGTTTGTAGCAGCCGTAACCTCCTGATACACATGATTTCTGAATTATTCCTGAAGGCGTGGTCTGATCGTTACTACCCTTAAAGGAACTCAAATGAATACGCGCAGCTTGGTTGTGGTGTTGTCGGCGGCCCTCATCGGTGCCGGGACCCCGGGCTTCGCTCAGGCACAACACCGTGACGGCCACAACCGTGCCGATCGGTATTACGGCGGCAACGACCATCATGGCCGTGCCGATCGGCAATACGGCGGCAACGACCATCATGGCAATCGGCATCACCGGGGTCATCGCGGCGGGTCTAACGGTCTGGGTATCGCGCTCGGGATCGGGCTGCTGGGTGCGGTAATCGCGTCGCAGGTTTACGCCCAGCCAGAGCCTCAGGCCTATGCGCAACCGTATCCCCAGCCCTATGCGCAACCGTATGCCCAGCCCTACGCGCAACCGTATCCCCAGCCCTACGCCCAGCCGTACGGGCAGTCATACGGCTACGCGCCGGCCTATCCCCAGCCGGCCTATGGCTACAGTTACGGTCCGAGCCAGGGCTATGGCGGCTACGACTCCCGGTACGGCTATCCCGGCAATTCGCAGTACGGATATCCCGCGCGCGGATATTAAGCAGGGCCTCGGAAGGGCGATGCCGGGCAGGCCGCAAACCTGCCCGGCATTTTTATTTGTAAACCGGGGAGAAGAGGATGCCGCGGCCGGCGAAGAATTCCTCGAACCGGTCAATCGGCGCGACCGCGTCCCTCTGGGTTGCCTCGTCGTGCCCTGAAGGATTGTGGAAGACGACGCGCTCCGGCGTCGCCTGCGTAATGAGCACCAAGTGCCCGCCCTTCTTCGGCGGCGGCCCCTTAAGCCAGCGGACCGAAGGATGCACGGAGGCGATGAAGAGCGCGCCTGGCTGGACCATCCATGAGAGGTCCGCCGCAACGATGCCCGTGACGACCTTCGAATCGATCCCGAAGCGATCCTTGAGCATCTCCACTGCGGGCGCGTAGATCATGCCCTTGAGCGTGCCGTCCTCGAGGACGTAGGCCCCGAACTCCGTGGCCAGCCTCGCAAGCTCGAGGATCGGGTAGAGCTTGCCGGTGCGCGCCGCGAGGACCATCTTGAGGCACGCCATGCCGCAGACGTGATTCGCCCACTCGGCGTATTCGTCAACCGAAGCCGCGCCGGATGAGCGCCAAAGCGGATCGTCCCTGACCTTGACCTCACCCGAAATGATCTGCGCCGCAAGCGCGGGGGATTCCCACTGGCTGAAGTAGGGGATCATCGGGCGCAATGAGATGGCAATATATTGACTGGAACGCCGCTACTGGCGCGGACATCAGCGATAAATTGGCAGCATTGGCTCGCAACTCGGATCGAGACTATACCCGCGCGGCTCAGGCCTTCAAGTAATCGAATGCCGACAGGACGTGGGATTTAACGACGTGGAAATACTCGTCCAGCGACACGTTTTCGTCCACGCTGCCCATGCCGTGCGGCGAGGGCCCGTAAACGACCGCCGGAACCCCGTTCAGCCGCCACAACCTCGCGTCGGTGGCCCCCGGCGAAACCACACGGGCCGGCACGAGGCCGGGTTTGAGCATTTGTGCATTCGCCCGGACGATGTCCATGAGCGGGTGAAACGGTTCTCTCCAGTTCGGCGGGGAGGCAATGAAGATATCGACCTCGAGCGAATGGCGTTTTGCGATCGCATCGATCTCGGCCCTGACCGCTTCGAACGATGCGCCGTTGGGCACGCGGATGTCGGCCTCGAAAGTGCATTCGGCCGCGATCATGTTGACCTTCACGCCACCTTCGATGCGGCCGATGTTGACGGTGAGCTGGCGGATCACCTTGCCTGCGCCCGGACCGTAGGCGCGATCGAGGTCGGGGCCAGCTTCGTCCAGCGCCTTCGCAAGCTCGGGATCTTCCTTTACCGGGATTCGGTTCGGAATATCTCGTAGCTCAGCGATTGCCTCCATCGCAACGAGGATCGCGTTGCGGCTCATGTGCACGAAGGCGCCGTGGCCGCCCTTGGCGCGCGCGGTGAAGCGGCCCCAGATCGGGCCTTTCTCGCCGAAGCGCACGGTGTATGGGCTGCTGGGTTCGCCGTTGAGGCAGACGTCCCCCAGCACCTTGTCGCGATGGTGATCCATCAGGTGCCGCATGCCGGGCGGGCTGAACGACTCCTCGTCGGACACGACCGTGAGCGTGAGGCGCCCGCGCAACTGGTCGCGAATCTCGTTGAGGTACAGGAAGGTCATGATCGATGCGGTGGTGCCGCATTTCATGTCGCATGCGCCGCGGCCGTAGATGCGGCCGTCGACGAGTTCCGCGCCCCAGGGGTCCTTGGTCCAGCCGGCTTCGGACTCGACCGGGAAGACATCGATGTGCCCGTTGAGCACGAGGTGCGGGCCCGGGCGACCGGTATCGAAGGTCGCGATGAAATTCGGCCGGTCCGCGACCGGCGCGATTTCCTCGAGCTCGACATTGCGTTTGCTGAACTGGCGGCGTACGAACGCCGCCGCCTCCAGCGTGTCGCCGGGCGGGTTCGGCGACTTGCAGCGCACGAATTCGCGCAGGAACTCGACCAGTTGCTCGCGGTCGCGCTCGATCCAGCCCAGCAGCTTGTCTTTCACGCGCGGGCCTATTCGATCTTGGTGCCCGAGAACTTGATCGCATCCGCAAACCGCTCGGATTCGCCCCGCATGAACGCGGCGAATTCGTCGGGCGAGTTGCCGTAGGTGTCCATGCCGAGCGAGGCCAGCCGGTCCTTGACCTCCTGCTTGTGCAGCGCCTTGACGATCTCGGTGTTCAGCATCCGGAGCACTTCAGGTGGCGTCCCGGAGCGCGCGAGGATGCCGAACCACGAGCGCGACACGAACTTGGTGCCGCTCGCTTCCTCGAAGGTCGGCAGGTCGGGCAGGGTCGGTGTGCGACGATCCGCGGCTAACGCGAGGCCCGTGAGCTTGCCGGACTTCACCAGCGGAACGGCTGCGAGCAGGTCGGTGAGCATTGCGTGTACCTGCCCGCCCATGACATCCGTCATCGCCTGCGGCACGCCTTTGTACGGCACGTGCACCATGTCGAACCCGTACTGCTTCTTGAAGAGCTCGAACGCGAGGTGGCCGGAGCTGCCGTTGCCGAACGAGGCGTACGACATCGACTTGCCCTTGGCCTTCGCCATCGCGAGGAAGTCCCTGAGGTTCGACACGCCCAGTCCCGGAAAGACGACGAGCACATGCGGGTTCGAGGCTGCGAGCGTGACCGGCACGAAGTCCTTCTGGAAGTCGTAGGGCAGCTTGGACATGAGCTGCGCATTGATCAGGAACGAAGACGCGTTGACGAAAAGCGTGTGGCCGTCCGCCGGCGCCTGTGCAACCACCGTCGCGCCGATCGTGGTGCCGCCGCCGGGGCGGTTCTCGATCACCACGGGTTGCTTCCACGCCGCGGTGAGCTGGTCGCCCACGGCGCGCGCCATCACTTCGGAGGTGCCGCCGGCCTGGTAGGGCACGATGATGCGGATCGGCTTGTTCGGGTACTGCGCGGCTGCATTGAACGAAACCGCGGCGAGGAGGGCTGCAGCGAGGGCAAGTTTGATCATCACATTTTCCCCAGGTAGGCGATGGTCTCGATTTCGACGAGCACTTCGGGCTTGGCCAGCGAGCGCACTTCGACGAGGGTCGAGGTGGGGAAGTCGCCGGTGAAGAACTCGCGGCGTGCCTTCCACACTTCGGTGTTCTTGGTGATGTCGACCATGTAGATCGTCATCTTCACGAGGTTGTCCATCGTGCCGCCGGCGGCTTTGACGATGCGCTCGATGCGCCCGAAGATCTGCTTGGCCTGGGTGTACTCGTCGCTGCCGACGACACCGGCGCCGCCTTCGAAGGGGCGAGCGACCTGGCCCGAAATATAGAGCGTATCCCCGGTGCGGATGGCGTTGGACCACAGGCCGGCCGCGGCTTCGGCGACATCGGGGACGTTGACTTTGGTTCTGGGCATGGCGGCTCCTTGGGGCGGGGTGTTGTCGATGCGCGATTGGCCGCGCTGTGCGGGCCAGTTTATCCGCGCCGGAGCCCGTCGCGCCACCCGAATAGCGAACTGACGGTGTCTTAGCGCCCTTGATGCGCGAGGTGGAGCTTGTCGGCATCGCAAAGTTTCCTGACCGGCGCGCATCCAGCTGGCGCAGCCGAACTTGGGCGTCGCGATGCAGAAGTCCATCAAGGGCTACACTGACTGGTTCTACCTGCAACTGAACTACCGCGACCTGGAGAAGGACTGAACTTGGGAATACCGACTGCACCCGAGGATATCGACGAAGCCTATGTGCGCCGGGCCACGGCGCTCATGGGGATCGAACTCACCGCGGCCCAGGTGCCCGGCGTGATCGAGAATTTCAGGCGCACCGCGCAGGTCGCGGCTTTCGTGAACGCGTTCGATCTCGATCCGGCGACCGACGAGACCGGCCCGGTCTGGAGACCCTGACTTGGCGTTCGAAACGGCCCTCGAGATTGCCTCGCAGGTCAAGGCGGGCACCCTAAAGGCGACGAGCGTCGTCGCCGAGGTGTTCGCCGGGATCAAGGCGCGCAATCCGAAGCTGAACGCGTTCGTCGAACTGACCGAGGCGCGCGCGAAAGCCGAAGCCGCCCAGGTCGACGCGGAGGTGGCCGCCGGGCGCGATCCGGGCCCGCTCGCTGGGGTGCCATTCGCGGTCAAGAACCTCTTCGATGTAAAAGGGCTGACCACGCTGGCCGGCTCGAAGATCAACCGCGAACTCCCGCCGGCTGCCAAGGACTCGCCGCTGATCACGAGGCTCAATGCCGCCGGTGCGGTGCTCGTGGGCACGCTCAACATGGACGAGTACGCCTACGGCTTCACTACCGAAAACACGCACTACGGCCCGACGCGCAACCCTTATAACCCTGAACATATCGCGGGCGGGTCCTCGGGCGGATCGGCTGCCGCGGTCGCCGCCGGCCTCGTGCCGCTGACGCTCGGATCGGATACCAATGGGTCGATTCGCGTACCGGCCTCGCTGTGCGGCATCTTCGGCCTCAAGCCGACGTACGGACGCCTTCCGCGCAACGGCACCTTCCCTTTTGTTGCGTCTTTCGATCATGTGGGGCCGTTCTGCCGCTCGACCGCGGATCTCGCCGCGAGCTACGACGCGATGCAGGGCCACGATCCGGCGGACCCGGTTTGCCGTGACCAATTGTCCGTGCCGGTGAGTCCGGCGCTCGAGCTGGGAACCAACAGGGTGCGCATCGCGCGTGCCGGCGGGTATTTCGAGTCCAATGCCGAGCGTGCTGTGGCCGACATCGTGCTGAGCGTGTGCGACCTGATGGGGGTGACCCGCACGGTGGAGATTCCTGAGGCGGGCAGGGCGCGTGCGGCGGCTTTCGTGATCACCGCATCGGAAGGTTCGCAGCTTCATATCGAGAACCTGAAGAAACGTGCCGACGATTTCGAGCCGCTCATCCGGGACCGGTTGCTGGCCAACACGATGCTGCCGGCGGCCTGGTACCTTCAGGCGCAGCGTTTCCGGCGCTGGTACCACGCCGAAGTCATGAAGCTGTTCGAGTCGGTGGACGCGATCCTTGCGCCGGCCACGCCGCGCCCGGCGACCAGGATCGGGCAGGACATGATGCGCGTCAACGGCGTCGAGATGCTTTCGCGCCCGAACATGGGCCTGCTCACGCAACCGATTTCATTCATCGGCCTGCCAGTCGTCGTGGTGCCGGTGGGGACGTTCGAAGGCCTGCCGGTGGGCATGCAGATCATCTGCGCGCCCTGGCGGGAAGACATTTGCCTGCGCGTTGCCTCGGTTCTGGAGAAAATGGGGGTTGCCAAGTTCAACCCGCCAAAGGAAATGCAATGAGCCCCGAAATCAACCGCGCAGAAGTCGTCGCCGAAGTCACGCAGGCTTTCCGCCGCTACGAGAAAGCCCTGATGGCGAACGATGTCCCGACGCTAAACGAGTTGTTCTGGAATTCTCCGCACACCATCCGCTTCGGCCTCGCCGAGCAGGCCTATGGGCATGCGGCGATCTCAGGCGTGCGGGCTGCGCGCGATCCCAAGGACCTCGCCCGGACGCTCACCCGGATCGTCATCACGACCTACGGCAAGGACGCCGCGACCGCGAGCTGCGAGTACCGCCGCGACAGCTCGGGTCGCTTCGGTCGCCAGATGCAGACCTGGGTGCGCATGGCCGACGGGTGGCGGGTCGTGGCAGCTCACGTGACGCTCTTCGACAGCGTTTTACCCAGCACCGGCTGACGCAGGACGAGGATGATCCTGCGCCGCTTGCTCGGCGCAATCCCGAACATCATCGGAGTGATCATCGTCACCTTCCTGCTGACCCGGGCGTTGCCGGGGGATACCGCGGCGTATTTCGCGGGGCCCTCCGCCACGACTTCGCAAGCCCGGAGGATCTGTTTCACGCCGCCTTGAGCATGAACTCCACTTTCACGGCCTCGTAGGGAAATACGATCCCGCCAGCGTCACCACGATCGAGTACACCGGCTTTCAGCAAGGCGGTTACATCCGCATGAACGGCTTTCACGTCCCGGTCCACGCGCCGCGCTGCTTCGCGGATTGACACAGGGCCGGCTCCGCACAACGCCTTGAGCAGTTTCCAACGCTTTGCGGTGAGTACCTGCCAAAGCAGTTCGGGAGTGGCGAAACTGATGCGGGCGGCTGCTTGGGGCTTGCCGGTTCTCCACGTCTTCACGAAGTCAGCCATCGTGTCCGAGGGCGCACGCACATCAAGAATGACTGTTTTCACGATTCCACCTCGCAATGTCACGCTGAAAGTCGGCCATCAGTTTGTCCACCGTCGCAAACGCATAGGCGCTCTCCTTGCCGCCAAAGTGGCGGTGGTCGCCTTTGCCCGTTTCGTTGTCGTAGCGCAGAACACAGACGTTGTTCACCACGTACGCGAGCCTGTACTTGTAAGGATGATCCGAGCCCGCGACGGACTTCGAAACCTGCCAGATCACCAACTCAGCGAAAGCGATTTCGGAGTAAGGGATGCGGGTGCTAGCAAGCTGCACGGCCTTCATGTTGGAGATAATAACAACACTCGACGGCTGTTGTCAATCTCTCCAACACCGTGTGCCAGGAGCAAATGAGTTGTCCGGATCAGTATCGACCGCGCGAACCGCGACTATGCCGCGCCGGCGCACGGGGGATAATCGAGCATGGATTCCCCCACCGCGCGCTTCCCGGCGCCGCGACTATGACACCCGAGCGCGCGGTCGCGGTCCTTTCGGTCGCGGCCTTCGGAAGCTCAGCCAGCCTGCGCTGCACCGATGCACTGCTTCCGCTCCTGGCGGCGGACTTCGGCACCACCATCGGAAGCGCGGCGGCGGCCGTCACCGCGTTCTCGATTTCCTACGGACTCCTGCAGGTCGTGCACGGCCCGCTCGGGGACAAGCTCGGGAAGTACCGGCTCTCCTTCTTCACCTCGCTGATCTCGTTCTTCGGGACGCTCGCATGCGCGTTCTCCCCGACACTCGAAGTCCTTGTCGTTGCGCGGTTCTTCGCCGGGGCGACCATCGGCGCGCTGATTCCGCTGGCCATGGCCTGGATCGGCGACGTGATCCCGTATGCAAACCGGCAATCGGTGCTGGCCAGGTTCCTGATCGGGCAGATGCTCGGCGTGGCCCTCGGCGCCTCGCTTGGCGGCTATCTCGGCGAGCACTTCGGCTGGCGTTCACCGTTCTACCTTCTGGCGGTGTTTTACGCGGTAGTGAGCGTAATGCTCTGGCTGGAGCTGGCCCGCAATCCGTATACGCGGGTCGACGCGGCGGCCGCGCCGACAACGATCCTCGGCGGGTTCCATCGCATGGCCCAGCTCCTGCGCGTCCCATGGGTGCGCACGATCCTGCTGATCGCCGCAGCCGAAGGCGCGTTTTTCTACGGCTCGCTTACGTTCGTGGCGCTCCACCTTCACAAGCAACTCGGCCTAGGGCTTGGGGCCAGCGGCACCATGATCGGCGCCTATGCGGTCGGCGGCATGCTTTACGCGGCCGTCTCGAGAAAACTCGTGCGGCGGCTCGGCGAGAGGGGGCTTGCGCTGACGGGGGGCCTTGCGATCGGCGTCGCTTTCCTGGGGCTCGCGTTGTCCGGTTCGGTGGCGACCGCGCTGCTTTGCCTGTTGATCGTCGGCGTGGGCATTTACATGATGCACAACACGCTTCAGGTCAATGCCACGCAGATGGCGCCGGAATCGCGCGGCGCTGCGCTCGCGCTCTTCGCGCTGTCGTTGTTCAGCGGGTCGTCGTTCGGCATCTGGGTCGGCGGCAAGGTCATCGACGCGTATGGCACGACACCGCTGTTCGTCATGAGTGCGATCGCGATGCCGCTGCTGGCACTCGAGTTCCGCAGGCGGCTCGCCCGCCACGCGACCGCCTAGATCGGCTGGGCTATGCGGCTTTCTTGGCCTCGGCGGCGAGGATCGCGGCCAGCACGCGCCGCGGGCTCGCGGGGCTGGACGTGATTTCCACGCCCAGGTCCTTCAGCGCGTCATTGATCGCGTTGACGATCGCCGCGGGCGGGGCGATCGCGCCGCCTTCGCCGATGCCTTTCTGGCCGAACTCGGTATACGGCGACGGCGTTTCCATGTGCAGGATGCGCGGGGCGGGCACCTCGGTGGGACCGGGCAACAGGTAATCTGCAAGCGTCGAGGCGAGCGGCTGGCCTTCGAGGTCGTAGGGCATTTCCTCGTACAGCGCGGTGCCGATGCCCTGTGCCGTGCCGCCGCAGATCTGGCCGTCGACCACCATGGGATTGATCAGCGTGCCGCCGTCCTCGCAGATCACGTAGTCGAGGATGTCCGTGTGGCCGGTGCCCGGATCGACCGCCACGGCCACCGCGTGGCACGCATAGCTGAAGGTGCCGGTGTCGACCCTGGCCTTGTAGCCGGCCGTGGCTTCGAGCCCGCCGGGATCGACGTCCGCCGGCAGGAACTGCGGCGCGCGGTACCAGACATGGGCGACTTCGGCCAGCGTCATCGACTTGTCGGTGCCGGCAACCTTGACCCGGCCTTCTTCGAGCACGAGGTCGACGGCCGAGACTTCGAGCAGCTTGGCGGCGATCTGCTTGACGCGCTTTGCAATCTCTTTCGAGGCCGCAGCGACCGCGCCGCCGGACATCACCATGCAGCGCGATCCCCAGGTGCCGGTGGAGTAGGGCGTGAGCGCGGTATCGCCGTGAATCAGGCGCACGTTCGCGGGATCGATCCCGAGGATTTCGTTGGCCACCTGCGCAAGCGTTGTCTCGAGGCTTTGGCCGTGCGACTGCGCGCCGATGCGAAGCTCGAGCATGCCGTCGGGCGAGAGGCGCGCGAAGCACTGCTCGTGGCCCGGCACCATGGGGATGCCCCAGCCGTAGTAGACCGAAGTTCCATGCGCACCCTGCTCGCAGTACACCGAAACGCCGACGCCGATCCTGCGGCCGTCGGGCTCGCCTTGCTTTTGCCGGGCGCGCCACTTGGGCAAGTCGAGCGCGGCGACCGCCCTGCGCACCGCTTCAGGGTAATCCCCCGAATCGAAATGCTTGTTGGTGATGTTGTCGTAGGGCATGTCCTCGCGCTGCACGAGGTTCGCGAGGCGCACTTCGTACGGTTCGCGGCCCGCGGCTCGCGCGACCGCATCGACCATCAGCTCGATCGCAAAGCACACGCCGGTCCGCGCAACGCCCCGGTAGGGAAGGATGCCCGGCTTGTTCGTCGCGGCCGACCAGGTGCGGCAGCGATAGCGCTCCATCTTGTAGGGGCCCGGCAGGATCGAGCCGACCTGCGCGGCCTCGAGGCACGCCGAGAAAGGGTAGAGCGAATACGCGCCGGAATCGACCGTGGCATCGCAGTCGACCCCGATGAAGCGGCCGTCGGCATGCGCATAGATGGTGATGTCGTAGTCGTGCTCGCGGCAGTTGGTATTCGCCACGAGCTGCTCGCGCCGGTCTTCGATCCAGCGCACGGGGCGGCCGATTCTCTTCGTGAGCCAGGCCAGGCAGATCTCCTCGGGCAGCAGGATGCCCTTGTAGCCGAATCCACCGCCTACATCCGGGGCAATGACGCGGATCGCGCCCTGGTCGATGCCCAGACATTCCGACAACCCGGAACGGTTGATGTGCGGCATTTGCGCCGAGCTGTACATTTCGAGCTGGCCGAGGCGAGTGTTCCATTCGCAAAGCACGCCGCGGCCTTCCAGCGGGGCCATCGACTGCCGCGCGGTGCGCAGGTGCCGGTGAACCTTGATGGGCGCGCTTTTTTTCGCCTCCGTGAAGTCGGCGTCGACGAAGGTTTCGAGGAAGACGTTGTCGCCCCAGTCCTCATGCACCAGGGCCGGCGGGTTGGTGCGCGCCTGGACCATGTCCACGACCGCGGGCAGCGGCTCGTAGTCGACTTCGACCTGCGAAGCGATGTCTTCGGCCTCGGCCCGCGTGCGTCCGATGCACATTGCCACCGCCTCACCGGCATGGCGCACCTTGTCCCTTGCCAGCGGCCAGAGGTTGGACGCCTTGAAGCCCTTGAGACTGGATACCGCGCGAATCGGCTTCACGCCCGCGAGGTCGTCCATCGTGAAAACGCTCGCCTCGAAGCCGGCGGGCTTCTTGATGCCGAGGATGCGGCCGTGGGCGATCGGTGAGCGCAGGAAGGCGACTTCAAGCGTACCCGGGCGCTGGATGTCGCCGACGAACTCGCCCTGACCGCGCATATAACGGTCGTCTTCTTTGCGCAGGAGCGAGGCGCCGACCCCTCCTGCGGACTTGCCGGCCACCTAGGCGGCCTGTGCGACGGGAAGAATCGAAGCGTCGGCGTCGAAGCGCTCGCCTGCGCGCAGGCAGAAGGCGGGGGTGAGCATGCGGTCGGTGACGACCTGGGTCTTCTCGTTGTCCTGCAGCACCCAGCGGCCGCGCTGGTCGTTCAGCACCGAGACGTCCGCTTCGACGCCCGGCTTGAGAGTGCCGATCTGGCCTTCCATTCCGGCCATCACTGCGCAGTTGGTGGTGACCATCGGGATGATCTCTTCGAGCTTGAGGCCGCAGGCCAGCATCGCGGTCATCGCGGAGACGAGCGAGAAACGCTGCGAGCCGAAGAACATGTGCTCCTGGTCGGAATGCTGGTCCGGCGTGCCGGCGGGCCTGGGCACCGTGGTGTTGTAGCCGTGCATGTCCGCGCCGAGCGTGTCCGGCATGATCCCGGCGTCGAGCGCAATGCGCGCCATCTTGAAGCTGAAATGCGAGCCATGGCCGACGTCGACCTTGACGCCGTTGGCGATGGCTTCCTTGGCGACCGGATGCACCTTGCCGTTGCGGTCGACGAAGCTGCCCGGGTGGCGCGAGAAGGGGTGCGCCAGCACGTCGCCGGGCTTCAGCAGCTTGACGACTTCCGGGAGGATCGTGTCCGGGTCGATGCCCTGCGTGCCATCGGGCGCGGGCCAGAGCTGGCCGAAATGGATATAGAGGGGGAGCTTCGCGCCCTTGCCGATCTCGGCGGAGAGGCGCATCACCTCGATGCCCCAGCGCGACATGCCGCCGATTTCCGCGTGTGCCTTGAAGCCTTTGACGATGTCGCGGTTGGCGTTTGCGCTGGCCACGGTGGCGTCGACGTCAAGGCAATCCGGTTTGTAGAGGGACGGGTAATAGTGCCCCTCCATGCCGCCGACGAGATAGGCGGATTCGAAAGCGATCACGCGGCTTTTCTTGGCGTTGACCACGTATTCGCGGAACGCGGGCATCGTCATGCAGGACGGTCCGCCCTGGTCGAACAGCGTCGTGACGCCGGAATGCACGCCGCACAGGTCCGCGTCGAGCCCGAACCGGCCGGTCACGTGCTGGAACACGTGCGCATGCGTGTCGATGAGCCCGGGGAGCACCAGCATGCCGGAAACGTCGACGACCTCCTTTGCCGAGGAGGGAACGATGTTGGGCGTGACGGCGGCGATCTTGCCGTCCTTGATGGCGACGTCATAGGCGCCGTCGATATTCTGGGCCGGGTCGATCACCCGGCCGCCGCGCAGCAGAAGGTCGTATTGCATGGCTTTCTCCATTCGAAATGCCTGTCGGCCGATTGTATCGAATCCGGGAGCAGGCGGGCCTGATCCATAATGCGTTTCATGAATACGACATCGCCGTGGCTCGAGAATTCCGAAGGGGAGACGCTGCGCATGCTCGGCGATTGCCTGCGCCGGTTCGTGGAGAACGAGGTCGTGCCTGCCGGGCGGGCGTGGGAAGAGGCCGGGTTCGTGCCGCGAGAGACCCTGCGCAAGATGGGCAGCCTAGGCTTTCTCGGGCTGCGCTACCCGGAGCAACACGGCGGCGCCGGGATGAACGTGCTCGGCACGGCGCTGCTGGCCGAAGAGCTCGGACGCTCTTCATTCGGCGGGTTCGCGGTCACCGTCCTGGTGCATACCGACATGGCGTCGCCGCACCTTGTGAATGCCGGCTCGCGCGCGCAGCTGGAGCGCTACCTGCCGGCGATCGTCGCCGGCGAGAAGATCACCGCGGTGGCGGTGACCGAACCCGACGCGGGATCGGACGTGCGCTCGATCCGCACCACCGCGAAGCGCGACGGTTCGAGCTGGGTGCTCAATGGCAGCAAGATGTACATCACCAATGGCGTGCATGCCGACGTGTATTTCGTCGCCGCGAAGACCGATCCCGCAGCCGGCACCAAGGGCATCTCGATGTTCATCGTCGAGAAGGGCACGCCGGGCTTGTCGGTCGCGCGGCCGCTGGACAAGATGGGCTGGCGCTCCTCCGACACGGCCGAGCTCGTGTTCGACAACTGCCGCGTTCCCGCGGAGAACCTGCTCGGCGAGGAAGGCCGCGGCTTCTACGCGATCATGAAGAATTTCCAGAACGAGCGCATCGCGCTCGCCGCAATGGCCATGGGCGAGGCCGCGAAAGCGCTCGAGATCACGCTCGAGTACGTCAAGCAGCGCAAGGCTTTCGGCGCGGTCCTGTGGGACAAGCAGGCGATCCGCCAGCGGTTATCGATGCTCGCGGCCAGGGTCGAGGCCGGCCGGCAGCTCGTCTATTCGGCGGCGTGGGCCGATGCGCAGGGACGCGACTGCGTCAAGGAAGTGTCCATGGCCAAGGCCTACTGCGGCGAGCTGGTGAACGAAGTGATGTACGACTGTCTGCAGTTCCACGGCGGATTCGGCTACATCCGCGATTCCGCGATCGAGCGCATGTCGCGCGATGCGAGGATCCAGTCGATCGGGGGCGGAGCGACGGAGGTGATGCTCGAGGAGGTCGCAAAGCGCCTGTAGCCCCCTGGCTGGGTGCCCCCGCGTACATACGTGCCCCGGCGGTTATGCAATCGTCGGACATGAAGGACCTTTATCGCTACATCTGGAAAGTCAGCGGCCGACAGCAGGTTTACCTCTCGTTGCTCGCGGTCGGCGTGTTTCTCGTCCAGCTCGCGCCGCTCGAGCTGCAACGGCGGATCGTCAACAACGCCACCGAGCACGCCGATTTCCGTGTCATCGGCTGGCTTTGCCTTGTCTACGTCGGGGTCGTGGTCGTGCAGGGCGTGCTCAAGCTGGCTACGAATGTCTATCGCGGGGCGGTAAGCGAGAGGTCCATCAAGCGGATTCGTCTCCAGGTCGATCCGGGGTCGACGCTCGGTAGCGCCAACGCCGCCGCACCGAAGGACGAAGGCACGGCCATCTCGATCATCGTTTCGGAATCCGAAGTGGTCGGCGGATTCGTCGGCTCCAGTTTCTCCGAACCGATCCTGAACGCCGGCATCCTGCTCAGCGTGCTCGGCTACATGCTCTACACCCAGCCCCTGCTGGCGGTCGTGGCGATTGCCCTCTTCTGCCCGCAGTTCCTGTTCATTCCGCTGCTGCAGAAATCGATCAACAAGCGCACCGAAGCGCGCATCCAGACCCTGCGCGCAATGAGCAGCGACATCGTCAAGGAAGCGGCGGTGCCCAACGGCGCGCCCGAGCGGAAGACCTTCCGGCGCCGGGTCGCCGAACTCTACCGGCTGAACATGGAGATCTTCTACCGCAAGTACGGCATGACCTTCCTCATGAACCTGTTCCACCACCTCGGCACCATCGGCATCCTCGCCTTCGGCAGCTGGCTGCTGCTGCAGGGCAAGACCGAAATGGGGACCATCGTCGCGTTTATCTCGGGGATCAACCGCATGAACGATCCGTGGGGGGACCTGGTGAATTTCTTCCGCAACCTGACGAATACTGTCGTGCGCTACCAGCTGATCGAGTCGACCCTCGCGGGGCAGCGGAAAGATCCCGCCTGATGCCGCCGCCATTGCTGCGGGGCTCCGGCAGGCTTTGCGCCTGCCGGAGCCTTGCTGCTTACTTGCCCATCACCTCGCCGAAGCGGTTCCACTGCTTGCCGTCGAAGCTGATCAGCTGCACCGATTCGAAAGGCGCGAAGTCGGTCGGGCTGGTGTTGATCTTGATGCCCGGCAGCGCGGCCGCAAGGACGAAATCCTTGAGGCTCGCGGCCTGCTTCATCACGTTCTCGCGCGTTAGGGTATTGCCGGCCTGCTTGAGCACCTGCTCCAGGGTCTTGGCTACCGCCCAGCCGTAGAAGTTGGACGCATCGGTCTTGTCGCCCTCCGGGAAGTACTTGGCCATGAACGCGATCCATTCGAGCACCGCCGGGTCGCTCGCCCAGGCCACGTCGGTCGGGTCCTTGAGGTACTGCGTCGAGATCAATCCGACCGACTTGTCAAATCCGGCAGGCTTCAGCACCGAGCCGACCGAAGCCGAAACGCTGTTGAGGTAGTGCACCGGCTTCCATCCGCTGTCGAAGGCTCTGCGGATGGCCTGCGCGGCGAACTTCGGCGTGGTGATGTTGAAGAACACGTCCGCGCCGGAGGCCTGCAACTGCACCATCTGCGAATCCACCGTCGGGTCGGTCACCTCGTAGGAGACTTCCTTGACGATCATGTTCGTCCGCTTGCCCAATCCCCGCTTGAAGCCTTCCAGGTAATCCTTGCCGTAGTCGTCGTTCTGGTAAAGGATCGCGATCTTCGCGTTGGGCTTGGTCTTGATGATGTGCTGCGCGTAGATCGCGCCCTCGGTCTGGTAGTTCGGCTGCCAGCCCATCGTCCAGGGGAAGTTCTTCGGGTCGTTCCATTTGGTGGCGCCGGTGGCCACGAACAGCTGCGGCACCTTCTTCGAGTTCATATACTTGTGGATCGCGGAATTCGGCGGCGTGCCAAGCGGCTGGAACAGCAACAGCACTTCGTCCTGCTCGACGAGTTTCCTTGCCATCTCGACCGTTTTCGGCGGGCTGTAGCCGTCGTCGTAGGAAATGAAGTTGACCATGCGGCCGTTGATGCCGCCCTCGGCGTTGACCTTCTTGAAATAGGCGCTGATCGACTTGCCGATCGTCCCGTACGCCGAAGCAGGGCCGCTGTACGGGTTGATGTTGCCGATCTTGATTTCCTTGTCCGACGCGCCCGGATCGTATTTCTTCTGGGCGAGCGCCAGCGGTGACGCAAGGCAGAGGGCGAGCAAGGCTGCGATTGGAGCGAGCACGTGTTTCATGAGGATGCCTCCTTCGTTTTGATGGATGACTCTGTAACGGTCGAGTCTGCGCCGCTATTCTGCGCTTTACGCCCGAAGCGCGCCAAGAGCATGCGGATCGCTCCGTTGATCCCGAACGGCATGGCGTAGACGAACCCGATCAGGAAAATTCCAAAGATGGCCCAGGGCGCCGCCTTGGACAGCTCGTCGGCGATATTGGGGATGAACTGGATGAAGATCGCCCCGTAGATCGCGCCCGGGATCGAGGCGAGCCCGCCGATGACGACGCCGACCAGGAAGGTGATCGACAGGAAGATATTGAAGCTGTCGGGGGCGACGAACTGGACCGCAATCGCGCCCAGTGCGCCAGCGACCCCGGTATACAGGGCCGAGACGCCGAAGGTCAGCGATTTGTAGATGGAATTGTTCACGCCCATCGCCTCGGCGGCGACGTGCTGGTCGCGGATCGCGATCAGCGCCCGGCCGATGCGGCCGCGCAGCAGGTTCCAGGCGAAGAAGAACATCAGGATCATCACCGTCAGCGTGAAGTAGTACAGCCATTGGTCAGGATTCAACGGCAGGTCGAACGGCGCGTCCGGCTTGGTGATGACGATGCCCTGCACGCCGCCGGTCCATTTCTCGAGATGGTGATACTTGAGCAGTTGCGGCATGGACACGCCGAGCGCGAAAGTCGCGAGGGCCAGGTAGAGCCCCTCCAGCCGCAGCGCGGGCAGGCCGAACAGGAAGCCGACCACAAGGCAAACGACCCCCGCTACCGGCAGGGTCGCCCAGTAAGGGAAGCCGAACTTGTCCATGAGGATCGCCGCCGTGTAGGCGCCGATCGCATAGAAGGCGCCGTGGCCGAGGGAGATCTGGCCGTTGTAGCCGGTGAGGATATTCAGACCCAGCAGCGCTATCGCGTACACCAGGACCAGGGTGAACTGGAAGGTGCGGTAATTGCTCACGAGGAAAGGCAGCGCGCAGGCCACCAGGAGCAGCACGCCGATGAGGATGAGGTTGCGCCTGCTCATACGCGGCTCACGTGGACCTTGCCGAAGAAGCCCGAGGGCTTCACGACCAGCACGCCGATGATCAGCACGAGCGCCACCGCGAGCTTGAGCTCGTTGCCGATCACGAAGGCGCCGAGCACGTTCTCGAGCACGCCGACGAGGAACCCGCCGAAGACCGCGCCTCCGGGACTGTCGACGCCGCCGACCAGCGCAGCGGCAAACGCATATAGGAGGATCCCACCCATCATGTTCGGGTCGAGGAACACGATCGGGGCAACCATCATGCCCGCGACCGAGCCGATCGCCGCAGCCAGACCCCAGCCGAGCGCCAGCATCCAGCCGACGCGGATTCCGACGAGCTTTGCCGACACAGGGTTCTGCGCTGCGGCGCGCATGGCGAGCCCGAGCGGCGTGAAGCGGAAGAATGCAAACAGCAGAAGCAGCACGACAAGCGTGATGCCTATGGCCCCGATCTGGTGGGATGAAACGAACTTGTTGCCCAAGAGCGGCGCCGTCGGGAATGGGCTCGGGAAGGTCTTGATCGTGTAGCTGAAGATCCAGCCGGTGATGCTGTTGAGGATCACCAGCAGGCCGATGAATACAACGACCACCGAAAGCACCGGCGCGTTCTCGACCGGCCGTATGATCACGCGCTCGATGATCACGCCCAGCACGAACGACAGGATCACCGTGAGCAGGAAAGCCGTCCAGTAGCCGAATCCCGCGTTGATCATGCTCCACGCGAGATAGGTGCTGAACATCGCCATTTCGCCCTGCGCGAAATTCAGGTGGTGGGTGGCCTGGTAGATCATCACCAGCGCCAGCGCCACGCTTGCGTAGATGCCGCCGGTCGCGAGGCCCGCGAATACCTGCTGCAGGAAGGCGTCCACGGGGTCCCTTTGTCTAGTAGCCGAGGTACGAGCGGCGCACCGCTTCGTCCTGCTTGATCTCGCTGGATGTTCCCGAAAGCACGACGCGCCCGGTCTCGATCACATAGGCGCGGTCGGCCAGGTCGAGGGCCATGGCAGCGTTCTGCTCGACCAGCAGGATGCTGACTTTCTCCGACTGGTTGATGGTGCGCATGATCCCGAAGATCTCGCGCACGATCAGCGGCGCGAGGCCGAACGAAGGCTCGTCGAGCAGCAGCAACCGCGGCCGAAGCATGAGCGCGCGGGACACCGCCAGCATCTGCTGTTCGCCGCCCGAAAGCGTGCCGGCCTGCTGGTGGCGGCGCTCCTTGAGGCGCGGGAAGTACGTGTAGATGCGCTCGAAGTCGTCTTCCACCGCCTTGCGGTCCTTGCGCACATAGGCGCCGAGGCGAAGATTTTCTTCGGTCGAAAGGTTGACGAAAGTGCCGCGGCCGTCGGGTACATGGGCGATGCCGAGCCGCACGATGTCTTCGGTGGATTTGCCGTCGATGCGCGAGCCCGCATAGCTGACCTGGCCCTGCGTGTCGACCATGCCGCAGAGCGCGCGCAAGGTGGTCGTCTTGCCCGCGCCGTTGGCCCCGAGCAGGGCGGTAATCGATCCTTCCTCGAGGCTGAAACTGATTCCGTGCAGGACGCGGGTGGTGCCGTAGGCGGCGTGCAGGTCGCCGACTTCGAGCAGTGCGGCCATCAGTGGGCGTCCCCGAGGTAGGCCTGGATCACTTCGGGATGGCGTTGCACCTCTGCCGGCGTGCCCTCGGCGATCTTGCGCCCGAAATTGAGCGCGACCACCTTGTCCGAGACGCTCATTACCAGGCTCATGTGATGCTCGACGAGCAGCACGGTCACCTCGAGCCTGTCGCGGATGTCGCGGATGAGGGTGCCGAGCGCCTCGACTTCCTCGTGGTTCAGACCGCTCGCGGGCTCATCGAGCAGGAGCAATTTCGGTTCGGCCGCGAGGGCGCGCGCGAGCTCGACGCGCTTCTGGGTGCCGAACGGGAGGTCCGAGACTCGAGTGTTCGCAACGGAGCCCAGGTCCAGGAAGCGGATGAGCTCGTTGGCTTTCGCGGTGGAGTCCCTCTCCTCGACACCGACGGCGGGAAAACGCAGTGCATTGGCAAGGAACCCGCTCGAGGTGCGGCAATGGCGGCCGAGCTTCACGTTATCGAGCACCGACATCGTGCGGAACAACGCAAGGTTCTGGAAAGTGCGGCCGATGCCGAGCGTGGCGATGCCGTGCTTCGGGATCGCGAGCAGCGCGTGACCGTCGAAATCGATGCTGCCGCTGTCGCACTGGTAAAGCCGCGACAGGCAGTTGAAGAGGGTGGTCTTGCCCGCGCCGTTCGGGCCGATCAGGCCGACGATCTGGCCGGGCGCGACATCGAAGGAGACGCCATCGAGGGCGACGATGCCCCCGAAGCGCACCGAAACCTTTTCGACCGACAAAAGGTGTGCACTCTTTGAAGCGATCGGGCGCACTTCGGTTGCTCTTTCCGGCTGCGGCATCCTCCCTCCTGAGGGTGCGGCTCCCTCGTGAGAGGGTTTGCGTGCGCCGGATTGTAGCTGAGTAGGATTCCAGTGGAGGCCAGGGAGGATGATGCGGTGCCACATCGCACCGGCACGGCTACTTTCGAATCCGCGGCCGGGTGGCCGGCCCCTTGAGCTCGATCATGTTCCCGTCCGGGTCGTTGAAGTACACCGAGGGGCCGTACCCTTCCGCACCGTAGCGCTCGGCCACGTTGCCGGGCTCGATGCCGAAGCGAGCGAGCTTGCGCAGGAGCGCGGCGGGGTCGAAAGGGGCCACCCTGAAAGCGAAGTGATCCAGGTTCGCGTGCGCCTTGCGAGCCGCGGCGCCGCCCTTGCCGCCCTTGCTGCGCGGCACCAGGTCGAGCAGCGATTCGCCGACGCGCAACTGCACGATGCGCGGCGTCTGCAATTGCCGCTCGACCGTGGCCCCCAGCACCTTCCTGTAGAAATCGATGCTCGCGGCGAGGTCATGCACGCGAAGCACCAGGTGGTCCAGGCCCAGCACCGTGTTCGGAGCGGGCGCTTTGGGTGAGCGGGGAGAGCTGGCGGCCATCGGCCAAGCGTACCGCGTGAGCGCATTGCGGTCGAGCGCGCTCCGCTAAACTGTCGAGGCGGCATCAAAGACCGCGACCATAAACCGGGAGACCCGAATGTCGATTCGTACCGTAGTGAGAGCCGCTTGTGCACTGGTGGCCCTGGCAACCTCCTGCGCGCTTCATGCGCAGGCCTATCCGAACAAGCCGGTGCGGGTCGTCGTGCCTTTCCCGGCGGGCGGCACGACCGACCAGGTGGCGCGCACCATCCAGGCGCGTTTCTCCGAGCTCCTCGGGCAGCAGGTCGTCATCGACAACAAGGGCGGCGCGGGTGGTTCGATCGGGGCCTCCGAGGCCGCCAAGTCGGCGCCCGACGGCTACACGCTGCTCATGGTGTTCGACACCCACGCGGTCAATCATCACCTGTACAAGCAGGCGCCGGACATCTTCAAGGCGCTCGAGCACATCACCCTCATGACGACCTCGCCGAGCATGCTGGTTGCGACCAGCACGTTCGGGCCGTCCACGCTCAGGGACGCGATGGCGGCAGCGCGGTTCGGCACCGACGCGGTGAGCTACGGCTCGGTCGGCGCGGGGAGCTCCAACCACCTCGGCGCGCTCCTGCTGCAGCAGGCGGCTGGCGTGAAGATGCTTCACATTCCCTACAAGGGCGGCGGTCCCCTGGTGCAGGCGCTGCTCGGCAACCAGGTCAACGTCAGCTTCGTTTCGTCACCGCTGATCCTGCCGCACGTGAAAGGCGGCAAGGTGAAGCCGCTCGCGATAGGCGGCCGTCAGCGACTCGCACAGGCGCCGGATGTGCCGACGATTGCCGAGACGTATCCGGGATTCGAGGCGATTTCATGGTTCGGGCTGCTCGGGCCCGTCGGAATGCCGCGGGAGGTCTTCGCGCGCATCCACCGCGACATGGTGCGCACGCTCAACACGCCGGAGGTCCGCTCGCGGCTTACCGAAGGAGGATTCGAAGTGGTTGGCAGCGCCCCTGAAGAATTCCTCAAGTTCGTGCAGGGCGAGTCGGACAAGCTCGGCAAGGTCATCCGCGATAACAACATCAAGGTCGACTGACTTGAGGGATTTCATCTACACCGGCCTGCCGATGCGGGTCGTGTTCGGCGCGGGCAGCGTCTCCCAATTGCCTGCCGAGCTGGACAAGCTTGGCGCCAAACGGGCGCTGGTGCTTTCGACGCCCGGACGAAAGGACAGCGTGCGCGCGGTGGCCGAAAGCCTCGGGTCCCGGCTTGCGGGCACCTATGCCAAAGCCGTGATGCACGTGCCGGTCGAGGTCGCGGCCGATGCGCGCCGCGTCGCGCAGGAGCTCGGTGCCGACTGCTGCATCAGCGTCGGCGGCGGCTCGACCACGGGCCTGGGCAAGGCGATCGCGTTGACCTCGGGTCTGCCGATCATTGCGGTGCCCACGACGTATTCGGGATCGGAGATGACCACCATCCTCGGCATGACCGAGGGTGGCCTGAAGACGACCGTGCGCGATCCCAAGGTCCTGCCAAGGACGGTGATCTATGACCCTCGACTGACACTGGGCTTGCCGACGGCTTTGTCCGCGGCCAGCGGCATGAATGCGATCGCGCATTGCGTCGAGGCCCTGTATGCGGCAGACGGGAACCCGATCAACGCGCTGCAGGCGGAGGAGGGCATGCGCGCGATGGCCTCGGCGCTGCCGCGCGTGATGAAGGCGCCAGGGGACATCGAGGCGCGGTCGGACGCGCTCTACGGGGCGTGGCTGGCCGGCGTTTCCTTCGCCACCACCGGCATGGGACTGCACCACAAGCTTTGCCATGTGCTCGGCGGCACGTTCAACCTCCCGCATGCCGAAACGCACAGCATCGTGTTGCCGCATGCCGCCCGCTACAACCGGGACGCGGCGCCGGAGGCCATGGCGCGGATCGCGCGCGCATTGGGAACGCTCGACGCACCCACTGGACTGTATGACCTCGAGGAGAGGCTCGGCCTCGAACTGCGCCTTGCCGGCATCGGCATGCCGAAGGACGGACTCGAGCGCGCGGCGCGCATCGCAACCGAAAGCCCGTACCCGAATCCCGCCCAAATTACCTATGTCGGCGTGTTATCTTTGCTCAATGATGCGTATGAAGGGCGGCGTCCCGCCGCCTGACCTCCCGGTTCCGGACCACGACCGATGAAGTTCTACCTCGTCGACGACGATCCCGACATCCTTTTGCTGTTGAGCCGAATGCTCGAGAAGGCCGGGCATTCGGTCGTCACGAACGATTCGAGCGTCAGGGCACTCAAGGAGATCCCTTCCGAGCGCCCGGACTGCGTGATCACCGACCTCATGATGCCGGACATGGACGGCTTCGAGCTCTGCCGCGAGCTGCGCCGCCGCCCCGAGCTCTCGTCCATGAAGATCATCGTGCTCTCGGCCAAGTCGTACGACTTCGACCGCCGCCGCGCGCGCGAGCTGGGCGCGGATGGGTACATTGTCAAGCCGATCCGGACCGAGACGCTGCTTTCGTCCATCGACGAGTTCGTCTCCGAAAAGATCGCGGTCACCTACTGGGGCGTGCATGGCACGCTGCCGGTGCCGGGGCCGGGCACGCTGAGGCGCGGTGGCAACACGCCCTGCCTGTCGATCGAGATCGGCGGCGAGCCGCTCTACATCTTCGACTGCGGCTCGGGCATCAAGCAGCTCTCCGACCAGATCATGGCCTCGGGCCAGCAGCGCTTCTCGGCGCGCATCTTCATCTCGCACACGCACTGGGACCACATCAACACGGTGCCGTTTTTCGCGCCGTTGTATGTGAGGGGCAACCAGGTCGAGATCTACGGCCCCTACCAGGGCGACCTCACCATTGCGCGGGCAATCGCAGCTCAGATGGAAGGCGTGTATTTCCCGGTGACCATCCGCGAGTTCGGCGCGCACCTCGTTTTCCGCGACCTGCGCGAAGAGACGGTCGACTTCGGCCTGGTGAAAATCGACACCATGCTGCTCAAGCACCCCGGTTCGTGCCTCGGATACAAGGTCAGGTGCCACGGACGCTCGATCTGCTACATCACCGACAACGAGCTCTACCTGCCGAGCGACCCGCGGCGCGACCAGCGCTACCTCGACAGGCTGGTCGAGTTCGTTCGCGGCGCCGACTTGCTGATCACGGACACGACCTACCGCGACCATGAATACCCGTCGAAAGTCGACTGGGGCCATTCCTGCGTGAGCGAGGTGGCCGATCTGGCAGTGCGCGCGCAGGTCAAGCGCCTGCACCTCTTCCACCACGATCCCGACCAGTCGGACGACGACATCGACCGCAAGCTCGACGAAACGCGCGTGCATATCTCGCGCCTGGGCGGCAATGTCGAATGCGACGCCCCGGCCGAGAAATCCAAGCTGGTGATTTAGTTATTGACCTTTCCATAACTAATGACATTACCAAAGCGTAGCCTGCATCCAGCAAGCCGCAATGATCGAGGGGCGCTTCTGGGCACTCTTGAGCTTGTTGCGCGCAGTGGTGTGCAGTTCGGCCAGGTTGTTGGGGCAGTAGTTGGCCAGGGCGTGACGTTTGAGCCAAGCCCACAGGTACTCCACTGGATTCAGATCGGGCGAGTACGGCGGCAGGAAAGAAATTTGGATATGGCCCGCCAAGCTGTCCAGGTACTCGCGCACCAGACGACTGCGGTGTGCCCTCAAGCCATCCCAGATGATCAGCAGTGGCTGCTTCAAATGCGCCTTGAGGGCTTTGAGGAATTCGACAATCTCCTCTTTCTTGATACTGCCCTCGTGCAGCCGAAACAGGCAGTTGGTGCGAGTCAATCCCGCAATGACCGAGACGTGGTTCCAGTTGAAGTGAAACTGGATGATGGGGGTTTGACCCTTCAGGCCCCAGGTGCGCACCCGAGTGGGGCGCTCGCTGATGCCCGATTCGTCGATGAAGACGATCAGACGGCCCTCGCGCCGGGCTTTTTTTTAAGCGCAGGCCACGTGCGGCGCTTCCATTGCCGCACCGCCTCTTCATTTCGCTCGATGGCGCGCTTCTCGGGCTTTTGTGGGCTGAAACCCAGACTACCCAGTATCCGCCACACCTGGGTCTGGCTAAAGCGCACGCCATGCAGCCGCTCGATGACAGCGCCCACGCGCTTGAGCGTCCACAGCTCGGTGCCAAAGCCATGTTCGGTGGGCTTTTGCAGGATGGCCCCTCGCACCGATGCCAGTTGCGCCGCATCAAGCTGGGCAGGCCGGCCTGGCTCTGGCACGGCCCGGAGTGCATCGATGCCGCCCTCATCAAGTAGTGCCTTCCACGTGTACACGGTTTGCCGCGCCACCCCGACCGCTGCTGCCGCTTCTGCACAACCCCTGCCCGCAAGCAGCATTCGGCCTGCCCGCAAGCGCTTCTTCGCTGCTTCGCTCAATCGCTTTTGCGCCATCTTCATATTCTCCAAGATTGATCCTGGAGATACAACGCTTGAGATGATTAACGGTTGTCATGTATTTAGGAAAGATCAATAACTCCCCAGCATGTACTCGCCAGTTCAATGCAAGTTTGAAGGGGATTGGCGTTCCAAATTTACACCTGAAAGAAATTCGGCAGACTCGTATCCCAGTGCCGCCCATCGAACTTCAACGTAAATTCGCTCGCCTAGTGAATGTGACCGAATTGGAGAGTAAGGCGCATCGAGCGTCGCTCGCCGAACTCGACGCACTCTTTGCCTCCCTCCAGCACCGCGCCTTCCGGGGAGAACTGTAGCCATGCGCGGTCTGTCTTTTTCAAGGACCCATCGTGGACCAAGGTGAGTTCACTGGCCGCTACTGCGCAAGGCCGGAGAACTTTGCTTGGTTCCTCGGAGCAGGTGCATCGCGCGCCGCGGGACTAATGACAGCGTCTGACATCATTTGGGATCTGAAGAAGCGCTACTACTGTCGCGAGGAGAATCAGGAACTCGACCGTCACGACATACAAAACCAAGCTGTCCGGGAACGCATTCAGAGCTTCATGGCCTCGCGTGGATTCCCAGCTGAAGGCGCCGATGTCGAATACGCGGCTTACTTCGAGAAGATATTCGGAACGGATAAAGAGCTTCAGCGCAAGTATCTGAAGGCGACGCTATCGGAGGACAAGGTGACACTTTCGGTGGGGAATCGCGTGCTGGCTGGCCTGCTGTCGGAGAAACGCGCCCGCGCGGTGTTCACGACAAACTTCGACACCGTTGTTGAACGGGCCTTCGCCGAGGTAACAGGCGGGTCAATCGCGGCCTATCACCTTGAAGGAGCAGATTCCGCAGTTCAGGCGATTAACAACGAGGAGTTTCCCATCTACGTGAAACTCCACGGGGATTTCCGACACGACAACCTGAAGAACCTTCCCGCCGATCTTGCAACCCAGAACGATGATCTTGCGCGTTGCCTGACCATCGCGGGCAGCCGCTTCGGTTTTGTCGTCACTGGCTACAGTGGTCGTGACGCTAGCGTGATGGATGCATTCCGCGCCGTCCTCGCTGGATCGAATCCGTTCCCTCATGGCATGTTTTGGACAGGTATGAAG
>ENA-ORBV01002312-ORBV01002312.1-microbial-mat-metagenome-genome-assembly--contig:-NODE-2312-length-40451-cov-5.895056_pt1 | contig 40451 bp, 39 predicted proteins | sample MGYA00237777_ERZ505514 | MGnify/ENA primary metagenome ERZ505514 (study PRJEB26160, sample SAMN06269048) | microbial mat metagenome | isolation source: Oligotrophic lake microbial mat | place... | reverse complement strand
GACTATGTGACCTTTGCCGAAGCCAAGGGCCTGACGCCGCGGCGGGTGTTGTACCGCCATGCGTTGAAGAATGCGCTGATCCCGACCGTCACGGTGGCGGCGCTGGAGGTCGGATCGCTGCTGGGCGGCAGCATGATCGTTGAGACCGTATTCGGCTGGCCGGGTCTGGGCCGGGTGGTGGTCGAGAGCATCTTCACGCGCAACTACCCAATGATCCAGGCAGCCATCTTGCTGTATGCGGTCACCTATGTGCTGCTCAATTTCCTGGCCGACGTCCTGTACACCGTGCTCAACCCGAGGGTCAGGCTGTGAACACTACCCTCGACACCGTTTTCGAATCGCCGGCGCAGCAGGACTCGCCGCTGCGCCGCAGCGCACGCACCTTCATGCGCAACCGCTCGGCCGTCGTGGCCGTTGGCGTGGTGCTGCTGTTCGTGCTGATCGCGATCTTCGCGCCCTGGATTGCGCCCCACGACCCGAACGAAACAGACCTGCTGCTGCGCCTGCAGCCGCCGGTCTGGATGGAAGGGGGTGACTGGTCGTATCTGCTGGGCTGCGATGGGCTCGGGCGCGACCTGCTGTCGCGCATCATCTATGGCTCGCGCGTGTCGATCTTCATCGGCACCGCGGTCGTCGTGCTGGCCACCGGCGTCGGCATCGTAGCCGGCCTGATGGCCGGCTACCTTCGCGGCTGGGTCGACACCGTGATCTCGCGCCTCGTCGACATCCTGCTGGCCTTCCCCTACCTGCTATTTGCGATCGGGCTGATGGCGATGATGGGGCCGGGGCTGCAAAACATCATCCTGGCGCTGGCCTACAAGGAGTGGGTCATTCCCTGCCGGCTGGTGCGCGGCGAGACGCTGGCACTGCGCGAAGTCGAATACGTCGAGGCGGCGCGCGCCGTCGGCGCTTCGTCCGCCTACATCATGGGCCGCGAGATCCTTCCCAACATACTGTCCCCGGTGATCGTCGTCTCGACCATCCGCATGGCACACGTCATCATCCTGGAGGCCAGCCTGTCCTTCCTGGGCATCGGCGTTCAGCCGCCGACCGCATCTTGGGGTTCGCTCGTCGCAGACGGACGCTCCTTCATCATGGACGCGTGGTGGATCTCGACCTTCTCCGGCTTTGCGATCCTCGCGCTGGTGCTGGCGATCAACGTGGCCAGCCAGGGGCTGCGCGACGCCTTCGATCCGAGGTTGCAGGAATGATGGGTGCAGACTCACCCGCGGCGACGGTGCCCTCGCAAGCAGCAGTCGCGTCGCGTGCGGGCGGCGGCGACGTCATCCTCAGGCTGCGCGGCCTGTCCACGAGCTTCAGCACCCACGACGGCGTCGTCAAGGCGGTGCAGGACGTCGACCTCGACGTGATGCGTGGCGAATGCCTGGGCATCGTCGGCGAATCGGGATCGGGCAAGAGCGTGACCTTTGCCAGCGTCATGGGCCTGATCAAGCCACCCGGCAGGATCACCTCGGGTAGCGTGCTGTTCGACGGCGTGGAGCTGACCACGCTTGCGCCGCCAGCGATGCGCGCCTTGCGCGGCAAACGCATGGCGATGACGATGCAGGACGCGCTAACCGCGCTCAACCCGAGCATGACAGTCGAGACCCAGCTGTGCGAGGTCATCCTCGCGCACGACGACGAGGTGGTCAAACTGCCGCGTCGCCAGCGCATGACACAGGCGCGCGCACGGGCGGTCGAGATGATGGCACTGGTCGGCATACCGTCACCGCAATCGCGGCTGCGCGAGTACCCGCACCAGTTCTCCGGCGGCATGCGCCAGCGCATCATGATCGCGATCGCACTGGCGTGCAAACCGCAGTTGCTGATTGCCGACGAACCGACGACGGCGCTGGACGTCACCATACAGGCTCAGGTGCTGGAGCTGATTGCCGACCTGCGCGCCAGCCTGGGCATGAGCGTGGTGCTGATCACCCACGACCTGGGCGTCGTGGCCGAGCAATGCGACCGGGTCGTCGTGATGTACGCGGGCCAGGTCATGGAAAGTGGCCCGACGGCCGAGGTGATCGCGCACCCGCGCCATCCCTACACACGCGGACTGCTCGCCTCGATGCCGCGGCTGGAGGATCCAACAGCGCCGATCCGACCGATCCAGGGCATGGTGCCGAGCCTGATCAACTTCCCGAGCCAGTGCCGCTTCTACTCGCGCTGCGACCGGCGCCAGGACGCCTGCCTGGCCAATATCGGGCTGCGCCAGCATCCCGACGGACGCGCGACGCGCTGCCTTTTCCCAGAAACAGCACCATGAGCGATCCCATCCTGTCGGTCCAGGGACTGGTCAAGCACTACGAGAAGGACCGCTCAGCCGTCGAGCGCCTGCTCGGCAAGCCCCGCATGGTCGTGCACGCTGTCAACAAGGTCGACCTCGACGTGGGGCGCGGCGAAACACTGGGCCTGATCGGCGAGTCGGGCTGCGGCAAGAGCACACTCGGGCGCACCGTGCTGCGCCTGCACGAACCCACGGCAGGCACGATCCGGTTCGACGGTGCCGACATCACGACGCTGGAGCCCAAAGCGCTGATGCTGCTGCGCTCGCGCATGCAGATCGTGTTCCAGGACCCTTACGCCTCGCTCAATCCGCGCAAGACGGTGCGCGAGATCGTCGGCATGCCGCTGCTGATTCAGGGCATGAAGGATACGGCGCAACGCGACGATCGCGTGCACGCGATGCTGCGACGCGTGGGCCTGCGCGACGACCAGTTCGGCCGTTATCCGCACCAGTTCTCGGGCGGCCAGCGCCAGCGCATCGGCATCGCACGGGCCCTGATCAGCCACCCGGAACTGGTGGTTTGCGACGAGCCGGTTTCGGCGCTTGACGTGTCGATCAAGGCGCAGATCCTGGAGTTGCTGTCCGAACTCAAGTCCGAGCTCGGGCTGACCTACCTGTTCATCTCGCACGACATCGCGGTGGTCGCGCACCTGGCCGATCGCATCGCGGTGATGTACCTCGGCGAAATCGTTGAGGTCGGACCGGCCAGGGAAGTGATGCAGGCCCCACGGCACCCGTACACGCGTGCGCTGATGTCGGCAGTGCCGCGGGTCGAGGCCCTTGGGCGGCGCCAGCGCATCGTACTCAAGGGCGATCTGCCCTCGCCGATCAACCCGCCGTCGGGCTGCAAGTTCCATACGCGCTGCCCTGCCGCCATGCCACGCTGCGCGACGCAGGCGCCGACGGCGCTGTCGATGAACGCCGACGCCACGCACCTTGCGGCCTGCCTGCTCTACGACGCATCGGCCCGGGCATCGGGCGCGCCGGAAGCGGGAACCGCCGCAGCGCGCTTCAGCCAGAAGGAACCCTCATGAACACCGACGCCATCGCCCAACCCCTGATCCTGCGCGGTGACGCTTTCGCGCGAGGTGAGCAGCAGGCGAGCTTGTGCCCGCAGCATGTTGCCGCAGTGCGATCGGCCGTGCAAGGCCGCCTGGCTGGCCTTGGCGATGCGTTGCGCACGCCACCTGCCGAGCAATTCCTGGCTGCCCAATGGAGTTTTTGCAGCGAACACGACGCAGCGGGCCTGGCCGAGACACAAGGGATCGCAGCCGGCTTCGGCCTGGCCGCCGAGACCCTGTTCGCGTACCTGCATGCCAATGTCCTGGCCGACATCTGCGCAACCAGGACGCAGGAAGCCGATGGCTGCACCGCATGGGCCGCCAGCCGCGCGGACGGCGATGGCGCGTGGGTCGCGAAGAACCGCGACTACCGGGGCGAACACGGTGCACTGCAGCGGGTGTTCTTCCACGCCGATCCGGCATGGGGAAAGCGCACGATGGCCTGTGTCGGGAGCCTGGGCAGTCCGGGCGCTTTTTCCAGTGGCATCAATTCGGACGGTCTCGCGGTCGTGGACACGCAGATCGACACTGGCGACCATGGCGTGGGCTGGCTGCGCTATTTCCTGATGACCCATCTGCTGCGTCACTGCGCCACGGTTGCCGACGCGCTCGATCAGATCACGGCATTGCCCCATGCCGGTGGAGGCAGCCTGGTGATCGGCGACGCGAGCGGCGCCGTTGCCGCGGTGGAACTGGGCCATCGCACCCAGTTGCGCGACACGCCAGCCGCAGGCTGGACCGTTCGCACCAACCACTACACCGACGACGACCTGGCACCCGAGGGACTGCCGCACAAGGGCGACGCTGCCATGCAGAACTCGATCGACCGTCACGCCCGCGTGGGCATGGCGCTGCGCCGGCAGCACGCCAGCTTGCAGCTGGCCGACATACAGGCGCTGATGGCCGGGCACGATAGCGGCAGCCTGGCGGGCCCGTGCCGGCACGCAGAGGCAGACGGCTCCAGGACGCTGTCGAGCGTCATCTACCAGACTAGAATTCCTTCACTCGTGATGTCGCACGGTGCCCCATGTGTGGGGCCGTGGCACACGTACGCGCTGTCCGACGCTTTCGGATAGACCTTGCGCCCGATTGCAGCGGCGTCCACGCGATGTCGACGCATTCTTCCTCCCAGGACCTGATCGGCGAACACCCGTCCATCCTTGCGCTGCGCAAGCTGGTGGCACGCGTGGCGGCCAGCAAGGTCAGTACCGTGCTGATCTACGGTGAGACCGGCACCGGCAAGGGGCTGGTCGCACGCATGATCCACCAGCAGTCGGCGCGCGCAGACAGGGAGTTTCTCGACATCAACTGCGCGGCCATCCCGGGCGACCTGCTCGAGTCCGAATTGTTCGGGTTCGAGCGCGGCGCCTTCACGGGTGCCGTGGGCATGAAGCAGGGACTGATCGAGGCTGCCAACGGCGGCACCGTCTTCCTCGACGAGATCCGCGAACTCGACCCGGTCATGCAAGCCAAGATATTGACCCTGCTCGACACCCAGCGCTTTCGCCGTGTCGGGTCGGTGCGGCCGACCTCGGTCGATGTGCGATTCGTTGCAGCGACCAACAAGATCCTGCTGAACGAAGTCAAGCAAGGCCACTTTCGGGAAGACCTGTATTACCGGCTGCAGGTGATCGCCGTGAACATTCCACCGCTGCGCGAGCGCGGCGACGACATCTTCATCCTGACCGAGAACTTTATGGCCAAGTACAACGCCATGTACGGCAGCCGGATGCGACGTGTGGATGCGGACGTGGAACGCATTTTCCGCGCCTACGAATGGCCAGGCAATGTGCGCGAACTGGAGAACCTGCTCGAGCGCATCTGCATCCTGGAAGATGGGGACTGCATCCGGCTCGAACACCTGCCCCAGCGCATCCCGCGCGAGGCGCATGCCCATCCGCATCTGGGGCACGCCGATGGCGCACACGCATCCGAAGCCATGGCGCTTGCAGCGGATGACAGCGGTGTGTCTGGCAACGTGTCGGACTACCAGAAGGCCACACAACGGTTCCAGCGCCAGCTGATTCGCCAGGCGCTGGGCGAAGCGCAGGGCAACTTGGGGCGGGCCGCGAGCCGACTTGCGCTGACACGCCATGCCCTGCGCCACCAGATGCTCAAGCTTGAACTGATCGGCCACGACGCGGACGACAACGGTTCGGCATACGAATAGGCCTGAGAGCATGAGAGGCAATCGCTTGAGCCCACGCAAGACCCCGCAACCAGCTCCAGGCGCTTTGGGCCACGGCCAGTCGCGGGGGTCTTGCCCTGCGGGCCGGGGCGCCCAATCAATTGCCTCTCACGCTCTGAGAGCATGTGTGCGTTCCACGCGCCTGCTGCGCGCCCGGCACGCGCGTCTTTGCGGAATCTCCGAACCCAGAGCCAAGTGTTTGAATTGATTGGCTTGTTGGACAGCAAGGGTGATGGCATGGAACCTGCTTTTCAGGACATAGGCACGGTGCCAAGGCTGAACCATCAGGAGTTATTGCATGCAGACATTGAAGATCATCTGCCCAAACGGGCATCTGGGTTTTGCGCCGTTGCGCCCCGAAAGTTTCTGGCTTGGCGTCGACGCCAAGCCGGACTATGTCGCGGCCGACTCCGGCAGCGATGATGTCGGCCCGGTTCCGCTGGGTTCGGACACATCGACCAGCCCCCAGTCATGGCAGCGCCACGACCTGGAGCAGATGCTGCTCGCCTCGCGCAAGCTCGGCGTGCCGATGATCATCGGTTCGGCCGGGGACACGGGCTCCAACAGCCGGGTCGACCTGTTCGTGAAGATCATTTCCGAACTGGCGCAGAAACACGGCATGGCGAAATTCCGCCTCGGGTACTTCTACTCCGAAGTCGACAAGGAGTACCTGCGCGCGAAGATCCGCTCGGGCGACCCCGTCACCGGGCTCGATGGTTTCGCGGACCTCACCGAAGCCGAGCTCGACGCCACCGAACGTGTGGTCGCAATGGCCGGCGTACACCCTTTTGTCGAACTGCTGCGCCAGGGCGCAGACGTCATCATCGGTGGACGAAGCTCGGATGCGGCCGTGTTCGCGGCGCCCGCGATACACCATGGATTTCCGGCCGACAACGCGTATTACCTGGGCAAGGTGCTCGAATGCGCGTCGTTTTGCGCCGAACCCTATGGCGGCAAGGAAACTGTGCTGGGCGAGGTTTCGCATGAGGATGTCAAAGTCACCGCGATGTATCCGCCCCAGCGTTGCACCGTGGCTTCGGTGGCGGGCCACGCGATGTATGAGCGCTCCAACCCCTACGAGGAGTTCTTTGCCGGCGGCAAACTCGACATGACCCACTGCCGCTACGAGCAGTTCGACGAACGCACCACGCGTATCACCGGCTCACGCTTCATCGCCGACAAGAAGACGCGCGTCAAGCTCGAGGGGTCCGGAAAAGTCGGCGAACGTTATGTGGGAATCTGCGGCATCCGCGACCCCTACACGATCGCCAACGTGGACCAGGTGATCGACTGGGCAAAGGCTAAGGTGCGCGAGCGTTTCGGCGATACCGGCTATGAGCTGCATTACAACGTGTACGGCCGCGATGGTGTGATGGGCGAACTCGAGCCCCTGCGTGACAAGCCGGGCCACGAGCTGTGTCTGATGGTCCAGGGCGTCGCCCCGACCTGTGAGATGGCCGAGGAACTGACGATGATCGGCCTGCGCCAGATGTTCTATGCGCGTCTGCCTGACGTCAAGGGCACGGCCGGCTCGGTCTCGTTTCCGCTGGACGAGGTGTTGCACGCCAGCGCTGCCTATCGCTGGACCTTGAACCACACGGTGGCGGTCGACGACAACATGGAGTTGTTCAAGACCCACATGGTCGACATCGGCAATTGAACCTGGAGCACCCCATGCGCACACACAAACTGCACGAACTGGCCAAGACGATCCGCAGCAAGAATGCCGGCGTCAACAAGATCACCTTCGACATCATCTTTCGCGACCGCGAGAACTATGAACGCGTCAAGCGCTCCAAGGCGCTGTCGCGCGAGAGCGTCGCAGCCCTTTACCGGATCGAGCCGCAGCGCATCTCCGACTTCGTCGAATACGACCCGGGTTACGCCATCAAGTTCACGATTTACCGATTGCGACCCAGCGGCTGTGCCGGAGACGGCGACATCTTTGGCGCCCAGCAATACGCGCCATTGCTCGACCTCGAAGTCGCTGCCTGAGCGGCAACTGCGCCTGCAGGTCTCGCGATCTGCAGGCGCTTGTCATTCGGCGGACAGCCGCCAATCAGCCGCGCGCCGGTCGGGCAGGCCGCGCAGGACGGCGCGCGCCGTCGCGCGGACCAAATCCCGCGTTGGGACGATCGCCGCCGTTTCCGGCAAAGGAAGAACGTTGCGGCGCGGCCTTGTTGAACGCAGGCTTGCGTGGTGCGAAGTCACTGCGTGGTGCGAAGTCACTGCGAGGAGCGAAGTCGCCGCGCGGTGCGCTCTCGCCACGGGGGGCGAAGTCGTTGCGCGGGGCAAATCCGCCGCCATCGCGGCCACGCGCCGGGCCACCGAACTTGCGGTCACGCGAAGGCGCGTTGAAACCGACACGGCTGTCACGGCCGCCAAAATTGGAGCGCGGACGCGACGAATCCGGCATGCGCTGTTGCGGCTCCAGGCCCGCAATGACCTCGGCCTTGAACTGCTGGCGGCTGTAGGCCTCGATATCGAAAATCTTGCGGCGATCACGGAACTCGGCCAGCGTCACGGCAAGTCCATCACGCCCTGCACGACCCGTACGGCCGATGCGGTGCGTGTAGTCTTCCGCCTTCATCGGCAGGCCGAAGTTGAACACGTGCGTGATCGTCGGGACGTCAATGCCGCGTGCTGCGACGTCGGTCGCCACCAGGATCTGGACCTTGCCTTCGCGCAGTGCCATCAGGCGCCGATTGCGCATGCCCTGGTTCAGCGCGCCATGCAGTGCAACCGCGCTGAAGCCGTCCTGCTGCAAGTCGTTGGCCAGACCATCGCATTCGATCTGGGTGCTGACGAAGACGATCGCCTGGTTGATGGTGGTGTCGCGCAGCCAATGGTCAAGCAACTTGCGTTTGTGGTGGGCGTTGTCGGCCCAGAACAGCACCTGTTTGATATTCTGGTGTTTTTCCTGCGGCGAATCGATCTGCACGCGCTGCGGTTCGCGCATGACACGGCTCGCCAGCTGCTGAATGCGCGGCGCAAGTGTTGCGCTGAACATCATGGTCTGCTTGCGCTCGATCGTGAGCTGGTTGAGTTCGGCCAGATCGTCGGCAAAACCCAGATCCAGCATGCGGTCGCCTTCGTCGACCACCAGGAACTGAACTTGATCGAGCTTGATCTGCATCGAGCGCTGCAGGTCGAGCAGTCGACCCGGAGTGGCGACGACGAGATCGGCGTTTTGCAGACGGGCAATCTGCATCTGGTAGGGCATGCCGCCGACGACGTTGGCAATACGCAGGCCGCGGCAATGGCGCACCAGGTCGATCGCGTCTTGCGCAACCTGCTGTGCAAGTTCACGCGTCGGACACAACACGAGCGCACCGGGCGTGGCGGGCTTGAAATTGCGGCTGCTGGTCGGATCCTTGCGGCGCGGACGTTTGGGCGCAGCCTCGCCGCGAGCGGTAGCCTCGGCACAGGCTTGTTCAAATGCCACCCGCTGCGCGGTCTCGGCATCGGCCTGCTGCTTGAGCAAGGTATGCAAAACCGGCAACAGGAAGGCGGCGGTCTTGCCACTGCCGGTCTGGCTTGACACCATCAGATCGGTGAACTTGGCGCCGTTGGCTTTGTCGGACAGGTCCTGCATCGCCATCGGGATACATTTTTCCTGGACCACGGTCGGCTGGGTGAAGCCCAGGTCGTGCACGGCCTGCAGCAGTTCGGGCGCCAGGCCCATCAACTGAAAACCGTTGGGCGTCGTGTCCACAACATCGGCTCCCTGCGCCACAAAATCGTCGGCCAGCACTTCTGCAGGCTCGGAAAACTCGGCCTGTGGTTCGACATAGGTTGTCGCGCTGGAATCGGTGGAAAGGTTTTGCTCGGGCGAAAGCGCGCCGTGCACATGGTTAAATGCGTCGTTCATATTTCTCGTTCTCACACGATCACATCGCACTTGGTGCGACGGTCTCGTCAATGGTCAAAAAACATCAACCATCAAACGAAACTCAGTGCCACCAGATGTGGCCGCAGCGGCTTGGCTGCACTATAGAGGGGCCCTAAATCAGCAGGGCCCGGTGTGTGAGGGGAGATGCACTCCATCACTACCCTTGGGTAGCGAAGCCCGCGATTATGGCACGGATCAGGGTTTCCACCTAACCGAGGTCCTGCAGCCGCAGAAAGTTGTCGCGGTAGTACACCAGTTCGTCGATCGATTCGTGCACATCGGCCAGCGCGGTATGGCTCTGTTGCTTCTTGAAAGCACTATGCAGCTGCGGCCGCCAGCGCTTCGCCAGTTCCTTGAGCGTGGTGACGTCGATGTTTCGATAGTGAAAAAACGCTTCGAGGCGCGGCATGTAATTGACCAGGAAACGCCGATCCTGGCTGATCGTGTTGCCACATAGAGGCGATTCGCTCTTGCCGACATAACGGGACAGGAAATCGAGTATCTGCTGCTCGGCCTGGGGCTCGGTCAGCGTCGACGCGCGCACCTTGTCGATCAGACCACTGCGTCCGTGTGTACCTTTGTTCCATGCATCCATCTGGTCGAGCAACGCGTCGCTCTGGTGGATCACCAGAACAGGGCCCTCCACCCGAAGCTCCAGGTGCGGGCCGGTGACGATCACAGCAATCTCGATCAGGCGCTCCTTGTCGGGCTCAAGGCCGGTCATTTCACAATCGATCCAGACCAGATTGCGATCCGACTTTCCGAGTAAAGCAGCGGTTTCATCCATGTCCGGAATTGTCGCCGATGCGTAACGGGCTTTTGGAATGCACCTAAACTCCCCGACATGCAAACCTCCATTGCCTTGGCTGACGCGTGGTCGCCCGAAACCGCACTGTCGACTGCCATCGTGCTGGCATTGCTGGCCGGCGTGTTGCTCAAGTTCTGGCTCGCGTCGCGCCAGATCCGCCATGTGGCGGCGTTCCGCTCGCAGGTTCCCGGCAGATTCGCACAGACCGTAACCTTGCAGGCGCACCAGAAGGCTGCGGATTACACGATCGCCAAGACCAGGTTTGGCCTGCTCGAGCTTGCTTTGGCCAGCGCCGTGCTGCTGGGCTGGACGCTGTTGGGTGGTCTCGACATCCTCAACGTCCACCTTCGGCAACTGGTGGGTTCCGGCATGTGGCAGCAACTGGTGTTGCTGGCAGCATTCGTGCTGATCAGCGGCCTGATCGACCTGCCGGTGGCGCTGTATCAGACCTTCGGTATCGAAGCCAGGTTCGGATTCAACAAGATGACCGTGCGTTTGTGGCTGGCAGATTTGTTGAAATCGACTCTGCTGGGGGCTGCCATTGGTTTGCCAATTGCAGCACTCATCTTGTGGCTGATGGGTGCTGCCGGTTCGTTATGGTGGTTGTGGGCCTGGTGTGTCTGGATGGGCTTCAATCTGCTGCTGCTGATGATTTATCCAACGTTCATTGCGCCGATGTTCAACAAGTTCAAGCCGTTGGACGACGAAACACTTGTGTCGCGGGTTCAGGCGCTGATGCGGCGTTGCGGATTTGCGGCAAAAGGGCTGTTTGTGATGGATGGCAGCAAGCGCAGTGCGCATGCCAACGCCTACTTCACCGGATTTGGCGCCTCCAAACGCGTGGTGTTCTACGACACTTTGCTGGCCAAGCTGTCGCCACCCGAAGTCGACGCGGTGCTGGCCCATGAACTAGGGCATTTCAAGCACCGGCACATCGTCAAGCGGATCGCGTCGCTGTTTGCATTGAGCCTGGCCGGCTTCGCGCTGCTGGGCTGGTTGTCCGGCCAGGCGTGGTTCTACATGGGCCTTGGCGTACGCCCGAATCTGCAGGTGGGAGCACCCAACGACGCCCTGGCGCTGTTGTTATTCATGCTGGTGGTGCCTGTCTTCAGCCAGTTTGTCGCTCCGCTGTTTGCGCAGATATCGCGTCGCCATGAGTTTGAAGCCGACGCATACGCGGTCGCACAGACCAGCGGCGCAGATCTGTCGACGGCCCTGCTCAAGTTGTACGAGGACAACGCAGCAACCTTGACGCCAGACCCGGTGTATGTGCGGTTCTACTATTCTCATCCGCCTGCCGTCGAACGGCTGGCGCGCATGGCCGGCTGAAACCTGTTGTCGGAGTCACCATGAGCGGCATGATCAAGAAGGTCGACTGGTCCACCAAGGCGCGGCGTGCGTTGACGGCGACGGAAATCGTCAGCCAACTGGCGAAACTGGAGGGCTGGACGCTCAGCGGCGAGGGCTCGACCCTGGCCATCGAGAAGACCTACCACTTCGCCAACTATTACCAGACCCTGGCATTCGTCAACGCATTGGCATTTGTAGCCCATGTGTCGGACCACCACCCGGACCTCGGCGTTTCCTACAGCCGCTGTGTTGTGCGCTTCAACACCCACGACGTGAACGGCATTTCGGCTACCGATTTCGAATGCGCGTCCGCGGCAGACGCGTTGTTGGCATGACATACAGCACCGGGGGTGCGGCTTGACGGCTGGCGTACAGCGGCAGCCTGGTTTGATCGTAGCCAATTACGGTCGCCATTTCCTGGTTGAGACGGCCACTGGCGAACGGCTCATTTGCCATTCCCGCGGCAAGAAGAGCCAGGGCGTCGTCGGAGACCGCGTGATGTGGCAAGCCTCGCGCGACGAGGGCACCATTGAACGCATAGAGCCGCGGCGCAACCTCTTTTACCGCCGGGATGAAATTCGCACGAAATCTTTCGCTGCCAATCTGGATCAGGTGTTGATCCTGATAGCTGCCGAACCCGCATTTTCGAACGATCAGCTTGCGCGCGCGCTGATTGCGGCCGAAGCCGAGGGCATCAAGCCCCTGATAGCGCTCAACAAGAGCGACCTGACGGAGCCATTCGCGCGCGCCTGGCAGTGGCTGGCGCCTTATCGCGACATGGGCTACCACGTATTGCCGGTGGCGCTCAAGCACACCGCAAATGCACGGGAGCAGGCCTTGTTCGACCTGCTTCAAAACAAGACAACACTGGTGCTGGGTCCTTCCGGCGCCGGAAAAAGCACACTCATCAACCGGCTGGTGCCCGGCGCCGCAGTCCTTACCGGCGAATTGTCACAGGCCTTGCGCTCCGGCAAACACACGACGACCAGCACCACCTGGTACTGGATAGACGCTGCAAAAACCACGGCATTGATCGACTCGCCCGGCTTCCAGGAGTTTGGCCTGCACCACATCGACGCGATGCGCCTGGCACGTTATATGCCGGATCTGGCGGCCCATGCCGACGGCTGCAAGTTCTACAACTGCACGCACCTGCACGAGCCTGGATGCAGCGTGATCGCGGCGCTTCGGTCGGAATCGCAGCCGGGCACCATCAGCGCCGAGCGCTACCGCATCTACGCTGAGTTGTTCGCGGAGCTGTCGCAGTCGAAATACTGATGCGGCGTCTTCAGACGGTCAGCCGATCAGGCGCGCGAGGCTGAGCAATGCCAGCAGGATCATCCACATCACGACCGACCGCCAGACAAGTCCAACAACAATACGCAAGTGACCCACTACAGGCTGCTGTCCGTGCGATCCGGAGCCGGCCTGAACTGCCTCGGCAAGCCCCACCGTACGCATTCCTGCAGGCATCGCGTCTTGCAGCGGGCCTAACTGCAGGTCGATGGCACCTGCCGTCGACGCAAGAATCACCCCATCGTTGTCGACTACTTCGCGCCGTTCATAACTGCGCCAGTTGTCGATCGCATCCTCGAAACTTCCCACCACGGCGAACCCTATCGCCGTGATCCGCGCCGGCAACCAATCAACGACGTGCCACACCTGCCGTGCCACGTCTTGCAGTGCAGCACTGACGGGCTGGCCATGCGCGGCGGCATTGCGGTGCTTCCAATACCGGGGAACGAACTCGCTCATGCGGTAGACGACCGCACCCACCGGCCCCATGCCGAGTGCGGCCAGTACGGAAAACCACGCCAGCACCCCAAACACATGGCGGTGCGCGGAAATCACAGAGTGCTCAACGACCTGACGCACGATCTCGCTACCGGGCAATCCATTGGCATCGACACGCCGCCATTGGGCCAGCAACTGGCGGGCACGCACCTCGTCGCCCGCCTCAAGCGCATCGCGGATCTCGGTGAAATGGTGGCTGAATTGCCTGAAGCCCAATGTGAAGTACAGGACCACGATGCTCCAGAGCACCCCGAACGGCCAGCCGGCCAAACTGACCAGCAGCCAATACACCAGCAAGCAAAGCAGTGCAGGAACCAGTACGGCAAAGCACCATGCGAGCCACGCATGTTGCGGCTTCCCAACGTCGAAATTGCGCCCACACCAGTCGACCCATGCCTGCGCGCCCATGTGGATCGCATTGCCATAGGTGACAGGTCTTGCCTGCTCGAGCAACAACGCAATCAGAATGGCAACAAAGCTCATTGCGGCATGATACGTTGAGGAACGGACACCGGGCAGTGTTGCGGCCATCGGCGCCTTGAAGCAGGCTGGTAAATCAAGCCGAAAGAAAGCGGTAGAAGTTGCGCAGCATTCCCGCTGTGGCTCCCCAGATGAAGCGCTCATGACTCCCGTCCTGGTAGGGCATGGACAGCCATTCACGCCGACTGCCATCCCAGTCAACCGCGTGCCGGCGGTGGTTGGCGGGATTCATCAGAAACGCCAGCGGCACTTCGAAGATCTCGTCCACTTCGTCTGCGTTGCGCTCGACCGTGAAACCGTCATGCAGGATTGCAACAACCGGCGTGACAATATAGGCGCTCCCGGTCCGATAGACAGGCAATGTACCCAGTACCTGGACAAACTGCGGATGCAAGCCGATCTCTTCCTGCGCTTCGCGAAGTGCCGTCATGATCAGGTCGGTGTCTTCGGCGTCCTGTTTGCCTCCGGGAAAGGCGATCTGGCCCGAGTGAGCCGACAAATGGACCGTGCGCTGCGTGAGCAACACCATCGGCTGCTCGCGCGGCACGATCGCCAGCAGCACCGACGCCGCAGACGGCGCGCGGCTCGTGAAACGTGGCTCGGCCACCAGCTCCGGCTGCCAGTCACGGGGCATCTCGAATCGCAGCCTCAGGGCGTGCGACAACAAGTGGCCTGACGGCACCGCGGGAAGATGGGCATCGACACCTATGACGGGCACCGTGCGCGGATCGAATCCCGGCAAGCTGGATATCAGACGTTCCTGGATAGCGCCCCCAGCCCTGGCTTCGCCAGGCCCCCCAAGGGGGTGTGAGGAATCTTGGGAGCGGCCCGGCGTTTCCTCATGAGCGCCCCCAACCCTGGCTTCGCCAGGCCCCCCGAGGGGGTGCGAGGAAACTTGGGAGCGGCCCGGCGTTTCGTCATGAGGCGCAGGGCTGGGGCCGGAGCCGGCCGCGACGAAACCGACCAACTTTACACAAGCTTGTCGTTTGCGCATCGGGCGGATACATTTGCCGCGCACACTGGCCTTCAACCCGATGCGCACCACGGCGCAAGGGTCCAAACCCACTGAAAGGCGTATCCCATGAAATCCATCTTCAAACCCCTGATTGTCACTGCCGTGCTGGCCTCGTCGGCCATGCTGGCCCAGGCCCAGATGCCACAGGCTGGCCAAGGCATGATGCAAGCCCATGCCCAGGGCGGGCAGGGCCGCATGGACCCGGCCAAGATGCAGGAGCGCATGGCCGCGCACAGGGCCGAGCTCAAGGCCAAGCTCAAGTTGAACGCAGCGCAAGACGGCGCCTGGAACGACTATCTGGCCGCGATGCAGCCACCGGCCAACCACCAGCGCATGAGCCTCGAGGATCGCCAGAAGATGCACCAGGAGATGCAGACGATGACGACGCCCCAACGCCTGGACCGCATGACAGCCATGAAGGCTGAGCGCGATGCACAGATGCAGCGGCGCAGCCAGGCCACACGCAACTTCTATGACACCTTGACCGCCGAGCAGCAGAAGGTGTTCGATGCGAACGCGATGATGGGCGGCGGCCACGGCAAACAGGACGGCAAGGGCGGCCATCGCCACGGCTGATCACCCCCCCTCGAACCGCGCGCCCGGCGCATGCCGGCGCGCGGACTTGCGTCAACCGCGCAGTTTTTGCCACTCACCGCTGACCAGCAGCTTCTCGACATCGTCGGCGCCACCGACCAAGGCGCCCTTGACGAACACCATCGGGAACGTGGGCCATCCGGTCCACATCTTGAGCGCGTTGCGATCGCGCCAGGTGTTGAAGTAGTTGCCGTATTCCAGGTAGTGGTAGGCCACCCCAGCTGCATCCAGCAGTTTGCGCACCTTTTTCGGCATCGGATTCATCGCCATGCCCACCACCACCACGGGATGCGCAGCGATCGCCGCCTGCACCTCGCGCACCAGTTGCTGCCGGTTGGTAGCCACCTTCTCGCGGATCGCGGGGTGGATGTGGGATTCGTCGAGAACGGGACGCGGCATGAAAAACCTCCGTAGGCTGCTGCAGCAAAGCACCCATTATGGATGGCGAGGCACAGGCGCTCGCGCGCTTCTTGCCGCGCCATGCGTACACTCCCTTCCATAACGGCCAACCCCCGACACATGCGCACCGTCCCGCCCGCACCTGCCCCAGAGCGCACCGCCGTCGCGATCCGCACCGTGGACCTGCTGGCGCCCTTGCACTGGCTGGCACTGGGCTGGCGCGACTTGACCCGTGGCGGCTGGCTCAGCCTGCTGCACGGCGTCGCACTGGCCGCGTTCGGCCTGGTCCTGCTGCTGGTCGGACACCAGAGATTCTGGTTATTGGCCGGCGCGTTTTCCGGCTTCCTGGTGGTCGCGCCAGTGCTCGCAACCAGCCTGTACGCCATCAGCCGTGCGCTGGCCCATGGCCGAACGGTCCGATGGCAACTGCTGGTCGATACCTGGCTGAGCTGGCAGCAGTCGCGTGTATCCGAGCGCAGCGGTTACTGGTGCATGGTGCGTTTCGGGCTGCTGCTGGCGCTGGCTGGCACCGGCTGGGTCTTGACCTCTGCCGCCCTGATCACGCTGATGGCCAATGCACCCGTCCATACGCCAGCGGATTTCCTGCGGCTGGTGGTGCTGGCGCGTGACAACTACCTGTTCGAGATCTGGCTGCTGATGGGCGGCGTGCTTGCGGCCCCGATCTTCGCCTCCAGCGTGGTGTCGATGCCCTTGCTGCTGGACCGGCGCATCAGCGTGTTGCCGGCCGTGCTGGCGAGCTGGCGTGTCGTGCTCGCCAATCCGGCGCCAATGGCAGTGTGGGCCGCGCTGATCATGTTGCTGGTGCTGTTGGGTTTCGCCACCGCCATGCTGGGCCTGGTAATACTGGTGCCGCTGCTGGGCCACGCCAGCTGGCACGCCTATGCCGCGCTGGTGGACGCCAGCGCGCTGCCCGAGCGCCCGTCGGGCCCTTGAGCCAGAGCGGGACGTGTTGCATGTTCGGCTTTTCAGAGGAACAGATCGCCACCTTCGGCCTGACCTTCGGCCTGGGCGCTTTCATGCTCTACATGTTGTTCATCGTGGGGCAACTGGCATGGGAGGCCAAAGCCGGCAAGTTCGGTGCCTTCGTGATCTTCCTGGGCCTGGCGTTCGGCATGGTCGGCTTCGTCGCCAAGTACCTGATCCAGTGGGTGCTGGACATCGAGTAGCCCGCGCAAGCGGCCGGTTCAGCCGATCACCCGGATGCCGATCCACCGGCCGTGAAGCCATAGGGCGAAACCGGCCCAGGCCAGGCTGCCCAGCACCAGCGTGACCAGCGTGGGCAGCACCCGGCCCGGCGCATAACGCACTGCGCCGGCGCGGTCGCGGCGACGCGCAGATGCGAAATCGAGCACCGCCCAGGCCAGGAAGGCGCCGAACAACAGCACGTGGGCCAGGTTGCCATTGGCCAGCAGATGGCCCAGCGCCCAGGTCTTGACCGCCAGCACCATGGGATGGTGGACCCAGGCCTTGACATGGTTGCCCGGCACATAGGCGGCCACCAGCAACACGAACGCCAACCAGGTGAGCAACCAGGCCAGCTGGCGCATGGCCGCGGGCGGGCTCCACAACTGGGTCGGTGCCATCCGGGCCTGCGAAAAGCCCCAGACGATCAGCACGAAACCCACCAGCGAGGCGACGGAAAAAAGGCCTTTCCATGGACCCTGGCCGATACGCGCCATAGTCCGGCTGCGCCAGTCATCGGCGACGATGCGCACCGAATGCACGCCCAGAAACAACACCAGACCCAGGATCAGATAAACCATCTCGCGTCACCTCGTTTTTATTCCACGTCTCGCTCGATCTCACGCCATCAGGCGCCCAGTACCCGGTTCTTGCCGGCGCGTTTGGCCATGTACATGGCCTTGTCGGCGCGCCTGAGCACCGCGTCCCGGTCTTCGTCCCGCGCCAGTTGCGCCACACCGGCACTGAAGGTGATCAGCACTTTCTCGGAGCCCGCCAGGAAAAACTGCTTGGTCAATTCGCGTTGCAACCGGGTCATTGCCTCGATGCCGCTCTCAAGCGGTGTATCGGGCATCAGGATGACGAACTCCTCGCCGCCGAAACGTGCCAGTGTGTCTTGCGGACGCATGCTGTCGCGCGCAACCTTTGCCAGGTGCGACAAGGCCTCGTCTCCGGTGGCATGGCCGCGTTCGTCGTTGATGCGCTTGAAGTTGTCGATGTCGAGCATCGCAACACACAGGGGAGCGTCCTTGCGCTGCACCACCGACAACTCACGGTCGAACGCCTCCTCCAGGCCCTTGCGGTTGAGCGCGCCGGTCAGTGCGTCGTGGCGCACCTGGGCGCTGACCCGGTCGAGCTCCTGGTGCAGCTTGGCCACTTCTGCCTCGGTGGCCTGCGCCCGCTCGCGCATGCCATGCAGCTCATCGCGCGTTGCAAGCGACTGTTGCGCGATGGCACGGGTCGCGCTGACGACCTGCTTGAGCACGGGCGTGAGTTCGGACAGGCTCCTGGCCTGTTCGATCAGGCCAGCGTTCTGCTCCATCTCGGTGCCGAAGGCGTCGGTGGAACTGCATATCGTCGCCAGGCGCTCGATGAACACGCGCAGCATCTGTCGCATCTCCTCCTGCGCCTCCATCGCCCGGCCCTTGGCCTCGGACTGCTTGAGGATGACATCGCGCAGGCGGCGCTCGACGTCATCCAGGCGGCGCAAGGTCAGCGGCGGCGTGGCCGCCTGCATCAGGGCATCGACCTGGCCCTTGAGCCAGCTGTCGTCCTGGCAGAGTTCGCCAATGTTCTCCATGATCAACCGCAGCAGATGCAGCAACGTACCCCGGATCTCCGCCTGGTCTTCGGCCGCGAACGACAGCCGGTGGGTGTAGGTTGACAGCAGCCTTTTGACCTGCACCACATCGGCGTCTTGCGCACGCAGGCTGCCAATCAATTCAGTGGTCTGTTCCGCGAAGCGGGCGTCGTCATTGCCCAGCGCCGGACGTGTGAATTCGATCAGCCGCGCAATCTGTTCCAGGAATTCACGCGTCAGTGCCGGCGCGGCAGCAGCAGTCTCGGGCCTTGAAACCTTGCCGGTGGGCGCGGAGTGGCCGTTGCTGTTTCCATTGCCGTTGAGCGCGCCGAAGCCGGACGACTCGAAACTCTCCCGCGGTGTGAACGTGCCGTAAGCCACCAGCGCGTCCTGCACACCCTGCCAGTTCAGTTGCGACACCGCGTATTCCATCAATGCGCGCTGCTTTTGCTGTCCTGGCGTACGTGCGGGCAGGCACTGCGCAATCTTGCGCAGTTCTTCCAGCGGAAAAGGCGGGTCGTTCGGCAAACGCCCGATCTCGTTGAAAACCGAGCGGTAGTTGGCCGGCGTAGGCGCCATCTTGCGGGTGATCAATTGCTTGAGCGTCTCGCGCGCCAGTTCGGGCACCGTCTTGTCAACCATAAACGCAAACCTCTATCGTTGCGGCGCAATGCCGAGAAAATGCTGAACCTCCGCCACCGTGCGCTGCGGATCCTCCTGCTGTGGCACATGGCCCAGTCCCTCGAGCACCACCAGTCGCGATCCGGGTATGTCATGCGCAAAACGACGGCCGGCCTGGACCGGAATCAGGCGATCTCGCTCGCCCCACAGAATCAGGGTCGGCAGCCGCAAGCTGCGGATTCTCGGGGACTCATCCCGATCGGGCAAGGCCAGGCGCTGTACCAGGGCCCGGCGGTTCCCTGCGCGAACCGCCATATCGTAATACCGGTCGACCTGTTCGGCGCGTAATGTAGTCGGATCGCCGAACACATTTCGAACGCTGGCGAGCACCAGGCCGCGTGGCAGCACCCATTCGAGCAGCAGATTCGACGGCCAGCTGCGTGCCAGCCGGAACACCAGGGGCACCTCCTGCGGCGGCTCAGGATAACCGGCGGCATCGACCAGCACCAGTTGGCGCACCCGGTGCGGCTGCTGGTAGGCGGTCTGCCAGGCGATTTGTCCGCCCAGGGAGTTGCCACCCAGCACGACGCTCTGCACACCCAGCGTATCGAGCACGCGCAGCACGAATCGCACATAGGCATCGATCGAATAATCCGCCTGCGGATCGGGCCCTGTCAGCCCGAAACCAGGCAGATCGAAACGGATCACACGGCGCTGGCCGCGCAAGGCGGCACTCCAACCATCCCAGGTGTGCAGGCTGTCCGAGGTGCCATGCAGCAACACGATCGGCACCGGGTCGTCGCGCGGACCTTCGTCTCGCAGATGCACCTTCATGGTGCCTACGGATAAAAACTGCGATGGCGGTTGCGCCCAGCGCGGCGTCAATTCAGACACCGGCTTGTCGGGCGCCCAAACGGCAACCACACCGGCCAGAAAAAAGAACACCATCCCCGCGAACAACAACAACAACGAGCGGGTCAACAGGTGCATCGCCGCACTGTAACCGCGTGCATCGCATGCGGCGGCCGTGGGTGTTTTTATTCGGGTTCGAATTCCGAGCGTGGCCAGTGCGACAGACACAGGAACGAGGCCAGCGTGCGGCGCTCGGCTTCGGTCAACGGGCCGGGCCCGCGGGCCGCCAGGCGGCACTGCTCGAAACGCTGCTCGACCCGGTCGTACACCGCGTCCCGGTTGCACACTTCCACCAGCCGGCCGGTCTGGGGCCACTCGATCTCGGCATTGTCGGCAACGACGACCAGCACATCGAGTTCGAGGCTGTCGAAAAACCCCTTCTGACGCACCCGCCGGTCCAGGAATGCCTTGAGTTGAAGGGCCTGCACATAGGCCCGCGTGATCGGCGAGCCAAGCACCAGCGCGCGCCCGTCTGCCCAGGACGTCCAGTTGCCGTCGTCATCGATCTGCACCCGGCCGCCGATGTCTTCGCGCTCGATCACCAGCATGCCGTGCGCATGCAGCAGCAGATGGTCGATCCTCACCATCGTGCCGTTGGAGCGAATCCGCAGGCCATTGAGCACATCGACGGTGTTGCTGCGACGGAAATAGCGGCGCAGGTAATAGGCCATGCGGTCCGCCGAGATCCGGGCCGCGAACGCCTGCTCGTCTCCACCATGAAACGGGTCGAGTTCCTTGAGAATCATCTTCGCCAGAACCTCCCTGCACGTCGTCCCGGTCTGGAGCGTGTGTGTGCTCCGGCCAGAATCATGTGTGCGTTTATCGCGGAATCGCCCGAATCTGCGGCCGATGCAAGGACCGCAGGAATTCACCGAGTCGGGCCCGCTCCGACCCTGTCAACACACCCGCAGCCGAAGCCGTGCGGCGACACTGAAGAATGCGCTGGTTCACCCGTTCATGCACCTGGTCGGTCTTGCACACCTCCGGCAGATAACCCATCGACGGCCACAGGATCCTGTCTAAATCGGGCACCGCTATCAGGACATCGAGTTCGATACTATCGAAGAAACCTTTCTGCTTGACGTATTTGTCAAGAAATGCCTTGAGCGACAACGCACGCAGATACGCCCGGGTGATCGGCGAGCGGATCTCCACCACCTCCTCGCCACGCCAGCGTATCCATTGGCCGTCATCCTTGATCTGCACCCGGTCTGGCAGGTTTTCGCGCTCGATGACAATCAGGCCGAACGAATGCAGCAACAGGTGATCGATCTGGGTCACGACCGTGCCCGAGACCACGCGCAGGTAATTGAGCACATCGACCTCGTCACTCTTGCCGAAATACCGGCGCAGGTGATAGGCCATGCGGTCCTGCGCGATACGGTGGGCAATCTCATCCTGGCTTGCGCCAAGAAAAGGGTCCAACTCCTTGAGTATCATGGTCCGCGCGATCCCCGTTGCCTTGTCACCTGCCATGTTAACTGGATCGACACAGCCGGCGGCACGGTCGATCCCCTCAAAGCCACCAGCACGCGCGCATCGGCACGCCACATGGCGCAAAGTGGCCACAACCGGGTGCGTCCGGCGTCAGGCCGGCCGGGCGTCTTGCCCCGCCCTGCGGCTGCGCACAGCCTGTGCGAGTTCCTGCAGCAACGGCACCGTCTGCTCCAGGCTGATGCAGGCGTCGGTGACCGATACGCCATGCTGCAGAAGGGACCCGGCCACGATGTCCTGGCGGCCTTCGCGCAGGTTGCTCTCGACCATGACGCCGACGATGCGCCCGTCGCCGTTGGCGACTTGCTGCGCGACATCGTGCGCCACCGGAATCTGCCGCTGGTACTGCTTGCTGCTGTTCGCATGCGAGACATCGACCATCACCTGCTCGCGCAGTCCGCAGGACTGCAGCAGGGCACAGGCGGCAGCGATGTCGGCGGCACTGTAGTTCGGGGTCTTGCCGCCGCGCAGGATCACATGGCAGTCCAGGTTGCCACGGGTCTCGAATACTGCGGCCTGCCCCATCTTGGTCATGCCCATGAAGGCATGCCTGGCCGCGGCTGCCAGGATGGCGTCACTGGCCACCTTCACACCGCCATCGGTGCCGTTCTTGAACCCGACCGGGCAACTCAAGCCGGACGCCAGCTGGCGATGGCTCTGACTTTCGGTGGTACGCGCACCGATGGCGCCCCAGCTGACGAGATCGGAGATGAATTGCGGGCTCAGCAGATCGAGGAATTCGGTGCCCAGCGGCAAGCCCAGCGCAAGCAGTTCGAGCATCAGGCGGCGCCCCATCTGCAAACCTTCGTTGATCGCGAACGTGCCGTCCAGGTGCGGGTCGTTGATGTAGCCTTTCCAGCCCACGGTGGTGCGCGGTTTCTCGAAATACACCCGCATCACGACCAGCAGGTCGCCCGCCAGCGCGTCGGCCTGCTGCTTGAGCGCTCGTCCGTACTCCAGCGCCTGGTCGTGGTCGTGGATTGAACAGGGGCCGACCACCACCACCAGCCGGTCATCCTGGCCGTGCAGTACGCGCGATATTGCCAGCCGGCTCTGTTCGACCAGGGCCAATGCCTGCTCCGATACCGGCAACCACTCCTGCAACAGCGCGGGGGTGATCAGCGGGCGCACCGCCCGGATGCGGGTATCGTCGATGCGCGTCGAGTCCTGGGTCGATGGGGCGGGCGCAGGAGTCTGGACGGTGGCAGCAACAATGGTCATTTGCGGATTGTCCCCTTTTTGGGCTTTGCGTCCAGCCCAGCCCAGGGGTTGCGGCATGCGCTCTAATCAGGCACTGCCCGCGATTTCCGAGCCTCGCTTCCTTGAACCGCAACTCCCTTTACAACCACGACCACAGCGCCACCGCTCCGGCCCTGGCCCGCTTGCTGCATGCCGCGCCGGCCCAGGCGCCGGTGACGATGGCCCTGCTGGCGGCCAATGTGCTGGTCTTCCTGGCCATGCTGATGAACGGCGCGAGCCTGTGGCACGGCAGCACGGCGGTTCCACTGCAATGGGGCGCCAATTTCGGACCGGCCACCCAGGACGGCCAATGGTGGCGACTGGGCAGCGCCCTGTTCCTGCATTTCGGCGTCATTCACTTGACGCTGAACATGTGGGCGTTGTGGGACGTGGGCCGGCTGATTGAACAGCTATTCGGCCGCTGGCGTTTCATCACGCTGTACCTGGGCAGCGGCATCATCGGCAATCTGCTGTCGCTGGCGCTGCAGGGCAACCAGGCGGTCTCGGGCGGGGCGTCGGGTGCCATCTTCAGCCTGTACGGCGCGCTGGTGGTGTTCCTGTTGCGCGAACGCCGCCAGGTCGACCCGGGCGAGTTCCGCTGGTTGTTCGGTGCCTCCAGTGCGTTCATCGTGCTGGCCCTGGCGATGGGTTTTCTGGTGCCCGGCATCGACAACGCCGCCCACCTGGGTGGCCTGGTCGCGGGTGCCCTGCTGAGTCTGGTGCTGGCACGCCGCTGGACGCGCACCAGCCCGCACCCGCACACCACGCGCACCAGCGCCGGCGCGGTGCTGGTCGCGGCAACCGCGGGTCTGATCATGCTCATCCCGGCGCCCAGCTACCGGCTCGGCGAAGAACTGCTCGCGCGCCAGGCGATCTCCCTGTTCCTGCAGCAGGACCAGCGCATCAGCCAGCAGTGGGAATTCATCCTCGGCCAAGGACAGAAGGAGCAACTGAGTTTCGACCAGCTGGCCGGGCGCATCGACGACAAGGTGACCACGCCGTACCAGCAGAGTTTCGAACAACTCTCGACCCTGCACCTGGACGCAGCCGCACCGTCGGCCCAGGCGCTGGAAGTGCTGCGCGCCTACGCGGCGCTGCGCAGCGATGCGTCACAAGCGTTGTCGGACGGGTTGCGAGACCGGGATGCGAACAAGATCCGCAAAGCCTTGGAGAGCGCAAGGCAGGCGCCGGCGTTGGCCAAGGGGGTGGCATCGGGAGCGTCCGCGGCTTCAGCCCCGCCGGGTCCGGCGCAGGGTGAGACGAAACCCACGCGCTGACCTCACACGTCGATATTTCCCGCCCTGAGCGCATTCGTCTCGATGAACTCCCGCCGCGGCTCGACCTCGTCGCCCATCAGCATGGTGAACACCCGGTCCGCTTCGATCGCGTCGTCGATCTGCACGCGCAGAAGGCGCCGCACGGTCGGGTCCATCGTGGTTTCCCACAACTGCATCGGGTTCATTTCACCCAGGCCCTTGTAACGCTGACGCGAGGTGGAGCCTTCGGCCTGTGTGATCAACCAAGCCATGGCTTCGCGGAAGTCGTTGACCGCGGCTTCCTTCTGGCGTTCGCCTTCACCACGCGTGACCTTGGCGCCTTCGCCGAGCAATCCGCGGAAGGTATTGGCGGCTTCAGCCAAAGCCGCATAGTCGGCGCCGTGGACAAAGTCCTGCGTCAACACGCTGCTCTTGACGTTGCCGTGGTGGCGGCGGCTGATGCGCAAGATGGGCTTGTCCGTGCGCACATCGAATTCGCCGGCCACTTCGGCATCGGGCAGGTGGTCCTGCAAGGACTTGGCAGACAACTCGGCGTCGGGCACGGTGTCAAGATTGAGCACCACACCATCGGCCACTGCTCGCAGGGCTTCGGCATCCATGAAGTTCTTCAGGCGTGCAATCACCGCCTGCGCCACCTGGTGCTTGCGCGCCAGCGTGGCCAGCGTATCGCCGGTGATCTCGGTACTGTTTTCGCCACCGGTGAACACCGACGCGCTGACCAGCGCGATACGGGTCAGGTAGCTGTCGAGCGCACCGGCATCCTTGAGATACAACTCCTCCTTGCCCGATTTGACCTTGTACAGCGGCGGCTGCGCGATGTAAATATGCCCGCGCTCGACCAGCTCGGGCATCTGGCGATAGAAAAACGTCAGCAGCAAGGTGCGGATGTGCGCACCATCGACGTCCGCGTCGGTCATGATGATGATGCGGTGGTAACGCAGCTTGGCCACATCGAAATCGTCGTTGCCCGTGCTGCCACCGGCCTTGCCGATACCGGTGCCCAGCGCAGTGATCAGGGTCAGGATTTCATTGCTGGTCAGCAGTTTTTCGTAGCGTGCCTTTTCGACATTCAGGATCTTGCCACGCAGCGGCAAGATAGCCTGGAACTTGCGGTCGCGACCCTGCTTGGCGGAACCGCCAGCGGAGTCACCCTCGACGATGTAGATCTCGCACAGGGCCGGGTCCTTTTCCTGGCAGTCGGCCAGCTTTCCGGGCAGGCCCATGCCGTCGAGTACACCCTTGCGGCGGGTCAGGTCGCGTGCCTTGCGCGCCGCCTCGCGGGCGCGCGCGGCCTCGATGATCTTGCCGACGATGAGCTTGGCGTCGGTCGGGCGCTCCTGCAGATAGTCGTTGAGCAGCTTGCTGACGATGTCTTCGACCGGGCCGCGCACCTCGCTGCTGACCAGCTTGTCCTTGGTCTGGCTGCTGAACTTGGGTTCGGGCACCTTGACGCTGAGCACGCAGCACAGGCCCTCGCGCATGTCGTCGCCGGTGACCTCGACCTTGGCCTTCTTGGCCAGTTCGTTGTCATCGATGTACTTGTTGATGATGCGGGTCATCCCAGCGCGCAGGCCGGTCAGGTGGGTACCACCGTCGCGCTGCGGAATGTTGTTGGTGAAACACAGCACCTGCTCGTTGTAGCCGCTGTTCCACTGCATCGCCACTTCGACGCCGATGTTCGTGTTCTGGTCACTCTGGCGGTCGCCCATGGCATGAAACACGTTCGGATTCAGGATGGTCTTGCCCTTGTTGATGAAATCGACGAAACCGCGTACACCGCCGGCACCGGAAAAATCGTCCTCCTTGCCGGTACGCTCGTCCTTCAGACGAATCCTGACGCCGTTGTTCAGGAAACTCAGTTCGCGCAACCGCTTGCTCAGGATTTCATAGTGAAAGTCCGCGTTCGCCTGGAATATCTCCAGGTCCGGCAAGAAGTGCACTTCGGTACCACGTTTCTCGGTATCGCCGATTACCTTCATTGGTGAGATCTCAACACCATCGACGGTTTCGACCAGACGGTTCTGCACCACGCCCTTGGAGAACTCGAGCACGTGCACCTTGCCGTTGCGGCGCACCGTCAACCGCAGCATCTTGCTCAAGGCATTGACACAGCTCACACCCACGCCATGCAGCCCGCCCGACACCTTGTAGCTGTTCTGGTTGAACTTGCCGCCGGCATGGAGTTCGGTCAATGCGATTTCCGATGCAGAACGCTTGGGTTCGTGCTTGTCGTCCATCTTGACGCCTGTTGGAATACCCCGGCCGTTGTCGACGACACTCACTGAATTATCCGAATGGATGGTGACCAGGATGTCATCGCAATGCCCGGCGAGCGACTCGTCGATGGAGTTATCGACGACTTCGAAGACCAGATGGTGCAGGCCGGTTCCGTCGGACGTGTCGCCGATATACATCCCTGGGCGCTTGCGCACCGCCTCCAGGCCCTCGAGGATCTGGATCGCCCCTTCTCCATACGCCGCTGACGCACCTGACTGGTTGCTGTCGATCGTAGGCTGGTAGTTGGAGCTCTCGGCCGATCTGTCGTTGTTTTGGTTGCTGTTGTCGCCAACGGCTGCCGGGTTCGTGCCTGGCTGGGAATCCGGCTTGTTTTCTTCAGTCATGTCGGGCTATCTCTGAACAGTATTTGTCACTCATGAAACATCAAACCCGCGTTTACGGCGGGTTTGTGTGTGCTTGCGTGCGCCAACCCGGCGCGCGCCATCAGATACGCATCGGCATCACGACATACTTGAACGTCGAGTTGTCCGGAATCGTGAACAGCGCGGAACTGTTGCCGTCCGACAATTCGAGCTTGACCATCTCCTGGTTCATGTTGCTCAGCGCGTCGATCAGGTAGGTCACGTTGAAACCGATCTCGATGCTGTCACCGGCGTAGTCGATGTCGAGTTCGTCGATCGCCTCTTCCTGCTCGGCATTGTTCGATGCCACGCGCAATGAGCCCGGATCGATGTTCAATCGCACGCCCTTGAACTTGTCGCTGGTCAGGATGGCGGTTCGCTGCAACGTGGCCAACAAAGCCTGGCGGCCCAACGTGATGCTGTTCTTGTGGTTCTTCGGGATCACGCGGTTGTAGTCGGGGAACTTCCCCTCGACCAACTTGGAGACGAACTCCATTCCACCGAACGCAAACTTGGCCTGGTTGGCCGCAAACTGCATCTCGATGGCACCATCGTTATCGCTGAGCAAACGTTGCAACTCGATCACCGTCTTGCGCGGCAAGATCACTTCCTGGCGAGGCACCTCGGTATCCAGCGTGACCGACGCGAACGCCAGTCGATGTCCGTCGGTAGCCACCAGGCTCAATTGCTTGCCTTCGGCCACGAACAGGATACCGTTGAGGTAGTAACGAATATCGTGCACCGCCATGGCGAACGCCACCTGCCCGAGCAGGTCTTTCAGCGTCTTTTGCGGTACGCTGAACAGCGGCCCAAAACCGGGCGCTTCCTGTACCAGCGGAAAGTCTTCGGCTGGCATCGTCTGCAACGTAAATTTGCTCTTGCCGCCCTTGAGGATCACCTTGTTCTGGGCCGACTCCAATGCCACCGTCTGGTCAGCCGGCATGGTACGCAAGATGTCGATCAGCTTGCGCGCACCGATGGTCGTGGTGAAGTTGCCTTCATCGCCGCCGAGCGCGGCTACGGTGCGGATCTGGATCTCCAGGTCGCTCGTGGTGAACTGCAATTCTCCATCGGTCTTGCGAATCAACACGTTGGCGAGGATGGGCAGCGTATGGCGACGCTCCACGATGCCAGACACAGCCTGCAGGACCGACAGCACCTTTTCCTGCGTTGTCTTCAATACGATCATGTCGACTTCTTCCTCAATTTATAGATAGATATCAGTAGTTGTAGTAGCTAAGGATGGCACCCACCTGTGGACAGGGGCATTTTCCCCATTTTTATCAAGCACTTGCATAGTGTTGATCGGTGTGTGCAACCGTGCTTCGCTGCTGCACACCGATTGGGTATAACTTTGCGCCATTGGCTGCGGCTGTGGATAACAGTGCAGTTGTGCGCCAACTATCCCCAGCTTTGCCAAGCGGTCGGCATACAGCATGGTGGACATGGCCGGATCAACCCTTGAGTGTCTGTTCGAGTACATGCAGTTGCTGGTTGAGTTCGGTCAGTTGCTGCCGCTCGGCGCTGATCTTGCGTACGGCATGGAGCACCGTGGTGTGGTCGCGCCCGCCGAACAATTCACCGATCTCCGGCAGACTTTTCTGCGTCAGTTCCTTGGCCAGGTACATCGCGATCTGGCGCGGTTTGGCGATGCTGGCCGGGCGCTTTTTCGAGTACATGTCGGCGACCTTGATCTTGTAGTAGTCGGCAACGGTTTTCTGGATGTTCTCGACTGAAATCTGCCGGTTCTGGATCGATAGCAGGTCGCGCAATGCCTCGCGAGCAAGGGCGATAGAAATGTCTTTCTGGTTGAAGCGGGAATACGCAAGAATCTTGCGCAACGCACCTTCGAGTTCACGCACGTTGGAGCGCACATTCTTGGCCACGAAAAAGGCTACTTCCTCGGGCATCTCGGACAATTCGGCACGGGCCTTGTTGATCAGGATCGCAACCCGCATTTCGAGTTCCGGCGGCTCGATGGCCACGGTGAGTCCGGAATCGAAACGTGACACCAGGCGCTCATGAATGTCGGTAAGGCCCTTGGGGTAGGTGTCGCTGGTCATCACGAGATGCGACTTCTTGGCCAATAACGCTTCGAACGCGTTGAAGAATTCCTCCTGGGTTCGCTCCTTGTTGGCGAAGAACTGCACGTCATCGATGAGTAACAGGTCGAGCGAATGGTAATGGTTCTTGAATTCGTCGAAGGTCTTGCGCTGGTACGCCTTGACCACATCCGAAACGAACTGTTCCGCATGGATGTAGAGAACCTTGGCGGAAGGCTTGTTGACCAGCAAGCGGTTGCCGATGGCATGCATCAGGTGCGTCTTGCCCAAACCGACGCCGCCGTAGATGAACAACGGGTTGTACAGGTGCCCAGGCAGGTCCGACACATGCATGGCGGCGGCACGCGCCATCCGGTTTGCCGAACCTTCGACCAGGGTGTCAAAAGTCAGGACGGAGTTCAGGCGGTTGCGGAAGCCCGAAGGCGCCACCACTTCGCCCAGATCGGCTGGTTCCTCGATCGGACTTTTTCCAAGAGCAGTCGTGACAAAAACTGATTTGGCTTGCGATTCCCGCGGAGCAAGCGCTAACTCGAGCAATACGTCCTGGCCCAGTATCTTTTCGAGGGTGTTGGCGATGCGGGTACTGTACTGGGCGCGGATCCAGTCCAGTTTGAAACGATTGCCGACGTAGATCGTGACCTTGGACATGTCGCCGGCAACAATCGCCGACAAGGGCTTGATCCAGGTGTTGAATTGCTGCTCCGGCAACTCCTGCGCCAGTTGTTCGATACAGGTCTGCCAGACGTCGTGCGTCGTGTCTAGCCGCTTGCCGGTGGCGTTTGCCGCGTGTTGCCCCTCGGTCATCGCTGTTGTTGTTCTCTGTGGATAGTTGCCATGTCTGGCGACCACGGATTGTAGATTATCAAGAATTTATCCACAAGCACTTCGGCGCCGTCCTGATGCGGTCCGGTGGCTCCGGTGTTACGCACTGAAAGCCTCGCAAGCGCTTGCCGGTGTTCATAAAAATGGTGATAATCGCGGGTTTCCCGGAAACCGGGCCGAGGGGTGATCCGGTCATTGGATCCCAACTGAACAGGATTATCGTCATGAAACGCACTTACCAACCTTCCAAGATCCGCCGGGCCCGTACCCATGGCTTTCTCGTTCGCATGAAGACCCGTGGCGGCAGGGCGGTCATCAACGCCCGCCGCGCCAAGGGGCGCAAGCGTCTGGCGGTCTGACGAGCACGACTGACTGACTGCACCGGCAGACGTTTGCAGGGCCGTGCAGCGCCTCAAGACGCGCAGCCAGTTCCAGGCTGTGCTCGCGGGCCAGCGTATTGCCAGCACGGCTCATTTCGTTTTGCATCAGCGCGACTTGAAAGATATCGGTGGGCGAACTGCAGCGCAGGGGGCGCAAGCCACTGGCACTGAATCGGCTCCGCGCGCGCCGCCAGACGAATCCGTGATGGGCGCCATGGTGCCCAAACGCTGGGCGAAACGGGCGGTCACACGAAACATGATCAAGCGCCAGATATTCAGTGTGGGTTTGCAAGCCGAGCCGGGTCTTCCCCGTGCTGCGTTTGTGGTGCGCTTGCGCACGGGTTTCGACCGCAAGCAGTTCGTCAGCGCGAGCTCTGTAGCGCTGAAACGACAGGTTCACGAGGAACTGGTCGCCTTGTTCGATCGCGCCCGACCACACCGTTCCGCCATTGTGTCGGCGTCGCCCCCCCTGCCATGATCAAGGCCTGCCTGATCGCTGTGGTGCGCGCCTACCGCCTGTTGCTCAGTCGCTGGATCGGCAGTGCTTGCCGTTTCGAGCCAAGCTGTTCGGCCTATTCCCTGCAGGCATTGCAGGAACACGGCGCTGCGGCGGGCAGTTATCTGACCGTGGCGCGCCTGGTGCGTTGCCATCCTTGGTGCGCTGGCGGTTGCGATCCGGTACCTGACGTCGCCCCTCGATTTTTTAGTCGGCTGGTCACCCCGAATCCTCACACGAAGAATGTATGAACGATATCCGCCGCACCATTTTGTGGGTGATCTTTGGTTTTTCGATGGTCTTGCTGTGGGACAGATGGCAGGTCTACAACGGTAATCCGGCAACGTTCCTGCCAACGGCTCCCCGGCCGGCGGCAACCGCCAGCGCGCCGGATGCCAATGGCATTCGTGGTGCCATTCCGGCTCCGGTGGCCAGTGGCAACAATGCGATTCCGGGCCCGGTGGCGGGTGCCACGGGTGGGGCAACCATCGCGGCAGCGATTGCGCCAGTCGCCGGCGGCGCCACTGTGCAGGGTGAGCGGGTGGTGGTGCGCACCGACGTGATGGAACTGACCTTCGATACCCAGGGAGGATCGCTGGTGCGCGCAGCGTTCCTCAAGCACATGGACATGACGGATCGCAGCAAGTCGTTTGTATTGCTCGAAGAGTCGCGCGACCGAGTCTACGTCGCGCAGAGTGGCTTGATCGGAAACATGGCCGGCGTGGATTATCCGACCCACAAGACCGTGATGGCCTTCTCTGGTGCGCGTGAACTCAAGGATGGCGAAAAGGAACTTGTCGTCACGTTCACTTCGCCCGTGGTGGGTGGAGCGACTCTGGTGAAGTCCTACACCTTGCGCCGCGGCGCGTATGACATTGCGGTGCGCCATGCGATCACCAACTCCGGAACCGAGCCCGTTGTTCCTCAGCTGTACCTGCAACTGGTGCGCGACGGCAACAAGCCCGTAGGCGAATCGTCGTTCTATTTCACCTTCACCGGCCCGGCCGTCTATACCGACGCCAAGAAGTTCCAGAAGATCGATTTTTCCGACATCAAGAAGAAGAAAGCCGATTACCCGCAGACCTCGACCGACGGATATGTCGCGATGGTTCAGCACTATTTCGCCACCGCCTGGTTGTTGCCCCCGGGCATGAGCCGCAGCATCTCGATGGATGCGGTCGACATCGGATCGGCTGTGCCCGACTGTTGTTATCGGGCGACGCAGATTGCCCCGATGGAAGCTATCGCCCCGGGCGCCAGCAAATCGGTCGATGCGACGTTGTTCGTCGGCCCGCAGTTGGAAAAAGTGTTGGAGGCACTTGCGCCCGGACTGGAGCTGGTCAAGGACTATGGCTGGTTGACCATCCTGGCCAAGCCCTTGTACTGGCTGCTGGACAAGATCCACAGCATCCTGGGCAACTGGGGCTGGTCCATCATGGGCCTGGTGCTGTTGCTCAAGATCGCGTTCTACTGGCTCAATGCCAAGGCCTACAGCAGCATGGCCAAGATGAAGGCGGTCAACCCGCGCATCATGGAGATGCGAGAGCGCCTGAAGGAAAACCCGCAGCAGATGCAGCAGGAGATGATGAAGATCTACCGTGAGGAGAAGGTCAATCCGATGGGTGGCTGTTTCCCCATCATGGTCCAGATTCCGGTCTTCATCGCCTTGTACTGGGTTTTGTTGTCCAGTGTCGAGATGCGCAACGCGCCATGGGCCCTGTGGATCACCGACCTGTCGTCGCCCGACCCGTATTTCATTCTGCCGGTCTTCATGACGCTGACCACGTTGTTGCAGACCGCGCTCAACCCGGCGCCGCCGGATCCGATGCAGGCCAAGCTGATGTGGTTCATGCCGCTGATCTTTTCGGTCATGTTCTTCTTCTTCCCTGCCGGCCTGGTTTTGTACTGGATCACCAACAACGTGTTGTCGATCGCCCAGCAGTGGGTCATCAATACCCGCATGGGTGTGCCGCCGCAGTTCAACCTGCCGAAATTCAAATAACCCACCAAGCCCGCTCTGGCGCGGGCCGACCCACCCAGCATGTTGCCGCACCGGCCCGATCCCATCGTCGCGATCACAACCGCGCCGGGTCGCGGAGCAGTCGGTATCGTGCGTGCTTCCGGGGCGGACCTGTCATCGCTGGTTGCGGCCCTGTGTGGCCGTGCGCTGCGCCCACGCGAGGCGACCTACCTGCCTTTCCTGGATGCGCAAGGGCAGGCGATCGACCAGGGGCTGGCATTACATTTCCCGGCGCCGCATTCGTTCACCGGTGAGGACGTGCTCGAACTGCAGGCCCACGGTGGCGCGGTGGTGCTGCAGATGCTGCTGGCGCGTTGCCTGCAGGCAGGCCAGTCCATCGGGCTGCGCATGGCGCAGCCTGGCGAATTCACGCAGCGCGCATTTCTCAACGACAAGATGGACCTGGCACAGGCCGAAGCGGTGGCCGACCTGATCGATGCCAGTACCGAGGCGGCGGCTCGCAGCGCGCTGCGGTCCTTGTCCGGCGACTTTTCCGCTGCCATTCATGGCGTGCGCGATGCCTTGATCGACATGCGCATGCTGATCGAGGCGACGCTGGATTTTCCGGAAGAGGAGATCGACATCCTGCGCCGGGCCGATGTGCAAGGCCGGCTGGCGCAATTGCGCGATGCGATCGCCGCCATCGGGCGCAATGCACGCCAGGGTGTGTTGTTGCGCGAAGGTATCAAGGTGGTGATCGCCGGGCAGCCCAATGCCGGCAAGTCTTCCTTGCTCAACGCGCTGGCCGGCGCCGAACTGGCGATCGTGTCGCCGATTGCAGGTACCACCCGTGACAAGATCCAGCAGACGATACAAATCGAAGGTGTTCCGCTGCATGTGATTGACACGGCGGGCCTGCGCGAGAGCGGCGACGAAGTCGAGCAAATGGGTGTGGCAAGGGCCTGGGGAGCCATCGACACGGCCGACGTGGTGCTGTTCCTGCACGACCTGACCCGTTTGCCTGCTCCTGGCACCCCACCAGTGGCCGGATCCGACCAGGCCCTGTATCTGGCCGCGGATGCCCGGATTGCAGCGGACCTGCTGGCGCGGCTCTCGCCCCAGGTGCCAGTGATCGATGTCTGGAACAAGACGGACCTGTCCAGCGGCATGCAGTCCGCGAACACCGATCGTTCGGTGTGCTTGTCCGCACGCACGGGAGACGGCCTTGAGCACCTGCGGCAATGCCTGCTGCAGTTGGCGGGCTGGAACACGATCCCCGAAGGTGTCTACATGGCACGCGCGCGGCATGTACAGGCGCTGCATCGGGTGGACCAGCATGTGACACAGGCCGCAGCCGAGGTGGCCGCGCGATCACCAGCACTCGATCTGGTGGCGGAGGAACTGCGTTTGGCGCAAAATGCGCTGGGAGAGATTACCGGGGCGTTCGGCGCCGACGATCTGCTCGGTGTCATATTTTCACGTTTCTGTATCGGAAAATGACCTGTCGTCGCTGACCCGCACGTGCGCGCGGATATGCTGGCGGACACGGCCCTAGCGAATGATGTTGCGACATGAGTACTGCCCCTTCCCTTTATGCCAAGTCGGACATCAAATTCCTGCTCGGGGCGATTGCCAGCGACACGTCGGATACCACGTTATCCCATGGAATCACGACAGCGCAATGGGATGTGCTGGCAGCTTATTTGCAGCCGATGGACATCACCGCCGGGCGCATCCTGATCTCGCAGGGGGCTGAAGACCGCACGTTGTATTTCGTCGAGTCGGGCATGTTGACGGTGCATTTCGAGGATGCCAGCGGCAAGATTCATCTGGCGGCGGTGGGCGCCGGCTCCGTGGTTGGCGAGGGCGGGTTTTTTTCGCGGTTGGCACGCAGCGCGACGGTTCAGGCCGGCAGCGCCTGTCGGCTGTGGACGCTCAGCCCGATGCGATTCTCCGAACTCGCCAATCGCCAGCCCAATGTGGCCTTGTCGCTGGCCATGGCGCTGGGGGCGATCATGGCGCGACGCCTGGTGAGCAATCGTCGGCGCATCGCCGTGACCTGAGGCGTTTGTCTGTGCCGCTGTTCGCGGCGATGGCCTGACACTGCCGTGTCAGTGCCCTTCAAAATCGACTAGCGTGAACAGATCCAGGCCCGAGGCACGCAGCTTGATCGAACCCCCGAGTTCAGGCAGATCGACGATGGCGGCGCCTTCCACCACCCTGGCGCCGAGTTTTTCGAGCAACTTCTTGCCGGCCATCATTGTGCCGCCAGTGGCGATCAGGTCGTCGATGAGCAGTACCCGGTCACCGTGCTTGACCGCATCGGTGTGCAGTTCCACGGTAGCGCTGCCGTATTCGAGCTCGTAGGTCTCTTCGACAGTCGTGAACGGCAGCTTGCCTTTCTTGCGGATCGGTACAAATCCCACGTTGAGTTCGTAAGCCACCACAGCACCCAGGATGAAGCCACGAGCATCCAGCCCGGCCACCATGTCGGGGCGCCGCTGTGGTTCCCTGTAGCGGTGCACGAAGGCATCGATCAGGACGCGGAACACTTTGGCGTCCTGCAGCAGCGGTGTGATGTCGCGGAACTGCACACCGGGTGCCGGCCAGTCGGGCACGGTGCGGATATGGTCGCGCAAATATTGGTTGACGCTCAGGCCGTGCATGTCGGGTTGGTTCACAAGCGTTCTCTGGTTGTGAAAGGCAAGGCCGTCATTGTGCCTGCAGCAACTTCTGCTCGGCGATGGACAGGTTCTCGGGGATGCCGGACAACACCAGTATGTCGCCGTCCTCGAGCTGTGTATCGTCCTGCACAACCAGCGAGCGGCCGTTGTTGCGCCGCAGGTTGACGACCCGCACGCCCAGCGCATGCAGCGCCAGGTGGCCCAGCGGCTTGCCGACCGACTTGGCGCCCAGTGGCAGCGTAAACGTGGCCAAACGCTCCTGGCGCATCTCATCGACCGAGTCGTCGTCGGCGCCGTGGAAATAACCGCGCAGCAGGTTGTAGCGTTCGTCGCGCTGGTTCTGCACCACCCGGATCACACGGCGCATCGGAACGCCAACCAGCGCCAAAGCGTGACTGGCGAGCATCAGTGAACCTTCGATCGCCTCGGGAACCACTTCGGCGGCGCCGGCTGCCTGCAGCCGCTCCAGGTCGTGGTCGTCGCGGGTGCGCACGATGACCGGCACCTGGGGCGCATGCGCGCGCGCATGGTCGAGCACCTTGAGCGCTCCTTGTGTCTCCACGTAGGTGACCACCACGGCGCTGGCGCGTGACAGGCCGGCCGCCATCAGCGCCTGCAACCGAACCGCGTCGCCGAACACCACCGAGTCGCCGGCAGCCGCAGCCTGGCGCACCCGGTCCGGATCGAGGTCGAGCGCCATGTAGGGAATGCCCTCGCCTTCGAGCATCCGGGCCAGGTTCTGCCCGCAGCGACCATAACCGCAGATGATCACGTGTTTGTTGGAGTTGATCGACTTGCGCGCGATGGTGGTCATCTGCAGCGACTGCTGCAGCCAGTCGCTCGATACCAGCTTCATGACGATGCGGTTGCTGTACAAGATGATGAATGGCGTTGCGAGCATCGACAACACCATGCTGGCCAGGATGGGATTGAGCAGCGCAGGCGGCACCAACGCGTTGCGTTGTGCCAGTGTCAGCAGCACGAAGCCGAATTCGCCCGCCTGTGCCAGGTAAAGGCCGGTGCGCAGCGAGATGCCCCACGACGAACCCAGACCCTTGGCCAGCATGGTGACCAGAACCGCCTTGAACAACACCGGCACCGTCACCAGCAGCAGCACCAGCGGCCAGCGCTCGAGCACCAGGCGCCAGTCGAGCAACATGCCGATGCTGATGAAGAACAGGCCCAACAACACGTCGTGGAACGGCCGGATGTCGGTCTCCACCTGGTGTTTGTACTCCGTCTCCGAGATCAGCATGCCGGCGATGAACGCGCCCAGCGCCAGGCTCAGCCCGGCCATTTCCGTCATCCAGGCCAGGCCCAGCGTGATCAGCAACAGGTTGAGCACGAACAACTCATCGCTTTTGCGCCGCGCCACCAACGTGAGCCACCAGCGCATCACGTGCTGGCCGCCTACCAGCAGGACCGTGATCAGGACCGTTGCCTTCAGCGCGGCCAGACCGAGTGCGAATCCCAGGTTCTCGCCTGCAGCGCCGAGCGCGGGGATGAGTACCAGCATCGGAACGACGGCCAGATCCTGGAACAGCAGTACTCCCATCACCCGTTTGCCATGCTCGGATTCGAGTTCGAGTCGCTCTACCATCAGCTTGACGACGACAGCGGTGCTGCTCATGGCAAGCGCGCAGGACAAGGCGAGTGCGGTCTGCCACGACATGCCCCAGAACCGGGGCATCAGATAGGCCAACGCCAACATCGACGCGGTGCCCAGCATCATGGTCAACGAGACCTGAAACACGCCAAGCCCGAATACATGGGAACGCATCGAGCGCAACTTGGCCAGGTTGAATTCCAGCCCGATGACGAACATCAGGAACACCACGCCAAACTCGCCCAGGTGCCGCACGGCATCCGAGTTCTCGGCCAGGGCCATCGCATTCGGGCCGATTACCACCCCCACGGCAAGGTAACCGAGCATCGGTGGCAGCTTGAGCGAACGGCACACCACGACGCCCAAAACTGCCGCCAGCAAGTAGACCAGTGTGAGTTCGAGCGCGCCCATTGGCAGATACTAGCAAGAGAAGTGCCGGGCTCGTCGATAAAATCGGGCGAATGACGGAACCCCCAGCAAGCATCCCCACCTTCGATGCGGAGCAGGCATTGCGGTTGGCGCGCGAGACCTTCGAGATCGAGATGCATGCGATTGCCGGGCTTCGGCAACGGCTTGGCCCGCCGTTTGCGCTGGCAGTGCAGGCGATGTTGCAGGTGCGCGGCCGTGTTGTCGTCATGGGCATGGGCAAGAGCGGCCACATCGGTCGCAAGATGGCTGCGACGCTCGCGTCCACCGGCACGCCGGCGCTGTTCATGCATACCGGCGAGGCGATCCATGGCGATCTCGGGATGATCCGGGCCGACGATCTGCTGGTGGCCATCTCCAACAGTGGCGAGTCCGACGAGCTGGCCGCCATCTTGCCGGTGGTCAAACGTCTGGGGACGCCGGTGGTGGCGATGACCGGCAAGCCCGATTCGACATTGGCGCGCCACGCCGACATGGTGCTCGATTGTGCGGTCGAGAAGGAGGCCTGTCCGCTGAACCTTGCGCCCACGGCCAGTTCCATGGCGCAGATGGCGATGGGTGATGCACTTGCCGTCGCCTTGCTCGACGCGCGGGGATTCAAGGCCGAGGATTTTGCACGGTCGCATCCGGGCGGCGCGCTGGGCCGGCGCCTGCTGACCCATGTCCGCGATGTGATGCGCAGCGGCGACGCGGTGCCGAGCGTTGCACCGCAGGCCGGGCTGACCGAGGTCATGCGCGAGATGAGCCGCAAGGGACTGGGCGCGGTGGCGGTCATCGACGACCGACAGCAACTGCTGGGTATCTTCACCGACGGCGATCTGCGCCGGCTGGTGGAAAAAGGAGGCGACCTGCGCGTTGCCACCGCGCGCGAGGTGATGAGCCGCTCGCCCAAGACAATCACCCCGAACGCACTTGCGGTCGATGTGGCCCAGCTCATGGAGCGCCATCGCATCACCAGCGTGCTGGTGGTCGATGATGCGGGTGCCTTGTGTGGCGCCCTCAACAGCAACGATCTGATGCGGGCCAAGGTCATCTGATGCAGCCGGTTGCGCGCCAGAGTGCGGAACTGCTGCTAAAGGCGCAGGGGATACGGGTCGCGTTTTTCGACGTGGATGGCGTGTTGACCGATGGCGGGCTGTATTTCTCCGCCAGCGGCGAGACCATCAAGCGGTTCCATGTACTTGACGGCTACGGTATCGGTTTGTTGCGCGCATCGGGTATTGTTCCAGTCGTCATCACCGGGCGCGACTCCAAGCCACTGCGTGTTCGGCTCAAGGCCCTGGGTATCGACGAGGTGTTTTGCGGGGTGAAGGACAAGCGGCAGGTGGCCCAGGCGCGCCTGCAGGCCTTGCAGGTCTCCTGGGACCAGACGGCCGTGATCGGCGATGATTGGCCGGATCTGCCTCTGATGCTCCGCTGCCGGTTCTCGGCTGCGCCGCCCGATGCCCACGCCGAAGTGCTGGCCGCGGTGGATTTCGTGACGACGCGCCGTGGCGGCCACGGGGCTGCGCGGGAGTTCTGCGACCTGCTGCTGATGGCCACCGGCCGTTACGCGCAGCTGCTGAGGGACGCGTGCCCGTGATTCGCCTGCTGCTGACGACCTGGGATCGTTTGTCGATTTACCTGCCCATCGTCGTGATGGGTTTGATGGCACTGGGCACCTATTGGCTGGTGCAGAACTCGCCCAAACCGGATGCGCCGGTGGTTGAGCGGCCGGTACGCCGTGAACCAGACTACTTCATGAAAGACTTCTCGGTGACCACCTTCGTCGAGTCTGGACGGCGCAAAAGCGAAGTGTTCGGTGTGGCCGCACGCCATTTCCCGGATACCGGGCTGCTGGAAATCGACCGGATCCGCATTCGCAGTTTCGATGAACAGGGACGGCTCACAACCGCCACCGCGGACCGTGCCTTGACGAACAACGATGCGTCGGTGGTGGAGTTGTTCGGCAACGCCCGGCTGGTGCGCGAGGCACAGCTGGACAAGTCCGGCACCATCGCGCCGCGAATCGAATTTCAGGGCGAATACCTGCACGCCAACACCGAGACCGAGCGCGTGAAGTCCGACAAGCCGGTACAACTGCGCCGCGGCAATGACGTGTTCGTCGGCGATACGATGGACTTTGACAACCTGAAACAGACGATGGTGATGCAGGGCCGGGTCAAGGGCGTGATCAATCCCAAGCCGCCTGCGGGAAAGTCCATACCCTAGGGGCAATGTGGCTGGCAAGTTGATCTTCATCACCGGCGCCTCCAGCGGTATAGGACAGGCGTTGGCGCTGCGTTTCTATCAGGCCGGTCACGCATTGGCGCTGGTCGCGCGCCGTGGCGACACGCTGGCACAATGGGCGCAGGCCAATCAACTCGATCCACTGCGCTGGCGCGTGTATGAGGCCGACGTGTCCGAGATCGACAGCGTCGTCGCCGCCGGCAGGGCATGTATTCGGGAACAAGGCGTGCCCGATGTGGTCATTGCCAACGCCGGCATCAGCATCGGCATGGATACGGCTGTGCGCGGCGACCTCGATGTGATGACGCGACTGTTTGCCGTCAACAACATCGGCATGGCGGCCACGTTTCATCCATTCATCGATCTCATGCGCCAGCGCGGCACCGGCGTGCTGGTGGGTATCGGCAGCGTCAACGGAATTCGCGGTTTTCCAGGTCATGGCGCTTATTGCGCCAGCAAGGCTGCCGTGATCGGTTACTGCGAGTCCCTGCGCGTGGAACTGCGCCGCAGTGGGCTGCGGGTCGTGACGTTGTGCCCGGGTTATATCGACACACCGCTGACGCAGGGCAATCGGTATGCCATGCCGTTCCTGATGTCCGCACCCCGGTTTGCGGATGCGGCATTCCGTGCGATCGAGGCCGGTGTCAGCTACACGGTCATTCCCTGGCAGATGGGCATCGTCGCCAAGTTGTTGCGGTTGCTGCCCAATCCCGTGTTTGATGCGGTGTTTGCCGGCCGCTCGCGCAAGCGCCGCAGTGGCGAGGCATGAGGGGGCGTTGTCGTGGATCAAAACCCGACAAAAACAAGAAAGGGGCCTCAAAGGCCCCTTTTCATCTGCCAGGTTTCACGGTTGACGTGAAGCCTGACGAGCATCAGTAGCTGTTGCGACCGCCGCCGTAGCCGCCGCCGCCGCCACTTCGGCCGCCACCGCCACCGCCGCCGCCGTAACC
>ENA-ORBV01002311-ORBV01002311.1-microbial-mat-metagenome-genome-assembly--contig:-NODE-2311-length-40453-cov-8.525931_pt1 | contig 40453 bp, 38 predicted proteins | sample MGYA00237777_ERZ505514 | MGnify/ENA primary metagenome ERZ505514 (study PRJEB26160, sample SAMN06269048) | microbial mat metagenome | isolation source: Oligotrophic lake microbial mat | place... | reverse complement strand
ATTCCGGCCATCGTGAACACGGATTCCGGTCATGGTGAACACCCATTCCGGTCATGGTGAACACGGCCGCCGTCGACCACTCGTCCAGATTTCTACGTTTCTTCATGGTCGGCGACACATAGTCCCTCATTCGTGTCTTGAGGTCAGCAGTTGTGCCGAACTTCATGGCGCGCCCGTCGACGATCTGGACGTAAAGCACGCACTCAACGACATCATCCACCGTCGCATGACATGAATCTCTGGAAGCGGACGGCCGCTCATCGGCGTATTCATCCGATGCCTTCCCGATATCGAGGAGCAGTTCATGCGGACGGCCGTGGCTTACGCCTTCGACGCTCGGCGACGTTCATCGGTGCAATCCCCATCGCGGATTCCGCTTCCGCAACCAGTGCTTTGAGCTGGCGGTATTTCTGTGCGTGGGCGATCTGTCGCATCACCCACCAGACGAGAACCGCAACGAGCAAGAACAAGCCCCCCATCGCGGCCAGAAACCCGAACAGGATTAGGACTTGCATCGCCAACCATTCGAAAAACAACACGCTGCTCGCACCATCGGTCCTCCTCGTCTCACCTGCTCAGGAGAAGAGCGTAGCCGGGAGGTGTGACAGGGTGGTTCCTACGAGGTCTCTTCGCCTCGCGCGCCACCGCACGTGGCCTGGCGCGGTGGTGCGTCGTCGCCATCGGAGCTCGGTGGTTGCCATACGCGGACGCGCTGCAGTCGCCTCGGTGGCGCCGCGAAGCTCCACTCGGCACGCGATTCACGCCGACTTGCTCGGGTTGGTGGATGAGCTTGGGGCCTGGCCGGTGGCGCGGGTGGGGTAACCCTACCGATTGATGTACCACCATCGGACGTCCCTCAGTTGTCGTTCAGGCCGTAGTTCAGTTTTCAGTTGCCCGCGGAGGAGGAACACTTGAGGTCCACCCGAATGTCGGCGCAGCTTTCTGAGACAATACCGCCATGGCCCGCGTCGATGTCCGACCCGAAGTGCTGACGTGGGCTGTGGCCCGCTCCGGGCTGTCTGATGCGACGCTGGCGAAGCGCTTTCCGAAGCTGGGGCAGTGGATCGAGCGGTCGGCCACGCCGACGCTGCGGCAGTTGGAACGCTTCGCGACGGCGACGTTTACATCGGTCGGCTACCTTCTCCTGGACGCCCCACCCGCGGAGTCCCTTCCCATTCCAGACTTCCGGACCGTCGCTGATCGGCAGATCTCCAGGCCGAGCCCCCACCTCCTGGACACGGTCTATTTGTGTCAGCAGAGACAGGATTAGTTTCGCGATTTCGTCCGGACGCAGGGCGAGACGCCGCTCGCGGTGGTGGGCTCCGCTCGGGTGGGCGACGACGTGGTGGAGACGGCCGCACGAATCCGCGAGACCGTGGGCTTCAATCTCGCTGAGCGCCGTCGCATGGGAACGTGGGAGGAAGCGCTTCGGCGGTTCATTCAGCAGGTCGACGAACTCGGCATCCTTGTCATGGTGAGCGGCGTCGTTGGCAGCAACACGCGGCGGCGTCTCGATCCACAGGAGTTTCGTGGGTTCGCGCTTGCAGACGACCGCGCACCTTTGATCTTTGTGAACGGAGCGGACTCCAAAGCCGCCCAGATGTTCACCCTCGCGCACGAGCTCGCACACATCTGGATCGGCCAGTCGGGTGTGTCCGATGCCACGGCGTTCGCCGCGTCGGATCATCGGACGGAGCACTGGTGCAATCGCGTGGCGGCAGAGCTGCTGGTGCCGATGGCAGCGTTGCGCCAGGCCCGCGTCCGTGCCCTGCCAAAGGGGAGTGGAGGAGATTTCTATCTCACGCTTGGAGCCAGGGCCAGCAAGACGTTTTCCAGGGCTATTGTGAGCAACACGCTCGAGGGCGCCACGTCTTTTACAGAAGCATTTCGTCTACTCGGCTTCCGGAAAGCCGAGACGTTTCACGAAGCCGCACGACAGTTTGGTCTCCGCGCCTGATGGACTGGTCCCGCCTCGAAGTGGAACTCGTCGTCGCCGACTACTTCGCGATGCTCTGGAAGGAGTTGGCGGGGCAGCCGGTGGACAAGACCGCGCACCGCAAGGCACTGCAGCCGCAGTTGAACGGCAGGAGTCACGGCTCCATCGAGTTCAAGCATCAGAACATCAGCGCGGTGCTCATCAACTTCGACCAGCCCTGTTGACCTCCTTGGCCCACTTCCCGCGCCTAATCTCAGAGGGCTGTTCACCGGTCGGCGTGTTGCTCTACGATGGCCTCGGTCCTGGCGAGCCTCTGCACTACGAGCTCGATGGACAGACCGTGCTGATTTCCGAACCTCAGGCTCGACCAACCGTGGGAGGCGATTCACGCCGACTTGCTCGGGTTGGTTGATGAGCTTGGGGCCTGGCCCGTGGCGCGGGTGGGGTAGCCGCGACGTTCCCGTGTGTCTGGAAGCTGGGTACCGACTGACCCAAGTCGACGTTGCGGGCGGCGGCCACTGGTCACTCGATGAAGGAAACTCGGCAAAGGGAATCGGTACGCCCCTTGCTGAGGCGTGGGCTATGGACTTCGAGTTCTTGAAGGACCGCTACGACTTTGAACTCACGCGAAAGGACGAGCTGACGTCGGCGCTCACGCTACCCGTCGGCGTGCTCTATTTCCTCGAGCATGGCGGCTGACGAAGACCTGGCGGACGCAGAGTTCCAACAGCAACTTGAGCGCCGTATAATCGAAGCTGCAGACACAAGCGCCATGAGCAACGACCGGTGATCTAAGGAGTGCACATGCCGAGTGAACCCAAGCCAACGACACCGCCGGTGCCGGCACCACCGGCACCCAAACCACCGCAGATCTCGCCGATTCGTGTCCTCAGGGAAGGCACGCTGCCGACGCGATAGGACGGACGTTCGTGATCATCTCGGCCGACGCCACCACAGGCGAGACCGCCCTCGGCCACGACGTGGCGGTGGTCATCACCCCGACGCGCAAGAAACACGGCTGCATGTCGGTCGTCGTCTCGGCCTGAGCGCGCGGCCAGTCGAAAGACAACACGCTGATGGGCCTGCGATCATCCCTTCAATGCCCGCGCGGACGAGATGGTGGTGCACTGACCGGCGCCTGCCAACGATCAAACGCGTCTTTGAGATCACTGGAGGGGAGGTCAGCGACGGGCACGCCGCTTGCAACGCCAGAGGCATGCCGGATTCCGCGCTGCAAGTGGACCAGATCGCCTCGGCCATCCTCGTCGTCCGTGGGCACCGCGTATTACTGGACCATGACCTCGCCAGGCTGTACGGCGTGGAAACGCGCGCGCTCAATCAAGCGGTTCGTCGGAATCTCGACCGGTTTCCACTGGACTTTATGTTCCGGCTGTCTGGCAAGGAGGCCGCAGACTTGAGATCACAATTTGTGATCTCAAGTTCCCATGGTGGTCGCAGAGTCCATCCTCTGGCCTTCACCGAACAGGGCGTGGCCATGCTCTCAAGTGTGCTTCGAAGCCCCCGAGCAGTCGCCGTCAACATCGAGATCATGCGGGCATTTGTGGCCCTCAGGCGCACGCTGGAGACGACTGCTGGATTGGCCCACAAGATCGAGGCGCTCGAGGTCAGATACGACGGCCAATTCGCTGAGGTGTTCGAAGCCATCCGGCAACTCGTGATCCCTCCTGACCCGCCAAGGCGGCAGATTGGGTACAAGAGGTAAGCGGGTGAGTAGGCGCTACCCATTTCTACCGGCAAGCGGGTTTAGACTGGAGCGGGAGAACACGATGACCTGCGCCGTCCTCATTGAGCTGGGCCCGACGAGTGTTGGCGCGACTGTGCCGGACCTGCCGGGCTGCTTTGCGGTGGGTCGGACCCGAGAGGAAGTCGACATTGCCGTGCGCAACCGTCAGCGTTCGATAGCGCCACGCCAGTGAGCCGCAAGTTATCCGCCGACTATTTCGAGATCAGACCCACCGGACACGCGGAGCCCAGCTGGGCCATCGACATGCCCACCGATCAGGCGCGGGCACTGGGACGACGCTTCAAGCAGGACGCGATCTTTGTGGTCCAGGAAAACGTCCTGAGCGTGACCGGCTGCGAGGCAGGAGCGGACGTGATTCACGTCGGCGAATTTCTGGCACGTGCGGACGGGCGGCTGTGACCGCGTTCGCACAGGGGCCCGGGCCGGTTAAGCTGACCGGCAACACAACCATGCGCTACTGGTGGGTGAATCAGAACCAGACGTACCGGACCGAGGTCCAGGGCAACTTCCTGTGGTCGCCCAAAACCAACGCGAATGGTGCGCGCAATCCGTTCTACGACACCATGCGCCAGGTCGGCCCGGGCGACATCGTCTTTTCGTTCTGCGACACGAGAATCAAGGCCGTTGCCGTCGTCACCGGTGCCGCGCAGACCAGCCCGAAACCTGACTTCGGCGGTGCCGGGCTGAACTGGGCAAAGGAGGGCTGGTTTGTTCCCGTCTACTACTGCGAGTTCGACGTGCCAGTCCGGCCGAAAGACCACATCGCGGCCCTTCGGCAGTTCCTGCCCGAACGTTATGCGCCACTACAACAGAATGGTGACGGTCTGCAGGGTGTCTACCTCGCAGCGGTGCCGGAACTGATGGCACAGGCGCTGATTGGAATCATCGGCGCGCAGGCCTACTTCGATGCCCTCGCGGTGCTCACCGGGTTTCCAAGTACTCCGGACGTCGAGGAGGACACACCACCTGATATCGCTGGCGACCTGGGGCCGACATTTCGCGACCAGGTGATCAAGGCCAGACGCGGGCAGGGGGTGTTCCGCGCCAATGTGATGCTCGTCGAGGCAGAGTGCCGGGTCACACATGTCGCCGACCGCAAGCACCTGCGCGCCAGTCACATCAAACCCTGGCGCTATGCGAACGATGCCGAACGCCTCCGCGGCGAAAACGGACTGCTGCTGTCGCCCCACGTCGATCACCTCTTCGATCAGGGCTACATCTCCTTCTCCAACACCGAACAGCTACTGGTCGTGCCGGACATCCGCGCGGGCCTGCTCGACAAGTGGGGCATAGACGCCGGCGCATGCGTCGGAGCCTTCAACCGCGAGCAACAGGCGTTCCTCGACTATCACCGGGTGCACGTGTTCAAGGGGCTGAGCGCTGGGGCCCCACGGGAGCGCTGAGGCACGTGCTGTCTCGGGACCGGAGGTCGCTCTCGATGCCCTCGCGGATGGCGACGTCGAGGTGGGTGCGGCTGTCCATGGTGGGGGTTGCGGATGGGGGATCTTCCAGGGCCTGGAAGATATGACGATCCGAGATGGGCCTGGACGTGTTGCCAAAGGTGAGATGCGCGCCGCGGCAGGCGAATCAGGGCTCGCCTTCAAGCGGAGTGTAGGCCTGCCCGCTCGCTCATCCGAACCCAGTCCTGGGACACACGGTCGATACCGCCCTTGTTCCTGTTGATCCGGCCGAAGGTCCCGCATGGGGGCGGCGTGGCTGCAGGCGAGTTGCCTGGCGGTGAACGTCACACGGCCAAGGCAGATCACCACCCGCGGCTTGATGATGGTGATTTGGGGAAGGGCAAAGTCCGTGGCCGCCTTCGTCAGGTCAGACATCGGAATCTGTGCGCTCATGCCGCCAGGCTTCACGAAGGGGAACAGGTTGGTGCCGTACCCAGTCACACTCGTACGCGCCGTCGTGGTAATCCCCGATACCGGTGTAGTCAGTGCCAGTGGCGCGGGCTGCGTGAGCCGGACTTCACGTGCTTGCGGAGTCCATCGAAGTAGGCCGTGTTCGCGGTGGGGCCCGGTGCTGATTCCGCGCCGGTGAGAAGCAGTTCCCGTAGTCGAGCCTTCAGCGCCTCCGGCAGCGAGATGTTCATGGTGCTCATGCTGCCTACGCTGGACCCGATGGCAAAATTTGGCAAGACGACCTCCTCGACGACGATAGCATCGTCGGCCTGCCGTGGTGTCCAGCTCGCGCGTTTTGATGTACCACCAACGCGGTCACGTCTCCGTGTTGCCACGAGGCCGTGCCGGTCGAAGGAACGAACGCCCTTTGAGGGGCCACCCTCAGCTGCAATCCCCATCGCGGATTCCGCTTCCGCACCGGTAATGGCCGAGCGCCGCATCCCGCTCCGTTGTCAAGCCGAAAGGGCTGGCCCGCGCGGACGAGATGGTGGTGCACGGACCGCTTCAGGTCCCTGATCGCGCTGAAGCAAGTTGTGGCTATCGCTCGGTGGGCGGCCCGTTCTACCTCACGAAAGTACGGCGTGGTCTTACTCCTCAGGGATGAGGGCGGCCGCTGCGCGCGCTCCAGGCGTGGTGTACAGTGTCGCCGTGGCGACACGGTGAACAAATTCCAGCGCTGGATGATGGCGATTGCTGGCGTGCTGATCCTGGTGGTTGGTGGGGCGGTGGTCCGAAATCAGGTCAAGGTCAGGAATGGGCGGGTGGCCAGGGCCGAGGTGAAACAACGGCAACACCCAGTACGCCCCGAGGGTGCTGATGTTGTGTCGCGCCGAAAGGCGCTGTTCGACTTGTTGCGCCCGGTGGCGCTGCGTAACTGCGAGTTGCAACGGTTTGGCGAGGCGAATGATGGCGGCTACCTCATGTGCCGCAACCTCCTGCAGGACGTCGAGGTCGCGTATTCCTACGGCATCGGGGGCTATGACAAGTGGGGGTGTGATATTTCGAAAGCCCTGGACGTGACCGTGCATCAGTACGACTGCTTCAACCCCAAACAGCCTGCCTGCTACTTCGGCGATACCGTATTCCACACCGAGTGTGTGGCTGGGACCGCCGCCACCATGGACGGGCGCGTGTTCGACACTGTCCAGAACCAGATGGTCCGGAATGGCGACGGTGCGCGCCGGCTGGTGTGGAAGATTGATGTCGAGGGCGCCGAGTGGAAGTCGCTACTCACGATTCCGACCGATATTCTGGAGCGAACCGACCAGATGGCGGTGGAGTTCCACTGGGCCGAAGATGCCGATCATCGGTGGCAGGATGACCCCGACTACCTGGCGGTTATCCGGCGCCTGACGCAGTTCTTCGAGGTGGCGCACATTCACTTCAACAACGCCAGTTGTGTGGCCGACCTGTCTCCGTTTCCCTCGTTTGCCTACGAAGTGCTGTTCGTCAGCAAGCGGGTGGCGGTGGTCGATCCCGACCGAGGCGCTGGAGGGATCCATCCGCTCGATGCCCCCAATAACTCCTCGCTGCCGGAGTGCCAGGTGGTCGGGCGCTGACCTCGCCGGCCGGTCACCGCATCGGTTACCGCCGCCCGAACGCTCGTTCGCGCTGCTCACCGTCGCGATATTCGGTCGAAGCGGAATAGAAGCCCGACGAAGTGAGCGTGATGGTCACGCGGCCGGCGCCGGGGTTCTCCCAGAACCAGCCGTGAATGCCAGGCTTCGTGGCGATGAACACGCCGTGCGCCGTGGCACTGGTGCCCTTGCCATAACTCTCGGAATAGCGCGCCGGGGCGTCGTCTGGCTCGCCATGGAAGTCGAACCCGACTGCCGCAGACGCGGTCCACGAGTACACCAGACTCGCGCCCTGCTCCAGGCGGTACTTGTATTCAACACCCTCGAACGGGCGCAACTCCACCGTGAACACATCCTGCGCCAACGTGCCGGACTGCGGCGAATTCGCGCCAGGACTCTGGGCAGAGGTCGTCGTGGACGCGACCTCGTCATCAGTACCGGCGAGCGCGGTCAACCCAAGCACCCGGCCAGTGCCGAGCGGATCGATGCCGTATTCGGCCGGCAGCACCGCAACCACCAGCACCACCAGCGCGACGACCAGCGCAACACCGGTAGCCATCAGAATGCGGCGCGCGGAAGCGGGCTGCGTCATCGATTCACCACGTAGCCCACAAGCTGATATCCCATCAGCGCAAAGCCGCCGGCCATCAGCACCGTATTGGTCGCGAACGCATGGCGCAGGAAGCCAAGTCGCGTGCGCCAATACGTCAGCGCAATCAAAATGCCCATCAGCGCCAAGCCCTGTCCGATCTCCACACCCACGTTGAACGCCAGCAGGTTTGCCACCAGGCCATTGGCCGGTAACGACAGCTCCTGCAGTTTCGTCGCCAGACCGAATCCGTGAAACAGGCCGAACACCAGCACGGCCAGGCGCGCGTCGGGCCGGTACCCGATCACACGCTCGAACCCGCCGATGTTCTCGAATCCCTTGTAGACCACCGACAGGCCAATCACCGCGTCGATCAAATACGCATTGGCCGGCACCTGGCCCAGCACCCCGAACAACAGCGTCACGCTGTGACCGAGAGTAAACAGGCTGACGTACGTGACGACGTCGGTGGTGCGGTAGAGGAAGAAGATGACGCCTGCCAGGAAGAGCAGATGGTCGTAGCCGGTGACCATGTGCTTGGCGCCCAGATACATGAACGGCGCCGGCACAGGCCCCGTGACGCCGCGCACAAACGCCGCATCGCGGTTGGAGACGCCGTGTGCCGACAGGGCCTCGGGTGCGATGGCGGCCAGAAGGCCCAGCGCCAGCAGCGCCCCGATCCAGACACGGGGGCGCATCGCGCTACTTCGTCTTGCCGAGCCGGATGACCTGGGCCAGCTCCTCATCCAGGTCATGGTCCACAGTCACCGAGATGGGTTCGCCCTTCTGGATCTTCGCATTGGCAAACGTCACCACCACGTCGTCTCGCAGCACTTTGGTTTCTGCGTCCACATCGAACTTCATCGGCGTGATCTTTTTGGTCTTGGCGTCCACCACGTTGACGCGCACGCCGGCCTTGTCAGCCTCAAGCGCCGTGCCCTTGAATGTGACGTTGTGGGCCGCAAGCGAGACGGTGGCAACTGCGATGACTACGGCACCGACGATGGCAGCAATTGATTTCACTTTTTCCCTCTTGACTCCGGGACCCCAGGACCCCACGACCCCGATCATTTTCTTGGTCTCTCGATGATGGCGGCCGCGCCGCCTTTGTTGAGCGGCCCCTTGCCTGGAGCGAAGCCATTTTGCTGAAGCACATACGCCAGCAGGTTCAACGCCTCATCGTCATTCACCACGGCAGAGCCGTCGTTAGGCATGGTGGTAACGATCAGGGTGAGGAGTTCGTCAAGCGAACGGCCTTCCCATTTCTTGAGGAATGGCTCATCGCCCAAGGGGAGGTCTTTGGGCTGTTTGAGCGCAGCCACCGTGAACGCGTGGCATTCGCTGCAGAGCTTGACGAATGGCGCCTTGGCGGCGTCTGCCTGGGCCTTGGTGTAGATGCCGTCGTTGGTCGTGGCTTGTCGCGGCGACGCTCCGGGCGTCGCCGGCGGCGCGACGCCGGACACCGTCGCCAGCGCACACGCAGACCACACCGCCACGGCCCCCACGATGAGGGCGCTCGTCTTGCCGAATGTCACGCGCCTTACCTCCAGCTGAATCCGTGTTTGGTCAGCGGCAACGACCGCACGCGCGTGCCGGTGGCGGTAAAGATTGCGTTGGTCACGGCCGGAATGATCGGCGGCAGTGCCGGTTCGCCCAGCCCGGTCGGGTTGTTGTCTGAGAGCACCCAGTGCGTCTCGATCACCGGCGGCGCCTGCCGCATCCGGAGCACGGGATAGGTGTCGAAGTTGCTCTGCACCACCTTGCCGCCATCCACCGTGATCTCGAGCATGAGCTGGCTCAGGCCGTCGATGATGCCGCTGTGCACCTGACTCTCGGCGTTGAGCGGGTTGATGATGTGCCGGCCGATGTCGCCGGCCACCCAGACCTTGTTCACCTTGATCCGCTTGTTCGCGTCAACGCTGACCTCGGCCACTTCGGCGAAGTAGCCGGAGTGACTGAAGTGGAACGCCACACCCATCGCGGTGCCCTTGGGCAGTGTCCGCTTGCCCCACTCGGATTTTTCGGCCACCAGCTTGAGCACGCCGGTCATGCGCTCGGCGCTGAAGCCGCCTCCACCACCGCCACCACCCTGCTGGGGAAGCGCGATGGGCGTGCGGGCCAGAAGGTCGAGGCGGAACTGCACCGGATCCTTGCCGCCCGCGTGAGCCAGTTCGTCCATGAACGACTGCATGACAAACGAGATGGCGCACGAACCCGGCGCGCGGTGTGCGCCGGTGGTGACGCCCAGAGGCATCATCGAGGCATGCGTCGCGAAGTTCGGCACGAACCGCGCGGGGAACTCCGTGGCGCTCAGTGTCGAGGAGGGCGCGGGACGCACGGCGGGCCCTTGCTGGGCCGGCGCACCGGCTGCAGGCGGCGGCGCCTCGTTGCTGAACGAGATGAAGTGATTGCGCCAGGCGACGAGCGATCCCGACGCGTCGAGGCCGCCCTTCAGGTGATGGTAGCCGGCGGGCCGGAACACCTCCTGCTTCATTTCGTCTTCGCGCGACCAGCGAATCTGCACCGGCACACCAATCGTCTTGGCGATGACCGCGGTTTCGATCACGTAGTCGTTGTAAAGGCGGCGTCCGAAGCTGCCGCCCATCCGGGGCAGGTGCACGGTGATGTCGGCGGCCGTGATGCCGAGCGCCGTGGCAATGGTGTTGACCACGCCGCCGGGCTGCTGCGTACCCGCCCACATCTCGAGTGTGCCGTCCTTGAACACCGCCGTGGCGTTGGGCGGTTCCATCGGTGCGTGCGCCAGGAACGGATACGCGTAGGCCGCTTCCACCGTCCTGGCGGCGCCGGCCAGTGCCGCATCGACGTCGCCGTCGGTGCGCGTGGTGCTGTGGGGCGCCATCGGCGCCATGGCCGCGGCCTTCGCGGCGAAGCCGGCCGTGCTGTCACCGGCGGTCTTGCCCTCGTCCCACACCACCTTCAACTGTTTGCGCGCCGACTCGGCGTACCACCAGCTGTCGGCCACGATCGCCACGCCGCTCATCGAGCCGCCGCCCACACCGTCGGGAATGATGAACGCGTGACGGATGCCGGGCAGCGCCTTGATGGCGTCGAGATTCGCACTGATCGCCTTGCCGCCGATCACCGGGCACCGCTGATACACGCCGTGCAGCATGCCTGGCAGCCTGACGTCGCTGCCAAACAGCGGCTGGCCGGTGACGATCTTGTGGTTGTCCACGCCTGGCATCGGTTTGCCGATGAATCGGTAGTTCTTCGCATCCTTCAGCACGACGGATGCGAGGGGCGGTGGCGTCATGCGCGCAGCGGCCGCTGCCAGTTGGCCGTACCCGGCCGACCGGTTCGACGCCGCATGCACCACGCGGCCTGGCGTGGTCGTGATCTCAGACGCCGGCACGCCCCACTGCTCGGCCGCAGCGGCGATGAGCATGTGGCGCGCGGCGCCGCCAATCTGGCGCATGGGCATCCAGTTGTTCGGCGTGGCCGTGCTGCCGCCCGCCGACTGATTGCCGTACTTCGCGGGATTGAGGTCGCCCTGGACGATCACCACATCCTTCCAGTCGGCATCAAGCTCTTCGGCGATGAGCATTGGCAGCATCACCTTCACGCCCTGGCCGATCTCGGGGTTCTTGGCCGTGATGGTGACAATGCCGCTCGCGTCGATCGAGATAAACGCGTTGGGCTCAAGCGGCGGCGCGTTGCCGCGGCCCTGGGCGAAGACGTCGAGCGGTTCGAGGTAGGTGGCGAGCATGAAGCCGCCACCAGCCAGAGCGGTGACGCGCAGGAAATCGCGGCGGTCGAGTGTAATGGTGGGGCTCATTTCGCGTCCTTCATGCTCGGCGCCGCATCCGCAGCGCCTGGGGTTCGCACAGCTTCGTGAATGCCCTGGCGGATGCGGATGTAGGTGCCGCAGCGGCAGAGGTTGGTGTTCATCGCCGCGTCAATCTCGGCGTCGGTCGGTTTCGGCCGGGTCGAGAGCAGCGCCGCGGCGGCCATGATCTGGCCCGCCTGGCAATAGCCACATTCCGGGACGTCGAGTCTTTCCCACGCTTTCTGCAGCGGGTGCGACCCGTCGGGAGACAGCCCCTCAATCGTGACCACGGCCGCGCCGGCCACGTTGGCCAGTGGGGTCTGGCACGAGCGCACCGCGCGTCCGCGCAGGTGCACGGTGCAGGCGCCGCACTGGCCGGTGCCGCAGCCGTACTTGGCGCCGCTGAGGTTCAGGACATCCCGCAGAACCCACAGCAGGGGCATGTCGGTCGGGGCATCCACGGTGGTCGATTTCCCGTTGAGGGTGAAGGTGGTCGGCATGGCCGAATTATACGGGAACTGGGGAACTGGCGAACTGAGGCGCTGCATTGCCTCATTGGCCCATTGCCATTGGCCCATTGCCTCATTGCCCAATAGACTGGTTTCATGCGACATCGCGAAAGCGCTGGGTTGCTGCTGTACCGTCGAGGGCTGACGACGACCGTCCGCCTTGAGGTGCTGCTCGCGCATCCTGGCGGGCCGTACTGGGCCGAAAAACACGAAGGCGCGTGGTCGATTCCCAAAGGCGGAGTGGATCACGGCGAAACGCTGCTTGAGGCCGCGATTCGCGAGTTCCGCGAAGAAACGGGCTTCCATTCCGCGGCGCCCTACCTCGCCCTGGGAAGCGTCATTCAGCGCAGCGGAAAGACGGTGCACGCCTGGGCATTCGAGGGCGACTGCGACCCGGCTGCGACCAGCAGCAACCTGACGTCCACCGAGTGGCCGCCGCGCTCGGGCCGACGCATCGAGATCCCGGAGGTGGACCGCGTCTCGTTCTTCACGATCGACGAGGCCCGCCGCGTGATCAACGCCGGACAGGTGGGGCTGCTCGATCGGCTGCTGCAGCTCGGAGGGCATGGGCTTCAGCCCGTGCCGGGTGTCCCGGACTGAAGCCCGGGACACCCGGATCCTTCGGCGGGATCTCCGGAAAACGATCAGCCTACGTGGATGCGGGGGCGCTGCGCCGGGTCTGGTTCAGCCTGACGCAACACTTCGCGGCACACCGGCGCCGTGTCGCCTTCGCCAAACGCCAGGAACCTCAGCAGATACGTAAAGGGATTGCCTTCCGTCCAGCCGAAGTAGGCATGGGGAATGGTATTGGTGCGGTCGCGCAGATCGAGCAGCAGGCCGGCAATGGCGTTGGGGATGGCCGGGCTGGTGCAGCGCAGGACGTAGAAACCGCCGACGTCCGCGCCGGTCACTTTCAGTCGCTCGGAAAAATCCGATGTGTCACCCGGCCGGACCTCCAGGAAGAGAATCAACGCATCCGACGGCAGGTGGTGCGAGCTGAGTGCTTCATCCAGTTTGCGTGCGTACTCATCATGGTTCCCCGCATCAGGCCGATTGGCGATGATGCGCAGCGACTGCCGGCGCGCCGCCTCGGTCACCAGTTCCTCGGCCAGCGCGTCGTACTCAATCCCCTCGATGCGCAACTCCGTCGAACGCGCCACCCGTGATACCAGCGACGCGCCGATGATGGCAACGATGAACCAGGTGGCAATCTGGATGCCCTCGGGCCGCTCGATGATGCTGACAATCGTCGTGTAGACGAAGATGACGGCGATCGGCACGTAGCGTATGCGACGGTGCGGCAGCGCGATGGCCACGGCCACCGCGGCCGAGGTCATCAGCATCAACACGCCGGTGGCATACGCGCCGCCCTGGGCCGTGACATCGGCATCAAACACGATCGTCACCACCAGCGCCATCACCGTGATGATGAGCACCAGTGGGCGCGTGGCCCGCGCCCAGTCGGGGGCCATGCCGTAGCGGGGCAGGTACTGCGGTACGAGGTTGAGCAGGCCGGCCATGGCCGAGGCTCCCGCGAACCACAGCGTACCGATGGTGGCGATGTCGTAGACGGTGCCGAACACGTCGCCCAGATCGCGATGCGCCAGAAATGCAAGGACCCGGCCACTCGCCTCGCCGCCCGCGCTCATGGCTTCGGCCGGCACGCGCAACGTCGTAACGAGGGAACTGCCCGTCAGCAAAATACTCATGATGACGGCCGCGGACGTCAGCAGTTTCCGCGTGTTGCGAACCCGCGATGCCAGTATCTCCTCGTCCGTGTCACCGCTGCCGGCCACCAACGGCATGACGGCGACGCCGGTCTCAAACCCCGACAGGCCCAGTGCCAGCTTTGGAAACAACACCACCGCGAGCAGGATCATCATCGCGGGGTTGCCATGCTGCGCGTACAGTGTCCGGCGCCACTCGGAGAGCACTTCGGGATGCAGCACGACCTGCCACAGCTCGTACCCGATCACCACGACGTTGACGGTGAGAAAGGCCACCACCAGCAGCACCGCCAGCCAGATGGCCTCTTTGAAGCCGCGTACGAACACGGCGCCCAGGGCCGTCACCAGCAGGAGCGTGACGCCCACCTGGTGGTCAGCCCAGTCAGGCACAAAGGGATTCTCAATGATGTGCGCCGAGGCGTCGGCGGCCGAGAGCGTTATCGTGATGATGAAACTCGTGGCGGCAAAACCCAGGAGGACGAGGACCGCGCCTTTGCCTTTCCAACGCGGCAGGCGTTCTTCGAGTACCGACAGGCTGCCCTGCCCGTGCGGGCTGAGCGCCGCGATGCGGTGATAGACCGGGAGCGCCCCGAACAACGTCAACAGGATGAGGACCAGCGTGGCAAGGGGTGCAAGGGCGCCGGCGGCCAGAAACGCGATGGACGGTTGGTATCCGAGCGTCGAAAAATAGTCGACCCCGGTCAGGCACATGACCTTCCACCACGGTGCCGCATGCGGGCGCCGTGGCTGTCCCTGACTTTCTGTGAGTTCCTTCGTAAACCAGTGCCGAAGCCCGCTGGTCCGTTTCGGGGGCGACGTCACCGACTACGACTTTGGAACGGTCCAGAAGTAGATGGTGCGTCCATCCACCTCGATCGTCTGCTCGGGCTGCCACTCACCCATGTCGAAGCTGTTGGACACGATGCGCGTGCCGGGCTTGAGTTCCCTCAGAAGCTTCGGCATCAACTTCACATTGAGTGACGGCAGCAAATACAGCGTGACCACCGTGGCCTCGCTCAGGTTGGTGCTGTCGGCAAACAGATCCGTGTGGATGAACGTGACGCGGTCGGTGACCCCGGCCGTGATTGCGTTGGCATTGGATTCCTTGATCCGTGTCGGGTCAATGTCGATGCCCACGCCTCGCGCGCCAAACCGTTTTGCTGCGGTGATGACGATACGCCCATCGCCGCAACCCAGGTCATAGACCACATCGTTCTTGCCGACCTTGGCCAGTTTGAGCATCTCGTCCACGACCAACTGCGGTGTGGGGACGTAGATGACATCCGGATCACGCAGGGCGGGACGAGTCTGCGCGGCTGGCACCACCTGCGACAGACCCACCACCACCAACGCCGCCGCGAGAACGAGACTCTTGCGCACCATCAGGTTTCTCCCTGGTGGCCATTATACGGAAAACGTCTAGTGGGCGCGCTCGATCACAATAAGCGTGGCGTCGTCCTGGGCCGGACCGGCCGTCCAGGCGATCACGGCGGCGTTCAGCGCATCCACGAGCGCTTCGGCGCTGCCAGCAGGCGTGCGCACCGCCAATGCGGCCAGCCGATCTTCGCCGAATTCCTCGTCGGCCGCCGACCGGGCTTCGGTCATGCCGTCGGTGAAGCAGATCAACCGATCACCGGGGCCAAACGAGGCCGTGCCGGTGGTGTACGTCCAGTCGTTCGACACGCCCAGCACGAGGCCCGTGGTGGCCAGCTGATCGATGCGGCCATCGGCTCGCACCAGGATGGGCGGGTTGTGGCCGGCGTTGGCGTACGAAATCACGCCGCCCTCAAGGTCCACCACGGCGTAACAGAAGGTCACAAACTTGCCCGACGCGATATTGCGGCAGAGCAGCCGATTCACTGAACTGCACACTTCGTGGGGTTCGGCGGTGGCATTGGCAAAGGCGCGCACGGCCGCCTGCAGATTGGACATGAGCAACGCGGCGGGCAGACCCTTGCCGACGACGTCGGCGATGGAGAGGGCGACGCGGGTGTCGCTGAAGCGCAGGACGTCGTAGCAGTCGCCGCCAATGCCGGCGGCCGGTGTCCACCGGGCGGCGATCTGGCAGCCATCCAGGATGGGCATGACGCCGGGTAACAGGGCCCGCTGAATCTGGCGCGCCTCTTCGTGGTCGCGGGCAAATCGCGCATCGCGGCGCCGCGCGGCCTGGCCTTCGGCCACTTCGCGGTTGACCACGTCCACAAGCGTGGTGTCGTCCCACGGCTTCTGGACGAAACTGCGCGCGCCACGGCGCATCGCCTCCACGGCCGTCCCGATCGAGCCCCAGCCGGTCATGACCACGACAGGAAGGGCCGGGTCCTGGGTTCGGACTTTCTCGAGTAGTTCCAGGCCTTCGCGGCCCGACGTGGTGTCGCGCGTGTAGTTGAGATCCATGAGCAGCAGGTCGTACCGCTGTTCGGCCATCCGGTCGATGACATCACCCACCGAACTGACCAGGTCGGCCTCATGTCCGGCGTCAACCAGCAGGAGCCGCAGGGCCTGCAGGATGTCGAGTTGGTCGTCGGCCACGAGGATCTTGGCGGGATTCACGACCGGTCCATCTACAAGGCTCATGCCAGCCCGGAAAGTTGGCACGGCTTTTCCTTCTATTGGGGAGAGAGGGGACCTCAGCCCGTCCAAGACAGGCGATAATCCCATTTGTGGGACGGAGGGAGTCCCGATTACCGATGTCAGATTCCAGACTGCCGATCACATCAGGGCGAGTGCTGGTCGCCGACGACCAGTCCGACGTCCTCAATGCCCTGAAGCTGTTGCTGGGCGGCGAGGGGTATGACGTGACGACCGCGGCGTCGCCTCGCGACCTGGTGGCGGCGCTGGAGCGGGCGGATTTCGACGTGGCGCTCATCGACCTCAACTACACGCGCGACACCACCTCGGGCCAGGAGGGGTTTGCGCTGCTCGACCGCATGAAGGCCATTGATCCCACCTTGCCCGTGCTTGTGATGACGGGATGGAGCAGCGTGGCCGGGGCGGTGGAAGCGATGCGGCGTGGCGCACGCGACTACATCGAGAAGCCGTGGGATGACGAGAAGCTGCTCGTGGCCGTCCAGACCCAGTTGGAACTGCGTCGCGCCTTGCGGCGCAGCCGCCGCCTGCAGGAAGAGAATGAGCGCCTGCACAAGCGCGACCTGCCGACGTTTATCGCGCTGGCTCCGGCGATGCGCGCCGTGCGCGACACGATCGAGCGCGTGGCGGCGTCCGACGCGAGTGTGCTCATCACCGGCGAACACGGCACGGGCAAGGAAGTGGTGGCGAGCCTGCTGCACCGGCTCTCGCACCGGTCGTCCAAACCGCTCGTCACCATGAACGCCGGGGGCCTGTCGGAGGGCGTGGCCGAGAGCGAGTTGTTTGGTCACGTCAAGGGCGCGTTCACTGATGCGCGGACGGACCGCATCGGCTGTTTCGAACTGGCGGACGAAGGCACGTTGTTCCTGGACGAAATCGCGAACATGCCGTCGCGCCTGCAGCCCAAGCTGCTGCGCGTGCTGCAGACGGGCGAAGTGCAGAAGGTCGGGTCGTCGCGCGTCATCTTCGTGAACGTGCGTGTGATCTCGGCCACCAATGCCGACTTGCCGGCCGAGATTGCCGCCGGACGGTTTCGCGAGGACTTGTTGTACCGCCTGAACACGGTGGTGGTTCACCTGCCGCCGCTGCGTGAGCGTCCTGAAGACATTGTGCCGTTGGCCGAGCATTACCTCGCCCGGTATTCGGACCGGTACAAGCGCGTGTTTGAAGGGTTTGATCGGTCTGCGCGCCAGGCGCTTGAAACGCACCTGTGGCCCGGCAACGTGCGCGAGTTGGGGCACGCGATTGAACGCGCCGTGCTGATGGCGCAGTCGGGCGCGATTACGGCACAGGATCTGGGCGTGCAGGCGGGAGCCGGCGCGGCGCCGGCCGCGGGCGATGACATGACGCTTGAGCAGTCCGAGAAGGTATTCATTCAGAAAGTGCTGGCGAAACACGCCGGCGATGTGCGCAAGGCCGCTGAACAACTTGGTGTCAGTCGCAGCGCCCTGTACCGCCGGCTGCAGTGCTTCGGACTTTAAGGACGGTCATGGACGCCCAATACAAACGAGGCGCGCCACAGGCGCGCAACCTGGAGCTGGCGATTGCGCTGCTGGTGGTCGGAGGCGCATTACCGGCCGTCAGCGTGTCGCTCTGGTACCTGTGGCGGCAACCCCTGCCACCCGAGGTCCGATGGACGCTGACGATCGTGATTGTGGTGTTCTGGATCGCTTCCGGGTCGGCGGCCCGGCAGATGGCCACGCGGTCGCTGAACGTGATCGCGAATCTGCTGGGCGCGCTTCGTGAAGGAGACTATTCCATCCGCGGCTTGAGCGCGCGCTCCGGCAGTTCCATGGCGATGGTGATGCGTGAGGTCAACGATCTCGGTTCGACCCTGCAACGCCAACGCACCGAGGCCGTCGAGTCCACGGCGTTGCTGACCCACGTGATGCAGGAGATCGCGGTGGCCGTGTTCGCCTTCGACCCGCTGCACCAGCTCCTCCTCGTCAACAAAGCCGGCGAGCGCCTGTTCGGCAAGACGCAGGTCGACCTGCTGGGCACACCCGCCACGGGCATGGGCATGGATGAGTACCTCACCGGGGAGCCGCGACGCCTGATCGATCGGGCGATTGGCGGCCGGAAGGGCCGGTACGAAGTGCGGCGCGCCGCGTTTTACCGCGACGGCCGCCCGCACCACCTGATCGTCATCGCCGACCTGAGTCAGGCGCTGCGCGAAGAAGAACAAGCCGCCTGGCAGCGCATCGTCCGCGTCCTGTCGCACGAGATCAACAATTCGCTGACGCCGATCAAGTCCATTGCGCACTCGTTGCGCCGCATCGTTGATAGAGCGGCGGGCTCCGCCGCGGACCGCGCGGCCGGGATCTCGGGGTTTGAGCGCAGCGACGAGGTGTCGCAGGGGCTGTCGCTCATCGAGGAACGATCGGGGGCGTTGGGCCGGTTCCTGCGCGCCTACGCGCAGTTGGCCCGATTGCCGAAGCCCCAGCCCAGGCCGCTGTCGGTGACGGATCTCATGATGCGGATTGTCGAACTCGAGAAACGCCTGCCTGTGCGCGTCACCCCATCGCCAGAGATTCGCCTGGTGGCGGATTCAGACCAACTCGAACAGGCGCTGATCAACCTGGTGCGCAACGCCGTGGATGCGTCGCTCGAGACCAACGGCGCCGTGTCCGTGCGGTGGTCCACGCTGGGCGACTGGGCCGAAATCGCCATCGATGATGAGGGCAAGGGCTTGCCCGATACCTCGAACCTGTTCGTGCCGTTTTTCACGACCAAACCCAATGGATCGGGTATCGGCCTCGCGCTCAGCCGGCAGATTGCCGAAGCGCACGGGGGCACGATTACGCTTGAGAATCGTGTGGGCGCCGTGGGGTGCCGGGCGGCGTTGAGACTGCCGATGAAAATGAGCCAATGAGCCAATGCAATGAGGCCATGAGGCAATGGGGCAATGGCCGAACGTAGAGCGCGCTGAGCTTCATGCGCGCCTGGCGCCGCGGTCTTGAGAGCCAGGCCGCGCCAGAAAATTCCCCGAGTTCCCTAGAGCGGTTTCGACATGCGTGTAGTCGAAACGTAGCGCGGCCTGGGTCTCAAGGCCGCGGCCGCGCGCTTGAAACCCAGCGCTTATTTTGGGTCTAGTTGACCCCTATGGACGTTATTGACCCCACTTCGCTCATTGCCCCATTGCCAGAACGCCTCGGCTGAACGACACGAGATCTCCCTCATTAATCTCCGTCAGAGCCGACGTGATGATGAACTCGCCAACGGTGAGGCCGTCCAGGATCTGCGTCAGTTGCGGTGTCGTGAGGCCCACGCGCACGTCGCGACGCATGACGCGATTGTCGGTGCCGGCCACCATCACAAAGGTCACGCCGCTGACGCGTTGCACCGCGGCGGTGGGCACCACAAGCGCCTCGGGCACCGACGCAATCAGGATCTCCACGAGGACCGCCGTGCCCGCCGGCGGACTTGGAATGCCGGGAGCCAGCGTCAGTGCCACAGCCGCCGTGCCGGCATCGGGCGAGGACGGTGTGGTGACGCGAGTCACGGTGCCTGCCATCGGCCCTTCGCCCATCGGGGTGATCGTCGCACTCTGACCATTGACGATTTGGCCGAGGTCCTGCACGAGCACGTCTGCGGTGATCTGCACTCGGGTGGGATTGATGATGCGGATGACCGGGTCTGTACCGGTGCCAAGCACCGTGTCGCCCACGTAGTGCCAGCGGTTGGCCACCACGCCGGCAAACCGTGCGCGAACCGTGGCGCGCTCCTCGGCGACGCGTTCGGTGGCCAGTGTCTGCCGTGCCGCCGATAACTCGATCTCGGCGCGAGCCTGATCGCCCCTGGCATTGTCGAGTTCCACCCGCGGCGCCAACCCCTGTCCGACGAGTGAGGTGAATTGCGTCACGCGCGCCTTTGCGGCCTCCACGCGTGCGAGGATCTGCGCGATTTCCAGTTCCGCTGCGTGGATCGCCGCCACGCGGCTTGGGACCTCGAAGCGCGCGATGATGTCGCCCACACTGACGGGGCTGCCCTCGGCCAGCGGCAGTTCCACAACCGTGGAGGTCTCGGTCGCATGCACCGTGAAGTCTCCGTCGGGCATTGGCGTGACGGCGCCGCGTGCGCTCACGATGCGGCGAAGCACATTCATGCGGGCGGGCTCCACAGAGACCTGGATGGCGCCGGTCAGCGCGGCCTCGGGTTCCGCATCGCGGCCGCAGGCGCCCGCGCCAAGGAGCCCGAGCACAAGGACCGCAGTGAGCGGTCGGCGCGCCGGCCACACAAGCGTCGAGACCAGCGACAGCAGTACCGTGATTGAGGCACCGATCACGGCATACCAGGGCCACGCGACACTCGTGAACGCCCACACCGACCAGACCGTGGCCCAGGCCACGAGCATCGAGGACGCCACGGGCCACGCCTCAACGCGCCGGCGCATGACGGCCACGAGGAAGGCGCCCAGCACGGGACCGGCTCCGAGTCCCAGCACGGCGAGGCCGGCGTCGAGCACCGACTGATTGAGCTGCGTGGCCAACAACGCAATCCCGATTTGCACCATGCCCCAGCCTACCGTAGCCCGGTGCGCCACGCGCAGCATGTCGGCATCGCTCGCCTTCGGCTTCCAGTACTTCAGGTAGAAATCGTTGACGGTGGTGGCCGCCAACGAGTTGATGGACGGCGACAGGGCCGCCGCCACAATCGCCGCCACCACGAAGCCGGCGAAACCCGCCGGCACGTAGTCGCGGACGAACGTGGGGATCAGCATGTCGGGTCGTGCCAGTGTGGGCGCGGCCACATGCTGGTAAAACGTGGCCAGTGTGACCCCGATGAACAGAAATAGACCGAACTGCAGGAAGACCAGAATGCCGCTGAGCGAGAGTCCGACCTGCGCCTGTTGCTGCGATCGTGCGGTGAGCAGCCGCTGGACAAGGAATTGATCCGTGCCGTGCGTGGCCAGCGTGAGCGCGACGCCTCCGACCATGCCGGCCCAGAAGGTGTAGGCCCTGAAAAAATCGAGCCGCAGGTCGAACATCACGAATCGACCGTTGGCGCTCCCGAAGTCGAGCACCTCACGGAGCCCGCCCGGCACGCCGGCCAGGGCAAACCAGAACACGATGAGTGCGCCGGCCAGATAGACAAACATCTGAATCACGTCGGTCCAGATGACCGCCGCCGCGCCGCCATAGAAGGTGTAGACGATCATCGCGATGCCCAGCACCAGGATGGCGCCCCAGATGGGCACACCAACCAGCGTGGCGACCACGGCTGACGTGGCAAACAGGCGGATGCCGTCGGCCGCGCTCCGGGTCAGCAGGAACATCGCCGACCCGAGGTTGCGCACCGGGGCGCCGAACCGCTCGTGCAGCACCTCGTACGACGTCATGAGTTCACGCGCGAAGTACTTCGGAATGAAGACCGCACTCACGATGAATCGCCCGGCGATGTAGCCGAGCGCAAGTTGCAGGAAGGTGAGATTGCCCGCCGCCGCATAGGTCTGCGCGGGAATGCCGATGAACGTGAGGGTGCTGGTCTCGGTGGCCACCACCGTGAAGCAGACCGCCCACCACGGCACGGATCGGCTGATCAGGAAGTACTCGGAGGCCGACGTCTGGCGCTTCGCGAAGCTCGCGCCCAGCCAGATGATCAGGCAGAGGTACACGCCGATGATCGCGTAGTCGAGGCCGGCCACGAGCGTCTATCTCGCCGCCAGCAACTCACCAAACCACACGTACTGCGACCATTTCTTCGACATTTGCCGTCAGTCTCCTCAGGGATGCGAGCAGGTAGTGTACCGTCTGCCCCGGAAAATACGACCAGTGCTGAAACTTTTTCACACCTGCGGTGTTTGTCAGGTAATGACCGTCCGCCCGCTGGGCCAGGCATGACCGACGCCCGGGCTTTTGAGGCGTTCCTTCTGGAATACCAGGACATGGTTTATGCCACGGCCTTGCGGCTGTTGGGCAACGCGATGGAGGCGGAAGACGTGGCGCAAACGGTGTTCATGAAGGCGTTCGAGCAGTTCGACCAGATCGGCACCAGTCCATCGGCACCAGGATGGCTCAAGACCGTGACCACGAACACCTGCCTGAACCACCTCTCGCGCTACCGCAACCGCTGGCGCTTCTTCAGCGAGTTGAGTGGCGCCGAGGCAAAAGCCATAGACTCCCGGACTGGGAAGTGGGGAACTGGGGAAACTCAGGGACCCTTGGACCCCACGCCCCCTGGACCCCGGGACCCCGACACGGCGCTGGATGCCGCCCTGCGCCGCCTGCCCGCACACCAGCGCGTCCCCATCGTCCTCTTCCACTTTGATGACCTGACCTACCAGCAGATTGCCGAGCGGCTGAATATCTCGGTGGGCAAGGTCAAGACCGACATCCATCGGGGACGAGAAGCGCTCCGCGCCGCGCTGGCCTCAGCCCACGAGGCGGGAGCGCTTCGATGACTCCCCGCGGCGTGAACTTCGATCCACACGATCCCCTGACCCGGGCACTGCGGGCGTTGCCCGAGCCGCGTGCGCCACGTACCCTTGCGCCGCGCGTGATGGCAGCGGTGCATGCCCGGCTCGCCCGGCCGGCACCGCGCACCTGGTTTGATTGGCCACTGGGGTGGCGCGTCAGTTCGGCTGTGGGCGCCGTGACCGTGATGGTCGCCGTGACGCTGGTGTGGCCGATGGCGCTCGCGTGGCTGCAGCCCGCCGCAGATGCGATGAGTGCTCGCGTCGGCGTGGTATGGCTCAAAGTCGACGTTACCCTCCGCGTTGCCGCCGTGTTCTTTCGCGCAGTGTGGTATCCGCTCGTATTGCCATTTTTGGCCATTGTCACGGTGATGACCATCGCGTGCGCCACAGTGGGCGCGATGCTCGGCCGTGTCGCTCTGGGAGGAGCGTCTCGATGAACGCAAGAAAACTCATGGTCGTGGCGCTCCTGATGATGACCGCCGTTGTGACCGCCGCGGGCGCAAGTCCCCAGGCTCCCCGATCACCACGTGAGAATCCACCGACCCCGCGCGGACAGGATGCGACCAGCCCGACGACGCGGCCGCAACCCAAGTCGCCCGCGCTCGATCGCTTCGAGCAGGAATTCGGGTTTCGTCAAAGGTATTGGCGGCCCGTGCTGCGCATCGGGCAGGACTACGCGCTGCGAGCCAACGAAGTGGTGCGCAGTGTCACGGTGGTCTTCGGCAATGTCCGCATTGATGGCCGCGTGGAAGGCGACCTGGTCGTCATCTTCGGGCCCGTGACGCTCTCAAACACCGCGGTCATCAAGGGCTCGTTTGTCGTCGTCGGCGGCAACGCCACGGTGCAGTCCGGCGCGATTGTGCGCGACGAGGTCGTGGTCATTGGCGCGGGATTGGATGTGCCGGAGAATTTCATCTTCGGCAGCGGGCACTTCGTGGTGGGCACACGCGCGCTCGGCGCGTGGATGGAGTCTGTGGTGCCCTGGGTGACTTATGGGCTCTTGTGGGGCCGGCCGATTGTCGCGAGCCTGGGCTGGGTCTGGAACATTGTCGGCCTGTTCCTGCTGGTGTATCTGCTGATCAATCTGGTGGCACACGATCCCGTGACCGCCACCGCGTCGGTGCTGGCCACGCGCCCGCTCGGCAGTTTCATGACGGGGTTGCTCGTCTTGCTGCTGGCCGGGCCGGTCTCCGCCTTGCTCGCGGTATCGATCATCGGTCTTGCGGTCATTCCCTTCGCGTTAGCGGCGCTCGTGGTGGCGGGTTTCGTTGGCCGGGTGGGCGTGCTGCGTGCAATTGGCAACACGGTGATGAGGCCCGACGAGCCGGGCAGCCGCTTGCAGGCCCTGCGGTCGTTTGTGATCGGTTTTGCTTTGGTGACACTGACGTACATGGTGCCGCTGCTGGGTTTCATGGCGTGGGCGCTGTTCGGCGTCCTGGGGCTGGGCGCGGCCGTGCTCGCGTTCCTGACGGCGTGGCGGCGCGAACATCCCAAGGTGGAAAAAGCGCCGCGGGTGCGCAGGAGCGCGCCTCTTTCCACGCCGCCTGTTGAACCGGCCCCCTCCACCACGTTGGGCGACGATGACGCGGAGACTGGAGGCGATCCCGCTGGGGCCGCATCGTTTGCCGTCGGTGGTGGCGCGGCGGCGGCCAGCATGCCGGGCGTCTTCGCGTCGAATCTGGCGTCGTTTCCGCGCGCCGCATTCCTCGACCGCGCGGCGGCGTTTGTCATTGACGTCGTGTTGCTGCTGTTCGTGAGCGAGCTGCTGGACCAGCAATCCAGATATCGCGATGACGACCTCCTCTTTCCCTTGTTGCTGATCTATTTCATTGGCTTCTGGGTGTGGAAGGGCACGACGATTGGCGGGATCGTGGCGAACCTCCGGGTGGTCAAGATCAACGGCGGCGAGCTGTCGTTTCTTGAAGGGCTGGTGCGTGGCCTGACGAGCGTGCTGTCGTTTGGCGCGCTCGGCATCGGGGTGTTGTGGATCCTGCGCAGCGACCTGATCGCCAGCGACGGCCGGCCTGCGCGTCAGGCCTGGCACGATTTGGCCGCTGGCACGTACGTCGTCAAAGTGCCGAAGGGCTATCCGTTGCCATAGAGATTTTTCTTGTGGCGCCATTATGGTGCTATTATGGCTCCATGCTGTCTTCAGTCAGTCTCTCAATCAAGGACGTGCCCGCTGAGATGGCTGTGGCTCTGCGCGAGCGGGCGGCGCAGAACCACCGGTCGATTCAAGGGGAGCTCATGGCGATTCTTGAGGAAGCCGTCCGGCCTCCCCGGAATCGTGGGTTCGATCCCGACCGCTTGATCCGGATGGCAGGGGCGTTGGGGCTCGGCCCCTCGGAGAGTTCGGTTGGCGTGATCCGCAAGCTCAGGGATTCGCGGTGAACCGCGTGGTGGCCGACGCGTCGGCGTTGGCGGCCGTCACGTTCCAGGAGCCGGGCGTTGACGACGTGAAGTTGCGGATGATGGGCGCGCAGGTCTTTGCGCCACGGATCCTGCAGTTTGAAATGGCCAGCGTGGCCTGGAAGCGCATTCGGCGAGAGCCAGAGTCCGCCGTGGCTACCCTGACGTTGTTGCAGGCCGCCCTCGGAGAGGGCAGCCACATCCAGTGGATGGACGTGAACGTCACCGACGTCGTCCTCATCGCTCATGCCACCGGGCTCACGGCCTACGACGCGAGCTATCTGTGGCTCGCGGCTTCGCTCGGGGCTGATCTGGTGACCCTCGACAAGCGCCTGGCCGCTGCAAATATCATAGAGACCTGATGTCGCGATCGCGCCTGGCCATCGTCGCGGGCCTCTACGTCTTACTGACGCTCGTCATGATGTATCCGGTCAGCGTCAACCCTTCGGGCCTGAAGCTGGGAGGCGGGGCCGATCCAAGTCTCTACATCTGGACCATCGGCTGGGGTACGCACGCGCTGACACACGCGCCCTGGGCCGCCTTCGACGCGAATATTTTTTTTCCGTTCAAGCATACACTGGCGTACTCCGAGAATGCCCTGGGCAGCGCGCTCATGGCCGTGCCCGTCATGTGGGTGACCGGAGACCCGCTCACCTCGACCAATGTGGTGGCGATCCTGTCTGTGGTGTTGTGTGCGTTCGGGGGTTATTTCCTTGGGCGCACATTGGGACTGTCGCGGCCGGCGGCGTTTATCACCGGGCTGATTTTCGCCTTCGCTCCGCCCCGATTCGCGCGACTGGCGCAGATTCACCTGGCGGTGCACTGGGTGCCGTTCGGCCTGGCGTTCCTGCACCGGTATCTCGACAGTGGCAAGGCGCGTCATCTGCACGCGACTCTGGCCCTGTTCTCGTTGCAGGCGCTGACGAGCGGGCACGGCGCAGCGCTCCTGATTCTGGCCTCGGTGCTGATCGTTGGTTTTCGACTGGTGTGGGGCATGCCCTTGGCACTGGCCACCCGGGTGCGCCACGTTGGCTGGAAAGGCCTGGTCGTGCTGCTGCCGGCGGCCTTGGCATTCATTCCATATTGGCTCGCGCGTCGCGAGGTGCGGCTTGAACGTGTGCTCGATGATGTGGGCGTGACGGGGTCGAGCTACCTCAGTTCCCCTTCGCACGTGCACAAATGGATGGTGGCGAACCTGCCTGATTGGGTCTGGCTGCGTCAGGAACCGGATGCGTTCCTGTTCCCAGGCATCGTGCCGGTGGTTCTGGCGGCGTTCGCCCTCTCCCGGCTCGTGTCGCGCGAGCGCTGGACGTACGTGGCCATGATTGTGGTCACCGCGTGGATGACCATCGGTCCGCCGTTCTCGATCTGGCGATGGATCTACTGGCTTCCCGGGTTGAACTTCATCCGGGTGCCATCGCGCTTCACGCTGCTTGGGATTCTTGCGCTGGCCGTGCTGGCGGGTTTGGGGTTCGACCGTCTGTCGACATCGTGGCCCCGGCGCCGCCGTTTGCTGGCCGCGGGCTTCATCGCCGCGTTGCTCTTGATCGAGTGTGCGTTCATGCCGATCGATGCCAGGCCGTTCAAGATCGACTCGACGCCGGTGGACCGCTGGCTCGATAGTCAACCGAAGCCGTTTGCCGTTGCGGAGTTTCCTCTGTCGGAATCCCGTGCGGATTCGCGCCGGGCCGACATGGCCACCAACTTCATGCTGCACTCACTCTCGCACCACCAGCCGACCGTGTTCGGCTACAGCGGCGTGGAGCCGCCCGGGTACAAGGAGATGTACAACGACCTCATCCGGTTTCCGTCAGACCAGAGCATCACTCGTCTGACCAATCTCGGCGTGACCTATGCCGTGGTGCACCTCGAGTACTACGACGCGGAGTTCCGCGCAGAGTATGAAGCCAGGCTGGCGTTCTTTGGCGACCGTCTGCGGCTGGTGCATCAGGACGGCCTCGGGCGCGTCTATCGTCTGCAGCCCAAGTCAGAGTGATCGCCGCTGCCGCGCTCCGGGTACAATCTCGGGGCGCCCATGAAACTGCGACTGCACCTGACCGTCAATGGCGAGCCGGCCGAAGCGCTGGTGGACCCCGACAAGACCCTGCTCGAAGTGCTCCGTGAAGACCTGCAACTGACGGGCACCAAACACGGTTGTGAACTGGGCGAGTGCGGCGCGTGCGCGGTGCTGCTCGACGACCAGCCCGTCTTGTCCTGTCTCGTGGTCTCCCACGAGTGTGAGGGCCGATCGGTTATCACGGTTGAAGGCCTGACGGTGGATGGCCGCCTCCATCCGCTGCAGGAGTGCTTCGCGGATCTTGGCGCGTCGCAGTGTGGGTATTGCACGCCTGGCATTCTCATTGCGGCGAAGGCGTTGCTTGACCGTGAGCCGAATCCGTCGCGCGACCTGATTCGCGAAGCCCTGTCCGGCAACCTGTGCCGGTGCACGGGGTACCAGCAGATTCTCGACGCGGTGGAAGCCGCCGTGCAGGGCCGAAAGCGGGCGACGTGACGCCGCCCCGCAATGTGATCGGCAAGCCGCGGCGGCGAGTAGACGGCCGCGCGAAGGTGACCGGTCAGACGAAGTTCGCGGACGACATCATCCTGCCGCGCATGCTGCACTGCAAGCTGCTGCGCTCCACCGTGCCCCACGCGAGAATCGTGCGCATCGATACGTCGAAGGCGGCTGCTGTTGAAGGGGTCTCACTGGTGCTGACCGGGGAATCGTTTCCGATTCCCTACGGCATCCTGCCGGTCAGTCACGACGAACATGCGCTGTGCCCGGACGTGGTGCGGTTTGTCGGCGACCCGGTCGCTGCAGTGGTGGCGCGCGACGAGGCGACCGCCGATCGGGCGGCGCGTCTGATCGAGGTCGAATACGAGACGCTGCGCACCTTCGCTTCGCCCGCCGACAGCCTGGCGCACCCCGAGCCGCGCATTCACGACTACGGTGACTTTGGTAACGTCCACAAAGCCGTGGCGCTCCAGTTCGGAGACGTTGACGCTGCCATTGCGGGCGCCGATCACGTGTTCGATGACACGTTCTTCTTCGAGGGCAACACGCACCTGCCCATCGAGCAACACGCGACGGTCGCCACGAAAGACCCCGATGGCAAGCTCGTGGTCTATTCGAGCACCCAGACCCCCCACTATCTGCACCGGGCACTCTCGAAGGCGCTGGAGATACCGGCCGCGCACATCCGCGTGGTCGCCACGCCCAATGGCGGCGGGTTCGGCGGCAAGAGCGATCCGTTCAATCACGAAGTAGTCGTGGCCTATGCGGCCATGCGCCTGGACCGGCCGGTGAAGATCGCGCTGACGCGCGAAGAGGTCTTTTATTGCCACAGGGGACGCCACCCGGTGTTGATGCGCTTCCGCGCGGGTGTGACCAACGACGGCCGCATCACCGGCCTCGACCTGCAGACGCTGCTTGATGGCGGCGCCTACGGGTCCTACGGCGTGGCCAGCACGTTCTACACGGGCGCGTTGCAGACGGTCACCTACGACATTCCGACCTATCGTTTCCGCGGGTGTCGCGTGTTCACCAACAAGCCGCCGTGCGGTCCCAAGCGCGGCCATGGCACGCCGCAGTCGCGCTTCGGCCAGGAAGTGCAACTCGACAAGATTGCCGAGAAGCTCGTCATCGATCCGGCCGACCTTCGTCTCAATATTGTTCAACCGCCCGACAGCCTCACGGCCAACTTCCTGCGCGTGGGTACCATCGGCCTGTCGGACTGCATCACGAAGGTTGTTGCGCGCTCCGGGTGGCGTGAGAAGTTCCGCAAGCTGCCACATGGCCGCGGCGTGGGCTTGGCGTGTTCGTCCTACCTCTCGGGCGCGGGACTTCCCATCAACTGGAACGACCTGCCGCACTCAGGCGTGCAACTCAAGCTCGACCGCAGCGGCGGCGTCACGGTGTTCTGCGGCGCCACCGAGATCGGCCAGGGGTCCGACGATGTGCTGGTGGGGATTGTGGCTGAGGTGCTGGGCATCGACCCGTTTGATGTGCGCGCGGTGACGGGCGATACGGATTTGACTCCGGTGGACCTTGGTTCCTACTCAAGCCGCGTGACCTTGATGATGGGCAATGCGGCGATTCAGGCCGCCGAGCGCGCGCGCGAATTGATCGCAGAAGGTGTCAGCGCGAAGCTTGGCATTCCAAAGGGCCGGCTGGTGTTTGCCGACCGGCGGGTCTTCGATAGCGAAGACCCCGACAAGGGGACGTCATTCCGCGAAGCCGTCTGCATGGCCGAGGCGAAGTTCGGCACACTCGGCACCACGGGCTCGTACACTCCGCCGAAGTCACCCGCGAAGTTCAAGGGTGGCGGCGTCGGCCCCTCGCCGACCTATTCCTACACGGCCTGCGTGGTCGAAGTGGACGTGGACCCCGAGACCGGTTGGGTGACGGTGCCCCGCGTGTGGATTGCGCATGACATCGGTTGTGCGCTCAATCCTGTGCTTGTGCGCGGGCAGGTTGAGGGTGGCGTCTACATGGGCATCGGCGAGGCGTTGATGGAAGAGCAGGTGTTCCGCCGGCTGCCGGCCAAGCTCTCGCACGCGCTCGTCCACAAGTGTCCGTCCATCCTCGAGTACAAGAGTCCGACGTTCCTGGACATGCCGGAAGTGTTTACGGACCTGATCGAACATCCCGATCCCGCAGGGCCCTTTGGCGCGAAAGAAGTGGGGCAGGGACCGCTGCTGCCGATCATGCCGGCCGTGGCCAACGCCGTCTACGACGCGGTGGGCGTGCGCATCGACTCGATTCCCGTCACACCAGAGAAGATTCTCCGCGCCCTCGAGGCCAAGGCCGCCGGCAAATTGCCTCGGTCGGGACCGGCGTCATTCCCTGACATCCCCTGGCCTGAAACGCTGCACGTGACGCCGCCGTGGGCCGGTGGCGACGGGCGTGCGGTGAACGATCCGAAGCGGCCGACACATCGCAAAGTGGACGCGGGCATCGAAGCGAAGGCGGCCGGCATGAGCAAGGGGGCCGACTCATGATGCGCCTTCCGTCGTACCGCTACCGCGCTCCCAAGACCGTGCAGGACGCGGCCGCGTGGCTGGCCGAGTCGCCCAAGGACACGATGCTCCTGGCTGGCGGCACCGATTTGATTCCCAACATGAAGCGGCGTCAGCAGGTGCCGTCCACGGTTGTCGGACTCCGTGGTGTCAGTGAACTCTCGCGAGTGGAAGACCGCGACGGGTTCGAGATCGGTGCCGGCGTCACCCTGACTTCGCTCGTACATGACGAGCGTGTGCGTGCGCGGTACCTGGGCCTATGGCAGGCGGTGGGGCAGATTGCCACGCCGCTGCTGCGCAACATGGGCACCATTGGCGGGAACATCTGTCTCGACACACGGTGTACGTACTACGACCAGAGTTTCGAGTGGCGGCAGTCGATCAACTTCTGCATGAAGAAGGACGGAGATACGTGCTGGGTCGCGACGTCGAGCGACAAGTGCCTGGCCGTGTCCTCCACCGATGCGGCGCCCGCCCTGATGTCGTTGGGGGCAACGGTGCGTCTGGTCTCAGCCACAAGCACCAGGGATGTGGCGCTCACCGACCTCTACGCAAACGACGGCATGTTCTATCTCACGCGCCGGGCCGATGAAATTCTCACCACGGTTACGTTGCCCACGTCGGACGGCTGGCGCAGCACCTACTGGAAACTTCGGCGCCGCGGGTCGTTCGATTTTCCGGTCGCCGCAGTGGCCGCTGCCGCCCGCTTCCACGACGACCGCATCGTCGAGGCTCGCATCGTGCTTGGCGCCGTGGCCTCGCGTCCTCTGGAGGTGCCGGTTGCGGCGGCTCGCCTGGCGGGCCAGACACTCACCGACGAGCTCATCGCGTCGGTGGCCGATGACGCCTACACGCTCGCGAAGCCGATGGACAACACAGACTTCGAATTGGTGTGGCGCAAGAAGACGGTGCGGTCGTTGGTCACGTCGGCGCTGCGAGAACTGCGCGGCGACGACATGCGCGAGGCGCGTACCAAACTCGCGCGTCACCCCCTGCTCGTGATCAGCTAGCGGCGTTTGTCCCGGGCTGAAGCCCGGGACCTCCGAACGGCCGCGCACAAAGGCGAGCACCGTAGGAATGCGGGTTCTGGTTCGGGTTAAGCTGTGGCCTTGTCCCATCGTCTGGCCATCATCGCTGCCTTTCTGATCGTGGTGTGTCCCGTCCGTGCGCAACAGGCGCCGGCGGCCGACCCGCTGACGGTCATGTCTTTCAATATCCGTTATGGCACGGCGAATGACGGCGTGAACCGGTGGGAGAACCGGCGTGAGGCATTGTTTGCGCTGATGCGCGCGGAGAACGCCGATCTCGTTGGTCTCCAGGAGGCCTTGTACTCGCAGATTCAGGAGATTCTGGTGGCCGTACCTGGGTTTGCGGTGGCTGGCGTCGGGCGTGACGACGGCCGGACGAAGGGGGAGTTTTCGGCCATTCTGTTTCGGACCAACCGATTCACGTTGTCGAATGCGGGCACGTTCTGGTTCTCGGACACGCCCGAGGTTGTGGCGTCCACGTCCTGGGGCAATACGATCACGCGCATCTGTTCGTGGGCGCGGCTTGTTGACAGGGACGGCCGGGCGTTCTGGCACTACAACGTGCATCTCGATCACATCTCGCAGCCGTCCCGGGAGCGGAGCACGGAGCTGCTGGCCAGGCGCATTGCGTCGGTGGCCCATCGCGGCGAGCCGGCGATCGTGACTGGCGACCTCAATGTGGGCGAGTCCAATCCGGCCGTGGCCGCGCTCGTCGGCAGCCCCTCGGCGCCGGGGGTCTTTGTGGATACGTTCCGGGTGCTCCATCCCGACACCAGGGACGTGGGCACGTTTACCGGGTTCGACGCTACCAGCATTGCCGGCGACAAGATCGACTATGTGTTTGTGCCACGCGGCACCGAGGTCCTGTCCGCGGCCATCGTGCGCACGGCCGCGAACGGGCGATCACCGTCGGATCACTTTCCCGTGACCGCGCGATTCCGCCTGAGGTAGCCTCGACTGCCGTCACCGGACAATGAGTGCGAGGGTGCGAGCATCCTCCCAGCGGCCGGTGCGCTCCAGCCAGACGTACGCGGTGACGGCGTAGTGCCCGGCTGGCAGTGAGACCGATGACGTCAGCGCGAACTGATTGCGCGGGAGGTCGAGTTCGGCCGCACCGAGGAAGACCGCTCCGCGTGGGCCCTGCGCCCAGACATGGACCGCGCCCACGCCGCTGCCGATAGAGGCGTCCGGGTCCCACGCACGCCCTTCAACCCGGACCCGCCGCTCACTCCGCACGGCATCCAGGCTCATGCGCACGTGCGATTCGCCCGCCTGGGTCGCGGGGACAGGCGCGATTGTCACCTGCACTTTCGTGCGAGTGTGGCCGTGGCGGAACGCGAGCGTATACGTTCCCACATAGCCAGGTCCCGGTGCCCACGTGAACCTCTGGCCCTGCAGCACGGATCCCACCGGCAGACCTCTGAGCGTCCCGTTTGCGACGAGATAGCCCGACTCGGGTGCATCCTGGAAATACAGTTCGAGGCGTCCCATTTCTGGTAGTCGCACGTGCCGGGTCGTCTGCGGGTTGGGCCGTACGCGTTGCCACGCGGCCGTCTGGCTGAAACCCGTGCGGCCCCACACGATCCCGTCGGCTGGTGGAGCCTCGGTCACTTCCAGTGCTGGCACGTGAGTCACCGCCGGCGGATGCGTGCGTGGGGCGAACGCGGCGCCGTTCTGCACGGTGAAGAAACGGGACCCGATGCCTTCACTGCGGCCTGCAGAGTCCTCGACGCCCCAGGCCAACGTATGCAGCCCGTTTGAAAGAGTGGCGGTGTTCAGCAGGTAGGCGCCAATGGCACCGCGGCCAGCATCGAGGTTCCTGTGCCGCGTGAGATTTGCTGTGCGGGGCGGGAACGGCGGCTGGCCGGTGACGTTGCCGAAGAGATTCGCGACGTCATCGTTGCAGTACTGGCCGCCAGGCACCGGATTGCCCACTGTGCCTCGACACTGGTCGTATGCCACTGTCGCGGTCGCGACGCCATCGACGTAGACCACGATCGTTGATCCGTTCAGTGGCATCAGGATGTCCGCAGGTCCGTCCACTGTGGTGTTGGCGTCGGGTGTCAGGACCCAACCGAAGTTGGCGACAGACCCTCCGACCGTTGAGCCAGGTAACGGCGTGTCGAGCGTGCCGAACGGCTTCGCGATGGTGTCGTTGGTCATGGTGATCGATGTCGGGGTCGCGTAGGTGGGTGAGCCCTGCACGTACGATCGGCCCAGCAGCTTCAGTTGCCCATCCAGATCCGTGGCCACGGCAAACAGCGTCATCGGGCCCTGGCCGCCCGTGGGCTGGCTGTTGGGCACGTGCGGCAGCATCAAAGTCAGAATCTGCATGCCCCAGCCTGCCCGGTTCGCATTCGGCAACGACGGGAACACCGCCTCGACGTCCGGCCGTGCGCCAGGCAGGAACGCCGCCTCTGCGACAAACACCACCGAAGTGCCGAGGACGGTCTGGCAACTCGCCGGGTTGTCCACCGCGGGCAGGCAGTTGCGATAGACCCGCACATTGGCCACGCCGGTGTCGTCAAGGGCCCACCCGGTGACTCCAATCGCGCCAACGACACCGGCGGCGTTCTGCAGCGGCGTGTCCACCTGGCCAAACGGTCCAACCGATCCGCCGATTGGGCCAGACGCCGACGGGTCGTTCACGATCCGGATGATGGATCCGTTGAAGGAGACCAGATACAGCTCGCCTGTCGAGTCCCTGCCAAACGCAGCAATGTTGCCGATGACACCGGTGCCGCCAAGTTCCGCCGTGTGCTCAACCCGATCGGTCACGCTGGCCTCACCCGCCCCGTTGAGCGACAGCCCCACCGACCAGACGCGCCCTGTCACAAAGTCGGCGTAGAAATACCGGCCGCGGAACCCGCTGACGAGGGCGTCGCCGCGATACACAAAACCGCCGGTGACCGACCGTCCTTCCGTGCGGGGGTAGTCGAGAATCGGATCGGTGAGGGGGAGAAACGCCGGGGGTGTCGCCGGGAGGTACGGCGCGAACCCCTCGCGAAGCCGCCAGCCGTAGTTGCGTCCGCCACCGCCTGCGGGCTCGTAGTTGATTTCTTCGCGTGCCCCCTGGCCCACATCACCGATCACCATCGCGCCCGTACCCGTGCCACCAAATCCGGTGGTATCAAAGGTGAACTTCCACGGATTGCGGAGGCCGAAGGACCAAATCTCGGGCAGCGCGCTCCCGTCGGTAAACGGATTGTCGGCAGGGACGACGTAGCCTTCCGGATGCGCGTCGGGCACATCGACATCAATGCGGAGCATCTTGCCGAGGAGCGTGGTTGGGCTCTGCGCGCGATTGCCAGGGTCACCGCCCGACCCGCCGTCGCCCATGCCGATGTACAGATAGTTGTCGGGGCCAAACGCAAGGTGGCCGCCGTTGTGATTCGAAAAGGGCTGCGCGATGAACCGGGTGCCGCCTGGGCCACCCCATCGCAGGTCGAAGCGTGAGGCCGGGTCGGCCCGCAGGGGATCGGTCGGCACACGCGTGAAGCGCGCCACCACGGTGTGACCCGCGGGGTCCGTGAAGTTGACGAAGACGCGGCCGCTGGATGCGTAGTCGGGCGCGAACGCGAGACCAAGCAAGCCGCGCTCGCCCCCCGTGGATATGGCTGCCGACAGATCGAGAAACGGCTGCGCGATCAGGGTGCCATTCTGCACGACGCGCACAACTCCGCCCTGCTCAACCACGACATGCACAGTGGGTTGTGAGGGGTCCTGAACGAACTCCAAGGGTGAGTTGAGGCCTGAGACCATGACCGCGGCCTTGACCTGAGCGGCCGCCGGCGACGCCGCCGCGACCCACAGGCACAGGAGAAATACCGTCAGTTTCGCGTGTAGGCGCATGTGTGCTCCGTTTCGTGAATGACCCATCGAAATAATCGTCACAGTGCGACACCAAGTCGGACGCAGGGCATCCCTTTAGGGGCGCCAAGTTGGCTCTAACCAGTCGGTCCGAGCCACCGATCCAGCCAGGCCAGCACCTCACGCATCACGTCGGTCATGCGCGGCGGCAAGTGTCCACCCTCGAGTACGGCCAGGCGCTTCCGGTCTGGTGGTGTGCCGAACAGGGCGAACAGAGGCCGCTGCGCTGTCTCGAGCGGGCGAACGAAATCCTCACGGCCGGCCACCATGAGCGTCGGCGTCCGCAGGCGCGGCGCGAAGCGGATCGGATCGATTTCCGTCGGCAGGGCCCCCGGGTTCACTCCGCCGCCAAGCAGCACGACCGCCTGGAACCGGGGTTCGAGCGCCGCCAGAATCGGCCCGTAGACGGCGCCCAGACTGAACCCATAGAACGCAAGTTTCTCCGAGTCGATGTCCTGGCGCGTCTTGAGGTAATCGATCGTCCGGCCAAGGTCTTTCGACCAGGCAATCACTGTGTCTCGGCGCAACTCGACCGAAAATGTTCCGCCGGCGATCCGCCGCTCGTACATGTTCTTGTACACGGGCACGACGACCGCCCGGCCGCCGCGGACGAGAAACTCGAACCAACGCGTGGCAATGTTCTCACTCGACAGAAGCGTCTCGGCAGTGGACTCCGGCAGATAGAGGACCGCCGACAACGGCGGCTGCGCGGACTTTGGCAGGTAGAGCAAGACGGGTAGACGTTCGCCGCCGTAGGCGGCTGCAATCGACACGCGCTCGAGACGCCAGTACGGCGCGCGATCATCCACCGACTCTACGGTGACGGCGAGTGGCTCGGTGCGGTTGTAGGAATAGACACCAGCGAGCGCCGCGAACACCTCGTCGGAGACTGGCGGCTCGCGCGTGAAGTCGCGAACGCCGGAGAGTTCCAAGGCCGCCAGTGCCGCGGCCGCCACCGGCCCGTCGGGTTGCATGGTTCGGAAGCCGTGATCGGGCGTTTTCCTCAGCGGCGAGAACGCCTCGGGCTCAATGAACAGATACGACGGGTCACTCCACGCGCCGCCGAGGGCGAAGCGGAACTGTCCGGTGCTGTTCCACGCCCACTCCCTGACGTTGCCGGCCATGTCGAGGGTGCCCCACGGCCCAAGGCCGGGCAGGCTCCCCGCTTCCACCGGTCCGTCACCCCCGATGCGGCTGTGGCTCAGGATCTCGGTGAAGACGTCGGGTTGCGCCGCTCGAAACCACTGATGATACGTGGGCAGTGTCTTGCCGGCCCACTCGGCATACGCCACGGCTTCAAACCAACTCACACCACCAACAGGCAGCCCGCCTCTTCCCTCGGGAAACCGCCCAAGTTCCCAGGTCGCGGGCCCTGGCCGTCCCGTCGCATCGCGAAACTGCATCATGGCGTCGTCCCACGACATCTCACGCCCTTCGACCACGATGGGATGTCGCCACAGGTCCCGGCGACGATAGCCCCCATCGTCCACGAAGCGCTGGTAGTCGAGGTTCTTGACCTCGAGTCGATCGATCCAGAAGTCCTCGACCGCCACGGGCGCGCCTCGATGGACCACCGTGCCACCGCGCACGTGAACCATGCCGGCCGGCGCCGTGCCGGCCTGGTCAAGACGGAACTGGAAGATTATTCGGCCGCTGGGATCCTCGCGAGCTGGCGAGGGCGCGCTTTCGATGGGATCGAAACCCGCCATGTTCAGCCGCATTCGAACGGACTGCAGGGGCATCTGGAAATCCACGGGGGTCGGTCCGAGCGGGTACCACCGAGCGGCCGGTGAACCGTACGCCTGCAACTGGACCTCGGCACCCGAGGGCTCGCTCTCGATCCGCGCCGGTGTCGAGAACTCCGGCAGCATGCGCGCCAGCGCCGGATGAGCCGGCAACCGGCGGCCGATCTCGTTGGAGAGCAGGAAGGCATCGAAGAGTTTCTCGTCTCGAACCAATTGCTCGAGGGTCGGAAAGGCCGTCTCCCGCGCCCAGCGTTCGTCGGCATTGCTGAGCCAGTACCCGGTGATGCCAGCAATGAATAGCAGGCTCGCGGCGGCCGCCCCGATCCAGAGTCGTCGACGGCTCGCACGGTCGTCAGGCGCCACCGTGAGCGCCGCGCGAATCTCACGGAGCGTATCGGCCACGGCTGCGGCCGACTGCGGGCGTTGCGACGGGTGCTTCTCAAGGCAACTGCCAATCAACGCGCCGAGTGCCGCCGGCGTGTCCGGCGGCGTCTGCGACAGGGGCGGCGGCGGGTCGTTGACGACGGCCGAGAGCGACCGCAACGCCGAACCGCGTTCGAATGGCGCGACGCCGGCGAGCATCTCGTAGAGGACAACTCCGAGAGAAAACAGATCGGATCGCGGGTGGGCGCGCTCACCTCGCGCCTGCTCGGGCGAGAGGTAGCCAACGGTGCCCAGGATGGTGCCCGTCTCGGTGGGCGAAGCCTCGACGAACGTAAGGGCCTCGGGCTCTGCCGTCTGCTCGAAGCGCGCGAGCCCGAAGTCGAGAATCTTGAGGCGGCCGGCCGGTGTGACGATCAAATTCGCCGGCTTGAGGTCACGATGCACGACACCTTCTGCATGTGCGGCGGCGAGGGCGTCGCTCGCCTGAATGCCGAGGTCGATCACGGTCGCCAGGGGAAGGCGCCCGGCCCGCAGCCGTCCATGCAGCGATTCACCAGGGACGAGTTCCATGACCAGGAAATCGACGCCGTCAGTGGTTCCCTCCGGGCCTGGTACCGAATCCATGCCGTGGAGCGTGACGATGCCGGGGTGATTGAGCCGCGACACGGCACGTGCCTCCAACTCAAATCGGAGACGACGCTCGGGAGTGGGCGTCAAGTCGGGGCGAAGCACCTTAATGGCCACTTCGCGGCCGAGTCGTGTATCTCGCGCCCGGAACACCTGGCCCATGCCCCCGGCACCGATGGACGCCACGACCTCGTAGACTCCGAGACGAGTGCCGATGCCGATCGCCATGTGTGTGGAGTATATCTGCGCCCGCTGTGATCGGCGTCCCACGCCGCCGGACACGATCGCCGTCACGGCCAGAACGTGGCCCCACCGGTTCGCTGCCCACCCTGGCCACCATCAGTCGCGTGTGGGTGATGGCCCGGCCATCGGTACGTTACATCGACTCGCGTGGTGCGGTGCAACATGCCTGTTGCGGCGGACACGGCCGGTCGCCGTATGAGCAGAAGACACAGCAATCGCCCGGCGTTGGTCGCAGTACCTGACGACAGCCTTTGCAGTCGTAGAAATACTGGCAGGCGTTGACCGGCATGATCTCCACCGCCTGATGGCCGCAGTGCGGGCATGTCAATGTGGACGTGTTCGCGTCGGTCATGAAGCGGTTACCGCGAGGCGCATTGGAGTCAAGAGACTACATCAATCTGCTTCGCGCGGACTGACGCCCGCCATACTCGTGCCCATGAAGGGCGCAGACATTCTCCCGGGCGCTGTCACGCTGATGTCATCGGCGCTTGCCGCGCAATCGCCGCCGGCCGTTCAGCCAGCCGCGTCACTCGTGGTCGCCGAGACATTCACGTTGCCATCCGCGACGCTGAATGAAACGCGGCGCATCAACGTCGACCTGCCGCCGGCGTGCGCCATGCCCGCCTGCCGGGCGAGCGGCACGCGACCATCTTCCACCCAGCGGCGATGGTTGCGTTTCGAGCGGCCTTCGCACCCGCGAAATAGCAGGAGCCGGACCTGAAGGTCCGGCCTCCTTGTTTTACTGTTTCACATTGCGATCGCCGAGCCCGTGTGACTGGTTGCAGAGCGGGCACGCCGTGGGCGGATCCGTATTGCTCACACGGTGTTTTATCGGCGCTACCGTCTTGAGGAACGCGTAGATGTCGCTGATGTCGTCGTCGGTCATGTTGCGGTAGGCCAGGAACGGCATGATGTGATTGAGCATGCGGCCCGGGATTTGTCCGGTTCGCATGGTCTCGCGAAACAGCCCGTCGTCGTAGTGCGCAATGCCGGACGGATCCGGGGTGATGTTCGCGGTGAAGACGAGCTTGCCGGGTTGATTCGGAAGCTGGAAGAATCCGCCACCGGCAAAGCCGAGTCCGGGCAGCGGCGTGCCCTCGCCATCAGTGGGGGTGTGACACGCGCCACAACCCGCCATCGTGACCAGATACTGGCCGCGCTCGACCGGCGTGGACGCCGGATGCGAGGGCTGCGGCGTCGTCAGTGGCGTGGGCATGGTCTTGACGATGTACTCGAGGGGGCCGGGGAGCTGGCGCACAGGCACCGTGTTTCTCACGGCCGGGATCGTCCTGAGGTATACCACGATCGACTTGACGTCCTCGTCGTCGAGCGCCGCGAAGTCCATGTACGGCATCACCGGGAAGAGGGCCGAGCCGTCCTTCCTCACGCCTTCACGAATGGCTCGCGCGACTTCATCGTCTGACCAGGTGCCGATGCCCGTGTCCTTGTCGGGCGTGATGTTCCTGGCCGCGATGTGGTTCAGCTCGGGGAGCGGCAGGACCCAGCCGGCACCCTTCTTTGAGGCCACCATCGGGTATTCAGGCGTGGAGAATTCGTGCTCGGTGTGGCAGAAGAAACAATGCGTAGGTCCCTCGGCGAGGTACTTGCCGCGCGCGAGCCTGGCCTCAGTGACCTCGAAGGGGGTGCTCGACACGGGCCGGGCGTCGGGGCCCAGGACGACCTGCCAGCCGACGGCCGTGATGCCGCCCAGCACCACCAGCACCAGAAGGGCCAACAGACTCAGCAGGATGGTCTTTGCTCTCACACGCATAGGTCTCTCCGACCACGGGCCGACATGCCCACGAATTGACGCGAGATGCTATCACGGCGCGGCCGGAAGACGACCGACTAGTGTGCTGCCTGTAACGTTCGTTCGCAAGCGCTGACGTCAGTCCCGTGCCACTGTCACCCGGTTTCTGCCGTTCCGTTTGCTGTCGTACAGCGCCTGGTCGGCCTCCCGGTACAAGTCCGCAACGCGGTGAAGTGCTTTCCTGACGGTCGCGACACCAATGCTGGCGGTCACTGGCACCCGGATCCCTTCGTGCGTGCAGGTGATACGCTCGATTTCCAGGCGGATGTGCTCGGCGGTCTGCGCGGCGAGGCTGAGTCCGGAGCTGGTCAGCACGACCATGAACTCGTCACCCCCGTAGCGCCCCGCCATCTCCCGCTCGCCAAGCCCGCAGTTCCGCAAGGCGCCGCCCACAGCGGCCAGCACCCGGTCGCCGCACTCATGCCCGTAGGTGTCATTAACCCGAATAATTCACCAGAAATGATGCGCGGATAGAAACACGAGCGACCCCACGTGTGTACTTCGGAGTGATGAACAA
>ENA-ORBV01002310-ORBV01002310.1-microbial-mat-metagenome-genome-assembly--contig:-NODE-2310-length-40455-cov-12.457947_pt1 | contig 40455 bp, 38 predicted proteins | sample MGYA00237777_ERZ505514 | MGnify/ENA primary metagenome ERZ505514 (study PRJEB26160, sample SAMN06269048) | microbial mat metagenome | isolation source: Oligotrophic lake microbial mat | place... | reverse complement strand
CAACCTCCACTATCCCAAGGTTAGCCAAGAAAAACACCTAGAACTTTTGCAAGCAAAGGTAATGCTTGAGAACGAGAGCTGAAGACGGCAATCCTTTCATACCAATTTAATGTGAAGTTGCACATATCTCGATCCCCCTAAATCCCCCTTAAGAAGGGGAACTTTGATTCCGGTTCCCCCCTTTTTAAGGGGGGCTAGGGGGGATCTCCGAGGATTTTGGTTCTACACAGAGATGTGTGTACACCGTAGCCCTTATTAAGGGGGAGTAGGGGGCAAGAATACGGGGCGATCGGATTCTATGCAGCCTCATAAAAAATTGGTATCACGACAAATCACGATCGCAAAAACACCAGGAATATACATCATGAAACCCAGTACCAAAGCTCCCAAAGCGCCCAAAGATCCCAAAACCCAGCCCGATGCCAAAGACGATTTGAAAACTCTGCCACTACCAGAAGTGCAGAAAAGATTAAAGTCGTCACCAGATGGTCTCAGCCAAGCAGAGGCAAAAAAGCGCCTGACTGAAAATGGGCCGAATGAGATTGAGGAAAAGAAAACTAACCCACTCTTGAAATTCCTCAGCTATTTTTGGGGCCCGATTCCGTGGATGATCGAAGTGGCAGTGATTTTGTCAGCCGTGGTGCGACACTGGCCAGATTTTTTCATCATTCTCTTTTTACTGTTGACCAATGCGGTGGTCGGTTTCTGGGAGGAACGTCAGGCGGGCAATGCGATCGAGGCTCTGAAGGCTAAACTTGCGACTCAGACTCAGGTGAAACGTGATGGGCAATGGGTGACATTACCAGCGCGTGAACTGGTTCCGGGCGATGTCATTCGGCTTCGCTTGGGCAACATTGTGCCAGCCGATGCCCGCTTGCTGGATGGCGATTCGATGTCGATCGATCAGTCTACGCTGACGGGCGAATCCCTACCTGCCACACGCAACGCTGGCGACGCGGTATTCTCTGGCTCGATCGTGCGTCGGGGTGAGAGTAACGCGCTGGTTTATGCCACAGGCGCCAAAACCTATTTCGGTAAGACGGCGCAACTGGTGCAAGAAGCTCATACAGACAGCCATTTTCAAAAGGCAGTGCTCAAGATTGGCAACTACCTGATCGTCCTCGCGCTTGTATTGGTGACGTTGATTATTACTGTTGCGATCGTCCGTCGTGACCCACTCCTCGAAACGTTACAGTTTGCTTTAGTGCTGACTGTCGCCTCGATTCCCGTTGCGATGCCAACGGTGTTATCAGTCACGATGGCAGTTGGTGCAAAGAAACTTTCTCAGAAAAAAGCGATCGTTAGTCGGCTAGTCGCGATCGAGGAATTGGCTGGTGTGGATGTATTATGCGCGGACAAAACTGGCACTCTCACCCAAAACAAGCTGACTTTGGGCGCTCCATTCAGCGTTAACAATATTCCCGCTGATCAAGTGATTTTGAATGGTGCATTGGCATCAAGCGCAGATAATGATGACACGATCGATCTTGCCGTTCTAGACGGACTGAAAGATCAGGATTCATTAAAGACTTACAAGACTGTTCACTTCACCCCCTTTGACCCGGTTCACAAGCGCACCGAGGCAACCGTGAAGGACGCGGATGGCAAAACGTTCAAAGTGACGAAAGGCGCGCCACAGGTGATTCTGGCATTGTCAAAGAATGCTGAGCAGGTGAAGCCTGATGTTGAAAAGGCGGTCAACGACTTTGCAAAACGCGGCTTTCGCTCATTGGGTGTGGCGCGATCGCAGAGTGATGATCAATGGCAATTTATGGGTGTGTTACCGCTGTTTGATCCGCCCTGGGATGATGCTGAATCAACGATCGCCAGCGCAGTCAAGATGGGTGTCAAAATCAAGATGGTGACAGGCGATGCCATTGCGATCGCCCAAGAAACCGCTAAGAAACTGGGGCTGGGTACAAACATTCTCGATGCGAGTAGTCTAGGCGATTCAAAGCAGCAAGAAACTGCGGCAGTCACGCAGTCGATCGAACAAGCCGATGGTTTCGCTCAAGTGTTTCCTGAACATAAGTTTCACATTGTAGATGTTCTACAAAAACACGATCACATCGTCGGTATGACGGGGGATGGAGTCAATGATGCCCCTGCATTGAAGAAGTCTGACTGCGGCATCGCCGTTTCGGGAGCAACAGACGCGGCACGGGCGGCGGCTTCCATCGTGCTGACAACGCCTGGACTGTCCGTGATTATTGCTGCGATTCAGGAGAGTCGCCGCATTTTCCAACGGATGAACAGCTACGCCATCTATCGCATCGCTGAGACGCTGCGTGTATTGTTGCTGATGACGCTGGCGATTTTGGTGTTTAACTTTTACCCAGTCACCGCAGTGATGATTGTGATTCTGGCATTGCTTAATGATGGTGCTATTTTGTCGATCGCCTATGACAATGTGCAGTACCGCAATCAGCCTGAAACCTGGGATATGCGCTTGGTGTTAGGGATTTCTACAGTGCTGGGTGCGATCGGGGTGATCTCCGCGTTCGGTTTGTTCTATCTTAGTGAGCGCGTCTTTCATCTCGATCGCGATCACATTCAAACCTTGATGTATTTGAAGCTATCTGTAGCGGGACATCTGACAATCTTCCTCACGCGCACACGCGGTCCGTTCTGGTCAATTCGTCCTGCACGAATTTTACTAATGGCAGTATTCGGGACGCAAGCTGTGGCGACGGTAATCGCGGTTTATGGACTCTTTATGACACCCCTTGGCTGGGGTTGGGCAATGTTTGTTTGGGGCTATGCGCTGGCATGGTTTATCGTGAATGACTGCGTGAAACTGCTCGCTTATCGGGTTTTAATGCCACGGAGATCGAGCCAAAGAAATTCTATCAGAACCGCTTGAGCCTGCGAAATCGACTGCTAAATTCACTGGCAGAGGCGGTAGAAACCAAACAATACCCAGTTGATCTATACAGCTATTTTCACAATCATCAAAGCACAGGGGATTTAAGCCCCCACCTTTAGGTGGATTGTTTTTAGGCTGGGGCTTAAATCCCCTGCCTAAAAACTTCGCTGTCAACTGTCAACTGTCAACTGTCAACTGTTAAAAATACAGGTGAGTCAGATGTGGATTCATTGGACTGCAACGATCAGTTTTTTAATCTATGGAATCGGTGATTTCTGCATCCATGATTGTGCTGGTAATTCGGACGCGGCAATCGATTCTCGCGAGCAAGCCGGGAAAGTATCTGCTGATGTCAACGATCGCGATCGTCATGATCGCACTATTTCTTCCCTATACCCCGCTTGCAAGTTTACTGGGATTCCAATCCTTGCCGCTCGAATTCCTGTTGGTGCTGGCAGCAATTGTCGGACTTTACATCCTCTGTGCAGAAACTGTTAAACGAGTTTTCTATCAACACATCCACTCTTGACCATTCACAATTCACCGCATCAATGTCTTGTAAGCTGAGAAGAAAAACATGATTACTGTCCACCACTTGAACAACTCTCGCTCCCAGCGAGTGCTCTGGCTGCTAGAGGAACTCGACCTAGAGTATGAAGTCAAGCGCTACGAGCGCGATCCGAAAACAATGCTGGCTCCCGCTTCGCTGCGTGCAGTGCATCCACTGGGTAAGTCTCCGGTGATTACCGATGGTGCGCTGACTCTGGCTGAATCCGGTGCGATCGTCGAATACTTAGTTGACCGTTACGGTGGCGGACGACTCGCAAAGGAGCTTGGCACGCCGGAACGGTTGCGATACATCTACTGGGGTTAATCAAACCTGATCAAATCTGTGCAAACAGAATTAATTAACCCACCAGGTACAGGATCAGACCTACGTTGATTGAGTTACGACACCCACGAATTCGCTAGTTTGTGGCTCTGTCGCTGAAAGTTAAGGAATGTCCGAAAGGTTTATAGGGCAAGTGCTTTCAGCAAGACCAGACATACAAGCGAGCGTCAACATTACCGAAGCAAACCTTACAAAACCAAAAGGATTGGTCAAACCGACCAACTTAAACTATGTCAAACTTCGTTTTTCTGATTGACGCCAACAAATCGACGATGAATCCAGTTCATCCATGCCATGCCCGTAAATTAATGGAATCAGGCAAAGCTGCCGTGTTTCGTCGCTACCCATTCACGCTGATCATGCGCCGAGTGGTAGAAAATATTGTGACTTACCCGCTCACGCTGAAGATCGATCCAGGTTCTAAAACGACTGGTATTTCATTGGTCAATAACAGAGATGAAGTCATTTGGGGAATGGAGTTAACTCATAGGGGACTGGCAATCAAAGATTCTTTGGAATCTCGGAGAGCCGTTCGTGGTGGTAGACGCGCCCGGAATACCCGATATCGCCCTGCGCGATTCCTCAATCGTACTCGACCGAAAGGTTGGCTTGCACCATCTCTGTTGCATCGGGTTCTGACTACTGAAACTTGGGTTAAGCGACTTATGGGCTTTGCTCCAATTACCAAAATTGTTCAAGAGCTGGTGCGGTTCGACCTTCAACAGATGGAGAACCCTGAAATCTCAGGTTTTGAATATCAGCAGGGAGAGCTTGCAGGATATGAGGTGCGCGAGTACCTATTAAACAAGTGGGACAGAAAGTGTGCTTACTGCTCGGTCGAGAATGTGCCTTTGCAAATTGAACACATTCAACCCAAGTCCAAAAGTGGAACCAATCGAATTTCCAACCTTTGCCTAGCTTGCGAGAAATGCAATATCAAAAAAGGAACTCAGGATATTCAGGTATTCTTAGTCAAAAAGCCTGACTTGCTTAAGCGCATTCTTGCTCAGGCAAAAAGCCCGCTCAGGGATGCAGCAGCGGTTAATTCAACCCGCTGGAAGCTATTTGAGGTACTGAAAGCGACGGGATTACCTGTTACTACTGGTTCTGGTGGTCTAACTAAGTTCAATCGCACTCGCTTGGGACTGCCCAAAACGCATTGGCTAGACGCAGCCTGTGTGGGAATTGTAGAAACATTGAAAGTCTTGATATCTAATCCATTACTGGTCAAATGTACGGGTATGGGAATAAGAATGCGCTGCCGCATGGATAAGTTTGGCTTTCCATGTTCCAAACCCAGGAAAGAATATCTACATGGTTGGAAGACTGGAGATATCGCCACTATTAATGGCGTTACTGGACGGGTTGTGGTGCAGTCAGAGAAAAGGTTAGAGGTTCGATTGGGTAAAATACGGCACGGTGGTCAACTTGCTCAATTCACGAAACTCTTTTCAAAAGACGGCTATTCCTACGCATAAGTCAAACTCCTACAGTTTTGACTAGATTTACCTAGAAATAACGCATTCTGATTAACCGCTGCATTATGCTGAAGGCTCTGCGATGCCCCCGCTACTGTTGAAGCTAGTCTTTAACCAAATCGAAACAAGTCCGATGCCGTTTTTCGCTCGATCGCGCGGGCAATTGTGGCTCGCGTCAATAAATCGTTCATTGAGCCTCAAATCGCACTGCATCTGGGTTATATAGAAGCAGAACTTGAAAAAAGCTTATGGTTTGTTGGTAGTGAGTTCACCGCAGCCGATATTCAGATGAGCTTTCCATTGGAGGCGGCGGCTGCACAGGCAGGGTTGGACAGAAGCCGACCGAAACTGATGGGCTTTCTCGATCGCATTCACGCGCGTCCCGCATACGGCCGTGCATTAGAACGTGGCGGGGCATACGATCTGCTGAATTAAGTGGAAATCCTTTCATAAACTGAGGTGAAGCGTTCAGCCCGAAACGATTGTTAATAATGCTGGAAAGTCTGTGATGCCTTTGACATCATCACACCTTCTATTGTTGAGGCGATCGCAAGGTGCAATTGACGATCGCTGAACGCTTGAAGTTACCCATCAATGCCATTAAAGTTGCGATCGACGCTCAGCGCGATCGCCGACGTGGAAGAGGATCACAACGGCAATCTGAGATTTACGCGGAATGGCGAGACGCTGACAGTTCACCCCCCGAAGCACAAAGATTTATCTGATTTGAACAAACGATGTGGCAGTCATCGCGATCGCCTACGCTTTGACAAAATAAGTCCAACAGCAAGCTAAAATATTGGGAGAAAAGATTCAGAACGAGAATGGAGTTGATGGGGCAGTTCAAGCGATCGCTAGCTGCCTTCAGCCAAGATGAACCTGGGAGATGGCGATATTTTACCGATGGTGCATAATTTATATTCACGCACAATTTTTTTTGGGCGATCTCGATTGACTTTGTACAGAAATCTGTGGTAATGTATCGCTGATATGAGAATTAAACCGCATTTTCTGGATTAATATATAGTTATACTTCTCTCTACTCGGTTAGAGTGCAGATACATAAGAACAGCAGATAAGAATAATGCAATCAACACACCAAGTCGCACTGCAATCACGGACTGATCTAACAAAATATGGAGATAATGCTTTATTACTCTTCACGCTTCAGCTTCGGTTTGAAATTGAGGATATTGATGCCGTAGCTACTAATTCTCTCACGGACGGTTCCAATGATAAGAAGTGTGATCTTGTCTACGTTGACAAGGAAAGCCAGATAGCAGTTATTGCACAAGGATACTTTTGCCGCAAACCTACATTGCCTAGTGAGGCTCCAGCTAACAAAGCATCTGATTTAAATACTGCTGTAGTCTGGCTCCTTTCAACACCAATCAATGAGTTGCCAACTCAACTTCTTCAGTCAGCAGCATCTGAGTTGAGAGAAGCACTTCAAAACAATGAGTTGAATTCAATAGAATTTTGGTACTCGCATAATTTACCTGAGTCAAAAAATGTTAGAAATGAGTTAGATGCAGTCACTAGAAATGCCCAGAATACAATAAGGCAAAATTTCCCAAACTGTTCAGACATAAATATTTCTGGCTTAGAATTAGGACTTGCTAGCGTAGAGGGGCTTTACAATAGCTTGACTACTCCTATTTTAGTGCCTGAAAAACTTTGTGTATCAACTTCTGAGGGGTTTGATATTTCTACTGCTGATTGGCAAGCATTTATTACAACAATTCCTGCTGACTGGTTATATCATCTCTTCAAGCAATATGAATCAAAGCTATTTTCTGCCAATATAAGAGGATACTTAGGCAGTCGAAATGCAGATGCCAATATAAATAATGGGATAAAGCAAACCGTCCAAGATGATCCTGAACACTTTTGTGTTTTCAATAATGGCATTACCGCTATTACTCATAATTTTGACTATGATAGTTCGAGTCAACTTCTCGAATTAACAGGCATCTCAATTGTGAATGGTGCTCAGACTACTGGTGCAATTGGAAATCTTGCGTCACCTCCTTCAGCTAATGCTAGAATACAAGCCCGATTTATTGTATGTTCTAATCAATCTACAATAAAATCCGTAATCCGTTATAACAATAGTCAAAACAAGGTTGAAGCACCTGATTTTAGAAGTAATGACTCAGTACAAAGTAGATTAGTGATTGAATTTGGTAGCATACCTGAGTCAGAGTATTTGGGGGGACGAAGAGGTGGGTCTGAAGATGTAATCAGGCGACGAGCCAATCTCTTACCTTCCAGCACGGTTGGTCAAGGTCTTACTGCCTTTCATGGAGATCCCTTAACTGCCTACAACCGTAAGTCTGATATTTGGGAATCAAATTCATTATATGAGCGAGTCTTCAATACTAAAACTACAGCTAAACATATAGTCTTTGTGTATTCGCTGCATGAAGCTCTTGATGATTTCAAGAGAGAGCTTTCTAAAAAGAAGGATAGTGATAGCATTACTAACGCTGAATTATCTCAATTGAAATTCTTTTTATATAGAGGCTCTAATTTGGTTGCAGTAACTGCAATTTCTGGATGTTTAGAGGTACTGCTTAACGAGCAAATTCCAGATTTATTTAAGCTGTCATTTGGCAATGTATCACCAAATGATGCAAAGTTGATTTGGAAAGAAGTATTAACTCCGCTCATTGCTCTAATTTCGCAGCTAGTTCCTGCAGTAAAAGATGGAATTAAAGGACAAGCTAGTACCTCGCAAACTATTGATACTTTTCGCTCATTGGTTGATGCAACAAAAGTTCCCAACTCCCCGATATATGAAAGTTTTAGGAACAAAGTTAAAATTAATTAAGTTGAAGTCTGATGTTTATTTTTTTGTCAGTGTCTCTCGTTTCTCTCAATTAAGATATACTTCTTTGTGGTTATGCCTAACAATTCCGTTGCAGCGGACTGGCAAACCACTAGGATTGTGTTCAAAGGAACTGGTAGCTGCTCAACAGCACCGTGAGAATTACTATTTAATTTTTCAATATTGCGATCGCTTATTTACGGGCAGAAACGTCTAACTTGCCGAACGCAAGAAGCGATCGCCCTCTAAAACATCAAATCATCTGAGAATATTTGTTGTTGGGTGAAATAGCGATCGCCTACAGCAAACTTTAACGGTCAAATCATCGACATTTTCTTCTTGCCAAAGTGGTTCGCCGATCGCATTTTCACGATCTATGGTGGCTTGCTGATAGTTGTGCTTCTACTTCTTGCGATTAGATTGTTGAGTTGATGGGCAATGAGAATATCCGCCTACGGATACATATATATATATGATGCGATCGCTATTGTAGATAATATCCTAACGCGCAGAGAAGCGCATCAATAAAAAAAATGCCGTAGTTGTGAGCGCTTCCTCTGTGGTAGTTCTTTTAACCAAAAGCTTTTAACCAGTAACATACATCGTATTTTTAACCAAACCTTCAGCGCAAAGTGCTGTATCTTGCCCTTTCCACCTTTTAAAACATGACTAAAATCCCAGAAATTTCTCTAGACGATTTGTGGGAATCAGCACCGAAGAGCGATCGCCCGTGCATTAGTAAATCATCCGGCCTTGGTGTTAGCAGATGAGCCGACGGGCGCATTGGATTCTAAAACTTCTCAGGAGATTATAGATCTGCTGACGGAATTAAATCAACAGGGTACAACGATCGTGGTTGTCACCCATGATGCAAGTGTAGCGGCACAGACGAAGCGAACGATTTATATGGTGGATGGAACGATCGCCCTGACTGCAAATGCAGGAGTGCAGCCTGTGGATAATAATTTGATAGCCAATGCTGCTATCGTACAGCGGTGATATCTCACTTGGAAATCTGAGAAGTGACGATTAATATCGCGATCGATAACTCAACTTTTGGAACGGGCCGGAGAGCCCGTTCCAAAATTCGATTAAAAGGACTTTTGCAATCTTGTCTAGTGGACGATCGATTAAAAACTTTTGCAGCAACCTAATAAATATGTTTGAAACCCTTTTTATACCCAATCCCAGTGCTGAAACTAAAGTCAGCATCCGTCCGCGCAAAGGTGTGATTATTGGTGCCGGACAGGTAGGGATGGCCTGTGCTTATTCGATGACGATTCAAAACTGTTTTGATGAATTGATTCTGCAAGATATCAATGCAGAGCGGCTTCAGGGAGAAGTCATGGATCTGATGCACGGCGTTCCTTTTGTCGAACCTGTCGATATTAAAGCGGGCAATGTTGCCGATGTCGGACAGAATGCAGACATGGTAATTATTACCGCAGGAGCCAGTCAGAAGCCAGGAGAGAGCCGCTTGGATCTGGTTGTCCGCAATGTTGCCATTTTTAAGAACCTCATCCCAGATGTCGTCAAACACTGCCCCAATGCCACTCTGCTCATTGTCAGCAATCCGGTGGACATTATGACTTACGTGACGCTAAAGCTCTCCGGTTTTTCTGCTGCCAGGGTAATTGGCTCTGGAACGGTACTCGACTCTGCCCGGTTTCGTACCCTGCTAGCACAGAAAATGGGCATCGATCCACGCAGCGTTCATGCTTACATCATTGGCGAACATGGCGATAGTGAAGTACCCGTTTGGAGCAAGGTAAATGTTGCCGGAATGTCTCTTTATGACCGAGAAGATAACCCAGCACTTGACAAAGTAGCACTACAGGAGATTTTCGATCGCGTTAAAAACGCTGGCTACGAAATCCTCAAACGCAAAGGATCTACTTCCTACGCTATTGGACTGGCGACGACTGAAATTGTCAAAGCTATTCTGCACGGACAAGAACGCATCCTGACGGTTAGTTCCCTGGTGAATGATTTCTACGGCATTCGCGATGTTTGTCTCAGCCTGCCCTCTGTTGTGAATGAAAAAGGTATCGTTAAGACGGTGAATCTTACCCTCAACGACACGGAGCAACAACAGCTTATTCATTCCGCTCAGATTTTACGTGACATTTTTAACACGCTGGAACTCTAGTCAAATCATCTCTATATGGACTTCCGATCTGCCAAGGTAAAACACACAATACGGTTTAGTTAAGCCAGATATCCCTGGCACACCCCTTAAAAAGGGGGGGGACAAGAGTCTGCTCAAAGTCCCCCTTCTTAAGGGGGATTTAGGGGGATCTCCGGGCAATAAACAGCGTTAACCCAAGCGTATTGAGGTAAAAAACACAATGGCTAAATTAATTTTAATCCGTCGCGGACAAAGCCTTTGGAATGCGGAAAATAAGTTTACGGGATGGGTTGACGTTCCTTTGGGCGAACAGGGACGGGCAGAAGCAACGATCGCATCCTGCAAGCTGAAGGATTATCGAGTCAGAGTTTGTTTTACCAGTATGTTGTTTCGAGCGATCGAAACTGCGATCGTAATCTTGACAGAAGTAGATGATATTTGCGACGGCAGAATTCCGATTATCAAGCATGGGACAGACGATCGAGACTGGCATGGTTGGGATCAATACAAGGGCGATCGCCAACTGGAGCTACCAGTTTATCCCACAGCTATGCTAGATGAACGTTACTATGGCGAACTGCAAGGGTTGAACAAAGCTGAAACCGCCGCCAAATTTGGTAAAGAGCAGGTGCAACTCTGGCGACGCTCCTATGCTGTGGCTCCACCGGGCGGCGAAAGTTTGGCGGATACGGTGAAGCGTACTGTACCATTTTTTTGCGATCGTATTTTACCGCACTTAATTGCCGGAGAGAATGTGTTGATTGCAGCGCATGGCAACTCACTCCGTGCCATTATTAAGCACCTGGAAAATCTATCTGAAGCGGAGATTGTGAACGTTGAGTTAGGAACTGCAATTCCCATTGTCTACGATATTGATGCTCGCGGTCAGATTACTGACAAAGTTATTTTGATTTGAGAGGCGATCGCCATTTGTACAGCCGTGATATCTCGCTGGGAAATCTGAGAAGTGACGATTGATATCGCGATCGATTCATGCAGTATAGCGGTTCTCAAGCGTGGGTGAGGTATGCCCATAGCCCATAGCCCATAGCCCATAGCCCATAGCCCATAGCCCATAGCCGTTCGCGTACCTCATCTTTCGCTCGAAAGGCTATATGTCAATACGGTTCACTTAAGAAAGATCCCCCCTAACCCCCCTTAAAAAGGGGGGGACAAGAATGCCCTCAAAGTCCCCCTTCTTAAGGGGGATTTAGGGGGATCTCCGGGGTATAAATAGTGTTAAGTGAACCGTATTGTGTTCTATTGGAAATACACCTAAAAATTTGCCATGAAAGCAGTTGCGTTCGATCGCTACGGTTCAGCCGAGGAATTGCAATACCGAGAGTTGGAAAAGCCGATCGCCAAATCCAACGAATTGTTAGTCAGAGTTCGCGCTAGCAGCGTCAATCCCGTAGACTGGAAAATCCGGCAAGGACACCTGCAACTATTGACAGGATTTAACTTTCCTCGAATTGTCGGTTCAGATATATCAGGAGTTGTCGTAGAAGTCGGCCGGGAAGCCACCAAATTTCAACCAGGAGATGAAGTTTATACCTTCTTAAATCCCATGAATGGCGGTGCTTGTGCCGAATACGCTGTCGTGCCAGAATCGATGGCAGCAATTAAGCCTAAAAACATCACCCATGAAGAAGCAGCAGCAGTGCCGATCGCAGGTTTAACTGCTTTGCAAGCGCTGAGAGATTTGGGTGAAATTCAAGCGGGGAAAAAAGTATTGATTAACGGCGCTTCCGGCGGAGTCGGCACTTTTGCCGTGCAAGTTGCGAAAGCAATGAACGCGGAAGTGACGGGAGTTTGCAGCGCCAAAAATAGAGATTTTGTCAAGGGTTTGGGAGCCGATTTTGTCCTGGATTACGCAGAGATTGACTTTACTCAACAGCCCGAAAAGTATGATATCATCTTGGATGCTGTCGGCACAAAAACATTTGCTGAATGCGAAAAAGTGATGCAAGCCGAGGGAATTTATATATCGACTTTACCAAGTTTCGAGAACCTAGCACCGATGTTGATGAGCTGGTTTATATCGGGTAAAAAAGCTAAATTAATTGTCGCCAATGCCAACACCAGCGATTTAGGGGCTTTGCGGGAGTTAATCGAATCCGAGCAAGTTGAGCCGATTGTCGATCGCACTTACAGCTTACAAGAAGTAGCAGCAGCCCACGCTTACAGCGAAACGGGCCGCGCGATCGGTAAAATTGCGATCGCCATTGACGGTTAAAAAAACTATGTTTGACCAACACGACTCAGACATTATATATCTTACGTGGCAAGGGTTAGCCCAAAATTGCGCGGTTGGAGTTACAGTAAAAAGGGCGATCGACCTTAACTCAATACGCTTGGGTTAAGCCCGATCCCCCCTAACCCCCCTTAAAAAGGGGGGGACAAGAGTGATCTCAAAGTCCCCCTTCTTAAGGGGGATTTAGGGGGATCTCCGGGAAATAAACAGTGTCAACCCAACCGTATTGGAACTTAACCCGGAAACCCGGTTTTTGCACTCACCTACCTCCAAGACTAATAAACGTAAAACTTAAATAAAATCCAAAATCCCTATGACTGTGCCCTCAGACTTGGAGACATCCGAACAAAATTCCGACAACAACCTCGAACAAGTTAGCGCGGAAAATAGCATTACACCAGTCGCAGACGATTTCATTGGTTCCCGCAATCTCGAAAACGAATTTCTAGACGAACTTCCCGACGAAGTTGAGATGTCTTTATTCGACCATTTAGAAGAATTGCGACAGCGACTTTTTTACTCACTAATTGCCGTAGCAATAGGTGTAGTTGGTTGCTTTTTGACAGTTAAGCCGATCGTGCAACTGCTAGAAGTACCGGCAGGGCCCGTGAAGTTTCTGCAACTAGCTCCTGGCGAGTATTTCTTTGTTTCTATCGAAGTAGCGGGATACTGCGGTTTGCTAATTGCAAGTCCGTTTATTTTTTACCAAATAGCGCTATTTGTGCTACCAGGTTTGACTCGCAAAGAACGCGGGTTGCTAGGGCCCGTATTTTTGGGTTCGAGTTTCCTATTTTTGGGCGGGCTGGTATTTGCTTACATCGCTCTGATTCCGGCGGCGTTGAACTTCTTTGTTACCTACGGGGCGGATGTTGTAGAGCAATTATGGTCGATCGACAAATACTTCAAATTTGTGCTGTTGTTAATGTTCAGCACGGGTTTAGCTTTTCAAATCCCGATTGTCCAAGTATTGTTCGGTGTTTTGGGCATAGTTTCTTCCAACCAAATGCTATCCGGTTGGCGTTATGTAGTCTTGGGAGCGGCGGTTTTGGGAGCGGTTTTAACGCCTTCTACTGACCCTTTAACGCAAAGTCTTTTAGGAGGTGCGGTGCTCGCTCTTTACTTTGGCGGCGTTGGTTTGGTGAAGCTTTTAGGGCGCTAAAAGAGATAGATAATATCAACTCTTGGCTAAATACTTCCTTTATCTCTTAGTCCGCAGAGGCGGACTTTGTTTGTGTAGTAGCGGTTTCAACCGCCGAACTATCGAACCATAAAAAATATAGAGATGCGATCGCCCGCGCCTCTATAATTACTAAAAGTTAAAATTTCACACCAAAGTTTTGTCAAAACTTTGACTACATTCGGAACTGTTCGACTTCTGGAGTGTAGCCGATCGGCAAAATGTAATCGAGATTCTCGTGGGGACGAGCAATTATGTGATACGATAGCAACTTTCCGCCATCGACCTTTTTAACTGATTCAATTCCAGCAGCAACGGCTGCTTGGACTTCAGAAATATCTCCTCGAACTATAATTGTCCAGTAAGCACGGGTTATCTTTTCATAGCGAACTAAAGTAACTCGGGCTGCTTTCACCATTGAGTCTGCAACTTCTACGGCAGCGGGAAATCCTAAGACTTCAACCATTCCAACTGCAACACCCATTACAACATTCTCCTAAATTTCACAAGATATCTGACACTCATTGTATGTGAAATTGTTGACAGAAATTGGTTCCGATGATTTTGGTAAGCTAGAAATTCGATCGCCCTAAATTAAGCAGCCCCAAAGGTTGTTGTCGCACTTCCATCCTACGGTATGGTACGCCGGAAAGCCTGCAATACAAGAGTTTGAATCTAAAAAACTGCGGAAATTAGTTGGGCGATAGCTTGATTTTTTACCGCCTGTATCTCTGTTAACAGCTTCGCATCACGATGCTTGGGACTTTGAACCCGAAAAATTGAGTCCCGGTTAGACATAAAACTTTACACGCCACGAGATGGGCAACGGACAACGGACAACTATCAACGGACAACTGACAACGGACAACGGACTCAAAACTCGTCTAGCAACCACTCCGAGGCTCTTTCACCCAAATCTAGGGGAACGCTGACAGCTTTGCCCAAGCGCGGGCGATCGCGAGTAGTCACGATGTATTCTCTCACCTGTTCCGTGCTGCCCCAGCCGTTGAGGTAATTGGCCACCGCATCCAAATGCTCGAAATAATCAGCCTCCGTCATCGGAAAAGACGCCTGTTCTAGATATTTCCACATAACTTGCACAAAAATCTTGCCCCGCGTTCGCCGCAATCTGATATCGTAAGACTTTCCCCATTTTTCTAGCAGTAGCTGGTGTAAATCCTTGCCCGTCATGGTTGCTCCTGAGTTAATCCATTAAACAATAAAAGACAAAGTTCAAAAAATGTAATAATACTCTAATAAAGGCTGGAAGGCGCATTCTTAAAAGGAATTTTCGCGGCCTGAAATTTGTGCTAGCAGATTAACGGCAATTATCCCAGTTGTCTGCACGTACAGGTTCGCTAACAGCTAACAAACAAACGTAACTTAAAACCGTAAAGGCAGGTCATGGCTCAATCTTCTGCTGGAAATCCCGATGTTCCCGATATGGGGCGTCGCCAATTTATGAATTTGCTGACGTTCGGTACAGTCACAGGTGTGGCACTGGGCGCACTCTATCCCGTTGTCCAGTATTTTGTTCCTCCGTCGAGTGGGGCTGCCGGTGGCGGTGTCACAGCTAAAGACGCTTTGGGTAACGACATCATCGTTAGCACATATTTGACTTCGCACCCGGCGGGCGATCGTACTTTGGCCCAAGGTCTCAAAGGCGACCCCACTTATCTTGTGGTGAAAGAAGACTTATCTATCGCCGACTACGGCATCAATGCAGTCTGCACTCACTTGGGTTGCGTCGTGCCTTGGAATGTTAGCGAAAACAAGTTTATCTGTCCTTGTCACGGTTCTCAATACAACAATGAGGGCAAAGTGGTACGCGGCCCCGCGCCTTTGTCTCTGGCCCTAGCCCACGCCACTGTCGCAGATGACAAGATTGCTTTTACCACTTGGACAGAAACAGATTTCCGCAACGGCGAAGAACCTTGGTGGTCTTAGTTGTTAGTCATTAGTCATTAGTTAGCAGTTAGCAGTTAGTAGTTAGTAGTTAGTAGTTAGTAGTTAGTAGTTAGCAGTTAGCAGTTAGTTTCAATAACCAATAACCAACAACCAACAACCAACAACTAATAACGAATAACCAATAACCAATAACCAATAACTAATAACCAATAACTAATAACTAATGACCAATGACCAATGACCAATGACCAATCACTAAATTGTCTGACCTTTGAGATTGAATACTCTAATGCCACAAACTAATTTATCTGCGATATTTCGCCGCAGTGTCGAGACGATCGCCAAAACTGCCTTAATTGCGATCGCCACCGCCGCATTTTTCCTCACCAGCGATATCGCACTTCCCCAAGCAGCATTTGCTTACCCTTTCTGGGCCCAGGAAACAGCACCCGCTACTCCCCGCGAAGCCACAGGCCGCATTGTTTGCGCCAACTGCCACCTCGGTGTAAAACCGACTGAAATTGAAGTTCCACAATCTGTTTTGCCGGACACAGTTTTTGAAGCTATTGTCAAAGTTCCCTACGATACTAACGTGCAGCAAGTTGTCGGCGACGGCAGCAAAGGCGGCTTGAACGTAGGCGCAGTTGTGATGTTGCCCGAAGGTTTCAAGATTGCTCCCGCTGACAGAATTCCCGAAGAAATGAAGGAAAAAGTCGGCGGTCTTTACTTCCAACCTTACAGCGAAACCCAAGAAAATATTGTTTTAGTGGGCCCGCTGCCTGGTGAACAATACAAAGAATTGGTATTCCCTATTTTGTCGCCAAATCCTGAAACTGACAAGTCAGTTCACTACGGCAAATATCTAATTTATGTCGGCGGCAACCGGGGTCGCGGTCAGCTTTATCCTACAGGCGCTAAGAGCAACAATGCTTCTTATAATGCTTCGGTAGCTGGCACCATTTCTAAGATTACCACACTTGAAGATGGTGGTTATGAAGTGACAATCCAACCAGCAGAAGGTGCAGCGGTTGTTGATACAATTCCCGCAGGCCCAGAACTGATTGTTACTGAAGGACAAACAGTTGCTGCCGGCGAACTTTTGACGAACAATCCTAGTGTGGGCGGCTTCGGTCAAAAAGATGTAGAAATTGTGCTGCAAAGTGCAGGTCGAGTTAAAGGATTGATGGCTTTCGTGGCTATAACCATGCTGGCTCAAATCATGCTGGTTCTCAAGAAGAAACAGGTCGAAAAAGTTCAAGCTGCTGAAATGAATTTCTAAGCGGGACTTTGATTAGTTGGGTAAGGTGCTCTGTGCACACCCAACTATTAGGTAAGTAGGGCGGGTATTCCCCGCCTTATTCTTTGATAAATAACCAGTAAAATAATGTTAATTGATGAGAAAATAGTTGAAGTAGGCTCGCTGAAATGGTTTTATCGGGAAACAAATCCGATTAACGAAACTGAGAAACCGCCCGTACTGCTGCTGCACGGTTTGCCGTCCCAGAGTTTTACCTGGACTGTAATGATGCCGGATTTGGCGGCACAGGGATTTAGATCGATCGCCCCAGATTGGGTGGGTTACGGGCGATCGACAAAACCAGACAAGCGCGACTTTGCCTACACTCCCGATGCTTTTGTTGACGCCCTCGCTGGCTTTATTCAAGCTATAGAATTAGACCGATTTTACCTCGTTGTCCAAGGATTTTTAGCATCTGTCGGCATTCAATACGCTTTACGAAATCCCGATAAAATAGATCGTTTAGTGGTCATAAATACACCAATTTCAGCAGATATCAAATTGCCTTGGAAAATGCAGCAGTTGGGGCTGCCTTTTATTGGCGATATGATCACCCAAGACCCACTTTTGGTGGACAGAACCCTCGAAGGCGGAAGTCGCATCAGAGTATTAGACAAGGATTTAGATGTTTACCGCCGCCCGTTTTTGAAGAGTTCGGATGCAGGTCGATCGCTGATGAATACTGTCCGCAATATTCAATTGCCGCAGTCAATGGCCGAAATTGAATCCGGCTTGAAAGGATGGACTCGACCAACTTTATTTGTCTGGGGTTTGACAGATCCTTGGCTGAGTGTTGAACCAGTTCAAAAGCTAGTCGGTTCCTTGGAAAATGCAGAGTTAGTCACACTGGAACAAGCGGGGCATTATCCTCAAGAACATTGGTCAGAAAAAGTTGGAAATGCTGTGATCACTTTTCTGCGCCGCCAGGAGGTAAAATAATATTTTGTACATAACTCTCGGTGCTAGGTCAGTGAACCAGCTCCTCGCCGAGCTGCATTCCCAGCCTCTTCCTGAGAACGAGAAATCTAAAATCTAAAATCTAAAATCGATATGACTCGTCCCCGTTCATTTTTTGCCTTGATGATGGCGTTTTTGATGGCATTTCTGGTTAGTTGCAGCAGTGTCGAAGCAAAAGTTCCAACGACTTACACAGCAGCCCAGACCCAGCAAATTCAGCGCTATGTTCCTAGCCTGACAGAGTTCCGATCGCGCATGGATAAGCTGGGAACCCTAATTCAAAAACGGAATTGGGTTGATACCAGAACTTACATTCACGGGCCTCTAGGCGACTTGCGGAACACCATGAAAACCGTCTCTGCGAGTTTGTTGCCTAGTTCTCAACAACAAGCTGTTGATTTAACTAAGAGTTTGTTTACCGAGTTGGTTAACATTGATCTTGCTGCTAAAGGGCTTGACTATGCAAAAGTCACGGCTAGTTATAAAAAAGCTGTGAATGATTTTGAGAGTTTCTTGCAGCTAATTCCTAAAGCCTAATCACTTTAGATAAGACGGCGGTTGAAACCGCGCCTACACAAACGATGTCCGCCTCCGCGGACTGAAGATAAGACGGCGGTTGAAACCGCGCCTACACAAACGATGTCCGCCTCCGAGGACTGAAGATAATAACGTAAAACTTAATTTTTACTGCGCGTTCTTCAACCCGCGTCGGCGGGTTTTGTTTGTATAGACGCGGTTTCTAACCGCCCTGTCTTCTTCTTCTGTGACATTACTCCGCCCTAAAATGGCAAAGCTTCTAAACCTCACGATTTAGATTTTCTGGTTGTTTCCTTGCGGTTTTTCACCCACTATCTGGATATGTAGTTACCCATATATCCCCGACGCTCTGAGTGCAGCGGACAGTTTCCTTTCCCGACCATCCATCGGTACAAATACAAACCAGTTTATATCGTTTGGAGGCCCCGGCTTATGCCTGACTTTTACTCTCAAGATATCCGTTGTTTGCTCTCGGTATATACATTCTAGCACAAAGCCGTCCTACAAGGACGGGGTTTTAAACCCATTAATTTGATAAAATCTAAAATCTAAAATCTAAAATTGAATGATTCGCGTTGCAATTATTGGTTGCGGTATTATTGGTGCTTCGATCGCCTTTGAACTAAGTAAATCCCCCGAACTAAAAGTCACTGTATTTGACAAACAGCCGCCTGCACAAGGTTCTACTGGCGCGGCACTCGGTGTTTTGATGGGAGTTATCAGCCACAAAACTAAGGGCAGAAGTTGGAAATTGAGGGAAACCAGCCTTCAGCGCTACGAAACTTTGATTCCAGAATTGGAAGCAGTTACGGGGCGAAAAATTCCTTTTAACAAACAAGGAATTTTAATGCTTTGTTCGGAGGGAGAGGATTTAAGTAAGTGGGAAAAATTGATAGCAACTCGCGAGTCTCAAGGTTGGCAATTGGAACTTTGGGATGTGGAACGAGTGCGAGATCGCTGCCCTCATCTCTATTTAAACGATCGCATTATTGCTGCGATTTATTCGCCTCAAGACCGGCAAGTCGATCCGACGGCGCTAACTTTGGCTTTGATTGATGCTGCTGAACGAAATGGGGTGATTTTTGAGTTTGGGGTGGCAGTTGAAGGGGCAGCGATTGCTGCTAGTGGCGAGTTCGATCGCCTAATTGTGGCCGCTGGTTTGGGTTCTGCTGCTGTCACTGCATCGTTAAATCAGTTGGTTGACATTCGCCCGGTGTTGGGACAAGCGCTGCATTTGCGGTCAAAAAATCCTCTAGGAAACCCAGATTTTGCGCCAGTAATTACTTGTGATGACGTTCACATTGTACCTTTGGAAAATCAGGAATATTGGGTGGGGGCGACGGTGGAGTTTTCCGAAAATGGCGGGGAAATTCAGGCGAATGCTGATATGTTGGCGCAAGTGATGGCAAGGGCGATCGCACTTTGTCCGGCCCTAGCAGAAGCTGAAATCCTCAGAAAATGGTCAGGATTGCGCCCGCGCCCGGAAGGGCGGCCGGCCCCAATTATCGAGGCGCTTTCCAGTAACAGCAAGGTTCTCATCGCTAGCGGCCACTATCGCAACGGTGTTCTGCTGGCCCCTGCAACAGCGCGATCGATTCGAGAAATGATTTTGCAATAATTAACAAATGTTAATACAATCAAGATAGCCATTCATATCTTACATCTAAATATGTCCGACAAACCTTTAGCTAAACCGCGCTCTTTGTGGCGAGTAATTTTGCTATCAGCAGTCAGCTTGCTGCTATATTACGGATGGTACAAATGGATTATTCAAGAAGAATTGCGTCGCTATAACGGCAGCGGTTTGTCGGGAACTCTTTGCTTGCTTCCTTTTGTTTTAGGAGTAGCCGTCCCCCAAGCTTTGCGGATATTCGATCCTGACGTTCCCGGATGGTTTGGTTGGTTTTCCTTCCTCGGTATTGCTTGGATTTACATCGTGCAGTTCAAACTTTACAACACAGTTAACGAATTGTACCGCCAAGAGGGAATCAAAGAACCGCTAACTGTTTGGTGGATGTTTGTACCAGGTTTAAATTTAGTTGTCGGCTTACGGCAAATTAACTTTTTGAGCCAGTTTTGGGCGAGAAAACAGGGAATTGAAGTTAAGGATAACTTAGCCGAAAGCATTCCTTTCCTCTCCGCTAACGCATAAATAAATTAAGCTCCAATCGCTGGGCGCTGCGAGTAAATTTCTTCTATAAGCAGGTCACGCAGTTCATCCGCAATGTCCGTGGGAGGGTTGCCTGCGAGGGCGCGTCCAATCAGCCGTTCTGCTTCCCGGAGTTGGACACACTCAATGGCAAGTACGGCGGCACTCCGATGCAGTATAGAACGAGTAGGCTCAAAATCCCATTCGTTTGCCACTAAATCCGCTGCCGCCCGTTCTTTCGCAAAGGCGGCTCTGGTGAGTGCAGTCACTTGGTCGATATCACCGCACTGACGGGCGAGAACGGCTCGATCGACCAGTTCCATTGCTTCGTGGTGAAGGGCTTCTACGGTATGCATTTTTTGACGATCCGTGCTTTGGGAGTACCGCAATTACAGATACATAGCCAGGAGCTACGTCATCTGAAGGGCGGATTTGTTCTAATTTTATCAAAGGAGTTGGGTCTAAAACCCCGTCCTTTTAGGACGGCTTTAATTTATTCCTAAAACTTCTGGCAATTCCAGTAATCGTGGTATACTGCAATAGTCGAGGTTAAACTCCTTTGCCATCGTGAAACGGGACATGAGACACACTTTTAGGCATAAACCGGGGGGCAAAGAGTGGCGAAAACTCTTTAAACAGCTAGAGGCTTAACACAGTCTCAAAACCAGAAAAACCAACTATTCTAGTCTTGTTAAGTAGGGTGGGGCACACCCAAACTCTAGGTCAATATCCTAGTAAGCTTTTGGAGATAGACCCTCTGGGGTGGCTGCGAATCAGGCTCGTTAATTGGTGGAATTCCCACGGTTAAAAGGTTTGAGTATTGCCGAAAGGACGTAACACTTAAAGGTCAGTCGCTGAATTAAGAATCCCCTCGCCTTTAGGCAGGGGAGTGTCAAGTTAACTCGGGCTTGAATAATGCTGTCAGAACCTTTACGAATCCCGGAGACTTCTAAGCGGGCTTTGCGCTGAAATAGCGTGCCTGGATCTTCGAGCGAACCAAGCCAAAAGTCAAAACCTAAGCCTTTACCTTTGACAGAGCGTTCGATGATGGTCAGTCCAGTGAGGTGAGGCATGATGAGCGCCGCGATACCGTAGGCTCCATATTCAGTGGCAACTTCCCGATCGGCGTTGAACCGACGGATAGTATCATCGATCGCATCCCATTGAATTTGGATTTCACAAGGTTGAATCCCCTCGATTGTCAGCTTCACAGGGATAGAGTGTCCTCCATCGTCGAGGCAAACGGCGGCTGCATCTGCACAGATGGCTCCGAAGGTGAGTGACCAGCCTAGACGTTCGGGCTTGTTGTCGCGCAGGTCATTGAGGGAGAGAATTTTAATCGGGTTAAGGTTGGTCATCTTAGGAGATGGCATGGCGATCGCATCTCCAGAATCTTACAGCATATAGTCTTCAGTCATGTTGTTCTTTTAGCGAGTTCACCCGAATTTATGGTTGAAAACCAAAGTATTGGTAAACCCGCCCTTACCCATGACTCTTCACCAGAACCTATTCGGCAAATCCGCAAGAATGAGTTTGAGTTCCAGTTCGTTAACCCGCTTAATTGCTTTAGGAATACTTACCCACTGCCGCTTTCTCTTGCTAGCTTCCGGCCAATTTTCCAGAACAGTTTGTACTTGCAGTAAAAATACTTCTACCTGACAAGTGTAGCCGGACTTTTGATACTCGTAAGTACCCAGCAAATCCGGGAATACTTTACCCAACAAACCTGCTTCTTCCCAAGCTTCCTTGGCGGCGGAATCTTGGGGAGTCATGTCAGGTTCAATTAATCCTTTGGGAATCACCCAGCGCTTGCTAGCCGAAGAAGTAATCAGCATTACTTCAATTTCTCCGTCTTGAATGCGATAGGGAATTACCCCCGATTGATCAACCAGTAAAGCGATTTTTATACTCATGATTTCTGCAATATTTCTGGCTGCAAAAGCTGCTGTAACCTCATGAACTGTTTACAACTAAAAAATAAAAACAGCATCCTAATTTTAGATACTTCCCAAGTTGAGACAGCAATCAAGTGGATAATAAAGATATTTGGCTTTTCCTGTCTGTCGAAAATAGGAAATTTCCATGCACTCCTACTGAACAATAATATTATTATAATAACCGCGCGCAATCCTCTACCGACAAGCAGATAAAAGCCGATCGCCAAAATCAGCCTCTATCTGCGCCGGTATGCGGTTTTAGGCCTAATCTTTCTTCCCCTTAGCCTCCAGATTTTCCATCCGACTCTTCAAATCTTGATTATCCTTTTTCACCTGATCTAATTCCTCCCGCAACTGCTTTACCGCTGCATCAGAACCAGCATTTTTCTGCACTCTTTGCACAGCTTCATCAGCCATGCGGCGGACGCGGCCGTCGGGAGTTTGGTCAGCTAAAGAACGCAAAATGCGAATTGCTTTGCGAGTTTGCATTTGTCCTAATCCCGCTACGACACATACTTGAGTCAAGAAAAACGTCTCTTTAGATAATTCTGCCAATCGCTGCAAAATCCGTTCTAAATTGACCTTGGTTTGACCAGTCGAAATTGTGCCCAACGATCGAATTGCCGCCAAGCGCAAAGCTTGCGGAGTACCAACGGCTGTGTATTTCAAAATTAGATTCAGCGCATCTTCAGAAGTTTTCATCTGTGCCAAACCGGAAATAGCACCCGATCGCACAACCTCATTCCAGCCCTGACGCTCTTTCAAAACCAATTTTAACTCTTTTAGTACCTGTTCGTCCGTCGGTTTTTCGTCGGGATTCGCCCCTGCAATCGAGCCCATAGCACTAGCTGCGGCCGCTTCTACATAATAGCTGTCGTCGCCTTTTTCGACGATCGATCTCAGCGCTTTATAAGTTTCGTGAGTTGGGATTTTACCCAGCGCATTTACCACAGCGCGACGAACACGAGCATCTTTATCTTTTAAACCACTTACTAAACCTTCAAAAACTTGGTCGAGTTTAATTTCAACTAACTGACCGGCAACTTCGGCCCGCACTGCCCAGAACGGCTCTTTTTTGAGAACTTCTGACAGCGTTTTCACCGCTTCTAGTCCTCCCTTTTTCGCCAAAGCTTGGGCAGCGTAAATCCGGGAAACCGGGTCTGGATCGAACTGCAACTGAGCTTTTAGTTCGGCAACTCCATACTCTAAAACAACTGTTTTTAAGTATTTATTTCCGACATCAAAACTGATAAATGCGGGCTTCTCTTCTAGGGGGAAATAGAAGCTTTGCTCGCGTTCGGACACTCGGACTGTAAAACTTTTTAGGTTCGGGGTTGAAGATGTCCCACTGTCATCCTCTGCTTCTTTTTCCGGCTTGTAACCGAAGCCGATCGGAATTTTCAAATCGAATACATCTTTGCTGTTGCCGTTGCCATTCTTCCCGTCTTTTACCTGAGTTTGGGTAACAGTCACTTTGGCTAATTTGCTATCGCCGTCCCAGGAATAAGCAACCTTATAATCTGGATGACCGCCGCGATAAACGTACTGGTCAAACAGGAACATCAGATTGCGACCAGTGGCTTTTTCGATCGCCCTGAGCAAATCGATCGTTTCTACAGTTTGGTGAGCGTTATCCCGTACAAAAGTGTGAATTGCTTTGTAAAATAGCTCGTCGCCTAACTCGGCATGAATCATGTGATAGACGCAAGCGCCTTTTTCGTACAAATGGCGATCGTACAATTCAATAGCTTCGCGGTAAACGTGAGTAACAATTGGGCGGCGGTAGCGAGAACTGTCTTCAGCTAAATAATTGCGGGCTTCACTTAACATATAATAAGCCGCGTCTTCTTTGCCGTATTCTTTGTCAGTCCACAGCACCTCTGAATAAGAAGCCATACCTTCTTTTAGCCAAGCATGAGACCAATGTTTAATTACTACTAAATCACCGAACCACTGGTGAGCCAATTCGTGGGCAACTAAGCTTTCAGTGCCGCGATTGTCGAGGGTAGCGCGTTCGTCTAACAAGCACCTATCTGTCAGCAAAGTTGTGGAAGTGTTTTCCATACCGCCGAAGATGAAATCATCGACGCAGACTTGAGCATATTTGGGAAAAGGGTAAGGATAGCCAAATGCTTTAGAGAAGAACTCAATCATTTGAGGCGTTTTGCCCATGCTGCGCTTAGCGTCTGCTTCGCGGCTTCTTTCCACGTAATAATTAACTGGTTTGCCGTTCCATTCGTCTTTGATTTCGGCAAAATCTCCGACGGCTAAGGTCATTAAATAAGTTGGGTGCACCTGGGTTTGCGACCAGTGATAAATTTTATCGTCGCCGTCATTTTTTGTGCTAACTAATTCGCCGTTAGATATTGCAAAAAATTGTTTCGGAACTTGCACTCTAATTTCCGAAGTTGCGAGTTGTCCGGGATAGTCGAAACAGGGAAACCAGAAGCGGGAATCTTCGTCTTCGCCTTGAGTCCAAACTTGTGTTGGTTTGTCTGGATAGTGTTTGTCCGGGCCGACGAAATAGAGACCGCGCTGGGGTTTTTCGACCGAGTATTCGATCGCAATTGTAATTGGTTGGTAAGCTTCTGTTGGTTCGTGTAGTTTAATTTGCAACACTTCGCCATCGCTGTCGAAATTTTGCTCAATTTCGCCGACTTTTACTGATTTAATATTCAGGTTTACAGCATCTAAGGTTAATTTGTCAATACCGCTGCGGACTGGATTGATGCGGATGCTACAAGTGCCACGAAAGCTTTTTTTGGGAATATTCAGCACTAAGTCGAGGAAAATGTGCTCTACTTGACCAGGGCGATCGGGGTTGTAGTGGGGCCTGGCACCGGGCATCTCGAAGGATTTGTGACCGTTTTCAGAATCAAAGTAAGTGTGTGACATTGTGATGGCAAAGTTGTGTGTCGATCGGCGATCGCAGGCAGCAGCGAGGAAAGCTGAACTGCCAGCTTATTCTAGGGTAGCGCGTCCTAGTTGCTGTTGTCGCTAATCTTGTTAAAAATTCGGGCGATCGTTACGGGGATATAAACAATGATTTTTTAGCTACAATATCAGCAAGGCTAATGTCTGCAATCATCAGCCTGCAATTGAAATTCAGAGGGAAATCTGCATGACAGCTACACTATCAGTTCCCAGTGCGATCGCATCTTTGCTGGGCGACGAAGCCGAAGACTTGCTCACCCATCAAGCGAAAGTTTCTAAAGATTTGTTGCACCTGCCAGGCCCGGATTGGGTCGATCGCATTTTCGCTCAAACCGATCGCTCTCCTCAAGTTTTGCGATCGCTCCAGCAACTTTATTCTAGCGGACGCTTGGCGAATACCGGCTATTTATCTATCCTACCAGTAGACCAAGGAATCGAACACTCGGCGGGCGCTTCTTTTGCACCAAATCCCATCTATTTTGACAGCGAAAACATCATCAGACTAGCAATCTCCGCAGGATGCAATGCTGTCGCGACAACGCTGGGAGTTTTGGGTAGCGTATCTCGCAAATACGCGCACAAAATCCCTTTCATTCTCAAACTAAATCACAACGAATTGTTAACTTATCCCAATCAATACGACCAAATAATGTTTGCTTCCGTCGAACAAGCTTGGAATTTGGGAGCCGTTGCAGTCGGAGCCACAATTTATTTTGGTTCCCCAGAATCGACGCGACAAATCCAAGAAGTTAGTCAAGCTTTTGCCCACGCTCATGAGTACGGAATGGCAACAATTTTGTGGTGCTATCTCCGCAATGATATCTTCAAACAAGACAAAGATTATCACACTGCCGCTGATTTAACTGGGCAAGCAAATCACCTAGGAGTGACAATTCAAGCTGACATCATCAAGCAGAAATTGCCCGAATGTAACAACGGTTACGCAGCAGTTGCTAAAGCCGCCGGCGAGAGTTACGGCAAAACCAACAGCCTGGTGTATTCGGAATTGACAACGGATCACCCGATCGATCTAACACGCTATCAAGTGCTAAACTGTTATGCGGGAAGAATGGGTTTAATCAACTCCGGCGGTGCTTCGGGAAAAAACGATTTTGCCGAAGCCATTCGCACCGCAGTAATCAACAAACGCGCTGGCGGCTGCGGCTTAATTTCCGGCCGCAAAACTTTTCAGCGTCCCTTTGAAGAAGGTGTAAAATTGTTCCACGCCATTCAAGACGTTTATTTGTCGTCCGAAATTGCGATCGCCTAATTGATTAATATCAGCCGTAGGGTGTGTCGCCTGCGATAAATCTTTGCCAAAAAATGGACAATCTCATAGCGACGCACCAGCACGGAGCAAGAACTCTTGTAAACAACTCCAAAAATGTATTGTATGAATAATCATTAGAAATATTATAAATCAATACGGTTCACTTAACACTATTTACACCCCGGAGATCCCCCTAAATCCCCCTTAAGAAGGGGGACTTTGAGGGCATTATTGTTCCCCCTTTTTTTAGGGGTCAGGGGGGATCTGTTTTAAGTGAACCGTATTGTATTATAAATTGCAAATTAACTGTAAGATTAATAGTAACCTAACAAATATACAGACAAAATATATAATTTTAAAATGCCCCACAGCCTCGTTTTAAACCTGCTACCAGTTGCACCAATCCCATCCCAATTTTTAACGGGACGGCATCTTCACGCCTTATTTCTCAACCTTGTGAGTGCTGTGGATAGCGATTTGAGCGCGTACCTGCACGACCAATCGAATGAAAAAGCTTTCACTTTAAGCTTTTTCCAAGTAAGCAGAAAAGAGGTTGCCAAAATCAGCACTGCGCCGACACAAAAGAGAGTTTTGCCTGCGGCGGCGCGCCCAATTGTCCCGGCGCTACAGTGGGAACAAAAGCAAGCAATTCGCGAAAATACAGCGATTTGGTGGCGCATTTCTCTGCTGGATGACGGTTTGTTCGATCGCCTAACTGAACTTTGGCAGCAACTGAATTTTGACCGCCCTTGGCATCTTGGCCCGACAGATTTGTACATTACCAATATTTTGAGCCAACCGCAATCAAACCAGCCTTGGGTAAATTTTTGTAGTTACGCCGAATTGTTCGATCGCGCTTCCGACACTGAGCGCCAAATTGCGTTTAGTTTTTGCACTCCTACTAATTTTCGGCAAGGTGTTTACGACAGTGCTATGCCAACTAGAGAGAGTATTTTTGGCAGTTTGGCGAATCGCTGGAGCAAGTACAGCAATAGGGCGATCGAACCTAATTTTATAGAAGCTATTTTCCCTAGTTTCTTCGATATCCGCACAGAAGTTAGTACGGATTCCCGAAGTAAATTTATTGGCTGCGTCGGCGATATTACTTACCGAATTATGGGAGATGTTGATCCGGTTGCTATCAAGCAAATTAATGCTTTAGCAGATTTTGCGCTTTACAGCGGAGTCGGGCGAAAAACGCCGATGGGAATGGGAATGACGCGCAGGTTGCAGAATTGTTAATCATTAACTTTTCGGCTTAATTTCACTAACTATTTCGTAAACATCTGTGTCGGGAATTTTGGCGAACAAAGGTGTCATATGCTTCAATATTTCTTGATAAGCTTCGCTTTGATTGGCTGCCATCTCTTCTACGCTTTCCCAAAAAATGATGGCAATACCTTTGTCTGTATTGGGCAATTGCAGCAGGTATGCTCCCTTAAAACCTGTGGCATAAGTTGCAACGGCTTTTTCAAAAAGTTCTTCTGCTTCTTTGAATTTTCCTGGTTTAAATTCGCCAATGGCAACGTAGGCAAACTGATGTCGGAGAAAGTCGAGAAATTCTGACATATCCTGTTCCTGAAGAAATCGCTATACACCAGGTTATATTTTACCCGATCGCCGTAATTTTGTGAACTGCACAGTTTTTAGTCTCGCTTAACCAAAGCGGCGGATTTATGAGACATTATTGGACGTAGCCGCCCGACTCAAATAGAAACTTTTTGAGTCAGGCGGCTGGAATCTCTATTAAATAAACTTGATCAATCTTCTTTTGGGGCAACCAACTCTTTTTGTTCTGACGTTATAGCTACAGGTTGAGCGGATTTTTCAATCGCAGGAGTGATGGAAAAAATTGCTTCCGTCGTCGTTTCAAAACAATTTGACAACCCAATTTTTGCCAAGATTCCCGATCGCTCTAGGAGTTGTTGAACTTCCGGCTGCAAACCCGTGAGAATTAAGCGGCAATCGTGGCGTTTTAGATCCTGGTAGATGTCTTCGAGGGCGACTAACCCAGTGGTGTCCATATTCGGTACAAACCGCAGCCGCAAAATCAGATACTTCACTTCTGGTTCATCCCGCAGGAAGGTTACAAACCGTTCGGCGGCACCAAAAAATACAGGCCCATCTACCCGATAAACAGCAATTTGTTTGCTTAACCCCAGGGGAACACCAGGAGGAAAAACTTCGGTTTCGGGAATTTTGACCAGGCTCAACTCGCTCATCCGCTTGATGAACAAAGCACCCGCTGCAATTAATCCGACTTCTACGGCTAGAACTAAGTCAAAGCAGATGGTAACTAGCCAGGTAAGAATCATCACACCAAAGTCGGAGTATGTGGCACGCATCAGCAAGCCGATCGCTTCCCACTCAATCATCCGCAGGCTAACCACCATCAGAATGCCAGCCAAGGCAGCTAGGGGAATTTGTGCCGCGAGGGGAGCTAAAGTCAAGACAATAATCGCTAAAGCAACGCCGTGAATCACGCCAGAAAGTCGAGTTTGGCCACCAGCACGGACATTTACAGCAGTACGAGCGATCGCCCCCGTCGCCGGAATTCCCCCAAAAAACGGCACTATGATATTCGCCAACCCTTGACCGATGAGTTCCCTGTCACTATTGTGTTTCTCGCTGACAGTCATACCATCAGCCACCACCGCCGACAGCAACGACTCAATACTCCCCAATGCAGCCAGTGCGAAGGCAGGATTAATTAGCTCTCTCAGCAGACCAAAATCAGTCCAGTGGGGAATACCTTGCGGCACCGGTAACGATTGGGGTATCGAGCCGATGGTGGGGACGTGGAGGTGAAAAAACGACGCGACAGCAGTCGCTAGGATTAACCCCACCATAGAACCCGGTATCGTAGTATTAATCCGAGGCCAAAGCAGTTGTGTGGTAATTACAACCATTGCCAACCCCACCGACGCCGAATTTACACCCTGTATATGGGTCACACTTTCCCACAATCCCGGTAAAAAATGTTCGCTGCGTGTCAATTGCAAGCCAAAGAAATTATTAAGCTGACCGCAAAAAATAATGACGGCGATGCCATTAGTAAAGCCCGCCGTCACCGGATAGGGAATAAACTTCACCAGCCGTCCGAGTTTGGCAATCCCCAAGGCCACCTGGATAATCCCGGCCATTACCCCAGCAATCCAAACCTTTTCGAGGCCGTACTTGGCGACAATTCCCACTAGAACGACTGCCATTGCCCCAGTAGGGCCGGTAATCTGAACCGGTGAACCACCAAAGATTGCCGCTACAATCCCGGCCACAATTGCGGTGTAGAGTCCGGCTTGCGGTTCCACTCCACTCGCCACTGCAAAAGCCAGCGCCAAGGGCAGTGCTACCACTGCGGCTGTTAGTCCACCAGTCAAATCGCCACGCCAGTGACGGAACAAGTAACCCAAGCGGAAATGTTGAAGATTATCTTGAGTTTTTAAAGGTAGTTCCTGCATATTCAATTAATTTTGTACTCAGAATTTATGAATTGATGCAACAAGTCGTTCTCATTCCACCTCGATCGACTAGGCAATGTAATTGACGCTTTTTTCCTCCAGCCGCAAGGCATCCAGGATTTGAATCAGCACGGGGTCAGACAAAATTTTGAAAAGTCAGCTTTGAAGTAACTGGGCTTAAATGCCATTGGAATATCTATGTATCTTCAAAGTCTTGCAGATAGCTTAACGCTTAGGCGATCGTACAGCAAGCCCTAGACAGATAAAGTGTATGAACCGAAGCCGTGCTTGGCAGAGTTTGATTGCTGTATATAACTCTTTTATGAGATGCGACACTGCACTAAAAAGCGTCAGATTGTTGAGGTTTGCGATCGACACTGACTGTCGATTAATACTATTCTTGTCGGTGCCTGCGATCGCACTTTCCATAAAAAGCGGCCCGTAAAAAGTGGGTTTTTGCAATAACCCTATTGAGTTTACAAAATTTACCTGCCAAAATTATCAGGTATAAAGACAAACAAAGTAGAGAAGCAGCTAAAATAAATGCCAAAAATATTAGTAATTGAAGACAATAAGTTTCTCAGAGAAACCGTTATAGAACTTCTGGAATTGCACGGTTTTGAAGCTGTAGGCGCAGAAAACGGACAAGTCGGTATCCAGTTAGCGATCGCCCAAATTCCCGATTTAATCTTGTCTGATGTGATGATGCCGGAACTCAACGGTTTGGAAGTTTTTGCGATTTTGCGATCGTACCAAGCAACCGCCAGCATTCCGTTTATTTTTATGACAGGCTCGGAAATGGAAAAAGCCCAGGAACTCAAAGCCGACGGCTACCTCAAGAAACCTTGCAGCGCCACAGAAATGTTCCGGGCGATCGCAAATCAACTAGAAAAACCGGCAGTTACCAACCCACAACATCAAAAAGTACAGAACAATTCTGCGCCATCAAATCTTAGCTTGCGCGCCAGGAATCAAAAATCTCGGTTTGAGATTGCCTCGGTTTGCTGGCAATGACACGCACAGTAACGTTATTGATAAATAAGTTGAGGGAATTTCAAATTGGTTCCAGCCAGGGGTGGCTTAGACTGGGTATGTTGAATTTGGTTAAATATTTATGAACGCACAACCCAAAGGTCGCCTAGTTTGGAATCACTCTACCCACCTTCCCGGTTTGATACCCATTTTAGAGCGCCTCACCCTAAAAATCGGCATTCAAACCGTTACCCCAGGCGTCATTAACAAAGTTAAAGGACACATCCCCCGCATGACATTAAGAGTGTCAGTACCCATCCGCGGGGGATTTAAAATCATCGCCAGACAGGGCAAAACCGTACAAGAAGTCTTTATATTAACCACTCTCAGTCAAGGGGACTTGGAAGAGATGATCGCCCAAACCCTAGCCAAGTGACAATATTTTCTTAGCAAGCAAAGCCCGAGCCCTAACTGAAGTAGTTTCATCGCTTTGGGTGATTTCCTCAAGTCTGGCCGAAACTTCCGCTAACCAATCCGGTTTAACAGTCGCAGCACCTGCCAAGGCTTGTAAACCTCCCGCTGCTGCGTAGCGAACCACCCATTCTGGATCACGGGACGCTTGCAGTAGCGTTTTCACAGCGCGAAGTTGAGCATCTGCAATTTCTTTTGTGGGCATCAATTCCCAGCAAATCGTCCCCAAACCCCTAGCCGCCGCCCGCCGCACGCTCAAAGCAAAGTCATTCGCCGCAGCATCCAGCAAAATCTCTAAACCTCTGGGGTCGCCAATTCCCGCCAAAGCCCGAACAGCCCAAGCCCTCGCTCCGTAATTGTAGCCGTCAAGCTGTTCTAGAAGCGGCAGCACGGCGGGTTCTCCGAGTTGAATCAGTCCGTCAACGGCGGCCACAGCGGCGCCTGGGTTGTTGTAGCCGAGGACTGTAATTAAGGTAGGAATTGCTTCTTTTGACTCAGCCGCCGCCAGTGCTTTGACAGTATTTAACAAGCCTTCGGAAGAATCTGCTTGTTCGACTGCGCGAATTAGTTCTAATGCCATTGATTTGTAAGCTCTACCGTGATCATTGTAATTGTAGGTTGGGTCGATCCCGCGATCGAACTTTTTGCAGCGTCGGTGAGGCGCGGCGATCAACTTGGAAAGCTTACCACACTCGAAATAGGACAATCTTGGTTAAAGAGTCGAATCCGCAAAAAAACTCGACTCCATACCTGCGCTAGGAATTCTTGCGCTGTGCATCCTCACCGCCTTCGCGCTTCCTATAAGCCTTAGCCCAAGCATAGCGCTGCGGATTTTTTGTCAGCAGATATTCCACAACTTCTCGACGCTTCTCATCTTTAGTATTTTTGACAACCCGCTTGAGTTCGGAATCTATATCTTCTGATTCAGCACCGCGTTTAATTGCCTCGTTAAACCAACGCTCACCCTCTGAAAATTGACCCCGCTCAAAACAAATAGCTCCCATCAAAGTGTAAGGATGATGACTCTGAGGCTGGTACTCAATAGCTTTTAGCGCGCACTTTTCAGCATCATCTAATTTATGAATATCTCGGAAAGCACCGCCCCTCGTTGTTAACAAAGCTGACTTGAGCTTATTTTCTTTGATTTGGTCGAATTCCAGATTTTCTGTCACCTTCAAGGCACTTTCTGGTTCATCTGCCTTGCGCCAATGACTGCTGGCGTTGGGCAAGTTCCATTTATCTCCAGTGCGCTCATATTCCCGATCGTAGAAAAGCGCTTCAAGCCTGTGGTAGGCCATAGCAATCTTTCCATGACTAGCTAAAAGTTTCTGTTGTATTAACTGAACAACTAACACAGGATCTAGACGTTCTTCTCTCTCCAATTTTACCATAATTGCGTAAAACGGATCGAAGGGGAAATTATGATCTATAATCCGATACTTGACCTTGAGAGCAGCAAATTCCTTCTCTTGGGCAAAGGTAATTACATCCTCACGTCCATTCTGTTTCAGCCAATCAAAATCAGCCTCACTTAAATGCTCTCCCGATTGAATCTTAGACTTGAGACTAGCAGCATATTTGTCAATAGCAAAAGTAATTACATCCTCACGTTCATTCTGTTTCACCCAATCAAAATCAGCCTCACTCAACTGCTCTCCCGATTGAATTTTGGACTTGAGACTAGCAGCATATTTGTCAAGCGCAATAGTAATTGTCTCAGTCAAATTACGCTTTTTCAGAAAATTAATATCCTGCTCACCTAGCGGATTGTCCAAATCAATTTTCTTGAGAACTTTATACAGATGGCTAGAACGTGATAAATCCTCAGATTTATTAGCTTTATACTTAACTTTTAGCTCAGCAAAGTGTCGTGTCTGTTCAATCTCCAAAACAATGCTAAGCGTTTCGCTTAGTTGATGCTCTTCTAGCCAGTTAAGTTCTGACTCGCTCAACTGCTGATCTACCTCAAGATTTGTCAGGATGGGATACAACGGACTTGATACAGATGTTTCTGGGTATTCACTAGCTTTGTACTTATCCTTTAGTTGGGCAAATTCAGCTTCCCGTCCAGCTTTTTGTTGCCAAAAAATTTCTAGAGTATCAACCAGTTGGTTGTTGAACAGCCAGTTAGCCTCTACATCACTTAATCTTTCTCGTGCATTCAGTTGCTTGAGAATTTGATACAAGGGGCTATCAAGTGAACAATCTGGGTATTCACTAGCTTTGTACTTAGCCTTTAGTACAGCAAATCGCGCCATATCTTGAACGATAGCAACTGTTTTAGTAAGCCCCTCTTCTTGCAGATATTTAACTTCTAAGTCAGTTAGGTGATTTTCAGAGTCAAGTTTCCAAAGGATAGGATACAAAGAACTGGATAGCCGTAAATCGGGATGTCTGGTTACTTTGAACTTAGACTTGAGTTGAGAAAATTTAGCATCTAGTTTTATTCGTTCTTCAGCCTTATGTAGTGGCTCTTTCTCGATAGCTTCTATTGTTTCCAAAAGCTCTTGGTTTACTAACCAATCCCACTCGAAGTCGGTAATTTCAATTTCTAAATCAGCTTTTCGCAGAATGAGATACAGAAGACTAGAGGGAGATGAATCTTCATATTTTGTTGTTTGATACTTGGACTTAAGCGCGGCAAAATGTTGCACCTGGACTTCAAAATCGTCGTTGCTCATGGTGAATCCCCCGATTTATACTTCTAGTCGTTACACAACCATCTCCCAGCATTCCGCTATCGCTCTTGTCAAAACCAAAACTTTTTTAACTGAAGACTTATGCAGATGGTAATATTATTTTAACACGCTCGCTTTCACCAACTCCAGCTACAAACCTCAGTATTTTCACTGAAATCTATCAAAATTAGTACCTAAAGTCTCGTCCCTCATTCCATCAAATCATCCGCCACCAATTCACCCGGAGAAAAGCGAGAAAATAGCAGTTCTCAACTCCCTGAAATACAGATAGGTGGTAGGGAAACAGCACTGCTGTTTCCTGAATGTGCTGTTTCCTGAATATACGGCAGACAATTGAGAATCGCTACAGCAATCCTATTTCAGTTATGAACTAATTTTTGTTAAAGTAAACTATCCATTAAATTCATCACTTGGATAGCTTCATCGGACAAAGATAGAGATTCTTGTTGATTTAGATGATGCTCCAAAACTCCTTTGAGTGCAATCAATTTCATGCTATTTTCTGCTAAAGTTTCAGCAATAGCTGGCGCTGACGGCAAATAGCCGATCGCCCCCAAGTCCATCAAAGCCGATCGCCGCAACTGCAAATTATCCCCATTCAAAGCAGTTACCAAGCGCTCTCCGTAAATGCGATCGCCAGTCAACTGATACATCGCCCGCGCCGCAGCGTACTGCACCCGCTCCACAGAATGCTCCAAAAAAGGTGCAATTAGCGGTATAGCTTCTGTCGCTCGCAGCGTACCCAAAGCTTCAATTGCCGAGTCGTAAGGCTGCACGAGGTGCGATTTGCCAGCCACTCGTAGCGCCACAGCTACGCCCCCATCCAATAGCTGCATGAGTGGTGGAATGGAATCGCGATCACCCAGCATTTCCAGAGCTTGAGCCGCCGCTTCCCGCACGTAATAATCCGCGCATTCCAAACAGCGAATCAGCGCCGGTAAGGCTTGTTTATCGCCCAATTTACCCAGCGCCCGCGCCGCATTTCGCAATAGGGAATAATCGCCTATTTTTGTTTGTTCTGACTCTTCTTGCAAGGCCCCAATCAAAGCTGCAATAGCTGCCGGTTCCTTGACTCGAAATCTACCAATCCACCAAGCAGCATAATACCGGAGACTGTAGTCTTGGGAGTGCAAATTTGCGATCGCCTGTTCAATAGTTAAAGACTCGCCCTCAGCTAAACCCGCCGGCGGTGAGTCGGATTCGTAATAATCCATAATTTTTAATATCGCTTAGGAAACTCGGCGATTGAAATCGCTGCTATACAAACGAAACCCGCCTGCGCGGGTTGGGGAAACTCGGCGATTGAAATCGCTTCTATACAGACAAAACCCGCCTGCGCGGGTTAAATTCACTCTTACTCTTCGTCCGCGGAGGCGGACATTGTTTGTCTAGAAGCGATTTCAATCGCCCATTTCAATCTATTAATTATCATCCTCGGATGATTCAGGGGATGATTCTGCGCTCGCGCTTAAAGGATGAATGCTGACAATTTTCCCGCCCATGCGAGTAATCCGCTGCATTTCTTGATTCATCCGATTGTAAGGCACGTTGATAAATGTACTCGCGCTCGATCGAATCGAATAATCCACATTATTTGTTTCATCGCTTTGGCGCAAGCCCACAACTTCATACCGAAAGCAGCGACCAGCCGAAGCTGTATTGCCACTTTTTCCAGCTACAATTTGACCCAACATAAGCTTCTTGGTAATTGGTAATTCTGACTGTTGACTGTTGACTGTTGACTGTTGACTGTTGACTAATAGCTAGTAACTGCCAACTGCCAACTGCCAACTGACTAAATTGGAGTAATGCTGGCGATTTTTCCGCCCAAACGATGAATTTTCTGCATTTGCGGCAGCCAATCCTCAACAGGTACGATGAAAGCCTTGCTGCTGCGACGCACACTAGGATAGCCACCTGTGCGAATCCCCGAAACTTCCACGCGCAACAGTCGTCCTTCCTTGCCGTAAGCTGCCGCGCCGCCGAAACCGCTGCTGGGAGTTACGTTTTGTGCCGAAGGGCGATATGCCCAACCTTCGTTACCACCGGAGGGACCAACTACTGCCGTAGCGCTGTTGGTACCAACTTCGGCTGCTAAGCGAGAGTTATTGCCTTCTATTTGAGATGTATCGCTATTTGCGTAGCCCCGATACAAGCGGAACATCCGGGTAAAGCCAACGGATCTTTGTCCCCGCTGAAATTCAAAAGCCCGGTAGTAAGGTACGATATTATCTCCAAAGCTTTCTTGATATTCTACTGAATCGATGTAGGAATCAATATCAGCATCGTATCCTTCGTTTTGGTACAAATCTAAGTGATGAACTACTTCAGATTCGTCGTAAATAGCCCGACCGAGCAAGTGTTTGTAGTTTAGTTCGATCGCCCGAGTTTGAAAGCTGTTGTAGAAAAACTTGGTTTTGTACAGTTCCGATTTTGCTACAGCGCGTACAAATTCTCGTACTGTTAAGCTGCCGTCTCGCAGGAGAGATTCAGAACTTGTCAGGCGCTCGGATTTCATCAAATAGTCGTTGCCCAGCACCTGACGGTAAACCGCACGAATCACAGTTTCAACGTCGTCTTTGGTGTAGTTCGGGCGCAATTCTACCTTCGGCGCATCGCTCAATGCGGAAGTTCCCAGTCTGGACGCTGCTGTCGTAATCGCCACCAGATTTTCTCCTAAATTATTAATGACAAAAGTTTAATGCTTGGTTGCACTTGAAATTTTTAGGACTAAGGATAATATGCCTCAAAGTAGGGTGTGCAATGCACACCTTACTCATACACATAAAATTGAAGAATTTTTTAGCCTTAGTCCTAATTTGCTAAAGACGTTTCAAAAAAACGTCAATACACAAACTTTAAGCTGTGGTAATACTTACCACTTTGCCACCACGTTTGTTGATTTGCTGCAAGCGGCTCGAAAGTTGCTCGTAAGGCACGAGATATTCGGTAGTTGTCCGCCGCACTTGAGGCGAAAACTTAGCCGCACCTTGCATTGCGGTGACTCGGTAGAGTTGGCCGCGAGAACCGCCGGAAGTCCCGCCAAGGGCTTTTCCGATGGAGGCTGTGTGTATCGGCGAAGCCATATTTCTCGCTACTTCCCAAGTCAGCCGGGCTTGGGTTTGGTTTTGTGATCGATCGCTAGAAGCAAAACCCCGGTACAACTGAAACATCCGGTTAAAACCGACGGTTTTTTGACCTCTTTGAGTAGCGAAACCGCGATAGTAAGGCACTATACTGTCGCCAAAATTTTCTTCATACTCAACTGAGTCAATGTAAGAATTGATTTCAGCTTCGTAGCCTTCTGCATTGTACAAATCAACGTGGAAAGCAATTTCCGACTCGTCGTAAGGAGCGCGGCCCAACAAATGCTTGTAATTAAGCTCAATTAACCGCGTTTGCGAGTTCGGATAAAAAAACTTTTTCCGATAAGTTTCGGAATGTGCAATTGACCGCACAAAATCTTTCACTGAAATCTGCCCTTGCAGCAGCAGAGATTCAGCACTGGTAAGTCGTTCGCTCGACATTAAATACTCGTTGCCGAAAACTTGGCTGTAAGCGGCGCGAATTACTGCTTTCGCATCGTCTTGCGTCCAGTGGGGACGCAGTTCAACCCGTCCCGCTTCTTCAAATGCTTTTATTCCCAACCGTTCTGCTGCACCTAATCCCACCATCTTCGCTTCTCCCTTTTTTGCTTTAAAAACTGATAACCGCTTAAAAAAAGTATTTGCAAAACTAGGCTTTGATCGCAGATGCCCGGAATTCTAAACAACCGCTAACAGTTAAGCTAACAGTAGCTTACAATTCCGGGCATCACGCAAATCTAGCTCAGAGCGTTGATTGCGTAGTCGATGTAGGAAGTCGCTTCAGTTGCAGCGTCGCCACTCAGACCGTGGTTGGCTTTGATGTACTTGAGAGCTTCAACGTACCAGCTAGGAGACAATTCAAATGTCCGGTTGATTTCGTCAACACCTGCAATCAGGTACTCGTCCATCGGACCGGTGCCGCCTGCAACTAAGCAGTAGGTTACCATCCGCAGGTAGTAGCCGATGTCGCGAGCGCACTTGGCTTTACCGGTTGGGGTAGAAGCGTAGTTCGGGCCTTGCATTTGTTGGGTGTACGGGAATTTGTTGTACACAGCTTGAGCTGCACCGTCGATCAAGCGCTGAGAGTTGGCGGTCAAAGCCTTGGCTGCCTCCAAACCTGCTGCTGCTTGGCGGAAACGGCCGAAGGCGACTTGTAGTTCAGTGCTGCTCAGGAAACGGCCTTGAGAATCGGCTGCTGTTACTGCTTCAGTCAAAGGGGTTTTCATTGTTCTGGTTTCTCCCTAATGTTGTGTTGTTTTTGTACAAAAATGATTGTTTGCAAAAATGCGATGCTCGCTTCTTTACAAGAAATGTTCGCTTGGCTATTTTTAGCCGACTGCATTAGCTGCGCGGTCGAAGTAGCTGCCGATTTCAGACATCAGCGAGCTGCAATCACCACGGGTAACACCGTTAGGGTCGTTAGCGATCGCGATTGCTGCTTCCTTCATTTTTTGCACGCCGGCTGCAACTGAGCCACCGGGAACTCCCAGAGCTTGGTATGTTTCACGCAGACCGTTCAAGCAGCGGTCGTCCAAAACGCTGGCGTCGCCTGCAAATGTTGCATAGGTGACGTAGCGCAAGATGATTTCCATATCGCGCAAGCAAGCTGCCATGCGGCGGTTGGTGTAAGCATTGCCACCAGGAGCGATCAGTTGCGGCTGTTCGGCGAACAGGGTGCGAGCTGCATTGGCTACGATGCTGGATGCGTTGCCGGTGATGCGGTTTACTGCGTCAATCCGCTTGTTGGCGTCGGAAACCATGCTGCTGAGAGCATCGAGTTGGCCCTGAGCTAGAAATTCGCCCCGAGCGTCAGATTGGGAAACCACTTTTGTAAATGCGTCAAACATGAAACAACTCTCCTACTTGAGTTAATTGAGTTTGGTTGCGGTATAAAACCGTTAAGTTAAATTTGTTCAGGCTGTTAAGCCTGCAAGGGTTGAAGGTAGACGCCAGCTACTACGCTTGCCGGCTCGTTCTCTCCCTTTCCGCTACCTGCACTATTGTTACATTGCAACGGAGGTTTAAGAAACCTTAGAAAATTTTACACCTTTTATGAGATTGCGACAAACCTTGTCAATCAGTGTTTTGGTTAACTTTGGCCTGTCGTTTCAACCCTCTGATAATCTTTATACAATGCTCGTCCGTCTTTGTTTATTACAAATTATTACAGAAACTTATCTCTCTAAGAAGGTAAAGATCGGGGGGGCAAGTGCTGGCAAAACTCCTTCCTAGGGTAGATGCGCGATAGCAGGAAAAAAAGAATAGTTTGCTTCTAGCGCCCCTGCACAGTGGGTGGAACCGCCCCAAACCCTCCCGTGGGCCGATCGCCTTTGTTGGCTTTCTCTGGAAAAGCCGAATTGTTAAGAAGTATTAATTGACATCCTCACCGGGCTAAAGCCACGGTGATTCCAAAGATCACTCTTTGGGCTTCCTCTTTCTACGACTTGACTTACTCGGAGGAGTCTCCTCACCCAAGCAGAGATCAATGTCTCCAGAGGCGTATAACGTTCCCGTGTGCCCCACGGTACGGAGTGCTAATTCAAGAATGTTGATAGCCGCGTTCCAGTCTCTATCAAGTACAAACCCACAATGATCAAATTTATGAGTTCTCGTACTCAACGACTTTTTAACTTCTTCCCCACAGTTAGAGCAGTTGGCACTGGTGTAGTGGGGTGGAACAGCAACCGTCGCCACTCCAAACACCTTGTCAAAATATTCCAACCATTGGCGAAAAGCAGACCACGCGGCATCAGAAATGGATTTAGCCAGCTTTCTGTTTCTGACCTTGTTCCGCACCATCAAGTCCTCATAGGCAACCAAGTCGTTAGACCGGATAACGCATCTTGCCAATTTCACGGCAAAATCTTTACGCTGCCTGCTTACCTTGAGGTGCTTCTTGCTCAAGCGATTTCTCGCTTTGGCCCTGTTTTTAGAGCATTTCTGGGTTCTAGAAAGACGACGATTAAGCCACTTGAGAGCTTTCTCGGACTTCCTAAGATGACGGGGATTTTCAATCGTTTGCCCGTCCGAGTCAGTGTAGAAGTGGGTCAACCCAACATCCAAACCGATAGTTTTACCGGCTCTCCTGAACTTATGGTTATAATTTTATCTAATGAGAGAAGCAAGCTAACACGCGATTTCTAAAGTTATTAAAA
>ENA-ORBV01002308-ORBV01002308.1-microbial-mat-metagenome-genome-assembly--contig:-NODE-2308-length-40552-cov-8.785448_pt1 | contig 40552 bp, 32 predicted proteins | sample MGYA00237777_ERZ505514 | MGnify/ENA primary metagenome ERZ505514 (study PRJEB26160, sample SAMN06269048) | microbial mat metagenome | isolation source: Oligotrophic lake microbial mat | place... | reverse complement strand
GACAGAACCTACGGCGCACGGCGACTCGCTCCTCTACAGACGACTTCGTAATGCCACCACTATAGCACCGCTGGGTGCGGACAGCGCGCCTGGCTAGGGCTACGTCTTGTGGGCGCGGTTGCCAGAACCAGGCGGTTGAAACCGCGTCGGCCGTCGCTGCGCTACCGATGGCGCCGCCAGCCGAGCTTTTGCAGCGGGTTCCCGCGCAGGCCCAGGCCGACTTTCCGCACGCCTAGCTACGTGCGCGCCAGCTGCTCCACGTGCTGCTGAGCAGCAGACCGACCCTCCAATGGTAAACTACCCACCTCTAATGAATCGTAAGGGCGCCCCTTGTTGGCGCCCCAAGCGCAGGGAGGCACACATGTCGTACGAGGCGAAACTACGCGAGCTGGGCTACACGATCGAGGCCGCCAAACTGGATAACGGGGTCTTCCTGGGCGCCGTGCGCAGCGGGAACCTTGTGTTCACCGCCGGCCAGGTTTCCAGCTGGGGCGAGCAGGCGATCAAGGGCAAGCTCGGGGCCGACGTGAGCGTGGAAGAGGGCTACACGGGCGCACGGCTCTGCGCGCTCGGCTGTCTGCGGGCGGTCAAAAGCGTTACGGGCAGCCTGGACGACGTGGTGCGGATCGTCAAGGTGCTTGGTATGGTTAACGTGGCGCCGGGCTTCGACGACACGCCAGGCGTGATTCACGGCTGTAGCCACTTCCTGCGCGAGGTCTTCGGCGAGGCTGGCCACCACGCCCGCAGCGCTGTCGGCATGACCATCCCCTTCAACTACGCCGTCGAGATCGAGATGGTTGTGGAGGTACGTTGATCTGGCCTGAATTGGCCGGACATCGGTGTCATCTGTGGACGACATGCCCGGTCGTGTCGGCCATTGCCCTTGCCCCGCCGCGCCCGGCCATGTTAGGATAGCCGGGCTATGCAAACACGACGCTGCCTGCTCCTGACTCTACTACTTCTCCTGCTCTCTACCCTGCTCGCCACCCCCGGCGCCGCCCAGCCCCTGGCCGCGCCGCCGCAGCCCACGGCGCTCAGCTTCTTTGGCATGAACACCTACCTCACCGGCCTAGAGCGTAACGGGCGCGATGGCGACGCCGGCGTTGCCACGCTCGCCGCGCGCGGCCGCCAGATCGGCGCAGCCTGGGCGCGCGAGGAGCTGAGCTGGGCCAATCTGGAGCGCAACGCCAAGGGCCGCTGGCTCTGGGAGCAGTTCGACCGCCGCCTGCTTGTGGCCGCCAGCGCCGGCTACGGAATTGTGGGCATGCTGCTCACCACGCCGCGCTGGGCGCGCGTGGCCGACTGCGCCCAGCGCATCGAGCGCTACGCCGGCGCCGGTGTGCGCTCGCTCGACTACTGGTGCCCGCCCGCCAGCCCCCAGGACTACGCCGACTACGTGCGCGCCGTGGTGGAGCGCTACGACGGCGATGGCAACGCCGACGCGCCCGGCTCGCCGCGCGTGGCTGTCTGGCAGCTCTGGAACGAGCCGAACCACTGGGAGACCTGGCCGGGCTCGCCCGCCGAGTACGCCGCAATCCTTCAGGCGGGCTACGCCGCCGCCAAGGCCGCCGACCCCAGCGCCATCGTCGCCGTGGGCGGGCTCTACATCCTAGACGGCGCCTGGGCCGATGGCGTGGGCCACCAGGACGGCCTGCGCTTTCTGGACGCCGCGCTCGCCGCGCGCCCCGCCGCGTGGGGCAGCTTCGACGCACTCGCCGTCCACCCCTATATGCCCGATGTCGCCCCCGAGCAGCCGGGGCTCTACGGCGCGATCACACTCTGGGGGCGACTCAGCACCGCTCGCGCCTGGCTCGACGAGCGCGCGGCCCGCTTCGGCGGCCCGCCCCGCCCGCTCTGGGTCAGCGAGCTTGGCTGGTCTACCTGTAGCGCCGCCGAGGCCGACTGCTTCGTGGGCGGCGCGGCGCTCGCCGCCGAGGCCCCGCAGGCCGCGCTGGCGCTTGGCCCCACTGCCGCCGGCGTCTACGCGCAGGCGCCCGAGGGCGTAGCGCTACCGGACGCGGCGGGCGCCGGGCGTTCTACGCTTTACGCTCTACGCTCTACGCTTGCAGTGCTGATCGGCAAGAGCGAGCAGCAGCAGGCGGATTACCTGGTGCGCGCGCACGGCATAGCCCTGGCCCTGGGCGTGCAGCATATGAGCTGGTTCCAGCTGGAGGACAAGTTCGACGGCGCGGCGCGCAACTTCTGGGAGGAGGCGGCGCTCTTCCGCACCGCCGCCCAGGGCTACGCGCCGAAGCCCGCCGCCGTCGCCTACAGCGCGATGACCACCCAGCTGGGGGGGACGAGCTTCGTGGGCTTCGGCGCGCTACACAGCTTTGCCTACGCGCCAACGGCGGCGCAGGCGGCGGCCCGCTTCCATCTGCGCTTTCGCAGCGCCGACGGCTACCTGATCGATCTGCTCTGGCGCAACGCTGGCGCAGAGCGCGTGGCGCTTGCGCTGGAGCCCGGCGCCACCCCGGAGCTGCTTGGCCGCGATGGCGCGCCCAGCGCCGTGGAGCTCTCCGGTGGCACGGCGACGCTTACCATAAGCGAGTCGCCTGTCTACCTGCGCCAGAGCTTGCCGCAGGGCTACGGCCTGAGCCGCCCAGAGCCGCTGGTGCTGGCGCGGCCGGGCGACGGCCCGCTGCCCGTCAGCATTGGCGTGAGCAACACGGGCTCGGGGAGCCTGAGCTGGAGCGCCAGCTCCGACACGGCCTGGCTGCGCGTGGAGACGCCGAGCGGCCAGGGCTACAGCAGCGAGCTGCGGCTCCTGGTGAGCCCCGCCGGCCTCGCGCCCGGCAGCTACAGGGCGAGCGTGCGGCTGGCGGGCAGCGCCGGCACGCGTGACATCCCGGTGCGCCTGGTGGTAGACCCGAACCTGCCTCGGCTGTACCTGCCGCTGATGGGGCAGGGCAGCTAGGTGAGGAGGAGGCTCGCAGCATGCCGCGACCGCGCCCCAGGTATACTAGGCCCATTAGCAAACGCCGACGTACGCTGCTGCTGGCGGGAATGCTGGTCGCTATGCTGCTCGGGGTGATCGGCCTTGGCTTTTTGCTGGCCGCGCTGCTGCGCGCGGGCCTCGACAGAGGCGCGCCGCTGCTCACCACGCTCTGCCTGAGCGGGGTCATGTTCACCGCCCTCTGCGTGGCGGTTGTGCTGCTCCGGCTGGTCGCGCGCACTGTTGGTGAGGGCAGCACGGCCCAGCGCACCATCACGATCGGCGGGTTCGCCATCCTGATGAGCTGCGCACCACTGCTGATGATCCTGGTAGTGTATCTGCTCGCAAGGGGCGATGCGCCGTAAGAGGAGCCCACAAGATGCGTCAGAATCAACCGGATATGCAGGCCTGGCAGCTGGTGCTCGCGAGCGTTGGCTGGGCCGTGCTCACGCTGCTGCTCCTGGCGCTGCTAGGCATTGGCCTGCCCGTGCTGCTGGCCGCCAGCCTGAGCGGCGCCTTTCCCCGCGCCGCCTTCTTGATCGCCACCGTGGTGAGCGTGCTGCTCACCGCAGGCACTGCGACCCTGCTGGGCCGCGAGACCCAGCGCCGCGCCGCCGACCAGCCACGGCTGCGCCGGGCGCTTATGGCCGGCTTCGGCTTTGCGCTGCTGCTCGCCGTGCCCGTGCTGCTGCTCTGGTTTGGCTACTGGCTGATTGTGGGGAGCAGCTGACGCCGGGGGCTGCACGGGCGGCAGCCCCCGCCCAAGCTCTAGTGTTATAATTGTGCCATGCACGTAGCCCCAGCCAGCCCGCCCGGCGCGGCGAGCGCCACCACCGATGTCGCCATCGTTGCGCGCCGCCACGAGCGGCTTGAACTTGCCTACCTCCAGGCCGGTGAGCGCGGCCCCGTCGTGCTGCTGCTGCATGGCTGGGGCGCCTTCAAGGAGCTCTGGTGGAGCACGCTGCGCCGCCTCGGCCGCGACCACCGCTGCTTCGCGCTCGACCTCCCCGGCCACGGTCGCTCGCCGATCGGTCGCGCCGACAGCATCGACGGCCTGGCGGACGCCGTGCTTGCCTTCTGCGACGAGCTTGGCCTCGCTGAGATCGCCCTTGTCGGCCACTCGATGGGCGGCAGCGTCGCCTGCGAGCTGGCCCTGCGCCGCCCCACGCTCGTGCGTCGCCTGATCCTGGTGGACGCCGCTGTGGACGCTCACCTTATGCCGAGCTTCGCCCGCACCTACTTGCTGCCGCGCTATGGCTGGGGCCTCTTCCGCCTGATGCTGCTCGGCGCCCGCGTCTCCAGCCCCATCGGCGCCCAGGTGCCCCACGAGCATGGCGGCGGCTGGCTGCTGCCCTGGCTGCGCCGCGGCAGCTACATCGCCGTCTCCGAGCCCGAAGCGCTCTACCGGCTCTATCGCTCGCTCTTCGCCACCAAGGCGGGCGAGACGCTGCGGCAGATCACGGCCCCCACGCTCGTGCTGTCCGGCCAGTTCGACAGCGTCGTCCCCCCGGCCCACTCCCGGCGCGTCGCCCGCACCATCCCGCACGCCCGCTACGCCGAGATCGCGGGCGCCCTGCATAACCCCATGGACGAGCGCCCCCACGGCTTCGAGCAGGCTGTGCGCGCCTTTTTGGCCGAGGGGTAGCGCGGAATGCAAAATCCAGAATCCAGAATCCAAAAAGGGGACTAACGGCGATGGATCTGAGCGCGTATCGCAGGGAGATCCATGTGGCCGGGACGGCGCCGGTGCGCCTGAGTGTGGTAGACGTGGGGCCGCTGAGCGGGGCTGGGCGCGGCACCGTGCTCTGCATCCACGGCTGCGCCGGCCACTTGGAGCAGTGGGAGCACCAGATCGAGCATCTGGCCCAGGAGTATCGCGTGATCGCGCCGGACCTGCGCGGCCACGGCCGCTCGCAGGTGGTCCACTCGGCCTACTCGCTGGAAGAATTTCTCTGGGACATCACCCAGCTGCTCACGCAGCTCGCCGTGGCCGAGCCTTTCATCCTCATGGCGCATAGCTTCGGTGGGCCGATCGCGATCACCTTCGCCGCCACCCAGCCCCAGCGCGTAAGCCGCCTGGTGCTCGTGGCCACCGGCCCCAGAATGCACCTCAACCCACTGCACGAGTTTGTGGTGAAGCTGCCGATCCCGCTCGGCGCCCTGGAGGGCCTGCGCCCCCTGCTGATGCCCAAAAGCTACGCGCCTGTCAGCGTGATCCAGAAGGTGCTCGCCGGCACGCTCTTCCGCTGGGATGGCACCAAGGTGCTGCCACTGGTGCCCACCCCCACGCTGATCATCGCCGGCCAGTGGGATTTTATCGCCCCGGTGGCCCAGGCCGAGGAGACCCAGCGGCTGATGCCGGACGCGCGCCTGGAGGTGGTAAAGTACACGCGCCACCTGCCCCACCTGGAGCGCCCCGACGCCGTGAATCGCCTGATCGACCGCTTCCTGGAAGGCCCGCGCAGCTGGAGGGAACAGGACACAGGGGACAGGGCACAGGGGCGCGAAGATCCGGCCCGGCCCGGAGCTTGACCGCGGGTGCGACGCGACGTATGGTTGATACCGCTGGCCTCCATCCGCACGCCGCTGTGGTGTTGAAGCGCGCGGCCCCAGGTGCAAAGGCCGCTGACGCGGCCTCAGGCAGCCCGCGCAGGCGGGCTTCGGCACCCCCTAGCCGCGGCTTCAGCCGCCAGGCAGCGGGAGCGCCACCGCATCGCCCCGAAACCATACGCCGCACCCCTTGACCGAAAGCCGATTGGACGCTACCCTGTCCTCAGCATTGGCCTCTCTTTTCCTGGTGTGGGCGGAGGCCCTGTACCCTGTACCCTGTACCCTGTACCCTATGAACAAGCCCTGGCTAGCCCACTACGATGAGGGCGTACCCCACTCCCTCGCCATCACGCCCGCGCCGCTCCCGGCGCTGCTCGACGCGGCTGCGGCCGACTTTCCCGCCACGCCCGCGATCTCGTTCTACAGCCGCACGCTCACGTATGGCGACCTGCACCGCGAGGCGCTGCGCTTCGCCCGTGGCCTGCGCAAGGCCGGCGTGCAGCCCGGCGAGCGCGTGCTGCTGCTGCTGCCCAACGTGCCCCAGGCCGTGATCTGCTACTACGGCGCGCTGCTGGCCGGGGCCGTGGTGGTGCTCACCAACCCGCTCTTCGACGCCGAGGCCCTCACCTATGAGCTGAGCGACTCAGGCGCGAGCACGGTGGTGGCCCTGAGCATGTTTTACGCGCTGGTGGAGCAGGCCCGCGCCGCCGCCGGTACCCAGCGCGTGATCTACACCAACCTCAAGGAGTATCTGCCCGGCGCGCAGAAAACGCTCTTCACGCTGCTGCGCCAGGAGCAGGAGGGCCACCGCGTGCCCGACGAGATCGCTCGCAACGCGCTCTGGCTCCAGCGCGTGCTCAACGATGGCGCCACGGGCGAGCTGCCCGCTCTCGACCCCGCCGCCGACGCTGTGATCCTCTACACTTCCGGCACCACCGGCCAGGCTAAGGGCGTGCTCCATAGCCACGCCAGCCTGCACGCCAATGCGCTCCAGTGCTGCGCGTGGTTTGCGGGGGCCAAGCGCGGCGAGGAGCGGGTGCTCTGCGCCATCCCTTTCTCGCACTCGTATGGCATGACGGCCTGCATGAACTTCAGTGTGGCCCTGGCCGCAACGATGGTGCTCCTGCCCACCTTCGAGACCCAGCATGTGCTCAATACGATCAAGCGCGAGCGCCCTACGTTCTTCCCCGGCGTGCCGCCGATGTACGCCGCGCTCGCCGAGGTGCGCGACGTGCGTAAATACGGGCTCTCCTCGCTCAAGGGCTGCCTGTGCGGCGCCGCGCCCCTGCCCGTGGAGGTGCAGGAGGGCTTCGAGCGGATCAGCCGCGCGCGGCTTGTGGAGGGCTACGGGCTTACCGAGGCCGGCCCCGCCACGCACGCCAACCCGATCTGGGGCAAGCGCCGCTCGGGCACGATCGGCCTGCCCCTGCCCGATACCGACGCGAAGATCGTGGATATGCAGAGCGGCGCTGATCTCCCTCCCGGCGAGGTGGGCGAGCTGCTTGTGCGCGGCCCCCAGCTAATGCGCGGCTACTGGGGTCGCCCCGCCGAGAGCGCCGAGGTGCTTACGCCCGACGGCTGGCTGCGCACCGGAGATGTGGCCCGCATGACTGCCGACGGTTACTTCCAGGTGATCGAGCGCAAGAAAGAGATGATCATCGCCGGCCCCTATAACATCTACCCGCGCGATGTGGAGGAGCTGCTCTACGAGCACCCAAAGGTGATCGATGCCGCCGTGGTGGGCGTGCCCGGCGAGAACGGCACGAGCGAGATCCACGCCTATGTGGTGCTCCGCCCCGGCGAGCGCGTGAGCGAGGCCGAGGTGCTGGCCTTCCTGCGCGACAGGCTCCACGTGCCCGTGGCGCCCAGCAAGGTGGTGTTTCGCCTGGCCCTGCCCCGCAGCCCTATCGGTAAGCTGCTGCGGCGCAAGCTGCTGGAGGAGTAGATGGTGGACGGTGGACGGTGGACGGTGGACGGGCGCGTTACGAGCAACTACGCTATGGCGCTACTACCTCGACGACGCCGTTCATACCGGTGTGCAGGGTGCAGGTGTAGGGGTAGACGCCTGGCTCCGCAAAGGGGTGGGCAAAGCTGCCCTCGGTAAGCACTGGCGAGCCCCAGTCCTCGCCGATAACGTTGTGCGGCACAAGCTCTCCGGTGCCGCTCGCGCCACGGTCGTTGAAGCTCCAGGTTACAGTGGTGCCGACCGGCACGCGCACGACGGAAGGCGCGTAGAGGTGGTTTTGGAAGCTGTCGCCCACGACGTTGATCGTGCTCACCCCGATCGCCGCAGGCTGCCCAGCAGGGTTGGCGATCAGGCGCCGGGCGGGCGGGAACGTGAGCAGAAAGATCGCTGCCAGGGCGAGCAGGCCGACAGCGCTAATGATGAGCGGGCGGTTCCAGGCTTTGCGGCGCGCGGTGAAGGTAGCGGTGGACATAGCAGCGATTCTCCCTTGCGCAAATATTTATATCACTGATATAAATATTGAACACAAGTTAATCAATGTCAAGCCCCTTCACTAATCAAGCATCAAGGAGCTGCCGCGCAGCCGCAACTACCTCGCCCACGCTGATCGCGGCCATGCACTCAGGGCCAATAGTCCCGCGCGGGCAGGCGTCGAACACGCCGCAGGGGCTACAGAACAGCCCGGCGCGCAGCACCCGGTGGCGCTGCGGGTCGCCCCAGGGTGCAAAGCGGGCCTGATCGCTCGGGCCAAAGAGGTGAACGCTGGGCGCGCCTTGGCTGACAGCCAGATGGAGCGGGCCGCTGTCTACGCCGAGCACCAGGGCGGCGCGACCGAGCAGCGCGGCCAGCTGGCCCACGCTCGTCTGCCCGGCGAGCGTAAGCGCGGGGCTCTGCATCAGGGCGGCCACTTGGGCCACAAGCGGCGCCTCGCTGGGGCCGCCGGTTAGCAGCAGCCGCGCGCCCGGCGTGGCGGCGAGCGCGTCGGCCACGCTGGCCCAGCGCTCTGGCAGCCAGTGCTTGGCGGAGCCCCCGGTGCCGGGGTGGATCACCACGAGGCGTTCGCCGGGGCCAAGCTGCGACGCAAGCCACTCGTCTGCCCAGGCGTGCTCGGCGGAGGTGGGGTGGAACGAGCTTGACGGGTGGTGATAGCCGATAGCCGATAGCCGATAGCCGATAGCCGAAGGGCGGTCGTCGGTCGTCGGTCGTCGGTCGGCCTGAAGCGCCTGCACTACCCCAAGCGCCTGCCGGGTGACGTGCTCGTGGGGGTCGTATGGCAGCGCCGTGGTGAGCAGCGGGGCGCAGAGCGGGTGGGCGTGGCCGATGCGGCGGGGGATGCCGGCGAGGGCGGCGAGCGCCGCGCCCCACCAGTGGTCGTCGCGCAGCAGCAGGGCCGCGTCGTAGCGCCCACGGCGCAGCAGCAGGGCGTACTTGAGCAGCAGCAGGTAGGGGTGCAGCAGGGCGGCAAGCCGGTGGACGATGGACGATGGGCGGCGCCCAGGCGGCGTGCGCTCGAAGCCGGGGAAAGGGAGGTCGATCAGCGCGTCGAGGCTCGGGTTGCCCTGCCACATGCGGCCCGACCAGGGGCCAACCAGGGCGGTGATGCGGGCCTCGGGGTGGCTCTGGCGCAGCGCGGTGAGCGCCGGTGTTGCCAGCAGCAGATCGCCGAGGTGGTCGGGCTTGATCAGCAGGATGCGCTCAAGGTGGCCGGTATCGCGCCGCACACACAGCTTAGCGATGAGAGCGAGCGCAATGCAAAATGCAAAATGCAAAAGCCGAACGCGCGGCCCTTTTTGCACTTTGCATTTTGCATTTTGCATTTAGAACAGCATCGCCCCGCTCTCACGTGCAAGCTGGCGGAGGCGCTCGGCGATCGGCTTGTTGGCGCGCTTCTCCTCCTGCTCGGCCAGCGCGTTGAGCTGCTTCACCAGATCGCTGTTGATCTTCGCGAAGTTCTTGCGCAGCATGCTCGTGGCCTCTTTGGGCGTCTCTGCCATAAGCAGCTCGTTGATGAAGCGCTCCTCTGGCGAGAGCCGATCCTGGATAATCGCAACGGCCTGCTCGGCGAGCCGCTCCATCAGGGCCACCAGATCGTCGCGTCCAGCCCGGCTCGCGGCCCCAGCGTTGGCCGAGAGCACCATCATAAAGGCCTCGTCCACCCGCTCGGCCCGCTCCTGAAGCGCGGCCTCGGGGTCTGGCGCATCCAGGAGCTCGCCCAGCAGGGCGCTGCCGGACTCAAACATCACCTGGGCCTGGCTGTCCAGCGCCTCGACGATCTCCAGGATGCGGGCGCGGCGCGCGGTGAGCTGCTCGGCCTCGGCGTCCTGCCCGGCGGCGGTGGCGGCGTCGATCCGGTCTGTCCAGAGCTGGAAGAAGCCGTAGTCGATCACGGGGCGCAGCTCGGCCACCGCCAGCTCCAGCTCCTCGTCCGGGGCGGCGAGCAGGCGCTCGAGCGCCGCAGCAACCTCGGCATCGTCGGGGGCATCAAGCCCATCGCCCAGCAGCGCGGCGAGGCGGCCCTGCACCTGGAGCAGCAGCTCGCGGGAGTCCTCCTGCTCGGGCGGGGTGGCCTCGATAAAGGCGGCGAGCGTGCCAAACAGCTCGGGGGTAAGCTCTGCCTGGCGCTGCTCGGCTAGCGCGTTGAACTGCTCTTCCTCGCCCACCAGGGCGGCGAGCTCGCTGATCAGATCCACGTGGGCGCGCTGCCGCTCCAGGCTCTCGCGGCTGATCCCGTCGGCCTCTAGCACGGCGTCGAGCATGGAGGGCAGGGTGAGAAAGCGCTTGGGGGCGAGCAGATAGGCCCTGGGCGCCTCGGGCGGCAGCGCACGCAGCAGGAAGCTGGTGGCCTCGCCCACAAAGCGCTCCTGGTCGTCGGGGCGGCTGTTCAGCTCCTGGGGGAAGTAGACCAGGCAGAGCTGCTTTGCGGCGTCGTGATATACAAGCGGGGCGCCGAGCATGCTGGCGGTGCGGCAGTTGGGGCAGACGGCCACGTTGAGCTGCCCGCTGAGCAGTGCGGGCTTGAGCTCGGGCTGCTCCGTGACATCGACGAGCGTATAGATACCGGCACGGAAGGCCGTGCCGCAGGCGGGGCAGGTGAGCTGCACAGGCTGAGGAGCAACCGGGGGCATGGTGATCTCCCAAACGTAACAGAATAGTCAACTGAGGGGAGATTATACCAGTAGTTTACGCACCAGCGCGCCCCACCACCACAAACAGCGGGTCGCTCAGCCAGCGGCGTGGCGAGCGGTCGAGGCTACGGATGGCGCTGAAGCGGCCCGAGAGCTCGAAGTAGCGCTGCACAAGCTCTAGGTGCTGCGCGTCGCTACTGTTCACCCAGATCTGCACCGCCTTGCTGGGGAAGCAGCGGTTGGAGAAGCTGACCACGAAGGGGGCGCCGGGGCGCAGCACGCGGCCTACCTCGGCGAATACCTCGACGGGCCGGGTGAGATACTGCACCGAGACCGTGCAGGCCGCTCCGTCGAAGCTGGCGTCGGCGAAGGGCAGGCTGGGGTGCTGGTTCAGATCCTGGGTGAGTCGCTCATCGAGCTGCTCGTTGAGGCGCAGCTCGTCGTCGTTCATGCCGAGGCCCACAACCTGGCCGTAGCTCACCTCGGGCGGCAGGTGGCTCACATAGCTGCTCATCAGGTCGAGGATCTTACCGCCAGGGGGCAGCTCCTCGCGCAGCAGCTGGGTGAGCGCCGCGCGGGCGGGGTCGTCGATATGCGCGGTGAGGCGGGGATAGACGTAGAAGGCGCCGTCTTCGCTCTCGTCGTAGCGCTTGAAGTAGCTTGGGGGCATGCTGTTCTCCAGGCGCAACGGCGTCTCCTTCAAGAATGTCGGCGCCGCAGGGCACCGTTTGTATGCAGAAATCCTGTTATAGTATAGGCTCAGTTTCTATTGGGGCGCAAGGGTGACCACAAATGCCGCGCAGTCGGCGAATGACGCGAAGCGAGGAATGTAGCATGCGTGCCATCAGGGTACACGAGACGGGCGGCCCCGAGCAGCTGCGGCTGGAGGAGCTGGCGCCGCCAGAGCCCGGCCCCGGCCAGGTGCGGGTGAAGGTGGCCGCCATCGGCCTCAACTATATCGAGACCTACCAGCGCACCGGGCTCTACAAGCTGCCGCTGCCCTTCACCCCCGGCGGTGAGTTTGCCGGCACGGTGGACGCGCTTGGCCCCGATGTGAGCGGCTTCGCCGTGGGCGACCGGGTGGCTACGGCTTCCGGCAGCGGCGGCTACGCTGAGTATGCCCTGGCCCCTGCCAACAAGCTCGTGGCGGTGCCCGAGGGCGTCGAGCTGAAGCAGGCCGCCGCCCTGATGCTTCAGGGCCTCACCGCCCACTACCTCGCCCACAGCACCTACCCGCTCAAGGCCGGCGAGACGTGCATCGTCACCGCTGCGGCGGGCGGCGTGGGCCTGCTACTGGTGCAGATCGCCAAGCGGCTCGGCGCGCGCGTGTTTGGCCTGGTCTCCAGCGAGGCGAAGGCCGAGCTGGCCCGTGGCGCCGGCGCCGACGAGATAATCTTCTACACCCAGGAGCCATTCGCCCAGCGCGCGCGCGCGCTCACCGATGGCCGCGGGGTGGATGTGGTGTACGACTCGGTGGGCAAAAGCACCTGGGAGCAGAGCCTCGACAGCCTGCGCCCGCGCGGCTACGCGGTCTTCTTTGGCAACGCCAGCGGCCCCGTGCCCGCCATCGAGCCCCTGGCCCTCAGCACCCGTGGCTCCCTGTTTATGACCAGGCCAACCCTCTGGCACTACATCGCCACCAGCGAGGAGCTGGCCTGGCGCGCGGGCGACCTGCTCGGCTGGCTGGCGGCCGGCGAGCTGCATGTGCGTGTGGACCGCGAGCTCCCTCTGGCGGAGGCAGCCGAGGCCCACCGCGCCATCGAAAGCCGCCAGACAAGCGGCAAAGTGCTGATTATCCCGTAGGGGAATGCAAAATGCAAAATGCAAAATGCAAAAATCGCGCATATAGCAATCCCACGGGAAACGTAAAGTCCGGCGGTCGGCTTTCCGCATTTGGAGTGCGGGATACCTGCCCTTCCCGCTTCTGTCACTCTACGCCTTACAGAGCATCGCTATAGTAGGGTAGGCACGTGCTCAGGGCAAACGCGCAATGCAACGCTGGGCACTATTTTGCATTTTGCATTGAGGAAGCGCATGCGCGTCGTGATGAAGTTTGGCGGCACCTCGGTCGGCAGCGCCGACGCGATCCGCCACGTGGCCCGGATTGTGGCCGAGAGCCGCCGCGAGCACGAGGTTGTGGTCGTGGTGTCGGCGATGAACGCCCCCGACCTGCGCACCACCGACAGCCTGATCGCCGCCGCCCGCGCTGCCGCCGAGGGCCAGGGCGACGCCACGGCCCTGGTGACGCCGCGCCTGCTCGATCTGCACATGCGCGCCGCGGCCGAGCTTGCGCCGCCCCAGGAGTGCGCTGCGCTGGAGGACGAGCTGCGCGCCATGCTCGACTACCTGAGCAATCTCTCGCGCAGCATCGCCGTGCTCGGCGAGCTGACGCCGCGCGCGCTCGATCTGTTCAGCGGCCTTGGCGAGCGCATCAACGCGCGCCTGATCGCCGCCGCGCTGCGTGGCGCCGGGCTGGCCGCCCAGGCCGTAGACGCCACCGAGCTGATCGTCACCGATGATCGCTACGGCAACGCCTCGCCGCTGATGGACGCCACCCGCGAGCGCTCGCGCGCCCGACTGCTGCCCATGCTGGAGCAGGGCGTGGTGCCGGTTGTCACCGGCTACATTGGCGCCACGCGGGCCGGCGTGCCCACAACGCTTGGGCGCGGCGGCTCCGATTACTCCTGCGCCATCCTTGGCGACGCCCTGGATGTGAGCGAGGTCTGGTTCTGGAAAGAGGTCGACGGCGTGCTCACCACCAACCCGAAGCTGGTGCCCGAGGCGCGCACGCTGCCGCGGCTCACCTACAGCGAGATGGCCGAGCTGGCCTACTACGGCGCCAATGTGCTGCACCCGAAGACGGTGCAGCCCCTGGTGCGGCGGCGCATTCCCATCCGCATCCGCAACACCTTCAACCCCGAGCATCCCGGCACACTGATCACTGAGCAGCGCAGCGACGGCGCCGCCAAGGCTGTGACCGCGATCAGAGATGTGAGCGTGATTACCGTGGGCGGGCCGGGCATGCTGGGCCTGTCCGGGGTGGCCGCGCGCATCTTCGGGGCCGTGGCGCGGGTGGGCGCCAACATCCTGCTGATCTCGCAGGCCAGCAGCGAGCAGAGCGTCTGCCTGGCAGTGCCAAGTGCGGAGGCTGCCGCCGCCGTGGCCGAGCTGCGCCGCGAGCTCGCCGCAGACTTCTCAGCCCACGACGTGGAGCATATCGAGGTGCTCAGCGCCGCCGTGATCGTGGCCCTGGTTGGCTCCGGCATGCGCGGGACGACCGGCATCGCGGGCCGGCTGTTCGGCGCCATGGGCGATGCCGAGATCAATGTGATCGCTATCGCCCAGGGCAGCACCGAGAACAATATCTCGCTCGTGGTCTCCGCCGCCGACGGCGACCGTGCGGTGCGCGCTATCCACCGGAGCTTCGAGCTGTGAAAATTGCGATCTTCACCGAGACGTTTCTGCCCAAGATCGACGGCGTCGTGACTATCTTGTGCCAGGTGCTGGAGCGGCTGCAGGCGAAGGGCCACCAGGTGCTGCTCTTTGGGCCGCCGGGTGGGCCGCAGGAGTACGCGGGGGCCGAGATTGTGGGCGTGGGCGGGCCGCGTTTCCCGCTCTACCCCGAGCTGCGCATCAACATCCCGCGCCGCTTCGTCTGGGAGAAGATCAAGGCCTTCCAGCCCGATCTGGTCCACATCGTGTCGCCCTTCTTCCTGGGGCCGTTCGGCTTCTCGTACGCACGGCGCCTGAACGTGCCGATCCTGGCCTCGTTCCACACCCACGTGCCAAGCTACGTGCGCCACTACGGCGGCGCCTTCGTCGAGCCGATCGTCTGGTCGTACCTGCGCGCCATGCACAACCTGGCCGATGTGAACCTCTGCCCCAGCACAGAGACCCTGCGCGACCTGCGGAGCCACGGGTTTGAGCGGGTGCGCTGGTGGCAGCGCGGCATCGACACGCGCCGCTTCACCCCCGGCCCACGCGACATGGCGCTGCGCGCCCGGCTCACCGACGGCAACCCCAACGAGCTGCTGGTGCTCTATGTGGGCCGCCACTCGCCGGAGAAGCGGCTCGACCTGATCCGCGACCCGCTGGCCAGCGTGCCCGGCGCGCGCCTGGCGATGGTGGGCGGCGGGCCGAGCCACGAGCAGCTGAAGCGACACTTTCGCGGTACGCGCACCACCTTCCCCGGCTTCCTGCGCGGCGAGGAGCTTGTAGACGCCTACCGCGCCGCCGACGTGTTCCTCTTCCCCTCCACCACCGAGACGTTTGGGCTGGTGGCGCTGGAGGCGATGGCCTGCGGCGTGCCGGTGATCGCGGCCAACACCGGCGGCGTGCTCGACATCATCCGCGACGGCGAGAACGGGCTGCTCTTCAACCCGGAGCGCCCCGCCGAGATCGGCGCGCTGGTGCGGCGCCTCCAGCAGCAGCCCGCGCTGCGCGAGCGCCTGGCCGAGCAGGGGCTCCAGCGCGCCCGCAGCCGCTCCTGGCAATCCACAATGGATCAGCTGATCGACTACTACGGCGTGGCGCGCCGCACCTTCCACTTGCGCGCGCGCTGGCGACGGACGGCATAGTTCGGACAGAAGCCGTCTGGACCGCGCACCGTTTGGACCACGAACGGCGCGAAATAACACGAAGGACGCGAAGAATCTACTTCGCGTCCTTCGCGTTCGTGTCCTTCGCGCGGCTTCGCGGCCGTTCGCGGTCCAAACGGTTCGTGCCTCTGTGGTGAATAGCTCGGGGGGGCGCCCTAGTCCGCCGCCGCCTCGCTCTCCTTGAGCGGTGAGCCCGTCTCGCGCCAGTTCACCTGGGGCATGATCAGGTGGGCTTTGATCAAATGCTTGTGGCGCTGCACAACGTTGATCACGGACTCCATCAGCGTGTCGTTGAGGAAGTGGGGCTGCAGGCCCAGGCTAAGCAGGCTGGTGTTGGCTGCGTTGTAGTAGTGGCTCTCCTTCTCCACGCGCGGGTTGGGCATGTGGCTGATCTCCACCGCCATACCCAGCTCGCGGGCCGTCTGCTGCACGGCGTTCGCCAGCTCGAGCACGCTGAACTGCTCGGTGAACTGGTTGAACACGCGGAACTCGCCCTGCTTGGCCGGGTTCAGCATGGCCAGCTCCACGCAGGCCAGCGTGTCGCGGATGTCGAGGAAGCCGCGCGTCTGCCCGCCCTGCCCGTAGACCGTCAGCGGCACGCCGGCCACGGCCTGCACCAGGAAGCGGTTGAGCACCGTGCCGAACACGCCGTCGTAGTCGAAGCGCGTGCGCAGCCGCTCGTCTAGCTTGATCTCCTCGGTGTCCACGCCGTACACCACGCCCTGGTTGAGATCGGTGGCCCGCAGACCCCAGATCCGGCAGCAGAACATAATGTTGTGGCTGTCGTGGACTTTGCTCAGGTGGTAGAACGAGCCTGGCTGCTTGGGGTAGGGCAGGGTGTCGGTGCGGCCCTTGTGGGTGATGGTGAGGTAGCCCTCCTCGATGTCGATGTTGGGCGTGCCGTACTCGCCCATCGTGCCGAGCTTGATCAGGTGGCAGTCGGGGACGTGGTCGGCCATGGCGTAGAGCACGTTGAGGTTGCCGACCACATTGTTGGTCTGCGTGTAGACGGCGTGGCGGCGGTCGATCATGGAGTAGGGCGCGGCGCGCTGCTCGCCATAGTGGATGATCGCCTCGGGCTGGAAGCTCTTCACCAGCGGCTCGAAGAAGCTGTAGTCGCAGAGATCGCCGATGTGGGCAGCGATTCTGCGACCTGTCACCGCCTCCCAGACGGCGACGCGTTCCTGAAGTGACGCGATCGGAACCAGGCTCTCGGCACCTAGCTCGTTGTCGTAGCCCCGACGGGCCATGTTGTCGACCACAGCCACATCGTGGCCGCGCGCCGACAGGTAGATCGCGGTCGGCCAGCCGAGATAGCCGTCGCCGCCAAGGATCAGGACACGCATCGATACTCTCCTCTACTCCTCTCGATTACGAGTCGGCGGTATGATACCCTGCTTTTGCCAGTAGCGCGCCAGCCCGCGCCAGCTCAGAGCGAGATCGCCCGTCTGCTGCGAGAGCGCCGCCTGCTCGGGGGCGCCCAGGCTGGCGGCCTCCTCCCGCCCCAGGGCATTCAGATCGGCCACCTGCTCGGCCTCGCTCTTGCCGGAGAGCAGCCCCGCCCGCACCAGCTCGCCCCAGCGCATCAGGCGCGCGCGGTAGTCGGCCAGATGAAAGGCCACATCGCTGTAACCGCCAAAGTGGGTGAGCATCAGCCAGCTCGGCGCAAGACCTTCAATCAGGTCGAGCGTGCGTTGCCAGGCCGCCAGATCGACCTCGGGCGGCGGGGCGGCGGGGCGGGTGAAGGCGACGCCGGGCAGGCGCACGCCGGCGTTGTCGCCCACAAAGGCGGCGCCACTGGCCTGATCATGCCAGACGAGGTGGTGCCTGGCGTGGCCCGGCGCGTCGTAGGCGCGTAGCGTGCGCGTGCCCAGGCGCAGCGTCTCGCCGCCCACGAACGTGCTGATCGCCTCGGCTGGCACCGGCACCGTGCGGCCCCAGAGCGTCTCCAGCTGGTCGCCCCAGAGCTGGGCGGCGCTGCTGATCAGCCGCGAGGGGTCGACCAGATGCGGGGCGCCGCGCGTGTGAACATAGACGCGGACGGCGGGGTTGCGCGCCACAATCAGGCCGGAGGCACCGGCGTGATCCAGGTGGATATGAGTAAGCACAAGGTGGCGGATGTCGGCGAGGGCGAGGCCGCTGGCGGCGAGGCCGGCCTCGACGGCGGGCAGCGTGCTGGCGGGGCCGGGGTCTACCAGGGCGGGCTCATCGCCGAGCAGGGCGTACGTCGCCACCACGAGGGGGCGCCCAAGGTGGTGCGCGTCGATGACAGCGATGCCGTCGGGGGCGGTTGGCGAAGTGCTCATAGATCTATTTTATACCATTTTAGAATGAAATCTCGCGGTTGCCATGCCAAAACTTCCCAGTCTCGCTCCAGGGCAGCGAACAGATTTCCCACATACGCTGGCCGCCATCGGCTGGCTCACCAGGGGCATTAGGCCCGCCTAAGTTGGTCTTGAGCCAGCCTGGATCGAGGACATTTACGGCAATCCGCCCCTTCAACATGCCAGCCCAGAGTTGGGTTATGCCGCCGAGCGCATATTTTGTCAGCCGATAGGTGGGCATGTCTGACGAAGTTTGAAGGGCCGCAGCATTCCCAGCTCCGGAGCCGACATTGACAATCCGCGGCTCAACACCCTTCTCCAGGAGCGGAACGAAGCGATAGATCAGTTCATGAGGAGCGAAGACATTGCAGCGCCACTGGTGAGCGAGAAGGCCCAAGCCTTCGTCATACCAGTCCTGCTTGTAGGTTTGGACAGCAGCATTATTGGCCAGAATGTCCAGGGCTGGCCACAGGTTCCCCACCGCCTCGGCTACGTGGGTCGGAGCTGCTGGATCGTCAAAGTCGGCCAGGAAGGGGCGGCAGGCTTCGATAGACGTACGAGCGCTTCGAGAAAGTAATAATCGCCATAGATCAGGCCGTGATCGAACAGATTATGCGGTTTGGAGCGTGTGCCATGCACCAACAGGCTCGCTTCGCCAGTGTCACGGCTGGTGTAGTTTTGCCAGAGCGATGCGAGGATACTCACAGCGCGAGTTTCCCAGATACCTGCCAGGTATGGATCATTTTCGATAGCTGCTAGCGAAAGCAGGCCCGAAGCCAAAATCGCGGCGGCCGAACTGTCGCGTACATCGTTGGGAATGAGCGGGCTATCGAAATCCCAAAAGGGGACAAGATCGGCGGGTAAGCGGGGCCAGAGATAGGTCATCAGGCGGCGGCTGGCATCCAAGAACACGGGATCCTGTGTGGCACGGTAGCAATCGGCAAAACCATACACGCCCCATGCCTGGCCCCGGCTCCAGCAGGAGATGGCGCTCAGTCCTTGGTGCGTGTCTTGCTTGAGGAATACACCCCTCTCGGGATCGAAATCACACACATGCGCGGTGCTGTTATCCGGTCGAAGGTGATATGTCAGTGTCGTCCGAGCGTGGGCAGCAGCGATCTCGGCGTAGCGTGGGTCACCTGTTGCTGTACTCGCCCAGAACAGTAAGTCGAGGTTCATCATGGTATCCATGATCGTGCGACCACGTAGTTCGGGTGGAGCATCAAGTGGCCCCCATGCCTGAATGAACTGGCCGCGCGGATTATAGCGACGGCTGAGGATTGCAGCGGCTTGCAGAGCTGGCGCCTTGAGGCGCTCGTCGCCGGTTATCTGATTGCCGAGCAGAAATCCTAGCTCAAACAGAAACCCAAGATCGTGATCGGATTGATCGTTCAGTTGCGGCAGCAGACGGTTGCCCCAATCGCGGGCAGCGGCTGCAAGTGCTGGATCGCCGGTGGTTGCATGGGCCAACCAGAGTAATCCAACCCAATGCCCGCCGACCCACCAGCCATGCCGATTGGGATCGATCTGTACCCACTGGCCGCCTTCGGTTCTTTCAGGGAAACTGGCGAGGGTTGCCAGATTGTGGCGCGTTTTAGCAATGCAAAAGTTGAGGGCAGAGTCGAGCCAGGAGGGTGGGGGTAGCGGGCTAGTCATTGCGTATTTCCTTGCGGCCTACGATCTGTGCTACTCTGGTAGAGCGTGCCTGTCATAAAGAGGAGTTTATGGCTGTAACTGAAGTTGCCGCCCCGAGTATAAACTACGCCGCGACGTTGAGCGAGCGCACCAAGACGCTGATCATGGCCAGCGTGGTGCTCGGGCTATTCTTAGAAGCGCTTGATCAAACGATCGTCGCCACCGCTTTGCCGGCAATCGTTGTGGAGTTCCAGGGCATCGACCTGTTGGCGTGGGTTTCTACCGGCTACCTGCTTGCAAGCACAGCGCTGGTGCCGATCTACGGCAAGCTCTCGGACGTGCTAGGGCGCCGCACAATCATCCTGTTCGGCATTGGCCTGTTCCTGGTGGGGTCGGTGCTGTGCGGCCTCGCCACCAGTATGCTCCAGCTGGTGATCTTCCGTTGCATCCAGGGCGCGGGCGCAGCGGGCATCGCCTCGACCGCCTTCGCCATCCCTGCCGACCTCTACCCGCCGTCCGAGCGCGCAAAGGCGACAGGCTTCATCGGCGCAGCGTTCGGCATTGCCAGCATTCTCGGGCCATTTATCGGCGGCTTTCTCACCGACACGATCTCGTGGCACTGGATCTTCTTTGTAAATATCCCCTTCGGCCTGCTGGCGGCGGGCATCATCCTGTGGCGCATGCCTCGGATGGAAAGCGGGCGGCGCGAGCCGATCGACTGGCTCGGCACGGGGTTGCTGCTGCTAACGGTGATCCCGCTGCTGCTGGCGCTCTCGCTCGACAAGGCGCGCTACGCCTGGGGCTCGCCGCTGATCATTGGGCTACTGGCGCTAGGCAGCGCTGCGCTGGTGGCGCTGGTGTGGGCCGAGCGCCGCGCTCAGTCGCCGATCATCGAGGGCGTGCTGTTCCGCAACCGCACGTTCGCAATCGTCGCCGCGCTCAGCGCAGTCAGCGGCCTGACGCTTCTGCCCACGGTGCTGTTCCTGCCGCTGTTCCTGGTGAACGTGGCCGGCGTGTCGGCTACCTCGGCGGGCACAGCGCTCATCCCGCAGACGCTGGCGGTCGTGGCGGCGGCGATTATCAGCGGCAACGTGGTGCAGCGCATGGGCCGCTACAAGCCGGTGCTGCTGGTGGGCTTTGCTGCGTCGACTGTAAGCTACGTGCTGCTGGCCACGATGACCCCAGACACAAGCACGTTTGGGGTGGTCTGGCGCGTCGTCATTCTGGGGTTGGGGCTGGGCTGCGTGGTGCCGCTCTTCAGCCTGGTGGCGCAGAACGCGCTGCCGCACCGCTACACTGGCAGCGCCTCGGCCACGGTGCAGTTCTGCCAGCAGATGGGCGGTGTGCTGGGCACTGTCGTATTCGGCGCGCTGCTCTCGGCGCTGCTCGCGGGCCAGTTCGCCACAAGCGTCGGGCCGCTTGTGCAAGCGCTGCCCGCTGCGCAACAGCAGGCGATCAACCTCGATGAGCTGCGTAACGGCAGCGTGGGCGGCGAGGGCGGCACATCGGCTGGCCTCACGCTGCCCGCCGACATGGCGCCTGAGGATGCGGACGCTCTGCGCGTGGCCGTGCGCGGCGCCTTCGCCGACAGCGTCACCGGCGTATACAGCTATGTGGCCGTCGTGATCGTGCTGGGGCTGCTGCTTACCCTGGCACTGCCCGAGGTGCCGCTGCGGAAGAGCAACGAGGACGAGCCAGCAGTGGCGGCCCATCCGTAGCAGTGAAGCTGCTTTGGGCCGGTTGACACCCGCGTGCGGCCCGTGCTATACTCGCGCCAAGTTAAGAGCAACGACAGGGAATGGGAAGAGTACACGCCTCACGGCGATGCAGCGAGCCGACGATTGGTGCGAGGTCGGTGCGCACGGCGGCGTGGAATGGACCCAGGAGTCGCGGAGCGAAAGAGAGTGCAAAATTAGCAATGCAAAATGCAAAATTGCCGGGCAGCCGCCCACTTTTGCATTTTGACTTTTGCATTTTGCATTGATCAAGTAGGAGCCGCCGGAGTCGCCACCGTTATCAGGGCGAGGGGTATAGAGCGCGTGCAACGCGACAGTACCCCCAAAGTGCGCGGCGCGCGTGAGCGCCCGCGAACGAGAGTGGCACCGCGATTCATTCGCCTCTCGATCCGTTACGGATCGGGGGGTTTTTTGTTGTGGCGCAGTGTAGCGTAAAAGGAGTCCCAGCATGGAGACCGTGAAGTATCTGCTTACTGAGGATCGTATGCCCACGGCCTGGTACAACGTCGCGGCGGATCTGCCTGTGCCGCCGCCGCCGCCGCTGCACCCCGGCACCCATCAGCCGATCGGCCCCGCCGACCTCGCACCGCTCTTCCCCATGGCGCTGATCCTCCAGGAGGTGAGCACCGAGCGCACGCTGGAGATCCCCGAGGAGGTGCAGTCGATCTATCGCCAGTGGCGGCCCACCCCGCTCTACCGCGCTCGGCGCCTGGAGCGAGCGCTCGATACGCCCGCCAAGATCTACTACAAGTACGAGGGCGTGAGCCCGGCCGGCAGCCATAAGCCCAACACCGCCGTGGCCCAGGCCTACTACAACAAGCAGGAGGGCGTCAAGCGCCTCGTCACCGAGACGGGCGCCGGCCAGTGGGGCTCGTCGCTGGCCTTCGCAGGCGCGCTCTTCGGCCTGGAGGTCGAGGTCTACATGGTGAAGGTGAGCTACAACCAGAAGCCCTACCGCCGCGCGCTGATGGAGGCCTACGGCGCCCGCGTGGTGGCCAGCCCCAGCCAGGAGACGGCCACGGGCCGCGCGATCCTGGCCGAGCACCCCGACAGCACCGGCAGCCTCGGGATCGCGATCAGCGAGGCGGTGGAGATGGTGGTGCAGCGCGAGGATACCAAGTACGCCCTGGGCAGCGTGCTCAACCATGTGCTGCTCCACCAGACGGTGGTGGGCCAGGAGTCTATGGCGCAGATGGAGATGGCCGGCGACTACCCCGACATTATCGTGGGCTGCACCGGCGGCGGCAGCAACTTCGCCGGGATCAGCTTCCCCTTCATCGGCGCCAAGCTGCGCGGCGAGCGCGATGTGCGCGTGGTGGCCGTGGAGCCCGCCGCCTGCCCGTCGCTCACTAAGGGCCAGTATGTGTACGACTTTGGCGACACCGGCCACCTGACGCCCCTGGTGAAGATGCACACCCTGGGCAGCAGCTTCGTGCCCTCCGGCATCCACGCGGGCGGCCTGCGCTACCACGGCATGGCGCCGATGGTTAGCCACCTGCACCAGCTCGGGCTGTTCGAGGCGATCGCCGTGCAGCAGCTGGAGACCTTCACCGCCGGCCTGCAGTTCGCCCGCGCCGAGGGCATCCTGCCCGCGCCGGAGGCCAACCACGCTGTGGCCGGCGCCATCCGCGAGGCCCTGCGCTGCAAAGAGGAGGGCACCAGCAAGACCATCCTGTTCAACCTCTGCGGCCACGGGCACTTCGACATGCAGGCCTATTCTGACTTCCAGGCAGGCAAGCTCAAGGATTTTGAGTACGCCGAGGGCGAGGTCGCGATGGCGCTGGCGGGGCTGCCGAGCTTGGGGTGACAAGGGACGGTGGACGAAGGACGGTAGACGGTAGCCCGCAGTGACAAGGGACGGTGGACGGTAGACTGTAGCTGCAACACCGTCCACCGTCCACCGTCCACCGTCCACCGTCAACGCAGCGTCACCTGCACATTCACAACTGGTCCTTGGGCGTCAACGATGACGTAGCGACTCGTGCCGAGCAGCTCGATGCTGGCTGGCACGGGCTGGCCGTTGAGCGTGACGGCGCGCACCTCTTTGGTGAGCGGCGGTAGCAGCAGGCGCAGGCGCATGCTGTCGCCGCTGCCCGTGGCCTCCAGGCTAAGGCGGGCCTCGCCGCCGGGCGTGGTGGCCGGGGCGTAGGCCCAGCTGTAGGCGGCGTAGCCCCCGGAGGCGGTGTAGCGCGCCGAGGCGTAGGCGGTGCGGATGCTGTCGCGCGGGGCGGCCAGCCAGCGCGGGCTGATGGTGGCGGCGCTGTAGGCGATGCCAGAATCCTCCAGGCCGGCGGCGCCCTCCAGCAGCGCGCCGAGCATGGCGCTGGAGCCCCAGCCGTCGGTGGGCAGGAACTCGTTGGCGGGGGCGATGCCGCCGGTGGGGTAGTACCAGAGGTAGGTGGCGCCCGTGCGGCGGATCAGCGCGTCGTAGCGCTGGAGGATGTCGAAGCCGTAGGCCTCGTAGCCGTAGCGGAAGGCGCCGCGCGCCAGCTCGCCGCCCACCAGCGGCATGATCCCGCCGTTCACATACTCGCCGGGCCGCTCGCCCAGGCGCCCGTTCAGGCCGTAGGCGCCCGGCGGGAAGGGCGGGTCGATGCTGTACCACTCTGCAAACGCGGTGCGGCGCGGGTCGTTCAGGCGCCGCTGGTACTCGGCTAGGATGGCCCGCGCCTGCTCCACGCTGAGCACGCCCCGGTTTAGCGCGATGGCGTTGGAGAGACTCAGCTGGCTCGCCTCGTCGACCCCCGGCACGTCGAAGGGCACCAGCTTGACGTGGTGGGTGTAGAAGCTGCCGTTCCAGCTTAGCCGGTTCAGGCGCACCATGAGGTCGGTTGCGAGGGCGCGGCGCTGGGCCGCCAACGTCGGCTGGCCGGCCTGCTCCTCCATCGTCGCCAGCGAGCGCAGGGCCTCGGCGAGGCCGGTGTTGTCGCCGTGGAAGATGCCCCACTTGGTCTGGGCGTCGATCCAGTGGCGCGGGGCGGGCTTGCCGGTACTGGGGTCGGTGGTGGTGGGGCCGTACTCAAAGTCCCAGGTGTCGATCGTGAAGGGGCGCTTGACCAGGCCGAGCGTGGGCTCCCAGCGCTCGGGTGCGGTGAGCGTGTAGTTCAGCGCCTTCTGGGCCGAGGGCAGCATGCGCAGCATCCAGGCGCTGTCGCCGCTGGTCTTCCAGGTCTCGTAGATCAGCTGGACGTAGAGGAACTCCACGTCGGCCTCGACGGGGGTGCGTAGCGCGGGGATGCCCCACTCGGGGCGGGCCAGAAAGTCGGGCAGGCTGCCGTCGGGGGCCTGGGCGCGCTGGTTGGCCTCGGGCAGGCTGGTCAGATCGCGCTCGAAGTAGCGGAAGGCGCGATTCTGATAGTAGTGATCGCGCAGCCAGAGCAGCGGGCTGTCCGGCGAGCGGTAGCCCGCCACGGTGCGGCCATCCAGCTGGTAGCTCAGGCGCTTGGTAGCCATAAAGCCGCGCACCCGCTCGGGGAGCTGGTCGAAGGGGGCCACGCCGGTCTGCACCACGGTGCCAGCGTCGAGGCGGTAGAGCGTGCCGGCGGCAACCTGACGCCCGTCGGCGAGCAACAGGGCTGCCCAGTGCTCGCCGAGCGCGCCGCGCGGGCTCACCTGCACGGCCCCGAAGCCGCCCGCGAGCGTGAGCGGGAAGCCGCCCACGCCGCGCCCACGGCTGTCGAAGACGAGCAGCGTGGCGGGGCCGTTGTAGCCCTGGACGTTCACATTCACCACGGCGGGCACAAGCGGCGCCACCACGGGCTGGGCGCTGGCGAACGAGGCGCCGCCCTGGGCGCGGGCCGGGCCGAGCGGCAGGAGCGCCGCCAGGATGAGGGCCGCGAGGCCGAGCAGTAGCGGGCGATGATAGGGGCGCAGCACGGGGAAACCTTTCAGCAAGAACTGCGAGCGGGTGGAGCGTACAGTTGTCATTATACAGGTGTCAGGTCACAGCTCGCAGTTCTAGGGCTACGTCATGGTCGAGAGGCGGGCGCGTACACGCGCGCCGTGGTGGCGCTTTGCGCCGGGCGCCCGCCTGCGCGGGCGGGTCCGGACGCGTCGGCGCAGGCCGACGCGCGGCCGCAGGCCCGGCCGCTGCGGTTTCAACCGGCGGGTTCTGGCAACAGCGCCGACCATGACGTAGCCCTAGCTCAGTCCACAGTTGCCAGTCAACAGGAAAGCAACAGCCATGACGACCAGAAAAATACGTGTCTTCTCGGGCATCCAGCCCTCGGGGATGCTCCATATCGGCAACTACCTTGGCGCGATCCAGCAGTGGGTCGCCGGCCAGGGCGCGAAGGTGAACTTTATCTGCATCGTGGATCTGCACGCGATCACGGTGCCTCAGGAGCCAGAGGCGCTGCGCCGACAGACGCGCGAGCTGGCCGCGCTGCTGCTTGCGGCCGGGATCGACCCGCAGCGCACCACGCTGTTTGTGCAGAGCCACGTGCGCGCCCACGCCGAGGGCTGCTGGGTGCTCAACTGCGTCACCCCGATCGGCTGGCTCGAGCGCATGACTCAGTACAAGCTTAAGGCGGCCACGCAGGAGAGCGTGCTCACCGGCCTGCTCGACTACCCCGTGCTCCAGGCCGCCGATATCCTGCTCTACGACACCGACGAGGTGCCCGTGGGCGACGACCAGAAGCAGCACGTGGAGCTCACGCGGGACATCGCGCAGCGCTTCAACGGGCTCTACGGCGAGACGTTTGTGGTCCCAAGGCCGGTGATCCGCGCCAGCGGCGCCCGCATCATGGCCCTGAACGACCCGACCGCTAAGATGAGCAAGAGCGACTTCACGCGCGGCCACGCCATCCGCATCACCGATACGCCAGACGAGATCCGCTGGGTGCTGAAGCGCGCCGTCACCGACGCTGTAGGCATGGTCGGCTTCAGCGACGACCCGGCGCGCGCGGGCGTGAACAACCTGCTCCAGATCTTCGAGCTGTTCACCGGCCAGAGCAGGCCGGCCATCGAGGCCCACTTCGCCGGCAAGGGTTATGGCGCCCTCAAGAGCGATGTGGGCGAGGCCGTGATCGAGGGCCTGCGCCCGATCCGCGAGCGCTTCCAGGCCCTTGTGACAGCCCCAGACGAGCTCGACCGCATCCTCGCCATCGGCGCCGAGCAGGCGCGAGCCGTGGCCGAGCCCAAGATCCGCCAGGTGATGGAGCGCGTGGGCTTTGTGCTGCCTGCATGATGCAAAATGCAAAATGCAAACCCTCCCCTCATGCTAGAAAGCACCCCCGTGGATCTTAAGTCTGGCTATCCGTTCTGGCCGCTGCAATCGCCCTAAACCCTGGGACGCAAGGAACAAGCCTATGTACTCTCCAAGCCTCGACGAAGTGCGCGCCCTGCGCGACCAGGGCAACCTCTGCCCGATCTACCGTGAGATCCTGGCCGACCTGGAGACGCCCGTGTCGGCCTACCTGAAGGTGGCCCAGGGCGCCCAGAGCTTTCTGCTGGAGAGTGTCGAGGGCGGCCAGCATATCGCGCGCTACTCGTTTATCGGCAGCGACCCGTACCTGGTGCTGCGGCTGGATGGCGGCACAGCACAGGCCTCCCAGGGCGGCTACAAGCAGAGCCTGCCCTACAGCGATCCGCTCACCGTGCTCGGCAGCTACCTCAGCGAATACCGGCCCGTGCGCCTGGCAGACCTGCCGCGCTTCGTGGGCGGGGCCGTGGGCTACTTTGGCTACGAGACGGTGAGCCACTTCGAGCGGCTGCCCGTGCCAGAGCGCTGCGACTACGAGATGCCCGAGGGCTTCTGGATGTTTGTGGACACGCTGCTGATCTTCGACCACCTGCGCCACAAGATCAAGGTGCTCTCGCACGTCCACCTGGATGCGCCGAACCTGGAGGCCGAGTACCGCCGCGCCACGGCGAAGATCGAGGCCCTGGTGGAGCGGCTACAGCGACCGCTGACGGCCAACGACCAGCGACCCACGGGCGCCGCGCCGCGCAACTACGAGCCCCACTCGGAAGTGACCACAGCGCTACCGTCCACCGTCAACCGTCTATCGTCGAACATCACGCGCGAGCAGTACCACGCCAACGTGCTGCGGGCCAAGCAGTACATCGCGGCGGGCGATATCTTCCAGGTGGTGCCGTCGCAGCGCTTCATTCGGCCTACCAGCGCCGACCCGGTGACGATCTACCGCGCGCTGCGCACCGTGAATCCCTCGCCGTATATGTTTCTGCTGCGCACCGGGGAGGGCGACCTTGTGGGCGCCTCGCCGGAGTTGCTGGTGCGCGTGCAGGAGGGCGAGCTGCTCACCCACCCGATCGCGGGCACGCGCAGGCGCGGCCACGACCAGGCCGAGGATCTGGCGCTGGCCGAGGAGCTGCTCCACGATGAGAAGGAGCGCGCCGAGCACCTGATGCTGGTAGACCTTGGGCGCAACGACATCGGGCGGGTGAGCGAGCCGGGGAGCGTGCGCGTGCCCGACTTTATGTTCGTGGAGAAGTACAGCCACGTCATGCATCTTGTCAGCCACGTGACGGGCAGGCTGCGCGGCGATAAATCCGCGCTGGACGCGCTGCGGGCCTGCTTCCCCGCCGGCACCGTGAGCGGCGCGCCGAAGATCCGGGCCATGGAGATCATCGCGGAGCTAGAGGGGACGCGCCGGGGCGTGTACGCGGGCTGCGTGGGCCACGTGGGCTTTAACGGCGATCTGGACACCTGCATCGCGCTGCGCACCATGGTGGTGCAGGGCGGGGTGGCCTACGTGCAGGCTGGCGGCGGCGTAGTGGCCGACAGCGACCCGGAGTCCGAGTATCAGGAAAGCTGCAACAAGGCGGCAGCCCTGCTGCGCGCCATCGATATAGCTGAGGAGCTGCTGTAAGCGGCGACGGCAACCCGCGCTGCGCGCCGCGCCCAAGGGCTGCTCGCCGATCTAGAGGCGCTACCCTTTCACCCCAAGCGCCAGCAGATCCATGTACGTCACCACGAACTCCGGCTGCCACAGCATAAACGCCTCGGAGCTGGCGTCGGTGAGCGCATCGAAGGCCGTAAGCATCGTGGGCGACAGGTATGGCCTTGCCCGCAGGCGCACATCAGAGAGCTGACAGCACAGGTAGAACTCATCGTCTGGGGCGAGGGGCGCGTGGCGGGCGCGGCTGTACGGCGTCAGCCGACAGTCGGCCAGGCCGGCCTCGCTGAAGAGCATGCGCAGATCGCGCCCCACCGCCAGCTGATCCGGGTTAGCGGCCTCCAGCGAGGCGAGCTGCGCCTGCCGCACAGCCAGCTCCACGTCGGGCGGCCATGGCAGCATCATCTGGTGCAGCAGATCGTTCTCCAGCACGGCCACCACGCCGCCGGGGCGCGTCACGCGGCGCAGCTCGCGCAGGGCGCCAAGCGGGTCCGGCAGGCTAAACATGCTCTGGGCACACCAGGCAAGGTCGAAGCTGTCGTCATCGAATGGTAAATCGTAGGCATCGGCTAGCTGCAGGCTGATCCTGGCGCCCACGGGCGAGGCGGCGGCGGTGCGGCGGGCGAGCTCCAGGTAGGCGGGCGAGAGATCCACGGCCACCACCTCGCCCTGGGGCGCCAGGCGCTCAGCGAGCCAGACGGCATAGACACCATCGCCGCAGGCCAGATCGAGCACGCGGTCGCTGGGGCGCAGCGGCAGATCGGCTACCACAGCGCGCAGCTCAGCGGCGTGGGCGCTATGGAAGGCCGCGAGCATAGGCGCGTAGGCGGGCAGCTCCGCCTCGCGCAGACCACCCCCCACCTCGCGGGCAAACAACACACGCTCAGACAGCATCGTAGCCTCGGTTTCCAGTTGCTTTTCGCTCGTCGCAGCTGGTACGATGCAAGGGTTGTGCCGAGGCGCACCTCCCGCTGGGTCAATTCACAGATGACACAGATTTCAGCACAATTTGGGCGCCGCCGTGCGCGCCAGCGCTGGCCTAGTCTGACCGATGGCGCGGCAATCTGTGTCATCTGTAGATCGACCTGCCCTAGCGCTTTTTGCCGCCAAGCAGCCCGCCAAACAGCCCACGCACGATCTCCTGGCCGTTGCGGCTGCTGATGAACCTGAACGCGCCTTTGGTGATGCCCTCCATCTGGCGCTGCTGCTCGCGCTGCTGGCGCTGCTGCTCGCGCTGGGCCTCCTTCATCTCGCGCCCCGCCTCGCGCTGCGCCTTCTCAGCCTCCTGCGCCGCCGCCTTCGCCTCGCGCTCCGCCAGCTTCGCCTCCTGGGCGGCCAGCTTGCGCGCAGCCTCGGCCTGCTGCTCGGCCAGCTTGCGCGCCTCGGCCTCGGCAGAGGCGGCGGTGGCCTGCTCGGCTCGCGCCAGCAGCAGCTCGTAGGCAGACTCGCGGTCTACTGCGGTGTCGTACACGCCGGCCACCAGGCTGGCCTGCATGATCGCCTGGCGCTGCGCGGGCGTGATCGCGCCGATCTGGCTGTGGGGCGGCAGCACGAAGGCGCGCTGCACAATCTCCGGCTGGCCCTTCTCGTTCAGAAACGAGACCAGCGCCTCGCCCACGCCAAGCTCTGTGAGCGCCGTCTCAACATTCAGCTCGGGGTTCACGCGGAAGTTCTGGGCTGTGGCCTTGATCACCTTCTGATCTTTGGGCGTGAAGGCGCGCAGGGCGTGCTGCACCCGGTTGCCGAGCTGCCCGAGCACGTTGTCCGGCAGGTCGCCGGGGCTCTGGGTAACAAAGTAGACGCCCACGCCCTTCGAGCGGATCAGGCGCACCACCTGCTCGATTTTGTCGGTGAGCGCCTCGGGGGCGTCGCTGAAGAGCAGGTGCGCCTCGTCGAAGAAAAAGACCAGCTTCGGCTTGTCCACATCGCCCACCTCGGGCAGTTGCTCGAACAGCTCGGAGAGCAGCCAGAGCAGGAAGGTGGCGTAGAGCTTGGGCGAGCGGATCAGCTTGTCGGCGGCGAGGATGTTCACCACGCCGCGGCCGCGCGCATCGGTCTGGATCAGGTCGTCGAGGTTAAAGGCCGGCTCGCCGAAGAAAGCCTCGCCGCCCTCCTGCTCCAGGGCCAGCAGGTTGCGCTGGATGGCGCCCACGCTCGCGGCGGAGACATTGCCGTAGGCGGTGGTGAACTCTTTGGCGTTGTCGCCCACGAACTGGACCATCGCGCGCAGATCTTTGAGATCGAGCAGCAGCAGGCCGTTGTCGTCGGCGATCTTAAAAAGCATCGTAAGCACGCCGGCCTGCGTGTCGTTCAGGTTGAGCAGGCGGCCAAGCAGCAGTGGGCCCATCTCCGAGACGGTGGTGCGCATGGGGTGGCCCTGCTCGCCGAACACATCCCAGAACGTAACGGGGCTGCTCTCCCAGCTATGCTCCTCCAGGCCAAGCTGCTTGATGCGCTCCAGCAGCCTCGGCTTCGGCTCGCCGGGCTGCCCGATGCCGGAGAGGTCGCCCTTGATATCGGCGGCGAAGACGGGCACGCCGATCCGCGAGAAGGCCTCGGCCACCGTCTGGAGCGTCACCGTCTTGCCGGTGCCGGTGGCGCCAGCGATCAGGCCGTGGCGATTGGCCAGGGCAGGCAGCAGGCAGACGTCTATAGCGCTCTTCGCGATCAGCATCGGCTCGGCCATTGGTCGATTCCTCGTTGCGCTAAGGGTGTGAAACTGCGGCTATTATACGTCAGGAGGACACTGTGCGCAGACCCGCCGCCAGCAGAAGCAAAGCGGAGCAGCGTCTATGAATCAGGCCTGTTGTCCACAGATGCCACCGATTTTCCGCCCATTTCTGGCCCCGAGGCTGCAATCTGCAATCTGCAATAGCGGCGACCTGGACCAGCTGTTTGCGGCGCTGGAGGGGCTGTCCCCCTAAAGTACGACCCGCCGCCGCCATAGTCACCCCCCTGGTATCGCGCCGCGTACGGACGCGCCGAGCCACAGCGGGTGGTACACTCGCTGGGAGAAGCGGGCGCGCTGCGCGCCGCTCTGCTACCAGGGAACCCCGCCGTGAGCGCATCGCCACCCGTGATCGAGACCGACGGCCTGAGCAAGCGCTACGGCCTGCGCCGCGCCGTGGACGGCCTCAGCCTCGCAGTTGCGCCGGGCTCCGTCTTTGGCTTTCTCGGCCCCAACGGCGCCGCCCTGCTGGTGGAGGCCGAGCCGCTGCCGCTGCTGGCCGCCGTGGCCGAGCGCATGGGCCTGGCCACAGCGCCCGCTGGCCCGCGCTCGATGTCTGTGCAGGCCGGCCCCGAGCTGGCCCCACGCCTTATCTCCGCCCTTGTCCACGCTGGCGCCAGCGTGTTCCAGGTGACGCCGCAGCGCCGCACGCTGAAGGAGCGCTTTTTGGAGCTCACCGAGGGCTGAGATGCTCAACCTCCTGCGCGCCGCGCCGCCCTGTCACCCCGACCGCAGCCTAGCGCCGCCCTGTCACCCCGACCGAAGCGCCGCGCCGCATGTCACCCCGACCGCAGCCTAGCGCCGCCCTGTCACCCCGACCGAAGCGCAGCGGAGTGGAGGGGTCTTCCCGTGCAGTGCAACGCAAGATTCCTCGCTGCGCTCGGAATGACAACACGCTTGATTACACCCAATCCTGGCTCAGATCGTGCCAGGCTGGATTCTGCGCCTCAATGAGGGCAACCTTCTTGCTGCGTCGCCAGTCCTTGAGCTGCTTCTCGCGGGCCAGCGCGGCCCACACGTCACTTGTAGCCTCCACGTAGACAAGCCGATCGACGTTATAGCGCGCGGTGAAGCCAGGCACCAGCTTGTGCTGGTGCTCGTACGCCCGCCGATAGAGATCGCCGGTGACCCCAATGTAAAGCACACGGCGAAAGCTGGCCATCATATAGACGTAGTACTGCATCGCTGGCCCTGTGATTCCCGGCTCCTCATCGGTGTACACCGTTGGTGCCGCCGTTGGGGTGTGCCAGCGCCCTGAAAGATTCCTCACTCCGCTGCGCTCCGTTCGGAATGACAGGACAGGGCAGGGCAGGGCATTGCTTGCCGGTGCGCCCTGAAAGATTCCTCACTCCGCTGCGCTCCGTTCGGAATGACATGGTAGGGCATTGCGCCGCCCTATCACCCCGACCGGAGCGCAGCCCCCTTGTCACCCCGACCGGAGCGCAGCGCAGTGGAGGGGTCTTAAGGCACCGCCCAGCTTAGCGCCGCACCACCGGCAGGTAGAGCGTGGTGCCCGCCGCCTCCCCGCGCAGCGCGAAGATGCTGGCGTGGTTGAGCGTGGTCACAAGCTTGTTCAGCTGTGGGTCCAGCGTGTCGACGCCGGCGGGCTGCCAGACTCCTTTTTCCAGGTAGTAGAGCCCCAGGCTGCCCTCGTCGCGAATGCCCGCCGCCGCCAGCTCCGCGTCGCTGTAGCTGAGCGTGATCTGGTAGTCGCCCGGCAGCGTGCTCACCGCGCGGCCCGTCACGGCGTCGCTGATCGTCAGCTCGAATCCTTTCACAAAGCGCAGCGGGCCGGGGTCGGGGATGGGGTTGCGTGGCACCTCCTGAAGCTCGATGTTCAGCCCGTTGGGTAGCACGCTGTCCTGCCTGCCGCAGACCTCCAGGCCCAGCGCTTTCGCCAGCAGGCACCACAGCTCTTTGTCCAATCTGGGCGGCACGTAGAAGGGCGCGCTCAGGTTCAGCTCCTGGTCGGTGGCGTCGTACCAGCTGCCGCTCGCGGTGGCGAAGGCCTTCCTGTAGCGGAAGCGCACTTGCTCGCCGTTCTCGCCGCCCTTGATCGGCGACAGCGACCCGATCTCCGGCGGCACTTCGATCGCGTAGACCGCACGGCCCAGGTGATTCTGCACCACGCTCTCGGCGACCTTCACCTCCTGGCCGCCACGCTTGATCCACGCCTCGACGATCGTGCCCGCCGGCACATCCCCGCCGCCCTGGCGGATCGTGCCGTAGAAGCGGCTGCGCAGGTCGCGCACCAAGACGATCGAAGTAACGCTGGTGGGGTCGCTCTTGCCGCCGTTGTCCATGACGGTGAGCCCCACAACGTAGTGGCACGGCTTGACGGCGCTGCCACAGGCGAAGGTGTGTACCGGGTTGGCCGCCGTCGACGTGCCACCGTCGCCGAACTCCCACTTGTAGCCGACGATGCTGCCGTCCGGGTCGAAGCTGCTGTCGCCGCGAAACTGGATGGTCTTGCTGGCATTGCTGTAGGGCACGTCCATCTTGATCACCGCCGTCGGGCGCTTGTTCGGCGTCACGCCTGTTGCGCTCAGCGGCACCAGCACCGTCGGGCTGGCAGGATCGCTGCTGGCGACCTGCACCGTGGCGCCGCGCGGCCCCAGCCCAGACACGTTCAGCAGCGCCTGGAAGCCGAACGACTGCCCCGGCAGTAACGTTTTGGGCAGCGCCGGCAGTCCGCTCAGGCTGTAGTCGCCCGATCCGCCAGGCGCCAGGGCCACGCCGCTCACCGTTAGGCTCTGGTTGCCCACGTTCTTCACGCTGAAGCCGGCCCAGGCGTTGTCGCCCACGTCGATGTTGCCAAGGGCCGCGCTGGCGGGGCTCACCGCGATCTTCGCCTGCACGCCCTTGCCCGTCAGCGGCACGTCGTAGCTTGGGCTGTCGGGGTCATTCGACTGCACCCGCAGCGTGCCGGCGGCCACGCCTGCCTGGCCTGGGCTGAACTGCACGCTCACCGTCTGGCTCGCGCCCGGCGCCAAGTTGAAGGGCGCCGCGCCGCTCTGGCTGAAGGCGCCACTGCCCGGCAGCAGCGCCAGGCCGCTCACGCTCAGGGTGGCGTCGCCCTGATTGCTGAGGGTGAGGCTCGTCGGCTTGCTGGCGCCCACCGCGACCGAGCCGAAGTCGAGCGCGGCAGGGGTCACGACCAGGTCGGGGCGGGGCAGCGGCTGGCAGGAGTAGACCAGCGCGGCGCCGGCGGCGGGCAGCGCGGGCTGGGGCTGCATGCCCTGGGCGCCAGCTAGAAACTCGGCCTGCCCGTCGCCGCTCAGGTCGCTGAAGGCGCCCACGCTGATGCCAAGCATCTCGGCCAGGCTTTCACCATAGATCTCGGTGAGCGCCGCGCCGCTGACGGCATTGTAGGCCAGCACACGCCCGGTCGCCTTGCCCGTGGCGGGGTTGATGGCCTGCGGCGCACCGACGATCAGGCTGGCGGGGGCGCCCGCGCACGGCCCGCTCAGACTCGCCGCCAGCCCGAACAGGTCGCCCTGCTGGTCCGAGGCGATGGTGCGCAGCACGGCGCCGTTCGCACCAGAGTAGATCCGCACAAAGCCGGTGCCTAGCGGCCCCGCGCTGTCGGTGCCCATCGCGCCGGCCAAAAAGTCGGGCACGCCGTCGCCGCTCAGGTCGCGCCCGCCGTCTACATCGGTGCCAAGCAGGTTGAAGGCGGCGTCGCCGTGGACAAGGTGTACCAGAGCGGGCGCCGGGACGATCGCGAACACAAAGGCGCTGCCAGAGCGGTTGGCCGTCACCATATTGTAGGGCGCTCCGACAATCACTTCGTCGCCGGGGACTGCGTTGAGGTTGCCTGCGCGCCCCACACTGGAGCCGAAGCGGCTCCGCTCGCGGCTGTTGTCGTCGAGGCTGGCCAGCAGCGGGAAGCCGTCCGGCGGGTTGCCCGAGAAGACGAAGGCCGCGTCGATGCCGGGTGTGCCGACGATCAGATCCACGCGCCCGTCGGCGTCGGTGTCGCCAGCGGCCGCCACCGAGGCCCCAAATTCCGCCGCCTGCTGGGCGCCGCCGGGCTGAGTGAGCGTGGCCAGCAGCGCGCCGTTGCCGCTGTACACCCGCACCACGCCGGCGTTGTTTGCGATGCCCACTTTCGCCCCCGGCGTACCCACCGCAAACTCCGCCCGCCCGTCGCCCGTCAGGTCGCCCAGGCTGGCCACCGGGTTGGCCGACGCGCCGGACTGCGGCAGCGGGGCGTTGATCGTCAGCAGCAGCTGGCCGTTGCTCCCGCTGTAGATGCGCGCGCTGATCTTGTTGCCCGGCGTGCCGCTCGGCACCGTCCAGAGCCCTGCGATCACGTCGGCGACAGCGTCGCCGTTCACGTCGCCGGCGCTCGCAATAGTGGTGCCCTGAAGCTCGCTCTGGGCCTGTCCGTCGAAGCGCCACAGCAGCTGCTTGGGCGCGGGTGTGGCGCTCAGGGTCGCAGGGACGATCATGGTGAGCAGCGCTGGCAGGAGCAGGGCGAGCAGCAGGATGGGCCTAAGTATGGCCACGCCCCGCAAACAGAAATTACGCATCGTCGTCCTCCTCCAGCTCAATCAGCCGCCTGCCGCTCACGCTTGCGCGGCCCAGCCCCAGCTCCTCGGCCAGGGCCAGGTGCTCCAGCTGCGCCGGGTCTAGGCCGAAGCGCGCAGCGCCGAACGCCTCCACCGCCAGGGGATCGACGCTGAGCGCAAGCGTATCCCAGCGCGCCACATCGGCGGGGCCGTTGCCCAGCGGGCCATTGCGCACCACCGCCCGCGTCGCGTCGAGGATGGTCAGCTCGGGCCGCACCGCCGCGCTCAGCAGCGCCAGCTCGGCCCCCTGGCGCTGGCGCCAGGCTACGTCGGCAGGCCCACCGCCAATTAGGCCGAGCAGATTCGCCATGCCAAGGGCCACCTGGCGCGTCGGGTGCTGGCGCGCGGCCGCCAGGTTGATCACCCGGTTGGCTTCCAGTAGATGCCGGCAGACCAGGTAGCCGTCGAGCGAGATCGCCTGAGCGCCGCTCAGCTCGGCGCGTGCGACGTTCAGCTCGGCGAAGGGCACAAATGCCGCCTCGTCCAGGTGGACCAGCTCCACACGCGGGTCGCCGATGGCGCGCACCGCCTGCCAGGCGCCATTGGCCCGAAACACCGTCGCGGAGTCCATGCTGGTGCGCTCGGCGACCACAACCCGCCGCGCGCCGCCGGCCAGGGCCAGCTCGATCACGGCCCGCAGCACCGCAGGGTGGACGTTAGCGCCCTGGCCTGGGCTGCGGCGCCATGCCAGGGTCGGCTTGATCAGGACGGTCTCGCCGGGGCGGCCGAGCAGACGCGGGCCGCCGAGCCGCGCGACGGCCCGAACCAGCAGGCCGGCGTAATCGCGGCCGTGGGCGACCACCAGGGGCGACGCCGGGGACGCGCCGTGGGCAGCGGGGAGCGAAGGCGCAGCGCTACCAAGGCCACCAAGCGCCAGGGCTGCGCCCGCCAGGGCGGAGTGGATCAAAAAACCTCTACGCGTGATCGGTTGCATCGTATACCAATCCCTCTTGACGGCACCGCATACGCGACGAGCGTATTTTGCACGGTGATGCGGTTGACGGCGATCCAAATAGGAGTTACACAGTTGAAGCACGAGCGCATGGCCTTGCCGCTTGTCACCCCGACCGGAGCGCAGCGGAGCGGAGGGGTCTTCCCGCGCATCAGGATCAAAGATTCCTCGCTGCGCTCGGAATGACATGGGTGCGGCTACACGTCCTGGCGGTGCCTACCGCTTCAACTGCGTAACTTCTAGCCCCTAGGCTATCGGCTATCGGCTATTGCCGATCAGCCCTCCGGGAATGCTTCGTTAAGGCCAGCCGCGTTGACAACCACGTGGTAGCGCATCACCATCGCGCCGGGCAGGCCAGGGATCGCCCCCTGAAACTCGAATGGCGCGCGCACATTCGGATCCTCCAGGAACAGCCCGAGCGTTGTGCTCTGGCCGAGGCTGGGGTTGAAGGTCGGCAGATCCTGTTTGGCGACCTGCTCCTCGACCATGTCGGTGGCGATCGCGCTCGCGATCACGCTGGCGAATGGCAGTAGGGTCAGCCCGGCCAAAAGCCCGATCGCCAGCTCCACGCCTACGAACGGCACAAGTGGCGCCAGGGCGAGGGCAAAGCTGCCGAGCAACGCGCACAAAAACATCGCAAAGACGTTGCCCTCCACGTCTACCTCAATGTCGCCGGCGTCCTCGCTGGGCGGGATCGGCGCCAGCGCCCAGCGCATGCGCAGGCCAGGGTTCAGCTGCGGATCGAACGACGCCTGCCCGAAGAAGCGCACATCGTCGCCGTCGGAGCCAGGCGGCGGGTTGGCGGGGTCCACCGCAATCTCGTTGCCGTCATCGTCGAGCACAGGCGGCGGGATGCGCGTGGGCGGCGCGCAGTCGAAGCAGGCCACACCGTTGGCAGGGTCCTCGTAGGCCAGGAAGCTGAGCGGGTTGCGGTCGGGGCTGCCGAACGTTAGGCCGCCGGGCAGCGCGGCGGGCAGCAGCAGGCGCCCGTCGTCGACACTGAGCAGCAGGCTGCTGAGCGCGCCCGCGGGCACAGCGTTGTTGAACCTGTCCATGGGCGCGTTGATCTCGACATCCACTGCCGGCGCGGGGCCGGGCGGGTCGATCGACACCATAGCGTCGTCCATTGCCACAGCGGGCTGGACGCGCATGCGCACGCGCACCTGCGCCGAAAAGTCATAGTCGATGTCGGGCAAGGGCCATGGCGTGGAGACGGTGCCGTTGCCGGTGGCGCGAATGCGCAGCCCGCTGTCCGAGATCGAGCCGCTCACGCTCAGGCTGTTGGTGTCGAAGCCGGGCGGCGGATCCTTCAGCACCCCTTTGCGGATATCCTGGGCGACCTTTTCGAGCATTGGCCGAAGAAAAGTCGGCTCGCCAGTGTCGCCCGACAGGCCGATCGACAGGTCGGCGCCCGCCGAGAAGTCGAAAAAGAGCCCGTCGCCGTTGCCGCCCACCTGGCCGCTGATCCCGAAGCTCTGCGTGTCCGCAAAGTAGCGGTCGAAGCTGGCCCCCTGAAGATTGCACAGCAGGATAACGCTCGCCACCGAGCCGACTGGGCCGGGCGGGTTTATGTCGTCGCTCTTCACAAAGCGCGGCTCGGTCGAGATCACCAGGCTGCGCGGGATCAGCGGGATGTCGAGGCTGGTGGGGCCGAGCAGGTCGAGCTGGCTGAGGCTGAAGGGCGCGTCGGCCATGCCCGCCGCGCAGGTGAAGGCCTGGGCCAAAGTGGGCTGGAGCTTGATCAGGCTTACGCTGGCCTGCGAGGCCGCCAGGTTGGCCGGGCCGTTGCTCCCAAGCGGGGTCAGCGTCAGGGCCGTCACCCGCTGGAAGCGCAGCAGCAGGCGCCCGCCAAGCGCCTTGGCGACCACCTGGGGCGCGGCGCCGGCGCGGTCCTCCACCACGTAGCGCTGGGGCTGATCCGGATTGGTCGTTACAACGAAGCGCGGGGCGGCGTCGTCCTCCAGCTCGTAGATCTCGTCGCCGGGCAGGCCGTAGAAAACCCCGCCCGTGCCGCCGCCCTCGGTGGTAGGAAGAAAGAACTCGCTGTTATCCGGGTTGGCGTCGCCGTCCGGCGGGGTGCGGCGGCGCGTGTACAGCAGCTGGCCAACCCCAGGCAGCGGCGGCGCGTCGGCCGAGGGCGGAGTGCTGGGGGTGGCCGTAACCTGGAACGGCACCGGGCCGAGGTTGATGTCGCTGTCGTTGACGAAGGCGGCCCGGTACAACAGGGTGATGCTGAAGCTGTGCGTGGGCGCCGTGAAGGCCAAGTGGCGCGAAAACAGGTCGCCGCGATAGGCGCTGCCAGTGATGGAGATGGCAATGCCGCTGTTGACGGGGTTGTTGGTGTCCTCGACGACCGTAATGTTGGGGAGGCTGTCGGCGCTGAAGAAGTCGTTGCGCAGCAGCGTGTAGCGGTTGCCGGGATCGGCCCGGATCACGATCTCGCAGGGGTTCTCGACGCCCTCGCTGTAGGCTGGGATGGTCTGCACGACCGGGCCAGCGGCGACCTCATCGTAGCGGGCCAGGCGGTTGAGCAGGCGCTCGCGCTCGCTGAGCGCGGGGTTGAAGAGGTCGGGGTCGTTCACGAAGTCCGAGTTAGCTGTGGCGTAGAGCACGCGCGGCACCGGCATCGCGGCATTCGCCACAAGCTCGATCGGCGCCTCCAGGCCGCGCTCGAGCGCGATCTCTAGCTCCGAGCTGAAGGCGGCGGCGAGCGTAAGCCCCAGCACCTGCTGGGCGATCTCGGGCTGAAACTTGAGGTCGAGCGAGGCGGCAAGGTGCTGGAGCACGCGCCGGTTGACGATCAGCGCCACGTCGTTTGCAATCAGTTCGCTCATGGGTGGTTCCTCCTATGCCAGCGAGTCCATCAGGGCGGCGCTCACCGCAACGCCTGCGCCGGCAAGATTGACCAGGCCAAGCATGGCGATCGGGCCTTGGCTGTCGAAGATGCGCAGCGCACTGAGGCGCCCGCCCGCGAAGCGACACTCCATGCGCGCGCCGTGGAAGCGCAGCTTGAGCGTCCCGTCGTCACGTTTCAGCGTCACTCTGTCGTCGATTACGGTGCCGGTTGCCTCGCGGCGAAACTTGCCGGGCCGCCCGACGATGCTGCCCTGGAGCAGCTCGATCCGCAGCGCTGTGGTGCGGTCGCTGTCGGCGCCATTGCGGCGCGTAATCCGCAGGATGTCTGGATCGGGCACGGCCAGGCTGTAGGCGTAGGCCGCCGTCCAGAGGCCAGTGCAGTGCAGCCGCAGCATCGCCTCACGGCTGTCGCAGAGCGCGAGCGAAAGCAGCTGGCGGTGGCGCACCAGAAAGCTCAGGTCGACGCCGGTGAGGCTCAGGGTGAGCGGGGCGAAGCGCGGGAAACTCTCGCTGGCGATCACCAGGGTGCCGTCCGTGATCGTGCCGATCGTCGGCGTCACTGCGGGGTCGAGCCACACCTGGCCCTCGCCGTTGCTCACGCGCAAGGTCATGTCGCGGCTGCTCGGCAGCCCAGCGGCGCCACGGTAGGTGAGGCCGAGCAGCAGACTGTTGTAACGCGGGTCGAAGACGGGATCGCTCATCGTAGCCTCCTTGAACCAGCGGATGACGTGACGCGCGGGGTGTGGCGGCCTCGCAATTCACTCAACGCTGGGGAGGCCGGCTTAACGCCATGGGCGCCGGTAGGGCTACATCAAAGTCCCGAACGTCTGGATCGCGAACGGCGCGGAATGGCACGAACCGCGCGAACTCGAAGCCGCACGCGGGTGGTCGGGTTCGGGCGCCGAGCTTGACACACCATTCAGCTTGAAGTACAGTCATCCTGTACGCATCAAGGAGGTGCCGCAATTCCGATCCAAACAACCTACACCCAGGCGCGTGCGCAGCTGGCCCGCCTGCTCGACGAGGCCACAAATAACCGCGAGGTGATCATTATTCAGCGTCGCGGCGCCGAGGATGTGGCCCTAATCGCCGCCGACGAGCTTGCGGGCCTGGTCGAAACCGTGCATCTGCTGCGCTCACCGGCAAACGCCGAGCGGCTCCTCGCCACCCTGTCCAGAGTGCGCCAGCGCACCGGCGCTGCCCAGGCGCTGGAGGCGCTGCGTGCCGAGGTTGGGCTCGATGCCGAAGCGTGAGCCAGCCGCCGGGCCACAGCCGCGTGACGCGGTGTTCCAGCCCGAGTTTCGCGAAGATCTACGCCACTGGGTCGAGACGGAGCGCCGGACAGCCCTGCGTATTTTTACGCTGATCGAGGCGATCATGCGTGATCCGTTTGCCGGGATCGGCAAGCCGGAGCCGCTCAAATACCTGGGCGCAGGCGTCTGGTCGCGCCGCATCACGCAGGAGCATCGGCTGGTCTACGTCGTCAGCGAGGATCGCATCGACTTCGTGCAGGCGCGCTACCACTACGCGGCGTAGGCGCTCGCCAGACAACATCCGCAGATTGCGCAGATTGCGCAGATTGCGCACAGCGTTGGGGCCAGCAATGGGCCGGAAATCGGTGTCATCTGTGGACAACAGGAGCCCCGCAATGGCCGCCACCCAGCTTACCCTGCCCGCCCCCGCGCACCGCAACCAGCAGCTCTTCTCCGACTA
>ENA-ORBV01002305-ORBV01002305.1-microbial-mat-metagenome-genome-assembly--contig:-NODE-2305-length-40589-cov-5.194239_pt1 | contig 40589 bp, 37 predicted proteins | sample MGYA00237777_ERZ505514 | MGnify/ENA primary metagenome ERZ505514 (study PRJEB26160, sample SAMN06269048) | microbial mat metagenome | isolation source: Oligotrophic lake microbial mat | place... | reverse complement strand
TACGAGATTCGCCTTAGTCTCGTGGGCTCGGAGATGTGTATAAGAGACAGCATCAGGCCCATGAACTCTTCGTCGACGCCCGACGCATGCCACTGCCACAATCTACTCCGGCTTCCGCGCTAGCTTGCGCACGTGGCTCGAAGTGATTGGCAGCGAGGGTGCGCTCACCGTGCCCAATCCGTTCAAGCCGGGTGTCCGCGAGATGCTGGAACTGGAGCGGGGTGGACGCCTCGACACCATCGAAGTGGCGGGGTCGCCCGAGTTGTTCGTACGGCAGGTTGAACACTTTGAAAACTCGGCGTTGGACGAAGCGCCATCGGTCGTCACGCTGTCTGATAGCCGCCACACCGCAGCCACGCTGGCGGCCCTGTTCGCCTCGGCGCGCGACCGCTCGGCGTTGTATCCTGACTAGGTGCAGTCTGCGGCTCCAACCATATTGTGGCGGCTGTTCAAGAGTCCTGGCCACGGCGAAGGTGGCGCGCGCGCGGTGATTCTGCCCGGCGGTCCGCCGTACACCCTGGCGTTCTTCGCCAACGACGCCATGGACCGGGTCGAGAACTACGACACGATCGAGCTGGTGCTCTTTCGCGCGCAGGAGATCCGGCAATCGTTGACGGACGACGGGTGGGCGGAAGATTAGGGGTTCGGATTTGGTGATTTGCGCATGTTAACGATCGTCAAGCGACATCGCACCGTCGGCGTCAAGGTCGGCAATGTCATGGTGGGTGGCGGCGCGCCGGTCGTCGTGCAGTCGATGACCATGACTGACACGGCCGATGCCAAGGGCACCGCGCAGCAGTGCATCGAGTTGTGGGAGGCCGGATCGGAAATGGTCCGGGTCACCGTCAACGTCCCCGAAGCGGCGGCGGCGATCCCCGAAGTCAAGCAGCGCATGCTCGACGCCGGCTGCACGGCGCCGTTGATTGGCGACTTCCACTACAACGGCCACTTGCTGCTGACGCGCTATCCCGACTGCGCGCGCGCGCTCGACAAGTACCGAATCAATCCCGGCAACGTCGGCACCGGCAAGCGCCGCGACGAACAGTTCAGCACCATCTGCCAGGTGGCGATCGAGCACGGCAAGCCCGTGCGCATTGGCGTCAACGGCGGCTCCCTCAATCAGGAGCTGGTCATGGCCAAGATGCAGGAGAACACCGACCACCACCTGGGCAAGGAGTCGGACGACATCATCAGCGAGTGCATGGTGCTGTCGGCGGTGCAGTCGACCGAGCTGGCGATCGAAACCGGATTGCGGCCGGACCAGATCATCATCTCGTGCAAGCTGTCGCGGCCCCAGCATCTGATCGCGGTCTATCGAGCGCTGGCGCGCCAGACCACGCAGCCGCTGCACCTCGGGCTGACCGAAGCCGGCATGGGCACCAAAGGCCTGGTGTGGTCGGCGGCAGCCATGGGCGTGCTGCTGGCGGAAGGCATTGGTGACACCGTGCGCGTGTCGCTGACACCGCGGCCAGGCGGCGACCGCCGTGAAGAAGTGTACGCGGCGTGCGAGTTGCTGCAGTCGCTCGGCCTGCGCACGTTCGCCCCCAGCGTCACCGCCTGCCCGGGCTGCGGCCGCACGACCAGCAGCACGTTCCAGGAGTTAGCCGAAGCGGTGCAGGGCTACATCCGCGAGCAGATGCCCTCGTGGAAGAAGACCTACGAGGGCGTGGAGTCGCTGACGCTGGCCGTCATGGGGTGCGTCGTCAACGGCCCCGGTGAATCAAAGGCGGCCAACATCGGCATCTCGCTGCCCGGCACCGGCGAGGCGCCGCACTGCCCCGTCTTCATCGACGGCGTCCACGCCACCACGCTCAAGGGCACCTACGACGAACTGGCGCTCGCCTTCCAGCAGCTGCTGGACGACTACGTCGAGCGCAAGTATCCGAAGAAAATAACGAATTGAGAATGACGAATTGAGAATGACGAAGAACGACGGGATCACGATCCGCGGCGCGTCGGCCACTGATCGCGACTTCGTCCTCACCATGGCCGATCGCCTGGTGTCGTTCGACGTTCCGGCGTTTCGCTCCAAGAGCGAACTGGCCGAAGGCGATCGACGGGCGCTCGCCGCGTGGTTTGAGCGCCTGCAGGACGATAGTCCCGCCAGAGCGCAGAGCGCGGCGGCGGATGAAGCGCTGTTTGTTGCCGAGGTGGAGGGGCAGCTCGCCGGTTGCGCCTACCTCGTCACCCTCGTCGACTACTTCAACGAGCGGCCCCACGCCCACCTGTCGGTGCTGGCCGTGACTGCGGCAGCCGAGGGCAAGGGCGTCGGCTCTGCCCTGCTCGACCGCTCCGAGGCCTGGGCGCGTGAACGCGGCTCGGATCGGCTGACCCTGAGCGCGCTCGTGACCAACGACCGCGCGCGAGGGCTGTACGAGCGCCGCGGTTTTGCCGGGGAATACATTCGCTACGTCCTGCCACTCAAGACCTGACAGGAGTCGATGAGACAGGAAGTTCATTTCTTCTGATCTTCCTGTCTCCTGTAAAACAGCCTAGAATGCCGCCACCATGCCAATCCGCGTTGCCTTGGTGGCGCTGCTGCTTCTCGCGCCACTCGCCGCTCAGTCCCCCCAGCAGTTTGACATCCTGATTAGGAACGGCCGCGTGCTCGACGGCACCGGCAATCCCTGGTACCGCGCCGACATCGGCATCACCGGTGATCGCATTCGCGCCATGGGCCTGTTGACCGGCGCCACGGCCAAGACGGTGATCGACGCCGCCGATCGTTTCGTCACCCCGGGATTCATCGACGTGCACTCGCACGCCGGCGAAGGGCTGGCGACCGAGGCGCTCAAGCACGGTCAACCGCTGCTGGCCCAGGGGTTGACAACGGTGTTCGTCAATCCTGATGGCGGCGGCCCCGTCGACCTCGCGGCGCAGCGCGCGATCTACGAAAAGCAACACATCGGCACCAACGTCGGGCTGTTCGTGCCCCATGGATCAATCCGCCGCGCGGTGATGGAGATGTCAGATCGCGACCCGAACGCCGGCGAGGTGGCGAAGATGGTGGAGCTGACGCGCCAGGGCATGCTGGCGGGTGCGGTCGGACTTTCGAGCGGCCTCTACTACGCCCCCGGCAGCTATTCGAAGACCGCAGAGGTCGTGGCCATGGCCAAGGCCACGGCGCCGTTCGGCGGCGTCTACTCAAGCCACATCCGCGACGAGTCGGACTACACCATCGGCGTGGTGGCCGCGGTGCAGGAAGTGATCGAGATCGCCGAACAAGGCGGCGTCACCGGCGTCGTGTCGCACATGAAGGCCCTTGGGCCGGCGAGCTGGGGACTGTCGAAGACGTTGATCGAGCGCATTGAGGCCGCGCGCAGCCGCGGCGTCCAGGTGTTTGCCGATCAGTATCCCTACGAAGCCAGCGGCACCGGCATTGTCGGCGCGCTGATGCCCCGTTCGGCGCAGGTGGGCGGACGCGAGGCGATGATGAAGCGCATTCTCGGCGAGCTGCGCGAGGAGATCCGCGCGGAGGTCAAGATCAACATTGCCCGTCGCGGCGGCGCCGAGACGTTGATGATCAGCCGCTACACGCCTGACCCCTCATTCGAAGGCCAGCGGCTGTCGGCGTTGGCCGCCAAGGCCGGCCTGGCGCCCGAAGAGTTTGCGCTGAAGATGCTGGAGAAGGGCGACGCCAGCCTGGTGTCGTTCAACATGTCCGAAGGCGACATCGAAGGCATCATGCGCCAGCCGTGGACCATGACCTGCACCGATGGCGACCTGGTGCCGATGGGCCAGGGTGTTCCTCACCCGCGCGCCTACGGCGCCTTTGCGCGCAAGCTGAAGCGCTACGTGCGCGAGCGTGGTGCGATCGAGATTGCCGCCGCCGTGCGGTCGATGACGACGCTGCCGGCGACGGTGTTCGGCTTGAAGGATCGCGGCCAGCTGCGGGCCGGCGCGTTTGCGGATGTGCTGATTTTTGACCTGGCGCAGGTCAACGACGCGGCCACCTACGAGAAGCCGCACCAACTCGCCGAGGGGATGAACGACATCATCGTCAACGGCGAACTGGTGCGGCGTGAAGGCAAGTTCACAACGTCGCTCGCGGGTCGCGTGCTGCGACCCGAGCGGCGCTAGTTGCCTTCGGGATATTCGAGCTCGGGATCTTCGGTATAGCCGTTGGCGGTCACGGTGTACTTGTAGCGGCCCGGCGTCGCGGTCGCGAGGCTCTTGCGCTGGTTGCCCTTGAACCGAATCGATTCGCCCCCCCACGGTCCGCCCTTCGGCCACGAGATTTCGACGTCGACTTCTTCGTCCGACGCGAGGTTGACGACCGTCCATTCGATGTATCCCGGTGCGGCGCTGATCAACTGCGGTGAGGTGCGGACCCGGTAGGCGCCGTCGACCTTGTAGAGAAAAATGGTGGCCGTGTTGTTGCGCTTACCCGCTTCGGGTGCTGCGAGCGTCGCCACGCGCCGGCTGGCGGTCTTGCGCGCCGGCGCCTTCTTCTTGGTGGCTGGCTTCTTCGCAACGACTTTCTTCGCGGCGACTTTCTTTACCGGTTTCTTGACCGTCTTCTTCTTGCTCATCGTTTGACCTCAGCTGGGGTAGAGACCACGGCCGCAAAACGCGGCAATGGTTTGAGTCGGGCAAAGTCTTCCTCGTCGGCAATCACGTTACGGGCGATCCCACTGGCCACCGCGCGCTCAATCGCATCCAGCGCTTCGCGAGTGCGACCGGCGAGGGCGTGCACCACGCCTGCGCGTTGAAATACTTGGGCATCTTTCGGTGCCAGTTCCTGTGCCCGCTGCAAGCTGGTGAGGGCAGCCGCGTTATCTCCAGCCTTCGCCTGATAGACGGCCAACCGCGCGACCGTCCGCGCGTTGGACGGGCTGATGGAGACCTCGGCTTCGGCTTGGATGACCGCCTGCCGATAGGCCAGGCGGGCATCGTCTTTCCGGGCCAGTCGCAAGTAAGCGTCGCCCAGGTTGCGGTGCGTCGTCGCACTGATCGGGCGAATCAAGAGGGCGCCCTCATACGCTCGGGCGGCTCGCTCGTAGTCGCCCAAACCGTAGTAAATGGTCCCCATGTTCGAGAAGGTTTCCGCCCGTGGCTGGATGGCGTTGGCCTGCTCGTAGAACTGGAGTGCCCGCTGCTGTTCGCCCATGGCCTGGGCGGCGGTTCCGGCGCGGACCAGATTGATGGCCGAGCCTGGGGACAGTTCGATGGCCTTCTCGAGCGCCGCCAGCGCCTCGCGATACCGGGATGCGGCATACAGTGCGCTACCCATTTCGCTGTACACCGACACCGCATTCGGACGCAGCGCCATCACCCGATTGAACTCGACGAGGCCGGCATCGACCTCCCCTTGCCGCATCAGGATGGTGCCGTGCAGCCGGATGGCGTCCTCATACGTCGGCTGCAGCGTCAGGGCGCGTTCGACTTCTTCGCCGGCTTCGGCGTAGCGTCCGCCACGAAACAGCGTGAGCGCCGCGATATAGCGAATCACCGGGCGGTCAGGCTCCAGCTCGATCGCGGTGGCCGTCGATGCGACGGCACGGTCGGCCCACGCCTTGTCATTCGTGGTGAGGTACATCGACCATTGCGCATCGGCGAGACCGGCATGGGCGAGGGCAAACGTCGGGTCGATTCCAATGGCATCCGTAAATTCCTTCAACGCGGCCTGGATGCTGCCCGTCAGCTCGCGGCGATCCAACTGCGCGCGACCGCGCCAATACGCCAACTGCGCCGGATCGCTGGCGGTCGGCGGCGCCGACGGCGTCACCCGCTGGCCAGAGGGCGTCTGATCAGCAATCGCGTTTCCCAGCGCGACCGCGAGCCGGGTCTGCAGTTCGAACAGCCCGTTCGCCGGACCCTCGACCGTCTCGCCCCAGGCCACCGACGCATCGGGGCGCTCCAGATTCAGCGTCACGCGCAAGCGCTCGCCGACCGACTGCACCGAGCCGGTGACGATGTAACTGGCGTCGAGCGAGCGGACAAAGCTGGCACGATCGGGATTCTGCTGGCGGCTCTCCTCCACCGCCGAGCGCGACAGCACGGTCACGCGCGGCACCGAGGCCAGACTGGTAATCAGGCTCTCGGCAAGACCGGCGCCCAGGTAGTCGTTTGCGGTATCGCCGCTCGAGTTAGTCAGGGGCAGCACCGCCACGACCGGCGCTTCGGGACCAAGCGGCCGGGCACGCCATTGCAGCCACATGACAAAGCCCGCCACCACCGCCAGCGTGAGCGCGGCGGCGATCAAGGTCCCGGTCGGCACCCGCTGCCGCAGCAAGATGGTACGGCGGGCGATGGGAGACGACTCGGTGTCGCGAATCGGGCTGAGCGCGACCAGCACCTCTTCACCCGAGGCCGGACGCCGCGACGGCTCGCGCTCGAGCAGGCGCTGGACCAGGTCCGCCAGCGGTGGCGGCACGAACACTTCCGTGCTCGCCAGTTTCGGCGCCGCCTCGGTCACAATGGCGGTGGCCAATTGAAGGGCGTCGCTCCCAGGAAACGGGCGCCGGCCGCTGACCATCTCGAACAACATGACGCCCAGCGCATAGAGGTCAGCACGACCATCAACATTGCGCGACAGGTACTGCTCGGGAGCGGCATAGCCCGGCGTCCCGACCAGCCCGCCGCCAAGGGTGCCTGGCGCACTGACCGACATATCGGCGCCGGCCGGCACCAGCCGCGCGATGCCGAAGTCGAGCACCTTGGCGCGGCCATCGGGCCCCAGCACCACGTTGGCCGGCTTCAGGTCGCGATGGATCACGCCCTGCACGTGGGCGGCCGCGAGGGCGTCGGCAAGCTGCCAGGTGACTTCCACCGATTCCGCGACCGACAACGGGCCGCGCTGCAGGCGTGTGGCCAGCGTGTCGCCTTCGACATATTCGAAGACCACGACCACCTGGCCATCGACATCGAGCACGTCGTGGACGGTGGCGATGTTGGGGTGATTGAGGGTCGCGGCGGCGCGCGCCTCGCGCATCAGGCGCTGGCGGCCTTCGGTGGTGTCGGCGTCGGCGCCCTTGACGGTCTTGAGCGCGACCTTGCGCTGCAGCCGCGTATCTTCCGCCAGCCACACCACGCCCATGCCGCCAGCGCCTAGCTGGCGGACGATCTGGTAGGGTCCGACGGCGGTTCCGGCGTGCATGCTCTACTCATCGCTGCGCTTCACTGAGACGCACCTCAGCAAGAGCCTCCGAGGTGAGGAGAATAACACTGAACGCGCACCCGCTTGCGCGGTCACGAGCCGGGGTTACGCGTTATCAGCCGGACGCTGCGTTGCTGGGTCAGGTAGGCGGCCGCCCACTGCAGCAAGACCGACAGGCGATTGCGGAAGCCAATCAGGAACAGGATGTGGACGAACAGCCACAGCAGCCATCCCATGAATCCCGAGACACGGAGGAAGCCAAAGTCGGCGATGGCGTTGCCGCGACCGATAGTCGCCATGTTGCCCGGATCGAGGTAGCGGAACGGGCGCGTCGCCTCGCCGCGAAGGAGCCGCGCGATGTTGCGGGCGGCGTGCGCGCCCTGCTGCTTGGCGACTTGCGCAACCCCGGGCAGCGGCTTGCCGGTCTGATGCACAAAGTTCGCGAGGTCGCCAGCCACGAACACCCCGGGATGCCCCGGCACCGAGAGATCAGCATCGACGCTGACGCGACCGGCGCGGTCGAGCCCCGGGCCGAGGTCGCGGCCGACCGGGGCGGCCGCCACGCCGGCGGCCCACAGAATGGTGTGCGCCTCAATCCGCTCGCTGCCGAGCGCGACCGCTCCCGCTTCGACGTGGGTGACGGCAGCGCCCTCGCGCACCTCGACGCCCAGCCGAACCAACGCACGCTTGGCCGAGGCGCGCAGCCCCTCGGGAAAGGCCGGCAGGATTGTCGGCCCGGCCTCGATCAGCAAGATGCGTGACGAGGCGGGATCGATCGCATCAAACTCCGACCGCAGCGCGTGGCCGGCAATTTCGGCGAGCGCGCCGGCCATCTCGACACCGGTGGGTCCGCCGCCGATGATCACAAAGGTCAGCAGGCGGCGCTGGCGCGCCGGGTCGTGCTCGCGCTCCGCTGCTTCAAACGCCATCAACAACCGCCCGCGAATCTCCAGCGCATCGTCCAGGGTCTTGAGGCCTGGCGCGGCGGCGCTCCACTCGTCGTGGCCGAAGTAGGAGTGGGTGGCGCCGGCCGCGACAATCAGGTAGTCGTAGGACACGGCGTCGTGGCCATCCATCCAGACCTGGCGCGCAGCCGTGTCGATGCGTTCGACGGTGCCCAGCAACACGCGGAGGCGCGCCTGCTTGCGGAGAATCCAGCGGATGGGCGAGGCAATGTCTCCGGGCGACAGGCCCGCGCTGGCGACCTGATACAGCAGCGGCTGGAACACGTGATGGTTGTGGCGATCGATGATCGTCACCTCGCACGCGACATTCTTGAGTGCCCGCGCCGCAGAGAGTCCGGCAAAACCGCCGCCGATGATCACGACCTGAGGCAAACGCGTCATGTCTATCCCCAAGTCTATCGAACCTTCATGGGGCTTGGGGCTTGGGGCTTGCGACTGAGACTACAATTTAGAGGTATGGCCAAGCCTGCCGCAGCGCCCACCGAATCCCACGTCCAGACCGCCTGTCCGCTCGACTGCCCCGATGCCTGCACGCTGGACGTGACCCTGCGCTCGGGTCGCATCACGAAGATCGATGGGTCGACCGGCAACCACATCACCAACGGCTACATCTGCGCCAAGGTGCGAGGGTTCCACGAACGCGTCTACGGCGATGACCGCCTGCTCTATCCCGCGGTGAGGACCGGCGCGAAGGGCGCGGGCAAATTCAAGCGCGTCAGCTGGGAGAATGCGCTGGAGTTGATTGCCGGCAAGATGCGCGAGGCCCGCGACACCAGCGGCGCCGAGACGATTCTGCCGTTGTGCTACGGCGGGTCCAACGGCTTCCTGACGCAGGACTACGCGGACGCCATCCTGTTCCGCCGCCTCGGGACGTCGCGACTGCTGCGCACGGTGTGCGCGGCGCCCACCGGCGCGGCCAACATGGGGCTGTACGGCAAGATGGCGTCGGTCAGCTACGAAGATTACCCGGCCGCCAGGATGATCATCATCTGGGGCGTCAACCCGGGCGTGTCGGGCATCCACCTGATGCCGTTCCTGAAACAGGCGCGTGACAACGGCGCCTATGTGGTGGTGCTCGATCCGCGCGCCACCACCGTCGCCCGCCAGGCCGACCTGCACCTGGCGGTGCGGCCGGGCACCGACCTGCCGGTGGCGCTCGCCATTCACCGCTATCTGTTCGAAGAAGGCCTCGCCGATCAGGCCTTTCTCGACCAGCACACCAGCGGCGCCGCCGACTTGCGCAAGAAAGCCGAGCCGTGGACGTTCGAGCGGGCCGCCGAGGTCAGCGGCATCGACGCCGGCCAGTTGCGTGCGCTCGCCGAACGCTATGCCAAGGCGTCACCCGCCCTGGTCAAGTGCGGCTGGGGACTCGAACGCAATCGCAACGGCGGCAGCGCCGCGGCAGCCGTGCTCGCGTTACCGTCCGTCGCCGGTAAGTTCGGTGTGCGCGGTGGCGGGTTCTCCATGAGCAACTCGGCGTCGTGGGAGATCGAGCGGACGTGGCTCGACGATGCCGAGCCACCAACGCGGGCCATCAACATGAACAAGGTCGGGCGCATGCTGACCGAGCCCGAAGGCGCGCCGGTCAACGTGCTGTTCGTCTACAACTGCAATCCGGTGGCGATTCTGCCCGACCAGCGCCGCGTGATTCGCGGCTTCGAACGCGCGGACTTGTTCACCGTGGTGTTCGACCAGGTGATGACCGACTCGGCGATGTATGCCGACGTGGTGCTGCCAGCGACGACCTTTCTCGAGCACTACGACTTCGCGCGTGGCTACGGACCCATCACCCTGCAGCTCGGTCGTCCGGTGATCGATGCGGTCGGCGAATCGCGACCAAACAGCGACGTGTTCCTCGATTTGTCGCGGCGCCTGGAGCTGTCGGTCGACGGCGATCCCGAAGACGATCTCGAGTCGATGCTGGCAGTCCTGGGCCAACTGCCAGAGCCGGTCGGCAGCGACTTGCGGGAGACCTGGCATGCCAGACCACCGTACGGCGGCCGGCCGGTGCAGTTTGTCGACGTGTTTCCGAAGACGGCCGATCAGAAGGTCCACCTGTTTCCGCCGGCGCTCGACCACCAGGCGCCCATGGGCCTCTACGGCTATCAAGTGGATCCCGGCACCGTGGAGTTCCCGCTCGCGCTGATTTCTCCCGCGAGCGAACGGACGATCAGCTCTACGCTGGGCGAACTACCCCGGCCCGAGGTTCGACTGGAAATGAATCCCGAAGACGCCGAGGCGCGAGGCGTTGAAGAAGGGGATGGGTTGCGCGTGTGGAATTCGCTGGGCGAGGTGCGGATCAACGCCCATCTCACGCACCTGATGCGGCCCGGGACGGTGGCCATGCCCAAGGGCCTGTGGCGGCGGAACACGATCAACGGCTATACGTCGAACGCCCTCTCGCCCGACACCCTGTCAGACCTGGGCGGCGGCGCGTGCTTCAACGATGCCCGGGTGCAGGTAGAAAAAGTCGAAAAACAGGAAGGCCGAGGTAGAAAATGAGAAGTACTGGCCCGGGGTAGAGGGCGCAGCACTTCTCGCTTCCTGCGGGCGGGTTGTTACAAGCGTGCCAGAAAATTACGCGACCGAGTCGGACGGCAGCTTGCCCCGTCCGCCGCGGCTGGCTTGGCCACCCTTGCGTCCGGCTTGGCGCGCTTCATCCGCCGACCATTCGTGCGCGGTGCCCTTGGCGTGAGCGGCACGACCGCCCTTGCTGGCAATCTCGCGCTGCTTCTCTGCTGACATCGAGGCAAAACCTCGGCGTGCTTTTCGAATCTCAAACACGGTGACCTCCCTTGGTCGAGTACTGACTGACTGGACACTTCCCTTTGCTAATCGCGTGCCAGCTCGACAGAATTTACGATCGAATAAGATCCCGACTGTCAGTCACTTGCATAAAGACAATCCGCTACAAAAGTGCCCCAACTCAGCTGAGTGCATGGAATCACTACAGATGGGCTGGATACTGCCGAGGATCAATACAATCAGATGATGACCAAATCGAAGCTGGGAGTGATGCTGGCGATCGCGCTGCCATTGATAGGCGCCGCAGCATTCCTGAGCCCTCGCGGTCAGGCGTTCGCCACCCATTTGCAGGAGAACCGTCGGTGCTGCCAGCTCCCGTTCGCGAAGGCGCTGACGATTGCCGTTCAGGAGGCCATGGGCAACCAGCCGTATCCGTCGGAAATCGGTCAGGACAAGTGGGTAGCCGAAGTGATGTTCCCGGGTGTGCGGGACGGCGTGTTTCTGGATGTCGGGTCTGGGCACGGCCAGATTGGCTCCAACACCAAGGCACTTGAGGATCGCGGCTGGACCGGCATTTGTGTCGACCCCTTCCCCACGGCGATGGAAGGGCGTGACTGCCAGATGATCAAAGAGGTGGTGTCGAACGAGGCCGGCAAGACGGTGCAGTTCCACACCCACGACGGCCTGGGCGGCATTGCCGACACGCTGGGCAAGTGGAAGGACGAAGCCTCAAAGGCGCCAACGGTCGAGCTGACCACGGTCACGCTGGCCGACGTGCTGGCGCGCGCCAAGGCGCCCGCGTTCATCCACTTCCTCAGTCTCGACATTGAAGGCGCCGAGCTCGACGCCCTGCGCGGCATCCCGTTCGCTCAATATCGCTTCGGGGCGATGGCGATTGAACACAACGAGGAAGAGCCGAAACGCGGCGACCTCATCGCCTTTCTGCAGGAGCGCGGCTACCAGCGCGTGCACACCTACAAGCAGGATGACTTCTTCGCGCCCATCACTCCCCGGCCTCGGTAAGGGGTGGCCGCTCTGAGCGGCGCGCCTTGAAGACGTCGCAGTCTTCGCAGTTGCGCAGGTCAAACTCGTAGCGCACCACCGGCCAATACATGGGGTAGGCGCAGTACAACAACTGGCCATCGACAATGGTGTGCAGACCGAGGTCGTCGGGCAGGTCCGCGGTGCGCCGCCCGTACCAGCAGCAGCGGTGACGTTCCTCAGGCTCCACTGTGGTGATGATAACTCCCCACGCTTCGCGCTGGAGTAAGATTGGGACGGAGGCGTAGTCGATGAGTATGTGTGGAGGACCCACAGGTCCAGCCAACCCAACGGTCACCAACAAGTCGGGACGAATGGTGCACTGCGTCAAGTTGCAGAAAGACCTGCCCGGTCTCGACGCCGTGCCGTGGCCTGGCGAAATCGGGCAGCGGGTCTACGAAAACGTGTCGGCCCAGGCCTGGAAGCTGTGGGAAGAACGCCAGAAGATGGTGCTCAACGAATACCGCCTGATGCCCTGGCAGAAAGAAGGCCAGGAGATGATTCGCACGCATATGGAAGAGTTCTTCTTCGGCGAAGGCTCAGCGCTGCCGCCAGACTTCGTGCCGCCGCAATCCAAGTAGGCGACCGAGACGAAAGCAGCTGCAGATTAGACACCAATTAGGCGCCGCTTTGCGGTTTTAGAACCTCCAGCCACGGGTCGATCGTCACGCGCAGGCAGGCGTGCGCGGCACGCACCGCCTGCTCTGCGGCTTCCGGAGCAGGCGCGTGCGCGAAGATGAAGCCCAGGTAGCTCGCCCCCTCCGGCAGCCCCAGCAAGTGCTGATCCGGCTTCGCAGTGATCAGCACGTCATCCACGCCGGGCACGGCCTTCGCCTCATCCACGCCGGTCACCCCGCGCAATACACCACTGCGTGGAATCGGGATCATCATCACGGCCGACGCCTCGGCCTCGCGCCTCCAGTCGCTGGCGGTTTCTCCCAGCGCGTGACGCAACAGTAGCTGCTCGAGGCCGATCGACGGCTCGCCGGCGGTCACCAATCGCAGGGCCCGCGCGCACAGCCCGCCGATGAGCCGCGCCGCGACTTCCAGCACATACACACCAGCGTCGTTGACCCGGCACTCGGCGTGCACGGGTCCGTGATGCAGACCGACCGCCTTGGCCGCACGCTGAACCGTCTCGGTGATCTGCTGCTGCGTGCCGGCATCCGCGCGCGACGGCGTGACGTAGATCGACTCCTCGAAAAACGGGCCGTCCAGCGGATCTGGCTTGTCGAAGATCGCCAGCGTCTGAAAGACGCCGTGCTCAAGCAGGCCTTCAAGCGCGTATTCCACGCCGGGAATGTAGGACTCAATCTGAATCACGTCCGCTTCGGGGTCGCGCAGCTCCCGGACCTCGCTTGAGGCCAGCAGGCGCTGGACCCTCGCAAACGCGGTCACGAAGCTGAGCGCATCGTCGGCGCGGATCACGCCGCGGCTGGCCGACAGCACGGTCGGCTTGATTACCACCGGGAACGTCACGCGCGGCAGTAGCGACGACGGCTCGACGGCCGCCGGCACGGTGAAGAACTCGGGCACTGGCAAGCCGGCCGCTTTCAGCCGCTCGCGCGACCGGCGCTTGTCGCGGGCAATCGCCGCGGCCTCTGGCGAGTGGCCCGGCAGCCCCAGCAACCGCATGACCTGCGCCGCCATCACGCTGGGGCGGTCGCCCACCACCAGCACGCCCGACACCGGCCGCAACTCGAGCGCCTTCAACACCACATCAACCGATCGCCACTCCTCGTGAAAGCGAACGGGGATGGCACCGTCGCGCCACGGATCGTCCAGATGGTCGCAGCGATCGGTGGCGTAGACCAGCTCGACGTCCAACGAGGCAGCGGCCTCGGCGAACATCCGGGTCTGATAGCCGGTCGTCGTTGCCAGAAGAAGCACGCGCCGCGCCTGCCCTGAGCGAGGCGTCACGCGAGCCTCGCGGGCGGGAGGCCGAGTCGAAGAGCCTGCCCTGAGCGAGCCGTCACGCGAGCCTCGCGGGCGGGAGGCCGAGTCGAAGGGTCATAGCAGAGCGACCTGCTCTGCGGTGGGCTCCGCTCAACAGTACCAGGGTTCGTTCAAGTACGGGATCGAGGTGCGAGGATTTGGTGATTTGGTGATCTCGCGATGTGGTGATTTGGCGAGGATTTCGGGATTTGACGAGTGAGCCAGCGCGTGAATCGCGTCGAACGTGTCATGCCGTGACGCGGTCAGGCGCACACCGACCAACTGGGTGATGCGCTGCTGCACATCGTCGACGCGAGGGTCGACGTGGCGCCACGGAAACGTGAGCGTTGTGCGATCGAACGGACCGACCAGCGACTGAATGTCGGGTAACTCGAGCAAGCGCGATTGCCAGGTGACCAGCAGACGAATGCCCCACTGCACCGGGGCGACGTTCGCCACCAGGTCGAGCGTCTCGACCACGTCGAGCAAGTCGCGATAGCTGTCGACAGTCGTCCAGGGCGTGAAGGCAACGAAGGTCGGCGCCAGCGTCAGCCCGGCCGCGCGGCACAGGCTGGCGGCGGTCATGAAGTCGGCGCGCGTGTGGCCCTTCTCGAGCTTCACCAGGACGTCATCATCGACCGACTCCACCGCGCTCGTGACGAACAGGCAGCCGGTGGCCACCAACAGCGGCAGCAACTCGCGATGCTGAAGCAGGTGCTCGACCTTGATGATGGCGTCGTACGTCAGGGTCGGAAACTCTTCGTGCAGTGCTGCGACCAACTTGCGGGCATGGGTGGGGCCGTTGAAGAAATCCGGATCGCCAAAGCCGATGTGCGTCGCGCCGCTCGCGACCTGCGCACGGACATCAGCGAGCACCACCTCGATCGGCACCACGCGGAACTGCCCGTCGTAGATCGGCACAATGGGACAATGCCGGCAGCGATGCTTGCAGCCCCGCGTCGCATCGGTCGCGCCGACGACCTTGCGTGTGCCATCGGGCATCTGCAGGCTGGCATAGCGATCGAGCGCAGGTAGGCCGGTGCGATCCGGCTGGATGAAGGCCAGTCTGGGTAAAGTCGTCGCACCTGCCGCACCTGACGCACCTGCCGCACCTGCCGCATCCACCAGGTCCTGCTCGGCCTCGGGCCCGAGGACGATCGACACACCGCTCTCTCGCAGCAGGGCCTCGTTCAGCGGCGCATACAAGCCATACGCGGCAATCGCGAGGGTGGGATAACTGGCGCGCAGGCGGCGCACGACGGGCATCGCCAGCCGCGTCGCGGTATGCATCGGCAGATAGAAGGCCGCGAGATCCGCCGCCGCCATCGTCTCGGCCGACAGCTTCTCTCGCGACAAGTCGATGCAGGTGACGTCGAAGCCGGCGCGCCTCAACCAGGCCGCCGGCGAGGCCAGGCCGAACGGCTGGCGGCCGAGATCGTAGGTGCTCAGCAGGACGACGCGCACGATGCTGATCTTACCCCGCCGCAGTTCGTCCTATGGTGCCGAGCTGGCCGGCGCGGGCATCAGTTTCCGGATCGATGGCACCAGGGCGAACAGGATCACGCCGGCGACAATGGCAAAGGCGGCAACAGTGCCAAACAAGTCGGGTAGGGCAAACGATTCGTAGAAGCCCGAGACGCGGCCACCGATGAAGTTGCCAACCGACGCGGCCAGGAACCACACCCCCATCATGAGCCCGGCAATGCGCGCGGGCGCCAGGACCGTCATGGCACTCAGGCCAACCGGGCTCAGCACCAGTTCGCCAATGGTGTGCAGAAAATACGTCGCCGTCAGCCACATCGGGCTGACCAACGCCCCCTGCTCCGCCAGCCGCGCAGGGATGACCAGGATCAGGAAACCGGCGCCAACGAAGATCAGGCCAAAGGCGAACTTCGCCGGGCTGGTCGGCTCCTTGCCACTCGCCGCGAGCTTGATCCACAGCCAGGCCATGATCGGCGCGCACGTGAAGATGAAGAAGGAGTTCATCGACTGGAACCAGCTGCTGGGATAGCCCAGGCCGAAGACTTCGTTGCGCGTACTGCGATCGGCAAACAGGTTCAACGTCGAACCCGCCTGCTCGAACACCGACCAGAACAGGGAGGCGGCGAAGAACAACACGCCGATCACGTAGAGACGCTTCTTCTCGTCAGGCGTCCACCCGCCCGAGAACATCAACCAGCCGAAGAAGCCCACGACCACCACCAGGAGCAGCACCCCGGCGGCATCGGCCACCTGGGTGGCCGTCACCTGGATGAGTCCGGCGTACCCCGCCACTGCCGCGATGATCACCACCACCGCACTGCCGCCGACCCACGTCTGTACCTGGCGCTTCCACTGCGCCGCGACCGCCGGCGTGGGGGCGGGGGCCGGACCGATGCCGGCCTCGCCAAGATTGGCGCCACCCATCACATACTGGATCACGCCGATCAGCATGCCGACGCCAGCGGCGGCGAACCCCAGATGCCAGCTCACCTGCTGGCCCAGGTATCCACACACCAGCGGCGCCAGAAACGCCCCCAGGTTGATCCCCATGTAGAAGATCGAGAAACCGGCGTCGCGGCGGATGTCGCCCTCACCGTAAAGCTTGCCGACGATCACGCTGACGTTGCCCTTCAGCAGGCCCGTCCCAATCACAATCAGAAACAACCCGAAGTAGAAGCTGGCGAGCGACGGCACCGCCATGCTGAAGTGTCCGGCCGAGATGATGATGCCGCCGTAGAGCACGGCTCGCCGCGGACCGATCAGCCGGTCAGCGATCCATCCCCCTGGCAGCGTGGCCATGTAGACCATCGACGTGTAGAGGCCGTAGATGGCGCCACCCTGTGCCGCATCGAAGCCAAGCCCTCCGGCCGACAGCGGCGCGGTCATGTACAACAGCAGCAGCGCGCGCATGCCGTAGTAGCTGAAGCGTTCCCACATCTCGGTGTAGAACAGCGTCGAGAGGCCACGCGGGTGGCCGAAGAAGGCACGATCCTGAGCTGAGGGTGTCGCCATAGTGGGTATCTGCGCTATCCGGCCGGCGCCGACCAGTGTAAGTCGGAACGGTCAACTTGTGACGTCAGCCTGTGCCGCGCACGGCCCAGCGCAGCTTCGCCGCCGAGGCGCGGCGATTGGCGCGCGTTTCGGTCATCGCTGGGCGAATGACTGCGTCGGCCCTCTCGGCATACCACCCCTCCTGGAAGCCCGCCGCGAACGCCTTCTTCACGCGCCGATCCTCGCCGGAGTGGAAGGTCAGAATGGCCACGCGGCCGCCGGGCGACAGGCAGTGCGGCAGCGACCGCAGCAGGCTGTCGAGCACCGCAAACTCATCGTTCACGGCGATGCGCAGCGCCTGCAGGGTCCTGCGGACCGACATCCTTACATCGGCGTTCGGGATGCCCGGCCGCGCATTGCTGACGCCCACCCGCACCAGTCGTTCCAGTGCATGGGTGGTCTGCACCGGCTGGGTCTTGAGAATGCCGGCAATGAGATCCGCGTGCGGCTCGTCGGCGTTCTCCCGCAGCAGCTCCGCCAGGGCTTCTTCGTTGATGCGTGCCAGCAGTTGGGCGCCCGACTCGCCGCGCGATGGGTTCATCCGCAGGTCGAGGGGACCGACGCCCTTGTAACTGAAGCCGCGATCGGGGTTGTCGATCTGCATCGACGAGACACCGAGATCCGCAAGAATCAGGTCCGCGGTTGCCAGGCCGTGCGCGGCGAGGGCCTGGGGTAACCCGGCGAAGTTGCCGTGATGAGCGGCGAAAGTCTCCGGCCCAAAGCCGGCCGCGCGCAAGCGCGCTTCCGTGCGGGGCAACTCGAGCGGATCGACGTCGAGGCCCACCAGGCGTCCGCCAGGCTGCAGGCGCTCCAGAATCGCTCGCGCATGGCCGCCGCCGCCGAGCGTGCAGTCGACCGCAACTTCGCCGGCCGTCGGTCGCAGACAGGCGAGCACTTCGTCGACCATGATGGGCAAGTGGGAACCCGCCGGCGTCTTGCCGGCATCGACAATCTTCTGGACGTCCGAGGCGTACTGCTCCGGGTTCAGTTCCTTGTACTTGTCGTGAAACCGACGCGGGTTGTTGCCCGGATATCGTGGTCGCCGCGTGTGCGTCGGAGAGCTCACGCTGAATTCTGGATCGTTTTCGGCCCTGGCGCGCAGGGCCGTAGCTCCGATCTCCATGGCGTTGTATTCTGCGTAGCACGTGGCACTCGACGACTACCGCAAGAAGCGCGACTTCACGAAGTCTCCCGAACCAGCTGGCGAGGCCGCACCGAAGCGGAAGAAGGCTGGCACGCCGCTGTTTTTCTGCGTCCAGAAACACCTGGCGTCGCACCTGCACTACGACCTGCGGCTGGAGTGGAACGGCGTGCTGCTGTCGTGGGCGGTGCCGAAAGGGCCATCGATCGACTCACGCGACAAACGGCTCGCCATGCACGTCGAGGATCACCCGCTCGACTACGGCACCTTCGAGGGCGTCATCCCCGAAGGCTACGGTGCCGGCATCGTCATGCTCTGGGACGTCGGCACCTGGGAGCCGGAAGTCGAGGTCGACGCGGCGTTTCGCAAGGGCGATTTGAAGTTCCGGCTCAACGGCTACAAGCTCAAGGGATCGTGGGTGCTGGTCAAGACCCATGGCTTTGGCGGCGCGCCGAACAGCTGGCTGCTGATCAAGCACAAGGACGACTGGTCCGGCCCGATCGACATCGCCGAGTTTGCACCGCTGAGCGTGAAGACCCCCAACGCCGACTTTGCCGAGATTCTGCAGGGCAAGACGCCAGACCTGTGGCTGAACAATCCACCGGCGAAGACTGGCGACACCGGCGAGACGTTCAGGAAGATCATCGCGCGCGCCATGGCGATGAAGGCGCCTGTCAAGGCAACCACGACGGCCAAAGCCTCACGCAAGGCGCCCAAGGCGCCCAGGGCAACCACTGCGAAGAAGCGTCAGGGCTACTTTCGATAGTCGAGCGCCGGCTTACGATCCGCCAGCCTGGTCGTGTACTTGAAGTTCGGGCCGCGGCGCTTTCGGGTTTCCTGGTAGCCGACTTCCGCGAACCACCTTCATACCAGCAATCTCCTTGAGAGAACGGACCAGACCGCATAGGACAATCGCCGGCGGTCGTGGCGGGCCATGTCCGAGCGCCAGAACGCGCCGGTGACCACCTCGGTGCCCGCGACCGGCTGGCCAAGAGCCAGCGGATGTTTGTGTTCGGCCGCGTAGTTGGCGAGCACCTCCGCCGAAGGCTGTCCTTCGTTGGCGATGATCACGTCGACCGGCCGGCCAATGGCCCGGCTGACCCACGCCGCTTCGTCGGCGGCAGTGAAGCCGTTCATGCCCTCGCCCTCGGTCAGCAGGTTGCTGACCAGCACGATTGGGCCCTTCACCTCTGCCAGAACCTCGGCGACGCCACTCACCAACAACGTCGGCATCAGGCTGGTAAAGAAGCTGCCGGGTCCGATCACCACGGCATCGAACCTGGCGATGGCCGCCTTCACACCGGGGTGAATGGGCGCGGAGGGCTCGAGCCACACCCGCGTCACGTGGTGGCCGCGCGCGTGCCCCTGGTCCACTTCCACTTCGCCGCGCGCGATCACGCCATCGGCGTACTCGGCGCACAGCGTGGCCTGTTCGACACTTACGGGCCAGACGAATCCGCGGCACCCGAGCAGCGCGCGCAGGCCGTCGACGGCGGCGAGGAAATCGCCACTGTAGCGCTCCATCATCGACAGCAGCAGGTTGCCACCGGTGTGCCCGCCCAGCCGCGCGTGTTCCAGCGTCGGCAGGCGCGCCAGCAGCACCCGCCGGGCTTCCCCTTCATTTCGCGACAGTGCCAGCGCGCACCGCAGCACATCACCAGGCGGCAACACGCCCAACTCATCGCGTAACTGGCCGGAGCTGCCGCCTGAATCAAACATCGTGACGACCGCGTGCAACCGCAGCCAGGGATTGCGTTTGAGTCCACCGAGCAAGCTCGGCAGCCCGGTGCCACCGCCAAAACAGCCGAGATTGATTTCGCGAAGGCGCATATTCGAACAGCTGACCCGGAAGAGTCGTATTCTACAAGAGATGGACAGTCTGCACGCCTCCGCGCCCGACGCTTCGGCGCACAAGCACGGCGGGCCACTTACCGCCACGCTTCACGATTTACAGCACATCTTCCGCGACCGCCTCGAGGCCTTCGTCGCGTTCGGACAGCCGAACGCCGCCCCGGCGCCGAGCGTCGCCCTGGTGCGCACCCTGACCAGCGACGATCTGGTGGCCTGTGCCGCGCGCGCCTCGGCATGGCATCGCGCCGGCAGCGCCACGCCGCTGTTGTTGACCATCGACGAGTTCGCCGGATCGCTCGATGCGTTCCCGGTGGAGTTCGGCGAGATTATCGACACGCACCGCGTGCTGTTCGGCGTCGACCCGTTCGCGGGCCTGTCGATTCGCGCCGGCGATCTGCGGCGCGCGTGCGAGGTGCAGGTCAAGAGCCACTTGCTGCACATGCGCGAGAACTTCGTGGAGTGCGGGGCGCGGCCCTCGGCGGTCGCGGCGCTGGTCACCGACTCGGCGCCGGCCTTTGCGCTGCTGCTGCGACGGCTGGCGCAGCTGGACGGACACGCCGCCGCCACCAACGTGGACCTTGGCGCGTTTGCCGAACGGCGGCCCCGGCTCGATCCCCGTGTCGTCGGCGACGTGCTCGCGCTGTCGTCTGGCGAGTCGGCCGGAATCGATCCGGCGAAACTGTTCCCCGCCTACCTGGCGGCGGTCGAACAACTCGCCCACTTCATCGACGCGTGGAAGCTGGCGTGATCACCGCCGCCCTGTTCCGCCAGCGCCCTGCGCGATGGCGAGGCCTCGACCGGCTGTGTTTCGCATTGGCGTTCTGTGCCTGCGCCCTCACCGCGCAGGCCCAGACGGCGCCGCCTGAACTGACCGCGGCGGTGAACGACTTCGCCAACGTGATCGATCCCGACGCCGAGCAGGCCATCGAGTCGCTGATTCGGCAGCTGCAGAATGCCACCGGCGACGTGATGGTGGTGGCGACGGTCAAGACGTATCAACCGTGGGCCGACCTGAAGTCGTACGCCGTCGAGATGTTTGAGAACGGCGGCAAGGGCGTCGGCATCAAGGGCCAGGACAATGGCGTCCTGGTGGTGCTGGCGCTGGATGACCGGCAGGTGTGGATCGAATCGGGCTACGGCCTCGAGGGGTTCATCACCGATGGCTTTGCAGGAGAAATCAGCCGCGCCATGGTGCCGTTCTTCCGCAGCGGCGACTACGGGCGCGGGCTGCTGGCGGGCGCCACCAGCGTCGCCCAGCGCGTGGCACAGGGTCGTAACGTCAACCTGGGCCTGGCGCCGGTCCAGGCGCCGCGCGACGAGCGACGCGGCAACGGCGGGCGCTTTCCGGTCGGGCTGATCGTGATCCTGTTGGTGATCTTCCTCAACATGATGAGTGGCGGCGGGCGCGGCCGAGGCATGCGGCGCGGCAGCCGCTGGGTCAGTGGCGCCGGCGCCTTCGGCGCCGGCTTCGGTGGTGGCGGCAGTTGGGGTGGCGGCGGCGGCGGCTTTGGTGGGGGCTTCGGCGGCGGCCGCTCTGGCGGCGGTGGCGGCGGCGCCGGCTGGTAAGGCGCGAATCGCGAATTCTGATAGAAAGGTAGCTATGAAGAGTCTGAAACGAATGCTCGTGGTTGTGGCCCTCGTCGGTTCGGCTGTCGCGACGTCGGGATGTTCGTACAACACGTTCGTCAGCCAGGAAGAGGCCATCAAGACGCAGTGGGCGCAGGTCGAGAACCAGCTTCAGCGGCGCAACGACCTCATCCCGAACCTGGTGGAAACGACCAAGGGATTCGCCCAGCAGGAAAAAGACGTCTTCCAGTCGATCGCCGATTCGCGGGCGAAGCTGGCCGGCGCCACGACTCCTGACCAGAAGATGACCGCGGCCAACGAGCAGACCTCTGCCTTGGCGCGCCTGCTGGTCGTGGTCGAGAACTACCCCGTGCTGAAGTCCGACGCGACCTTCGCGCGCCTGATGGACGAACTGGCTGGCACCGAGAACCGAATCGCTGTCGAGCGCATGCGCTACAACGAGACGATTCAGGCCTACAACACCGCCCGCCGGCAGTTCCCGGCCAACATCACGGCCGGCATTTTCGGGTTCAAGGGTGACTACAAGCTGTTCGAGGCGCCGCCAGAGGCGAAGATCGCCCCGAAAGTGCAGTTTACGAAGCCGCAGTAAACGGGGAAAGCCCCCGCGGAACCAAGGGCTCGGGGTTTCAGACCCCGGGCCCGTTTTTTCGGCCCGTTTCCAACCCTTCCCCTCCCTCTATCATCAAACTACGTGCCGGTGAACGACGTTGTCCTTGCGACCGAAGGGGATGCGGCGGCTTTCGAACGGGTGTACCGGGCTCATCTGCCGCGCATTTTCAACCTGGCGCGGCGCATGGCCGGACCCGACGCAGCCGACGAGCTGACGCAGGACGTCTTTGTCCGCGCGTGGCAGAAGCTCGCGCTGTTTCGAGGGGAGTCCTCGTTCGCGACCTGGCTGCATCGGCTGGCGGTGAACGTGATCATCGAGCGGTTCCGGACGCTGGGTACGGCCCGCGAGCGGTTTCTCGCCGACAGCGAAGCGGCACTGGACGTGGCGCACGCCCCGCGCACCAAGCACCTGGACCTGAGCATGGACTTGCAGGCCGCGATCGAGCAATTGCCGCACGGCGCCCGCACGGTGTTCGTGCTGCATGACGTCGAAGGCTACAAGCACGAAGAGATCGGCGACCTTCTCGGCGTGTCGTCGGGCACCTCGAAGTCGCAACTGCACCGCGCGCGGCAAAGGTTGCGCGTGTTGCTGCGAAAAGAAGCGTAAAGATTATGACGGAACAACGACCGTTCGGAGAAAGCGATCACGAGCCGCTCGCGGCCGACGACATGCTCTCGCAAGCCATCGGGCAATGGCGGGAGGACACGCCGGCAGCCGACTTGTGGCCGGGCGTCGCGAGACGACTCGACGTGCGAACGGCGCCACGCCGGACCCGGATTTCGTTCACGCTGCCCCAGCTGGCCATGGCCGCGTCACTGCTGATCGCCGTCGCCTCGGGAGTCACGTGGCTCGCTGCCCGCCAGCCGTTGACGGCCGTTGACACGCAGCCGATGGTGGTCGCCCAGAGCGAATCGACCGGCGAAGTGGAAGGCGGTATCGTCAATGCCAACTTCGCCGACGCGCAGTTCAACGCTGCGGTCACCGACCTCGAACAGATTCTTCACAGCGAGCGCGAGCGGCTTGACCCCCGGACCGTGCTCGTGATCGAACGCAACTTGAACGCCATTGACGCCGCCATCCAGGAAGCCCGGGCGGCGCTGAACGACGACCCCGCAAACGCCTATCTCAATTCCCACTTGGCCGACGCGCGGCGGCGAAAGCTCGACCTGCTGCGTCATGCCACCAACCTTGCGTCCGCTGGAGGAAACTAACCGATGAACCGAATCCCCGCTTACGGGCTGCTGACCGCCGCCCTCGTGCTGGCGAGCACGGCCCCCTCGCTCGCGCAGCCGCGCGAGGCGTCGGGCGATGCCCAACAACCCATCCAGGCCCGCCCCGGCGGCCCCGAGTCGTCGCCCAAATTTGATCAGACGGTGGATGCCGTCAAGGGCACCCGGCTGGTGCTCAGCAACAACGCCGGCGAAGTGGTCGTGCGATCGTGGGACCAGGACAAGGTCCGCATCCAGGCCACGCACGGTGCCCGCGATACCGTCACCGCCGAGACCACCGACATGACGCTGCGCATCCGCACCCGCTCGACGCGCGGACCGTCGGGACTGGTCGACTACCAGATCACCGTGCCGAAGTGGATGCCGGTCAACCTGTCGGGCACCTATCTCGACGCGACCATTGAAGGCACCGCCGCCGAAGTCACGGTCGAGACCGTGCACGGCAACGCCCGCGTCACCGGCGGCACCGGCTCCGTCACCGTGCGCTCGGTCGAAGGCATCATCACCATTGACAAGGCCAGTGGCCGCGTCCAGGCGACGACGGTGAACGAGGGGATTCGCGTCACCAACTCGAGCGGCGAGATCACGGCCGAAACCACCAACGGCGACATCGTGATCGACAACGCGCAGACCTCGAACCTTGAAGCGTCGACGGTGAACGGCGACGTCACCTTCAACGGCAGCATTCGCGACAACGGCGTCTATCGCCTGACCACGCACGGCGGCGACATTCGCGTCGGCCTGGGCGGCGCCACCAACGCCACGATCTTCGTGCGCACGTTCCAGGGCGACTTCACGGCAGACTTCCCCATTCAGCTGCCCGACGGACAGACGCCCAGAAGCGGCAGCAAGCGCTTCAACTTCACGCTCGGCAACGGCAGTGCCCGCATCGAGACTCAGTCCTTCAACGGCGACATCGTCCTGGCCCGCAAGGCGATTGTCAGCAAAGACGACGACCGCCAGCGCCGTCGCATGGGAGGGACGCCGCCGGCGCCACCAGCGCCGCCCGTACCGCCGGTGCCCGGCGTCGCGCCGACAGCGCCGAAGCCGCCCAAGCCACCAGGCTTCGATGGGTTGGACTGGGACAGGGTGTTCGAACACGACTTCGACTTCCCGGAGTTCGAACTTGAGATGGAGTCCTTCGGGGAGCAGTTCGCATATGAGTTCGAAACCACCTTCAGCAAAGACTTCGAACAAGGCTTCATCGAGAGCTTCGAGAAGGGCTTCAACCAGGACTTCGGCAAGGGCCTCAAGGGCCTGTTCAAGGGCTTCGGCGACAACTTCAAGGGCGGGCCGGCCAAGTCGAAGCAGTAAGAGAGACCACGCGCTTGAAGTGCGTCCGAGTAATCGGTGTCAGGTGTGAATCGGTGGCCTAGAATATCGGGATGCCGCTGATTGAGGCGCTGCTTCCCGAGTTCGACCGCGAGATGGGCCAGACTCGCAAGGTCCTGGACCGGGTGCCTGATGGCCAGTTCGACTGGCGGCCGCACGCCACAAGCATGACGCTCGGCCGGCTGGCCGAACATCTGACCGAAATGCCGCTCTGGGCCACCACCACGATGGCTCAGGGTGGCATCGACGTGATGACGCCGCGACCGGCTGACTATCAGTCGCCGGCCACGCGCAGCGAGGTCCTGGCGATGTTCGACGCCAACCTCAAGGCCGCGCGGGCCCATCTCGTCAACAAGACCGACAGCGAATTCGACGCCCCCTGGACGCTGAACGTCGGCGGCAAGGAAGTGTTCACCATGCCGAAGGCATCGGTGATGCGCTCGTTCGTGCTGAATCACATGGTGCATCATCGCGGGCAGATGACCGTCTACCTGCGGATGCTCGGCGTGAAGATTCCCTCCATTTACGGGCCATCGGGCGACGAACAGGCCGCCAATTCGGGATAAATACAGCCACCGATCAGGCACCGATCAGACACAGATTGAGCCTTTTGGATCTGTGTCCAGTCGGTGGCCGTATTTCAGTGTAATCTGCGGCCCATGACTGCACCAGTATCCCGTCGCGACTTTGCTCGTCTGTTTGCCGTCGGTGGCTCGGCTGCCCTGTTTGCGGATCCGGTGTGGGCCCAGACGGCACCTCAGCCCACCATCTTCAGTCCCGGGACGGCCGGCTCGGGCGAGGCGTTCTGGAAATCGGTCCGCGCCCAGTTCGTGATGCCCGCCGACCTCGGCGTGCTGAACGCGGCCAACCTGTGCCCCGCTTCACGGCCGGTGCTCGAGGCGCTGCGGCGTGAGACCGACAGCGTCGATCGCGACCCCTCGGGCCAGAACCGCGCGCGGCTGAGCGGCGAAAAAGAGAACACCCGCAACGCGCTGGCGGCGTTCCTGCGCGTGACGCCTGAAGAGATTGTCATCACCCGCAACACCAGCGAGGCCAACAACATGGTCTCGAGCGGTCTCGACCTGAAGGCCGGCGATGAAGTCATCGTCTTTGCCGACAATCATCCGAGCAACCTGGTGGCGTGGACCGAAAAGGCCAAGCGCTTTGGCTTCACGGTGATCACCATCCCGCAGGTGAACCCGCATCCCGGCATGGAGCACTACATTGCCGCCTATACCAAGGCGATCACGCCGAAGACCAAGGTGCTGACCTTCACGCATCTCTCCAGCTCGGTCGGCGACCTGTTCCCGGCCAAGGAACTCTGTGCGCTGGCGCGCGAGCGCGGCATTCTGTCGCTGGTCGATGGTGCGCAGACGTTCGGCCTGCTCGACCTCAACCTCGCCGACATCTCGCCTGACTTCTACACCGGCAGCTCGCACAAGTGGCCCTGCGGCGCGCGCGAATGCGGCGTGCTCTACATCAACGCGCGAACGCACACCAGGATCTGGCCATCGATCTACAGCGCCTATCCTGGCGCGGTCGGTATCTCAAAGACGTTCGAGAGCTTCGGCCAGCGCGACGAGGCGACGATGATCGCCCTGCGCGAGGCGTTGGAGTTCCAGACCAAGGTTGGCCGGGCCGCCATCGAACAGCGGTCTCGGTCGCTGGCCAACCAGCTGATCACCGGCCTGTCGAAGTTGCCAGAGGTAAAGGTGTGGACGTCGCCGAATCCGGCGTTGAACGCCGCGGTGGTCTCGTTCCAGCCAGGGTCGCTGAACGCGGCGAAGCTGGGACAAGTGCTGTATGAGAAGGACAAGATCGGCACCGCTGGACGGGGCGCCGGCGATCGCGGCGGGCTGCGCGCCTCGCCGCACTTCTACAATACGCCTGAGGAAATCGATCGCCTGGTCAGCGCTGTGGCCCGCTATCTGCGATCGGGAGTGTAACGAGAAACAGGAGAGGAAGAGACCCGGAGCATTTTATGGAATGACTCCTGATCTCCTCGCCTCCTGTTAATCCCTACTTGCGCAGCGTCGGATAGGTAATCCCGAGCTGTTCGAGATACGTCCCAAACTTGGTCGGGTCGTAGTAGAACTTGCGCATCTGCTCGCGATACTTCTCGAGAATCGCCTTGTTCAGGTGCGTCGGCGCCGGCGTGTCCTTCGCAATGAACGGGATGTACTTCACGTCCTTGGTCTGGACGTCGTTGAAGTAGGCCCAGGCGCCCTTCACTAGTTCCGGCTTGGTCAGCAGGTCCAGCACCGTCATCGCCTGCGCCTTGGCGCCGGCCACCACGCCCTTGTGGGCAATCGGCGTCGCGCTGGCAATGCCGCTGGACCAGTTGTGGCCGGGCAGGCCGGGGATGTTCGCCGGGTAGCTCAGCGTGATGGTCGGCATGTTCCACGAGATGTCGCCGATGTCGTCGGAGCCGCCGCCGTTGTTGTCTTCAAGCGCCACCGGCTTGCCGAGTTCACCAATCTTGACCGCGAGGCCCGGCTGCGTGGCGTTGCCGATCTCCTTCTGCAGGCCCTTGGCCAACATCTGATCCTGCTCGCTCCAGGTCGGCAGGCCGACCGTCTGGATATTGGCGTACATCGTCTCGGCGACCACCTTGTTCATGTGGCGCGGGTAGGCCGTGCCGAGAATGCGCGAGGTGACCTTGGTGTTGGTCATGAGGGCAGCGCCGTCGGCCATCTTGTTGCCGATCTCGACCAGCTCCTTGATGTGCGGCTGATCGATTTCGCGGAAGTAGAACCAGATGCTGGCGTTGCGCGGCACCACGTTGGGCTGGTCGCCACCGTTGGTGATGATCGAGTGCGAGCGGTGCGACAGGCGCAGGTGCTCGCGACGGTAGTTCCAGCCGACACTCATCAGCTCCACCGCGTCGAGCGCCGAGCGGCCACGCCACGGCGCGCCGGCGCTGTGCGCCGTCTCGCCTTCAAACGTGTATTCGATCGACACCAGGCCGGTGCCGCCCTGCTGGCCCCACGAGGTGCTGAGGTTGCCGCCGACATGCGTGAACAGGTTGACGTCGACGTCCTTGAACATGCCGTCGCGCACGAACCACGCCTTCGAGGCGACCAGCTCTTCGGCGACGCCCGGCCACAGCATGATCGTGCCCGGCAGCTTGTCGCGCTCCATGATCCGCTTCACCGCAATGGCGGCAATGATGTTGAGCGGCATCCCGGTGTTGTGGCCTTCGCCATGGCCCGGCGCGCCTTCGATAATCGGGTCGTGATAGGCCACGCCCGGCTTCTGCGACGACTGCGGAATGCCATCGATGTCTGAGCCGAGCGCGATTACCGGCTTGCCGGATCCATACGTCGCCACCCAGGCCGTCGGCATGCCCGACTGCCCGCGCGTCACCTTGAAGCCGAACTTCTCAAGCTGCGCCGTCAAGTACTTCGAGGTCTCGACTTCCTGCATGCCGAGCTCGCCGAAGCTGAAGACGGAATCGACCATCTCCTGCGCGAGCTTCGCCATTTCGTCAACGCCCTTGACGGCTTCTTTCTTCTGCTCCGCCAGCTTGGGAGAATCCTGGGCCGCGGCGGGAAGGGAACCCAGCAGCAGCACGAGAGTGAGCAATGTCGAACGACGCATAATCTTCATGAACTCTCCGTAAACTTCCAAACACATCACAAGAGATCAAGAGATCAGGAGCATCTTGATCACACGCCCTGAACTATTTTCGTTGATCTTCTGTCGATCGCTACTGGCGCACCGTCGGGTACTTGATGCCCAACTGTTCGAGGTACGTCCCGAACCTGGTCGGGTCGTAGTAGAACTTCTTCATCTGCTCGCGATACTTGGCGAGGATGTTCTCGTTCAGGTGCGTCGGTGGTGGCGTGTCGCTCTTGAGGAACGGCACGTACTTCACGTCCTTGGTCTGCACGTTCTTGAAGTAGTCCCACGACTGCTGCACGAGCTCGGGCCGCGTCAGCAAGTCGAGGACCGTCATGGCCTGCACCTTGGCGCCGGCCACCACGCCCTTGTGGGCAATCGGCGTGGCGCTGGCGATGGCACTCGACCAGTTGTGACCGGGCAGGCCGGGGATATTGGACGGGAAGCGCAGCGTCACGGTGGGATAGTTCCACGACACATCACCGATGTCGTCGGAGCCGCCGCCGGTGTTCTCGCGGTCGGGGTTGGGCACGCCGAGGTTGCCGAGCTTCAGCGCCAGGCCCTCCTGCGTGGTGTTGCCCAGTTCCTTCTGCAGCGCCTTGGCCAGCATCTGGTCTTCCGCGCTCCACGTCGGCAGGCCGACGGTCTTGATGTTCTCGTACATCGTCTCTGCCACCGTCTTGTTCATGTGCTGCGGATACGCCGTGCCGAGAATGCGCGAGGTCCACTTGGTGTTGGTCATGAGGGCCGCGCCTTCGGCCATCTTGTCGCCGATCTCCCATAACGCCTTGATGTGGGGCTGGTCGGTCTCGCGGAAGTAGAACCAGATGCTGGCGTTGCGTGGGACCACGTTCGGTTGATCGCCGCCGTTGGTGATCACCGCGTGTGAGCGCTGCGACAGGCGCAGGTGCTCGCGGCGGTACTGCCAGCCGACGCTCATCAGCTCAACCGCGTCGAGCGCCGAGCGGCCGCGCCAGGGCGCGCCGGCGCTGTGGGCGGTCTCGCCTTCGAACGTGTACTCGACCGACACCATGCCGTTGCCGCCGCCTTCGCCCCACGACACGCCCAGGTTGTTGCCGACGTGCGTGAACAGCACCACGTCGACGTCCTTGAACACGCCGTCGCGCACGTACCAGGCCTTCGAGGCCAGCTGTTCTTCCGCGACCCCGGGCCACAGCATCAACGTGCCGGGCAGCTTGTCGCGTTCCATGATCTTCTTCACCGCGATGGCGGCGACGATGTTCAGCGGCATGCCGGTGTTGTGACCTTCACCGTGTCCGGGCGCGCCGGCGATGATCGGATCGGGATAGGCCACGCCCGGCTTTTGTGACGCCTGCGGAATGCCGTCGATGTCGGAGCCCAGCGCAATCACCGGCTTGCCCGAACCGTAAGTGGCGACCCACGCGGTCGGAATGCCGGCCACGCCGCGCTGGATCTTGAAGCCATACTTTTCAAGCTGCGCCGTCAGGTACTTCGACGTCTCGACTTCCTGCATGCCCAACTCGCCGAAGCTGAACACCGAGTCAACCATCTCCTGGGCGAGCTTCGCCATCTCGTCCACGCCCTTGACCGCCTCGGTCTTATAACCGGCCAGCTTGGGGTTGGTCTGAGCCGACACTGGGCCGGCAGCCAACACCGATAAGCCGGCAATCATGCACACATGTTTCAAAGACATCGTTTGTAACTCCTCCACCGCGCCAGGTAATGCATCAGTTTAGCCGCAGATGACGAAAATTTATCCAGAGCCGCAGATGACACAGATGACGCAGATATCGTGGCGCGGCCGGTATCTGCGTCATCGGCGTCATCTGTGGCCCTGGATTACTTGAACGTGGGTGTCACGCCCAGGTTATGCATGATGAACGCGTAGATATCGGCCGTGGCCTCGATCTGCTTCGTCACGTTGCTGGCGCCATGGCCAGACTTGGTGTCGATGCGAATCAACACCGGGCGATCGGCGCTGGCCAGCTTCTGGAGGGTCGCCGCGTACTTGAACGAATGCGCGGGCACCACGCGATCGTCGTGATCGGCGGTGGTGATCAGCGTCGCCGGGTACTTGCCATCTTTTCGGATGTTGTGCAGCGGCGAGTAGGCGGCCAGCGCCTTGAACTCTTCGGGGTTGTCGCTGGAGCCGTAGTCGGCAATCCAGTTCCAGCCAATGGTGAACTTGTGGAAGCGCAGCATGTCCATCACGCCGACCTGTGGGATGGCGACGCGGAACAGGTCGGGGCGCTGGTTGATGACCGCGCCGACCAACAGCCCGCCGTTCGACCCGCCCTGGGCCGCCAGCTTCGCCGGTGAGGTGTACTTGTTGGCCACCAGCCATTCGGCCGCCGCGATGAAGTCGTCGAACACGTTCTGCTTCTTCAGCTTGGTGCCGGCGTCGTGCCAGGCTTCGCCGTATTCACTGCCGCCACGCATGTTGACGCTGGCATAGACGAAGCCCTGCTCCAGCAGCGCAATCCTCAGCGAATTAAACCCCGGCGTCGTCGCGATGTTGAACCCGCCGTAGCCGTACATCAGCGTCGGGTTGTTGCCGTCGAGGGCGAGCCCCTTCTTGTGAACCAGGAACATCGGCACCTTGGCGCCGTCCTTGCTCGTCACGAACACCTGCCTGGTGTCGTACTGGTTGACGTCGAGGCCCGGGATCTCCGGCGCACGAAACAGCGAGCTCTTTCGCGCCGCGACGTCGTAGCGGAAGATCGACGTCGGATAGGTGAACGACTGGAACGTGTAGAACAGCGAAGTGTCGTCCATGTTGCCGGCAAAGCCGCTGGCGCTGCCCAGGCCGGGGAGTTCGATCTCGTTCTCGAGCACGCCTTCCAGGTTGTGCACATACGCCTTCGAGGCGACGTCCTTCATGTAGGTCGCAATCACCTTGCCGGCCGCCACGCGCACGGCATCGATGGTGTCGGACTTGGGCGCAATGATCGTCTTCCAGTTGGCCGGCGCCGGGTTGGCGGGATCGATCCGGACGACGCGGCCGTTGGGAGCGTTGTTGTCGGTAAAGACGATCAGCTCGCCGCGAACGCTTTCGAGCACGCTGTAGGTGTCATCGCCAATGTCCGGAATCAGCGGCGTGAACTTCGAGCCAGGCCTGGACAAATCCTGCACGAAGACGGCGTTACCCTGCTTGCCGGTGCCGCGGTCCGAGACGTCGAGCACCGCGAAGCGCTCGTCTTCAGTGGTGTCGAGCGTGTGGAAGCGCTGCGGGTGCTTCGGATCGCTGAACACCAGCTCGTCGGCTGACTGCGGCGTGCCGATGCGGTGGTAGTAGACCTGGTGGTTCTCGTTGATCGACGACAGCTCCGTGCCCTTCGCCGGCTGCGGATAGCGGCTGTAGTAGAAGCCATTGCCGCGCCAGGCGATGCTCGAGACCTTGACCCACTCCACCTTGTCGGCGAGCACCTTGCGGGTGCCCAGGTCCATCACGTTGTATTCCTGCCAGTCCGAGCCACTGCGCGACACGCCGTAGACGGCCAGCTTCGCGTCCTTCGACGGCGCGAACCCGGCGAGGCGCACCGTGCCATCAGCCGACCAGGTGTTGGGATCGATCAGCACTTCCGGCGTCCCGTTCAGGCCTTTCTGGATGTAGAGGACGCTCTGGTTCTGCAGGCCGTCGTTCTTCGAGAAGAAGTAGTACTCGCCCTTGCGTGACGGCGACCCGAACTTGGCGTAGTCGAACAGCGACTTCAGCCGCTTGGTCAGCGCCGCCCGGTACGGAATCTTGTCGAGATAGGCGAAGGTCACCTTGTTCTGCGCCTCGACCCAGGCCGCGGTCTCGACTGACGTGTCGTCTTCCAGCCAGCGATAGGGATCCGGCACCTTGGTGGCGTGATAGGTGTCGACGTGCTCGACTGTGCGGGTGACCGGGTACTGCAGCCCCTGGGCCGCGACCGCGCCAGACAGGGCAAGCAGCGCCACACCAACCTGGAATGTCGTCTTCATGCCGCTGATTTTAGTCCCGACGGCCACGGATTGAATACAGGCGCCGATTAAATGCAGTCACCGATTAAATGCAGCCACCGATTAGACACAGATTCACACAGATCGCGGTGGAGGCAACCCTTCAGGGTTGCCTGGAACCAGTGAGCTCAGCCACGGTGGCGCCCAGCAGGTTCCCGGCGACGGCGCGGGAGACGGCGAGCTGTGATTCCAACTCGTTCACCAGCGCCATCAGTTCGTCCACCTTCGCCACGATTCGGCGCTGTTCGTCCAGAGGTGGGATGGGAATCGGATACGCACTCAGCGAACGTCCAGTGAGATGCTTGATCGTCGCGCCCGTGAAGTAGCCCGCGAGCACGTCGTTCCCGCAGTCAACCTGAAGGTTCAATGCCAGGTACTCCGACAGAATTGCATCGCATGGGCGCACGCGATGCAACGCCTTCTGAAAATACATTTCCGGAACCTCGTCGCGCCAGATTGCGCACCGACCAGGTTCGCCGCCCTCACAAATAAGCAAGTCCCCGTTTTTCAAACGCAGCTCGCTTGCTTCGCGTTCTTCGACTCGCATCTCCTTCACGTCATCCAGTTCGAATCGTATCCATTGCACATTCGTATTTCTGAGGCAAGCCTTCGACTCGCCTCGGTTCTTCTGCGCGTCGAGCATCTTCCCCAACCGCTGTTCGCCCACCCCTGCGAACCTGATCCAGGTCCACGAACCCCGGGACATCCTGTCGTTCCTCGTCTTTTGTGACCAACCAACGCTCTAGATCAACGCCGGATGCGCGAAGCGCAGATTCTGCCGGCTCGTCAGTGGGGTCTTGCGGGACGAGTCTGCCTTTCACTGCAAGGGTGAGGATGGACTTGCGAAGGTCGGCCGGGGAGATAGCGTAGGACGGGTGGAAGAGCAACTGGAGGTTGGCCGGCGTGGGCGCGTCGGCAAAGCGAGCCACCGCGGCGCGGGCCAGTGCGGCGTGTCGCGACTCCCGCTCCTGCTGCTGCGCCTCCAGCTGGTCGCACAACGCCATCAACTCGTCTACCTTCGCCACGATCCGCTTCTGTTCGGCGAGAGGTGGTAGGGGGAATGGAAAAGCCACAATTTTGACCTTTGATAAGTTCGGCTGAGCTCCGCCCTCACTCGCTTCGTGGAAAGCGGTTCGCTGTGAAAGCAGATAGATGAACAGGTAGCGGTTTGAGACCCCTTCGAATGGGGTACATCCACAAACTGCCTGATTAGTCACCGCAGGTTCGGTGAGAATCGCTACCTTCCCGATGGTTGCTCCATACATAGCGAACAACACGTCGCCAGGCTGATTGCGTCTGAACGAACCAGTCTTTAGGGCTAGCTCCGTGACCGTTTCCGCTGAGCCTGCCAGCGCTCTGTCATCGTTGAGTTCGCCCGATTTCAGCCAAGTAATTCCGCCATCGTAGAACTCGTGGTTTCCCCGTGCGGGAGTTGAGCCAGAACCCCAATCACCGACTTCACCGAGGCGGGTCCACACCCACGATTCAGGAATCGCAAAAGGAGCCTCGTCGTACCCAATTGGCTCGGAGTCCTGTCGCCGGATGATGCGTTCGGTGATGAGCCGATCCTTGGCTTCTCGGATTCGCCTGACGAGCTTATTGGCGGGTTCATCGCTCGGAATCTGATCAACCAGCTTTCCCTGCACTGCAAGTTGCAGCACCAACTCCCGCATCTTCCCCACGGCATCAGGAGCGTCGGCGAACTGGTCGAACCTCTCGAAGAACGTCTCCAGCGTCATGCCTGGCTGCTTCTGCGTCTGCCCACTCGATGAGCTTGGCCTTCAGCACTTCCTTCGAAGGCAGGTACAACTGGTACTCCCTGGCTTGGATGTTGGCATCCTTGGGCAGGGTCAGCTTCACGACGGCGTCTTTCTTGTCCTTGCACAGCAGCAGGCCGATGGTGGCGTTCTCTTCTGGCAACTTCACGTGACGGTCGTAGTAGTTCACGTACATCTGCATCTGCCCGAGATCCTGATGCGTCAGCTTGTCGAGCTTCAGGTCGATGATGACGTGGCACCGGAGCAGCCGGTTGTAGAAGACGAGGTCCACGAAGTAGTGGTCCTCGTCGAAGGTAAAGCGCCGCTGGCGCGACTCGAACAGGAAGCCCTTGCCGAGCTCGAGCAGGAACCGTTCGAGCTGGCTGATGATGGCCGACTCGAGGTCCGACTCGGAGTAGCCCGCCTTCTCGTCCAGCCCCAGAAACTCCAGCACGTAGGGCTCTTTGAAGACGTCTTCCGGCTTGGTGACGATCTGGCCCTTTTCGGCCAGGCGTTTCACGCCCGCTTTGTCGCGGCTGAGGGCGAGGCGTTCGTAGAGTGCGGAGGCTTTCTGGCGCTTGAGTTCCGGCACGGACCAGCCTTCGGTCGTCGCCTCGATTTCGTAGAAGCCGCGTTCGTCCGGGTCCCGGACCGTGAGGAGCAGCACGTAATGCGTCCAACTGAGGGTGAAGGGGCGGCCGGGTTTCCCAGCAGGCTGCTGGGAAATCTCCCGAGACATATTTCCGAGTAGCCTATTCGGAAATTCAGACAAGCGCGGTTCCCAAAGCACGAAGAACCGCCGCATATTCGACAGATTGTCCTCTGAGAAGCCACGGCCGAACTCGTCGGTCAGACGCCGGGACAGCCCCTTCAGCAACCCCTGCCCATATGTAGCCCGCTTGGCGCCCTGCTGCTCGTGCTCCACGATGCGGCGGCCAATCTCGAAGTTGGTCATCACCTGAAGGGTGTTGACGACAGAGGCGGCGCCACGGCGGGCGGATTGGATGAGGCTCCGCACCTCGGCAACGAGGGGTGCGAGACCGTCGGGCTTCACCTTGGCCTTGGCCTTGGCCTTGGCCTTGGCGGGGACGCCCTGCTTGGCGATGGCGGCAGACTTCTTCGTCATTGCACGTGGCCTCCTGTGCCGGGTGCGGGTCAGCAATTCTCTTTCAATTCGCCCGTCGGTTCGTGGCCCGGTGCACGACGATTGGGCCGCTACTGAGGACAGGCCCCAGGCATTAAGATCGGAGACATCACCTCCTACACCCCCCTGCCCCGCTTTGCCGGCGGTCACAAGATGACGCTGTATGCCTGGGCACGCACACGCGCGTTTGCCTCGCTGGCCGACAGTGAGCCGCGCTATTTTGACGTCGCCGCCGATGCGCGTGTTCTCGCCCATTGCAACTGGCAACCGGACCGGAAGGCCGCGCCAACGCTGTTGATGCTGCACGGGCTCGAAGGCTCCAGCCTGGCGCACTACATGTGCGGCATGGCCGACAAGGCGCTCGCCGCCGGCTTCAACGTGGTGCGGCTGAACCAGCGCAACTGCGGCGGCACCGAACACCTGTCGCGCGGGCTGTACCACTCGGGCCTGACCGCGGATCCACTCGTCGTGTTGAAAGAGCTGCGCGATCGGGATGGGCTGTCACGGTTCGCCGTGGCGGGTTACTCCCTGGGTGGCAACATCACCATGAAGCTGGCGGGCGAGCTCGGCGCCACGGATTTCCCGGAGGTGAAGGCGTTCGCGGCGGTATCGCCGGTGATTGAACTGGAAGACTGCATGCGCTCGATTGAGCGTCGCGACAATCGCATCTACGAGTGGAACTTTTGCCGCAACCTGCAGGCCCGCATGCGCCGCAAGGAGTTGACCTTCCCAGGTCAGTTCGACCTGTCGGGGTTGTGGAAGGTGTGGTCGATCCGCACGTTTGACGACCGCTACACCGCGCCGCACCATGGGTTCGACGGAGCCTCTGACTACTACCATCGGGCCAGCGCCATGCGCGTGATCGACCGGGTGGCCAGGCCGGCGCTGATCCTCAGCGCCGCCGATGACCCGTTCGTGCCACCCCACATCTTCGAGGACCCGGCCGTGCGGAACAATCCACACATCACCACCGTCATAACCTCCCACGGAGGCCACTGTGCCTACGTCGAGCCTGCGAACGGCTATGATGGCTACTTCGCGGAACGAACCGTCGTCGACTTCCTGAGGACCCAATTATGAAGACTCTTCGCATCGTCGTCGTGGCCGCGGTCCTTGTTCTGACCGCCTCCGCTGCCTCCGCCCAGAAAGCCGCGCTCGGCACCTGGGACCTGACCACGATCTCGCCAGAAGGCACGTTCAACTCGGTGATGGAAGTTCGTCAAGAGGCCGACAAGCTGGTCGCGGTGGGCAAGAACCCCCAGGGCGAACGCAAGTACGACAGCGTCGCCGTCGAGGGCAGCAACATCACGCTGGTCGTCACCATCGACTACCAGGGGTCCCCGATGGTGATCACCTATACCGGCAAGATCGACGGCGCCAAGATCGAGGGCTCCGCAGACTACGGCGGGCTCGCGACCGGCACGTTCTCGGCTGCCAGAAAGTAGCGAACAGCGAATAGCGACCGCTGTTCGCATTTCGCTATTCGATAGTGCGCTTGTACTCCGGCGCTTTCCGCGCCTTGGTGGCCTGTTCGAGCGCGAACGCGTAGCCGAGCAGCTCGCCCTCGGTGTACGCCGCGCCCATGAAGGTGACGCCGAGCGGCAGGCCGTGGCTGTCGCCGATGGGAACGGTGATGCTCGGTGTCCCGGCCACCGCGGCCATGCCGTAGCCGGCGCCCACGAAGTGATCGCCCAGCACGTGATCCGTCGGCCAGGCCGGCGACATGCTGGGCGCCATCACCGCCGCCAGCTTTTCCCTCGCCAGCACCGCCAGCAACCCGTCGCGTCCCGCCAGGCGGCGCGCCTCGTCGCGCGCCTTCCGGTAGGCCGGTTCGGTCAGCGGCCCCTTCGCCTGCGCCTGCTCGAAAATCTCCTGACCGAAGAACGGCATCGCCTTGGCCGCGTTGGCGGTGTTCCAGGCGATCAGTGCCTCAAGCGAGCCGTGGGGTGAGCCACTCTTCTTCAGGTAGGCGTTCAACCCATCTTTGAACTCGTAGAGCAGGACGCTGAACTCCGCGTCGCTCCAATCGTTGTAGGTCGGCACTTTAATCTCGACCACTTCAGCACCCGCGGCTGTCAGCGTCTCGATGGCCTTCGCGATCGACGCATCGACGTCGGGATGGTAGGCCATGGCCTGCCGCAGGACGCCAAAGCGCTTGCCCTTCACAGCGTCGGGCTTCAGGAACGACGTGTAGTCCGCCGCAATCTTGCCGCCGGCCGCAGGCCCGGACGGATCCAAGGCATCGACCGCCGCCATGCCGTTCAGCAGCAGCGCCGCATCCGACACCGTGCGCGCCATGGGACCAGCCGTGTCTTGCGAGATCGAAATCGGAATGATGCCATTGCGGCTGACCAGGCCCACGGTCGGCTTCAGGCCAACCAGACCGGCCACCGCGGCGGGACACAAGATGCTGCCGTCGGTCTCAGTGCCGACGCCGACCGCGCCGAGACTGGCGGCGATTGCTGAACCGGTGCCGGAGCTCGAGCCGCACGGGTTGCGATCGAGCACGTAGGGATTCCGGGTCTGGCCGCCTCGCGAACTCCATCCCGATGACGAACGCGTGGAGCGGAAGTTCGCCCACTCACTGAGGTTGGTCTTGCCGAGAATCACCGCACCGGCTGCGCGCAGCCGTGTCACCACAAAGGCATCGGTGGCTGGCCGGTTGTCCGCCATCGCCAGCGAGCCGGCCGAGTTGACCATACCTGCCGCGTCGATGTTGTCCTTGAGCAGCACCGGGATGCCGTGCAGCGGGCCGCGAAGCTTGCCAGCCTTGCGTTCAGCATCGAGCGCGGTCGCCTCGGCAATCGCCTGCGGGTTCAACTCGATGACGGCGCCCAGCGTCGGGCCGGCATCATCCACCCTGGCGATGCGATCGAGATACGCCTGCGTCAGCGCGGCCGACGTCAGCTCACCAGACGCCATTTGTGCTCGCGCATCAGTGGCGCTCAACTCGACGACGTCAATAGTGGGCCTGCCCACCGTAGCGCCGGTCGATCCAGGCGCGGAGGTGGGTGACTGCGCGCATGCGCTCAGCAGCACCACTCCGGCAACCAACAATCGATTCATCATTCGACACACCCCAAAGACAAACAGGAGACAACGAGTCCAGGAGTAATCTGGCTCCTCCTGATCCCCTATCCTCCTGTTAGTAGTCCCATCATCTGTTGCCCGAACGCCGCGCCCTTGCCTTCGTCCTCGTGCTTGAAATACACGAACACGTCTGAGCAGGTAGCATCGAGCTGTTTGGCGGTTTCGGTCCAGCGGGCAATCTCGGTGTCGCCGTAACCCTCGTCGCGCAGGCGTAGATACGCGTAGTCGGCGGTGGCAATCGCCGGCGTCTGTCGCGCTTCGCTATCGGCAATGCACAACGCGAGGTTGCGCGCCTGGAGCGCGGCATAGACCTCGTCATCCAGCCACGACGCATTCCGGAACTCGAACGCCGCCGTGGTCTTCGGCGGCAGCAACGAGAGAAACTCGTTCAGCAAGACGAGGTCTTTCTTGAGATTCGGCGGCAACTGGAACAGCAGCGCGGCCAATTGCGGCCCGAGCTCACCGGCGACCGACATGAAGGTGCGTAGCGAGTCCGCGACCTCCGCTGCGCGCAAGCGCTTGTCGTGCGTAATGCGCTTGGGCGCCTTCAGTGTGAACCTGAAATCCGGCGGTACTTGCGCCGCCCACCCGGTCACGATCTTCGACGTCGGCATGCGGTAGAACGTGTAGTTGATTTCGACGGTGCGAAACTTGCTGGCGTAGTACGGCAGCATCTTCTTGGCCGCCAGGTCGGCCGGATAGAAGCTGCCCTTCCATTCCGGGTAGTTGTAGCCGCTGGTGCCGACGAGAATCATGCGCGTTCAGATTCAATCACAGGAGGTCAAGAGTTCAGGAGGAATTAAGATGGATCGAATGCCACGACCCGTCGCCGTCCTACTGGCCAGCCTGCTGTCAGCCGCGTCCTGCACCCGGACGCCCGAGGCCCCCACGTATCAGCTGCAGGGACAGGTGCTGGCCGTCCGGCCCGAAACCAGCGAAATTCTCGTCAAGCACGACGACATCAAGGGCTTCATGCCGGCCATGACCATGCCCTACAAGGTGAAGGACGCCGCCCTGCTGAACGGCCGTGCGCCGGGCGATTTGATCACCGCCACGTTGCACGTGGACCCCGAACTGGCGTGGCTGTCGGCGATCAACAAGACCGGCTCGGCACCGATTCCCGAGGATGCCATCACGAAGATTCCGGCGGCGGCGGGTGTGCAGCTGTTGAAACCAGGTGATGCGGTGCCTGACACGGTCCTGACCGACCAGGCAGGCGCGCCCCTCACCCTGGTGGAGTTGCGCGATGCGGCGCTGGTCGTCACGTTCATCTACACGCGCTGTCCGCTGCCCCAGTTCTGCCCGCTGATGGATCGGCGATTCGCGGAAATCCAATCGCTCGTCGCGGCCGATCCGGCACTGCGTGGCCGGGTGCGGCTGCTGTCGATCAGCTTCGACCCAGCCCATGACACACCCGCCGCGCTGCGCGCGCACGCGGCCAAGGTCGCCGCCGACCCGGACATGTGGCGTTTTGCCACCGCCGGCGAGGAGGTCGTCGACCGGCTGGCCGCCACCTTTGGCGTCAACGTGATGCGCGAACAAGACGGCACCGTGACCCACAATCTGCGGACCGCCGTCATCGATCCGCAGGGCCGCATCGTCTCCATCCACGACAGCAACGCCTGGACGGCCGCGTCCATTGTCGATGAACTCACAACGACAATTCTCGCGCGCTGAACGGGCGTTGATCGCTCGACTCAACACCCCGGCCAAGGTGCAGCGGTGGCTGAACGCGCTGCCCTACAACACCGAGCAGGGCGGTGAGACGCAGCACAGCTTCCGCCCGGTGGTGAAGCTGGGCACGGCCCACTGCATGGAAGCCGCGCTGTTTGCCGCAGTGGTGCTCGAGCAGCACGGCTTTCCGCCGTTGGTGATGAGCCTCGAGTCCCAGGACTGGCTCGATCACGTGATCTTCGTTTATAGAATTGACGGCCGGTGGGGTTCGGTCGCCCGCTCCCGGGACCCGGGTCTGCACGGCCGTACGCCGGTGTTTCGATCGCCGAGGGCGCTGGCGCGCAGCTACATGGATCCGTATGTCGACCACACCGGTCGCGTGAAGGGATTCGGCGTCGCCAACCTCGCCGAGGCCATGGGCACCTACGACTGGCGGTTCACTGAGAAGAGCGTGTGGAAGGTCGAGCAGATGCTGATCGATCTGCCCCATCAGAAGTTGAAGAGCTCCACGCGGCGCTATCGGCAGCTGCTGCGCAAGTACCGCGCGTATCGCAAAGCGAACAACGATCGGAAGCCCACCTACTATCGCGGCCGCGACAAGTGGGAGCCACTGCCGGCCGAATACCGCTAGCTTCTCCTGTGCCGGGAGGGCGGACTTTCGTTTCGCCTGGTGCCTAATCCAAATCGAATCCGCGCAGCGGTTTCGACACCGGCTCCTTCTTCGCTTCTTTCAGCGCCTCTTCAAAGCGCCTCGCTAGCGCATCGCCCT